>Ga0156192_1142_pt1 | contig 40524 bp, 33 predicted proteins | sample RifCSPlowO2_12_FD_107845 | JGI IMG/M metagenome (GOLD analysis project Ga0156192, IMG submission 107845) | Deltaproteobacteria bacterium RIFCSPLOWO2_12_FULL_60_19
TCCATCATACAAGTCTCAGGACGAACGGAAGAGCGGCTGAAATCATTGGAGATTTTCCGTTCATGCTGAGCCTAGTCGAAGCATTCCTAGGGTTTTTCAGCGGAATCTTTTTAAAATACGAAAAAGCAGCCAGTCCCCGTCCTACATCGCGCATCCCGCATCTCATGAGATCCACGAGTGACTTGCCCCCCGCATAGCAGAAACTGCGTTTCATTACCTGCGTTTCATTACCTTGACATAACCGGCGTTTTATGAGTTAAAGGGCAGATTGTTCCGCTGCGAAAGGGAGGATATCACGATCGCCGATCGGAGTTTTGCGCAAGAGCCTTGAGAAATGCTCAAATGATCCCCCTACACAATCCTTTTCCAAGCAGGAACCATTATGTTTGAAACGCTCCAAGCTTTGCTCTCAGGCTTATACCAGGTTTTCACCTGGCCAACGTTCAGCTTGATGTGTGTCGGGATCGCCGTCGGCTTTGTCGTCGGCATCCTCCCCGGCCTGGGAGGACCCACGGCCATGGCGCTGATGCTGCCGTTCATATTCAAGATGAGCGCCGTCGAAGCCTTCGCCTTCCTCTTAGGGATGACGGCCGTCACGGCCACCACCGGCGACATCACCTCCGTGCTCTTCGGCGTGCCCGGCGAGCCCACCACGGCGTCGACCATTGTGGACGGCCACGCCATGGCGAAGAAGGGCGAGGCAGGGAGGGCCTTGGGCGCGGTGCTGATGAGTTCGCTGCTGGGCGCGATCTTCGGCGCATTTGCGCTCGCCGCCGCGATCCCCGTGATCCGCCCGTTGGTCCTCACCTTCGGCTCCCCGGAATTTTTCATGCTGGGGGTCTTAGGAGTCACCTTTGTCGCTTCGCTCAGCGGCGAAGACCAGTTGAAGGGCATCATCGCGGGCGGCTTGGGCTTGCTGCTGGCGACGATCGGACTCGATCCCATCTCCGGCATCCAGCGCTACACGTTCGGCCAGCTCTTTCTCTGGGACGGGGTCGGCCTGGTCGCGGTGACCATCGGCTTCTACGCGATCCCTGAAACCATCGAGCTGGCCGTCTTGGGTACCAGCATCTCCCAGCAGGAGGTGGGAAAGCTCGGAGGCGTGATGCAAGGGGTTAAGGATACCTTCCGCCATTGGTGGCTGGTGATCCGCTGCAGCGCGCTCGGTACCTTTGCCGCCATTATTCCCGGCATGGGCGCCGCCACGACTCAATGGCTCGCCTACGCGCACGCCGTGCAAAGTTCTCCCGGGAAAGAGCGGTTCGGAAAAGGCGCGGTGGAGGGAGTCTTAGGACCAGGGGCGGCGAACAACTCCACTCTCGGAGGAAGTTTGATCACGACCATCGCTTTCGGCGTTCCGGCCAGCGTCATCATGGCGATTCTGTTAGGCGCCTTTATCATCCAGGGCATCGTCCCCGGACCGGATATGCTCATCCCGCCGCCCAAAGGCAAGCTCGACCTTACTTTTTCTTTCGTCTGGGTCATCATCATCTCCAACATCATCACTGTCGCGGTCTGCTTTCTCTTTTTGAAGCCCCTGGCGAAAGTGACGCAGATCAGGGGAAGTCTCCTGATCCCGCTCATCCTGCTGCTGATCTACCTCGGCGCCTTCGCGGAGAAGAATGCCTTCGAGGATATGCTGGTGGTCTTGTTTTTCGGCGGCCTGGGCTGGGTCCTGCAGAAGCTCGACTGGCCGCGTCCGCCGGTGCTTCTCGGCTTGGTTTTAGGCCCTTTGGCGGAGAACCGGCTGTTTCTTTCAACCGACAACTATGGACTTGCTTGGCTTTGGCGGCCGGGGGTTCTGATTATCTTTGCATTGACCGTAGCCGGGATACTCTATCCAATCCTTAAAGAGAGATGGCAAAAAAGAGACGACCAAGCGCCAGAGGCGGCGATGGGCGCGTCGAGCCGGCGTGCCGGGAAACTCGAGCTGAAGTTTAGTTCGGGGGCATTGTTCAGCGCCATTGTCGTCGTCGTGATCGCGCTGGCGCTGTGGCAGAGCAGGAATTTTGGTTTTCGCGCCGGTCTCTTTCCCTGGTCCATCGGCTTCCCGGTCCTGGCGATCGCCTTGGTTCAGTTAGGGAGAAATCTGTTGGTCGCGGGGGATCACCGATCCGCCGCCGGCGGGACGGAGACAGGTCCCGAACTTTCCACCAAGGTGGTTTATCGCCGAACCTTGGCTACCATTGGTTGGATCGCGGGCTTTTTCCTCGCCATTTGGCTTCTCGGTTTTTCCGTTGCCGTGCCGGTAACCATGATCGCCTATCTCAAAGCCGCCAGAGAGAAATGGCCCATCACGCTTCTCATGGCGCTGATCTTCTGGCTATTCTTCTACGGGCTGTTTGTGCACATGCTCCACGTCCCCTTCCCCGACCCGGCACTTTTGGAATGGATCAAGTAAATTCGAGACGGAAAAACCGTTAGGCGTCAGGGGTTAGGGGTTAGAAACCCTCTCTTTTCACCTCACGCCTTACGCCTCACGCTTAGTAATCGCTCTCCACACTCTCTCGGGCGTAAGCGGCAGCTCGCGTAGCCTCACGCCCACGGCATTGTAGACGCCGTTGGCGATCGCCGAGGCGACCGGAAGCAGTCCGCCCTCGCCCAGCCCTTTCGAGCCGAAGGGACCCGGCCCGTTTTGGTTTTCGAGCAAAATCGTTTCGAATTCCTTCGGCAGGTCGTCGAAGGTCGGCACGCGGTAGTCGACCAGGTTGGGATTTAACAGCTGGCCGTCCTTGTAGATCATCTCTTCCCTGAGCGTGTGGCCGATGGCGAACATCACCGCGCCCTCATCCTGCCCGACGCATAGCACCGGCTGCACCGCGCGACCGACGTCCGCCACGGAGACATACTTTAGTAATTTGATCTCGCCGGTATCGCGGTCCACTTCGACCTCCGTGCCGCCCCAACCGATCTCCCAGAAAGTGGTCGGCGCGCCGAGCGCCGCCTTGGCGCTCTTTATATCCTGATAAAATCCTTTGCCGATGATCTCTCCCGCCTTGGCGCCGAAGTATTTCGCGATGACCTCGCCGTAAGCGACGTTCCGCCCTTTGCGGCTGTGGATTTTGCCGTCTTTAAGTTGAAGGGAGCTTAATTTTTCCTTGAGCGCCTTGGCGGCCGCGCCGAGGAGCTGCCGTTTTACGTCCTGAGCGGCGCGTTGCGCGCACAGACCCATGACGACCATCGAGCTGCTGGCGTTCGTCGCGGCGTCGTAAGGCGTCGCGTCAGTGTCCAGCTGAGCCACCACAACCTGATTCAACGGGAGCCCCAACTCCTCCGCCACCACCTGGCTCAGCGCCGTGCTCGATCCCTGTCCGAGTTCGACGGTCCCGGTCAGCAGCACCGCGCTGCCGTCGGAGACCATTTTGACCACCGCCGAAGCGACCTTGTAAGTGCCGCCGCCGTCCTTCATGCAGCAGCTAAGCCCCTTGCCGGTGTTCGGCTTGCGGCTCTTTTTTCCCCAGCCGATCCCCTGAGCGGCGAGGAGCAATCCTTCTTTGAGGTCGCAGTCTACGGGCGTATCGCCGGCCGTGTAAAGCTCGCCTTTCTTGAGCAGATTCTTGAGCCGAAGCTCCAGCGCGTCCATGCCCAGCCGCTCGGCGATGATATCCATCTGCGATTCGTAGGCCCAGGTCACTTGCAGCGTGCCGAAACCCCGGAACGCGCCCGCCGGGACGGTATTGGTATAAACCGTGTAAGCGTCGGTCTTCACATGCGGGATGCGATAGGGACCGATCGCCCGATAGCCCGCCTTTTGCGTGACGCGCGGCCCGGCGTCGGCATAGGCCCCCGTATCCATATGGATCTCACATTCCCGGGCCAGGAGCTTGCCGTCGCGCGCAACGCCGGTCTTGACGCGAAACCGCGCCGGATGGCGCGTAACCGTTTTGAAGCTCTCCTCCACCGAGAGCGCCACTTTGACCGGCCGGCGCGCTTTCCAGGCCAGGGCCGCCGTGATCGGCTCGATCTTGACCGAGAGCTTTCCGCCGTAACCGCCGCCCACGTGCGGCACGATCACGCGGACGCGGTTGAGCGGCACGCGGAAGATCTCCGCCAGGTGATCGCGGAGCGTGAAGGGATCCTGGCTTCCGGTCCAGACAGTGATGCGGTCGTCCTGCACCTGGGCGATCGTCGCGTGCGGCTCCATCGAAAAATGCTGCACGCGCGGAAAGGTAAACATGTCCTCGAAAATATAGGCGGACTTCTTGAAACCTTCCGCGATATCTCCCCTGGCATAGCTGAACTGATAGCAGACGTTCGTGCCTTTGAATTTGTCCAACGCCTGATAGTGATAGCCGTGCAGCTCGCCGCCGGCCTTGGAGGTTTCGTGAACCAACGGGGCGTTGGGGGCGAGCGCTTCTTCGAGGCTCCCCAAAACCGGCAGCTCCTCGAATTCGGTTTCGATCAGACTCAGCGCCTCCTCGGCTGTGGCCGCATCCACCGCCGCCACGCCCGCCACCGGATCCCCCACGTATCTGACCTTATCTACGGCGACGATCGGCTGATCTTTGTAGGCCGCTCCGAAATAGTAACTGAGATCGCCCAGGTCGTCCCGCGTGAGCACCGTAAAGACCCCCGGAAGCTGCGCCGCCTTGCGCGCGTCGATCTTCAGCAGTTTCGCGTGGGGGAAGGGGCTCCTGAGGATTTTCCCCACCGCCATGCCCGGTAGTTCCAGATCGACGGTGTACGCGGCCCTCCCGGTAACTTTTTCTTGTCCATCCACTCGCGGCGCCGCGTGGCCCACGACTTTCAATGCATGCGCTTTGCTCATGATGAACCTCGCTGTCGGTACTGTTTTGTAACCCATTCCATCGCCTGCTCTTTGGTCTTGATCTCCCCTTCGAGTTGATGCTCCTCAAGCTGCCTGAGAATCTCCTGAAACAGCGGGCCGGGCTTAAGTCCCATCGCAATCAGGTCTTTGCCCCTGAGCAACGGCTGCGGATGAATCTCTTCGTGCTTTAGCTCCACCAACTTTTCGCGGCAGAAGTTATAGTATTGCAAGTCGCCGTTGGAGGCCAGCGCATCGATGCGCGTAAGCTCCAACAGCTCCGCAATCCCCTCTTCACCGAGGAAGCGCTTGAGCGTGCTCAGCCGCATCTTGGGCGCCTGGGTATGGCGCAGATGGTTTTTCACCAGGTAGGCGACCCGCTCCCACACCGCGCGGCTCTGCTTGAGCCGCTTGAGGATTTCGACGGCCAGCTCGGCCCCTTTCTCCGTATGGCCGTAGAAGGTGATTTTTTCTCCCTCCCGCTTGACGCACAAGGGCTTCGCGACGTCGTGGAGCAGGCAACCGTAGGCGAGCGTGTCTGAGATTTGAGATTTGAGATTTGAGATTTGCTCCAGCACCAGGAGCGTGTGGGAAAAGACATCGCCCTCGGGGTGGTGATCGGGACTCTGTTCAACCTCTTTCATCGCTACGACCTCGGGAAGGATCATCGGCAAGAGACCGCTCTCGTCCAGAAGCTCGAATCCCCTGCGCGCGCCCCCTTCGGTCAGAATGCGGGTTATCTCATCGCCGATCCGCTCCCAGGAGACTTGCCCGACGGTCGCCGCCTCCGCCTGGATCGCCGCGAGAGTGTTTGCTTCGATAGCGAAGCCGAGACCGGCGGCGAAGCGAACCGCCCGGACCATCCGCAGACGATCTTCCTGAAAACGCTCGCGCGCCTCTCCGATCGCCCGCACCACCCGACGGCTCAGATCGTCCCGGCCTCCCACCAGGTCGATGATCCGGTCCTCGAGCGGATCGTACATCATGCCGTTGATGGTAAAGTCGCGCCGCAGGATATCTTCTTGCATCCCGGCGAAGCGCACCTCGCTCGGGCGGCGTCCGTCGAGATAGGGACCGTCGTGACGGAACGTGGCGACTTCGAACGAGTCGCCGTCGAGCAGGACCATGACGACGCCGAATTGCGCCCCGACTTCGATGGTCTTGGGAAAAATCTTGCCGACCGCCTCCGGCTTGGCGTCGGTCGCGATATCGTAATCCTGCGGCGCCTTGCCGAGCAACACATCGCGCACGCAGCCTCCGGCAAGATAGGCTTGATATCCGGCCTCACGCAGCCGCTTTACGACGGCGACGGATTTCTCCTTAAGGGACACAACGACACCTCAAGGCAGAAAATAGCCGAAAAATAGGGAGAGAGAAAGGCGAACGGGCTAATGCTGCACGGGTTGACCGGGGGACGACATGTAGGATTGCACCTTTCCCTGTAGCTCGTGAAAGGTAAACGGCTTGACGATGTAGTCGTTACAGCCGGCGTCGAGGCAGTTTTTCAGGTCCGGCTCTCTGAAGAGGGCCGTGGCGGCCACGATCGGAATATCCTGCGTCTCGGGCTTGGAGCGAAGCACCCGCGTCGCTTCCCATCCATCCATGCCCGGCATCATGATATCCATCAGGATCAACTGGGGCTTTTCTTCGATGGCTTTCTCGATGCCTTCTTTCGCGTGTCTCGCGGGAATCGCCAGGAAGCCCATCAACTCCATTTGCCAGATGAGGAGTTCCCGCATATCGGGATGGTCTTCAACTACCAATACTTTTTTCATGGGCGACTCCCTCGCTTATAAACTCTCTATAAACCTGATTTTAGGGTACTATGGCTCTTTGCCTCTGTCAAGCACATTCTTTCAATGGGCCTTCGATTGGTCGGCAACAACGACCACAATCCACTTGTCGGGTTGGAGGCGGCTGCGGGCCGCGCGAAGCACATCTTCCATGGTGACGCCGCGTACGAGGTCGGCGTAGCGCTCCATATAATCCAGTCCCAAGCCAAAATACTCCATTTGTGTCAAAAACGCGCCAACCCGCCGGTTGCTGTCGAACCGGAGCGGGAAGCTTCCCGTGAGATAGTCTTTCGCGGCCTGCAGCTCCTCCCGGGTAACCCCCTGCTCGCGGATTTTTCGAACCTCTTCCATCGCGACGCGGATCGCCTCCCCCGCGCTTTCGTTCTTCGTCTGCATCGCCAGCTGGAAACTCCCGGCATACTTATCCGCGTCGAACGCGCTGTAAACGGAATAGGCGAGTCCCCGCTCGTTGCGGATCGAGTCCATCAACCGGGAAGAGAAACCTCCGCCGCCCAGAATGTAATTCATCGCCTGGATCGCATAGTAATCGGGATGGTTGCGCGGCACCCCGTCGTGGCCGATAAGGATGTTAGCCTGCGTCAGATCCTTATTTATACGGATGAAGCCGGCCGCCGCCGGCGAAGGCGTTGGAGGCGGCTGGGAAGGCGAATTTCGCCGCTCCCAGCTTCGCGATAACTTTTGTAGAAGACCGACGATTTCTTCATGAGAAACGTCGCCGACGACGGCAAGGATTGCGCGGTTCGGACGATAGTACTGCTCGTAGAACTGAAGCAGCGCTCCGCGGTCGACGCGCCCGACGGATTCCATGGTGCCTTCGACCGGGCGGCCGTAGGCGCTGTCGCGAAACAGCGCCTCCCGGAACTTCTCTTGCGCGATCTGTCCCGGTTCCTCCTGCTTGGCCCTGATCGAAGCGATCACGGACTGCTTCTGCCGGTCGATCTCCGCTTGCGAAAAAGCCGCCGCCGTCAACACGTCCGCAAACAACTCCAGCCCGGCTTGCAGGTCTTTCTTCAGCACCGTCAGGCTGACGGTGGCCGTCTCTTCGTCGCACGCGGCCGACAGCGTTGCGCCGATGAAATCCAGCGCCTCGCTGATCTGGGTCGCCGTGCGTGTCCGCGTGCCGTAAGTCAAAAGGCTGGCGACCAGGTTCGCCGTCCCCTCCCGCCCGGCGCTTTCGAAGCGCGAGCCCGCTTCAATAAGAAGATTGAAGGTCACCATCGGGAGCGCCCGCTGCTCCGAGGTAAGAACGACCAGCCCGTTTTCGAGAACGGCCCGGCGAGGCGCGAGGCGCGCATCCGAAGAGGAAGGAATGACTGTCGCACCCAGGAAAAGCGAGATCAAAACCGTTGCAAAAGGAAACTTGCGAAGCGCAAACGTCGAGATAGCTCCTCTTCCATTTTTCACTTTGCACTTTGCATTTTGCATTTTAATTTTTCTCTTTTATTGGGATCAGCGTTCCGACCGTTCGCTGGTCGGGATCGAGATATTTCTTCGCCACCCTGAGGAGATCGGCCGCGGTGACTTTGCGTATGCCCTCCAGGTACTGATCCAGCAGCCGCCAGCCGGCGACCGATTCGTATTGTCCGATCCGCATGGCTTGACCGAAGACCGAGTCTTGGCCGAACACAAAGGCCGCCTCCACCTGGTTCTTCGCCTTTTCCAATTCCTTATCGCCCACCGGCTCAGCGCGAAGCCGTTCGACGATCGCGTCAACGGCCTTCTCGACTTCCCCGGGTTGCTTCTCCGGCAAGAGCTGGGCCGTGATAGAAAACATCCCGGGGTCCACCGAAAGCCCCCCGTACTCCGCCCCGACGTTCCGGGCGACTCGTTGATGGTACACCAGCTCCTGATGCAGACGGGAGCTCCGCCCCCCGGCGAGAACCACGGACAGCAGGTCGAGGGCAAAATTGTCCGGATCTTTCAGATTCGGGACGTGATAATCGATCGCCAGAAACGGCAGCTCGGCCTCTTTCTTGAGCGTGACGCGTCGCTCCCCCCTTTGCGGCGGCTCCACAACTTTGATCTTGGGCGCCTCCGCTCCGCGCGGTAGCTTGCCAAACTCCGTTTTGATCTTCGCCAGCATCTCCTGCGTCGAGAAATCCCCCACGGCGACGATGAAAGCGTTGTTGGGCGCGTAGTACAGCGCATAGTGCCGGCGCAAATCTTCCCGCGCGAGATTTTCGATGTCGCTCATCCAACCGATAACCGGCCTCCGGTACGGATGCACGGTGTATTCGACGGCTCCCATGACCTCGCCGAGCGCGGCGGCGGGGTTGTCTTCGGTCCGCAACCGCCGCTCTTCCATGACCACCTGTTTTTCGGCTCCGAAAGTCGCGCCGTCTAAGACGGCGTTGGCCATCCGGTCGGCCTCCAGCTCGATCTCCACGCCGATCTTCTCCCTGCTCATGGTGGCAAAGTAGACGGTGTGATCCGCGGAGGTAAACGCGTTGGAGCGGCCGCCGTTCGTGGCGATGATCCGCGAGTATTGCTCCGGCCCGGTTGTCGGAGTCCCTTTGAACATCATATGTTCGAGGAAGTGCGAGAGGCCGCTCTTACCGTCCAGCTCGTTGCGCGAGCCGACCCGATACCACACCTGAAAAGTGACCGCGGGACTTTTGTGATCTTCGAGCAGAAGAACCTTGAGGCCGTTGTCGAGGACGAACTCCCGTACCTGCGAAGCGCCCGCCGGCAGCGCCCAAAAGACTACGATCAGCAACGCCAAAATCGCGCGACGCATCATCTTTAATTGATAAAGGAAGCGGATGGAAAGCGCAAGCACGGATCGCCGAAGTTTCGGTCGAAAGGAAGCCCGGTATTGCGAGAGATTCTGACCGATGTGCGCGGCATAACTCAGGGCTGGACTCGATTTCGTTATAAGGGGTTGCTGGAAACCACGTACCCCCTGTGCTATAGAAATCCCAAGACGATTTAGTTTTTCCCAATTCGACCTAACCCCCTCTGAACATTTTATGAGACGACCCGAGCCTCTGGAAATTTTTCAGCCGACTTCCATTCGAGAAGCCGGCGCATTGGTGAAAGAGAAAGGTCCCGGCGGGCGCTTTCTCGCCGGCGGCACGGACCTGGTGATCGCCGTCAAGGAAAAAAGCTTCTCGCCGAAGTACGTGGTGGATCTTAAAAGAATCCCCGGCCTCTCTGGCATCCGCGAGGAAGCCGACGGCGGTCTTAAAATCGGCTCGCTGACGACGCTGCGCGAGGTCGAGATCTCGCCGATCATCCTGAAGCGGTTTCCGTTCCTCGCTCAGAGCGCGGCGGAGGTCGGCTCGGTGCAGATTCGCAACCGCGCCACCATCGGCGGCAACATGGCGAACGCAACTCCCTCGGCCGATGTCGCGCCCGCCCTTCTCGCCCTGGAGGCCAGAGCGAGAATTGCCGGCTTGAACGGCGAGAGGGTTGTCGAGCTCGAGCAATTCTTCCGCGGGCCGGGCCAGACCGTGATGGCGCCCGAAGAGATTCTGACGGAAATAATAATCCCTCCGGCGAACCCGTCCCTGGTCGGTGAATATATCAAGTTCTCCCCGCGCGAGATGATGGACCTGGCCTACATCGGCGTCGCGGTCGCCTTTGTTTTCAACGCAAGCCAAAAACTCTGCGAGAAAGTCCGCATCGCCCTGGGCGCAGTTTCCCCCACGCCGATGAGAGCGCGCGGCGCGGAGAGTTTGCTCGAGGGCCAAGTTCTCACCGAAGAGCTGGCGGAAAAAGCGGGCGCCGAGGCGGCGCGGGAGTGCAAGCCGATCAGCGACGTTCGCTCGTCGGCGGACTACCGCAGGGACATGGTGCGCGTAAACACCAAACGGGCGTTGCTCAACGCCGCGGCTCAACGGCCGGGAAAGTGGACGGAGCGGAGGGATAGGAGATACTGATCGCCAATGCAAAATGCAAAGTTCAAATTGAAAGATGCAAAATGGACGGACCGAAATCGCAACTAATTTTGACTTTTGCACTTTGCATTTTTCATTTTGCATTATGTCGAAAGACGATGAGGAAAACACATGAAGAAAACAATCCACGTGACCTTAAACGGTCGGCCAACAAATCTAGAGGTTCCCGCGCACCGTCTCTTGCTCGACCTGCTCCGTGACGAGATCGGACTTACGGGGACAAAGGAAGGCTGCGGCACGGGCGACTGCGGCGCCTGCACCGTGCTGCTCGACGGCAAGCCGGTGAATTCTTGCCTGATCTTTTCCGGCGAGCTTGACGGCGCCGACATCGTAACCATAGAAGGACTCAAGATCGGGCCCGAGCTTCATCCGGTTCAGAAGGCGTTTATTCAGGACGGCGGCGCGCAGTGCGGCTACTGCACCCCCGGCATGCTGATGATGGCCAAGTCGCTGCTCGACGAAAATCCCGATCCGAGCGACGAAGAGATTCGCTTCGCCCTCTCCGGTAATCTCTGCCGCTGCACCGGCTACGCCAAGATCGTCCAGGCGGTGCAGGACGCCGCCGCGGAGCTGCGCGCGAAGCGCGCGGGTTGATGTAATGAAGGGTTCGCGCTTTGTCGTCATTCCCGTGAAAACGAGCCCTCACGGCGCGAGTCTTCGGGCCGCGGCCGATGGGTAGCTACCATGAGTCGAACCATTCTCATCGGACGTCCGCGGCCCTCTCCCTCGCGCCCTTCGGTCTCGCTGGGAAAGACGCCGCCCGTTCGAGGAGCCTGCGCATCCGATACTGCCGGTGGGATTAAGCAGCGACCCATTGCGCAGGCTCCGAGGGCGGGTGGCGTCTTTCATCGTCCTCGATAGGAACGAATTCAGGAGTTTTTCAGATGGAAGAGTTAACAGTCGTTGGCAAACCGGTCACGCGCGTCGATGTTCAGGAGAAGGTCACCGGCGCGGCCGTCTACGGCTACGACCTCGTCCTGCCGGACATGGTGTACGGCAAAGTTCTTTTCAGCTCGAAGGCCCACGCCAGGATCAAGCGCATCGATACGGAAAAGGCAAAAACATATCCCGGCGTGGTCGCCGTCGTCACCGGCAAGGACGCACCCTGGATTCACGGCGAGGCCATCAGGGACAAGCCGTTTTTGGCGCAAGGCAAAGTCCGCTACGTCGGCGAGCCGGTCGCCGCGGTAGCGGCGGTCGATGAAGACACGGCGCAGGCCGCAGTCCGGCTGATCGAAGTCGAGTACGAGGATTTGCCCGCGTATCTGTCGCCCGAAGACGCCTGCAAGCCCGGCGCGATCCCTATTCACGAGGATTTCGCGAGCTACCGCAAGATGAACTTCATCCTGCCCGGCGCCATGCCCAACGTCTGCGAGCATTTCAAGCTCAGAACCGGCGACGTCGAGCAGGGCTTTCGCGAGTCCGATATCGTGCTCGAAGAGCGCTATTTCGTCCCGACCATCCAGCACGCGGCGATGGAGCCGCACTCGGCCCACGCCCAGGTTGATCCCGCCACCGGCAAAGTGACGATCTGGGTCGCCAACGACGCCCCGTTTCGCGCGCTGCACGAGATTTCCGAGGCGCTCGGTCTCCCGCAGGAGAAAATCCGCTTCATCAATCCGCTCCAGGGAGGCGGTTTCGGCTCCAAAGGCGGGCTTAAGGTCGAGCCGATCGCCGTCGCGCTCGCCTACCACACCAACGGCCGCCCGGTGCGGGTGAAATTCAACCGCGAGGAGACTTTCATCTCCACGCTGACGCGGAATGAGGCGGCGCTCTACATCAAGAGCGGCGTGAAGAAGGACGGCACGATTCGCGCGCGCGAGATGACGATCTATTGGGGCGGCGGCGCGTACGCCGAGAAAAGCCCGACGGTCTGCATCCGCGGCAGCCTGCCCGGCCCCGGCCCCTATCGCATCTCGCATGTGAAGGTCGACGGCTACGCGGTTTACACCAACAAACCGGTCGCCGGCTCCTTCAGGGGCTACGGTATTCCCAAAGTCGCCTGGGCCTGCGAGCAACACACCGACGAGCTGGCCAGGAGAGTCGGCATGGACCCGCTCGAATTCCGCATGAAAAACGTCTTCGTGGACGGCGACGTGTCGTACTGGGGAGAGCAGCTTCACAGCGTCGGCCTCAAAGAGACGCTCACCAAGGCCGCGGCGGCGATAGAATGGGGAAAGAAGAGCTCAAGAGTTCAAGAGTTCAAGGGTTTAAGGGTGGGCAAAGGGCTGGCCTGCATCCAAAAGCCCACGCGCAGCCCCACCACGTCGAAGGCCGGCGTGATCGTCGACGCCAAAGGCGAAGTCGCCGTGCTCGCGGGAACGGTCGAGATCGGCCAGGGCTGCAGCACGATTCTCTCTCAAGTCGCCGCCGAGGAGCTGAAGATACCGATCGAAAAAATCCACATGGCCGAGCTCGATACGGACGCGATCCCCTTCGACGCCTCGACGACCTCCAGCCGGAGCACCTACCACATGGGCAACGCGGTGCGCCGCGCCGCGATCGACGCGCGCGAAAAGCTGGCCGAGATGGCAAGCCCGATGCTCGAAGGCGAAAAAAACGACCTCGCCTTTGCCGATGGAAAAGTTTTTCTCAAGGACCATCCTGGGATGGCGCTTCCCTTGGGCGAGGTCATCCGCCGGAAGCTCGGCGCGGACGGAACGGTGCGGGGCGACGCATCCTATACTTACGAGCTGGCGAAAGAGCTCGATCTCGAAACCGGCCACAGCGATAACGCTTCCGCTTTTTACATGTACGCGACGCAGGCTGCGGAAGTCGCCGTCGACGAAGAGACCGGCAGAGTGCGCGTGCTGCGGATGTCGGCGGCGCACGACGTCGGCAAGGCGATCAACCCGCTCAACTGCGCGGCGCAGATCGAGGGCGGGCTGGCGATGGGAATCGGCTCCGCGCTGCACGAGCATATGGTCGTCGACGATCAAGGCAAGGTGCGCAACCCGTCTTTTCTCGATTATCACCTCGTGACGGCGCTCGACCTGCCGGAGATGATCCCGATCGTCGTCGAGTGTCCGGAGCCCGAAGGACCCTACGGCGCGAAGGGACTCGGAGAGCCCGGACTCGCTCCCACGCCAGCGGCGATCGGCAACGCCGTCGCCGACGCGATCGGAATAAGGATATACGATCTTCCGCTCAGCCCGGAGCGGGTTTACCGGGCCATCCAGGAAAACAAAAAGAAAGTGGCATAGGCCGCTTTTCCCCTCGGAAAACACGGAGGAACAATGAAGACATTTCTCAGAAGATCCCGGCTTTTCTGTTTATCTGCTTTCCTTCTCGTCCCCGCCCCCCTCCCGGCGCAAACCCAGACGCCGCTGGTCGTGGGGGTCGCCGGGATGTCGGCGGCCCTGACCCATCCGTTTATCGCCCGAGACGCCGGCATGTTTCAAAAGTACGGCATCGATCCCCGGCTGGTAATTTTCGAAGGAGGCTCGCTGCTGGCTCAGGCATCGCTGGCGGGAGAGGTGAAGATCTCCGTTACCTCCGGCCCGGTGACGATTGGTTCCCGGTCAGCCGGCGCGGATACGATCGTCGTCGCCGGTTATATCAACACCCTTCCCTATAACCTGGTCACGGCTAAACATATTACCAGTCTGGAACAGCTCAAAGGGAAAAAATCGCCATCAGCCGCTTCGGCTCCACCACGGACACGGCGGTTCGGTTGCTGCTGGAAAAAGTCGGCATCAATCCCACGAAAGACGTAACGATCGTCCAGATGGGCGCTCAGCCGAGTCGCTTTGCCGCGCTCGTGGCCGGCGCCCTCGACGCCACGATCATCGCGCCGCCGTTCGACATCACGGCCAGAAAACAGGGCTACAACGTCCTCGTCAACCTGGCGGAGCTTGGGATTCCCTATCCTCAGCAAGTCATCGAAACCACCGACCGCTTCATCCGCGAAAATCCCCAGGCCGTGAAGAATTTTCTTAAAGGATTCATCGCCGGCATCCATTACGGGCTGACCAACAAGGAAGGCGCGAAGAAAATCATGGTGAAGTACCTGAAGATCGCCGACCCGGAGATCCTGGAGGCGACCTACGCCAGCTACGCCCAGATCACGGAGCGCCGGGCGTTTCCGAATATCGAAGGGTTTCGCTACGGCCTTGAGGAAGTCGCCAAGCGCCTGCCCGCGGCCAAGGACAAAAAGCCGGAAGATTTTATCAACATGAGGTTCTTGAACGAGCTTGAAAAGGAAGGCTTCTTTAAAGAGCTGTACAAATAGACAACGCCCGTCTTCAGACCGGTCGAAAAGGTCCCAGATACAAGGCGCGCGACAATCTGACGAGCGCAGGCGTACTCTTTTTGTACGTCGAGCGAGGCAGATCAAGCGGAACGAAGTAGATGGGCCTTTTTCACCGGTCTACACAAAGCCCATCTTCCGTCCCCAGTTTTCGGGGTCTTTGAGAAAGTCCACGATCTGCTTGCTCGCGTCGGCGCTGAAGTATTTTTTGCTCTGGCCGGCCTTGAGAACGTGGTCCCAGTTGGCGAGCGTGTAGAGTTTGATGTCGTGCTCGGCCAGGTTTTTCTGTCCTTCGTGCAGGTTGAGGTTATCCGAGCCGTACTCGAAGATGCAGAGGCAGTGCGTGATCTTCGATCCTGCGCCGCGGATGCCGATGTTGAAGCGCAGCTTGCTCATCCCGTCGGTGATGAGATCTTCGACCAGTAAGACTCTTTGATTCGCTTCGAGGATGCCTTCGATCTGCTTGGTCCCGCCGTAGCCTTTCGGCTGCTTGCGGATGTAGATCATCGGCTTCTTGAGCTCGTGCGACACAAACGCGGCGTACGGGATGCCGGCAGTCTCCCCTCCGGCGACGACGTCGATGGCGTCGAGCCCGATCTCGGTCTCAGCCTTTTTCGCCATCTGATGGACGATCTCCGCCCGGACATCGGGGAAAGAGAGCAGCCGCCGGCAATCGATGTAAACGGGCGAGACGCGGCCCGAGACAAAAACGAACGGCCGCTCCTTGTAGAACTGGATGGCCTCCGTGCGCAGCAGCATTTCGCCGATCTGATTGGCAACTTCACTCATGAATTTCAACCTCCTTGGAAACAAACCGCTTGTAACATACACATCCCATCTTTTCCAATGAAATATGACTTCTTGCTTTTCCCTTTCGATTTGTCTACAAGTTCCGCATCATGAAGATCGCGCGACTCTACACGGGCAAAGACGGCCACTCTCACTTCGACGAGATCGACGTCGAGGCGAAGCAGCTCCAGCCGACGGAAGGAATCGTCTTCCGCGAGGAGCCTCCGGGCCACGTTCAGGACTGGCACCCGGCGCCGCGCCGCCAGTACGTCATCACGCTCTCCGGCGAGGGAGAAATCGAGCTTAGCGACGGGACCAGGCGGCGATTCGGCGCGGGCGATATTATGCTGGCCGACGACACCACGGGGCGAGGCCACATCACGCGCGTCGTCAGCGCCCAACCGCGCCGCTACGTCACTATTCCGCTAAAATAGGCATCCCCGAGGATTCGTGCCGAATCACTCCAACGCCGATCGACGCGCCATCTTTATCGCTCCCGCCGCGAACCTTCTCCCCTCGATGGCCGTGGCGACGCTGGGCATCGCGCTCCCGGATGTGAGACAGACGCTTTCTCTCTCGGAGGTTGAGGCGGGAGGTCTTTTTTCCAGCATCTTTATTTTCGCCGCGGTGGCCAGTCCCTTCTCCGGCAGGCTCTCCGACAAAATCGGACGCAAGGCCGTTCTCCTCATGGGCATTTTTGCTTTATCGACGGGCTTCGCCCTGTCGAGCCTCACGCCGAACTACACGCTGATGCTCGCGGCGCTCGGACTGGCCGGATGCGGCTACGGCTTCACCACCCCGTCGCTCTACGCCCTGATGTCCGATCTCCTGCCGGCCAAGAGAGGCCTCGCGACGGCGCTGGTCTCCGTGGCCTACGGCATCGGCGGGGCGCTCGGGTCGCTGCTCGCGAGTTTCGTCATCGCCCGCTCCGGCTGGCGCGCGGCGTTCATAACCGCCGGCGCTATCGGTCTTGTCATCGCCCTCATGGAAGCGTTGTCGGTAAAGCGCGGCTCCTACGGCACAGCCCAGCGCCGCCATCAGCCTTATAGGAATGCGCTCAACCGCGGCGTGATTCTGCTCGCGCTGGCGGAATTTTTCGGCGGCTCGGTCTTTTGGAGTTCCGCGTCATGGACGGCGACCGTGCTCAGAAGCGCCAAAGAGCTGACCCTGCAAGAGACCGGCTTCGTCATGGCCATCTGGGGACTCACGCCGATGGTCGGCGCGCTGCTGTTGGGCGCGCTTTCGGACAGATACGGACGCAAGCCCGTCATCGTTGCGAGCGCCTACACCGGCGCGGTGGCCGCGTTTGTCGTCTACTCCTGGCTGTCCACTCCGGCGGCGCTCGCGGTCGGCCTGGCCGTCTTCGGCACTCTCAAGGCCACGGCCCCGACGCTGATCGTCGCCCTGGCGCAGGATTCCGCTCCCGCCGGCAGCGCCGGCGCGGCAAGCGGGTTTGTGATGTCCATGCATTACGTCTCGGCGGTCGCCGCTCCGCTGATCGCCGGCCGGCTCATCGCTTCCACCGGAGACATGGTGCTGGCGATGATCCTGACGGCGTCGGCGCCCCTCGTCGTCTACGGTGGCCTGATCGCCGCCGTGCGCGAGAAACAGAGTTATTGAATTTACCCCTCCCTTATGCCACGCTGATTTCGCCTATGGCCGAGCGTGCGACCACCCTGCTGCGCGAACTGCCTTCCGTGGACCGGCTGCTGAAGCATCCGAAAAGCGCGGCGCTGCTGGCCCGCTACAACCGCAATTACATAACGCAAAAATTCCGCGAGACGCTGGACCATTTGCGGGAGTCCATTCAGAAGGGCAACTCGGTCGCCGCCGAAGAGTTGACGGACGATTCGATCCTCGCCCACGCCGAATCGCTTGTCCTTGCCGACGGGAGGCCCGGCCTGATCCGTGTGGTCAACGCCACGGGAACGATCCTCCATACGAACCTCGGCCGCGCGCTGCTTCCTCAGGCGGCGATCGAGGCGCTCTCCCGCGTGGGAACCAATCCCGTCAACCTGGAGTACGATCTTGCCGAGGGGCGGCGCGGCAAGAGAGAAGAAGGCGTCGAGCAGGCGCTGGTCGAGCTGACCGGCGCCGAGGCCGCCACCGTCGTCAACAACAACGCCGCCGCCGTCCTGCTGGGTTTGAACACTTTGGCGGACGCCAAAGAGGTCATCGTCTCGCGCGGCGAGCTGATCGAAATCGGCGGCTCCTTCCGCATCCCCGAGGTGATGGCCAAGAGCGGAGCGAAATTGAAAGAAGTCGGCAGCACCAACCGCACCCATCCCGAAGACTACGAGAAGGCGATCGGCAAAAAGACGGCGCTCTTGCTCAAAGTTCACACGAGCAACTATAAAATCGTCGGCTTCTCCGCCGAAGTGGGGCTGGAAGAGCTCGTCGCCATCGGCAAGCGACATGAAATTCCGGTGATGGAAGATCTGGGCAGCGGCGCCTTTACCGATCTCAGCCAATACGGCTTGCCCAAAGAGCCGATCGTCGCCGAGCGAATCAAGCTCGGCGCGGATATCGTCACCTTCAGCGGCGACAAGGTGCTCGGCGGGCCGCAGGCCGGGCTCATAGTCGGCAGGAAGGCATGGCTCAGCCGCATGAACAAGAACCCGCTCAAGCGCGCCCTGCGTTGCGGCAAGCTGACGCTCGCGGCGCTGGAAGCGACGCTCAGGCTCTATCAGCAGTCGGCGAACATCACCGAGGATATTCCGACGCTGCGAGCCTTCACGCGGCCGCTGGACGAGATCGAAGCCCTGGGACGGCGGGTCATGCCTGAGCTACAGAAAGTTCTGGGCGGAGGATTTCAACTCGCCGTGGAAGACTCGACCTCACAGATCGGGAGCGGCGCGCTGCCGACGGAAGAGATTCCGACGAAAGTAATCGCGGTTTCAAACCCAAACATGGGCGCGGAGAAGATCGCCCGGAAATTCCGCACCGCCGACCCCCCGATCCTCGGCCGCGTCAAAGACAACCGTTTCCTCCTCGACCTGCGAACCATCTTCGATCCCGTCGACCTGGTCCCGAACTTCACTCAACCCGCGGACAAGACATAACATAATGAAAAATGCAAAGTGCAAAATGCAAAAAGCAAAATTTTTCGTTTTTCAATTTTCATTTTGCATTTTGAATTTAAGAAAGATTTTTCTTCCAGACCGCTCAAAAAGGTCCCAGATGCAAGGCGCGCGAGAATTGGCGAGCGCAGGCGTACTCTTGTGGTACGTCGAGCGAGACAATTCGAAGCGCAACGCCACAGATGGGCCTTTTTCAGCGGTCTGTTAGCTTTTATGCCTTACATCATTGGCACCGCCGGCCACATCGACCACGGCAAGACCAGCCTGATTAAAGCGCTCACCGGCGAGGACACCGACCGGCTGAAAGAGGAAAAAGAGCGCGGCATCTCCATCGACCTGGGCTTCGCCCACTTCGATCTCCCCGACGGCACTCAGGCGGGCATCGTCGACGTGCCCGGCCATGAGCGGTTTATCCGCAATATGCTGGCGGGCGCGCACGGCATCGATCTGGTGCTCTTCACCGTGGCCGCCGACGACGGCGTGATGCCGCAGACCGAGGAGCATCTCGATATCGTGCATCTGCTTGGCGTGAAGCTGGCGATTTTCTTGATCACCAAGACCGACCTCGCGCCCGCGTCTCGAATCCAGGAAGTGGACGAGGAGATCAAAATTCTCACCCTGGAAACTTCTTTGGAAGGCTCGCCGGTCATCCCCTTCTCCGCCGTCACCGGCCAGGGGCTTCCGGAGCTCCGCGAGCAGATCGTCCGCACGCTGCAGAGCGCCAACAAGCCCGCGCCGAAGGGCTATTTTCGCCTGCCGGTGGATCGGGCCTTCAGCCTGCAAGGGCATGGATTGGTCGTCACCGGCACCGCGCTCAGCGGCGAGATCAAAAACGGCGCGCACGTGCGCTGCCTGCCCGGAGATCAGACCTTCCGCATTCGCAGCCTTCAGGTCCACGGCCACAGCGTCGAGTCGGCCCGCTGGGGACAACGCACCGCGCTCAACCTGGCGGGGCAGGAAAAAGATCCGGTCGCGCGCGGCCACGTCATCTGCGACGAAAAACTCACTCTCGCGACGGACCGCTTCGATACCCGCCTCGAAGTGAGGCCGGCGGCCAGCAAAGGCATCAAAAACCACCAGAGAGTGCGGATTCACCTCGGCACCGCTGAGCGGCTGGGCAAACTTATCCTGCTCGGACGAATCGAAAAAGTGGAGCCTAAACAGTCCGCCTTCTGCCAGATTACGTTGACCGAGCCGCTGCTCGCGCTGCGCGGCGACCGCTTCATCGTCCGTGACGAGACGGCGCGGCGCACGCTCGGCGGTGGGATCGTGCTCCACCCCTGGCCGAAGCGCCACAGGCAGGGCGAGCCCGATCTCGAACAAAAACTTAACCGCCTCTGCGACAGCCAGGTTCCGGCGTTGATCGAAACGTTTCTGGAAGAGAGCGACGATTTCGCCATCCCGCTCGCGCCGATCTATCAATTTCTCAACCTCAAGGAGGAAGAGGCCAAAGACTGGATCGGACGGACGCCGGTCGTGCGGAGCTTCAGCGCCGAAGGCGAAAAGCTCTACGCCACGGAGAAAAAGTGGCAAGGCCTGAAAGAAACCATTTCGAAGACGTTGCAGGAGTTTCACGCTTCGCATCCGCTGGCGGCGGGAATGGACATGGAGGAGGCGCGGGCCAAGCTCCCTTACGAGATTTCCCCGCGCCTTTTCCGCGTGCTGGTGGATATTTTGAGCGAAGAAAAGGCCGCCACCCGCGACGGGAATCTTCTCAGCCGGCCCGGCTACCGCATCCAGCTCGGAGCCGGCGAAAAGACGCTGACGGAAAACATAAAAAAAATACTCGGCGCCAACCCGATGGCGCCGCCGGACCTAAAGCAGTTGGAGAAGGACCTGGGCGCGGAGAAAAACAAGCTCGCGGAAGTCATCCGCGTCATGGAGCGGGAAAAGTCGCTGGTTCGAGTGGCGCCCGACCTCTACTTTCTCTCCGACTGCGTTGACAAGGTTCGGGGCGTTCTATATAAATATCTCGCCGAGCACGGCGAGATCACCGCGGCGACCTTCCGCGATCTGTTAGGCTCCAGTCGGAAGTACATAATAGCGCTCCTTGAATATTTCGATCGGGATGGGACGACGGTCAGGGTCGGAGATGCGCGGCGGCTGAGATCGTCGCCGCCGGCTGGAAAACAAAGCGCTGAGCGATAATTTCCGAGGGCTGCAAATGCGAAGGGCGACCGATTTTTACTTTTTCATTTTGCAATTTTCATTTTGAAATGGAACGCAGATGGGACTCATCGGAAGAAAAAAGAAGACGGTGCGACTGACGCGGCACGTCAAGGCCGCGGGTTGAGCGGCGAAGCTCGGCCCGGCCGACCTTGTGCACGTGTTGCACAGCCTCCCGAAGTTTAACAACCCGGACGTGATCGTCGGCGTCGAGACCTCCGACGACGCCGGAGTATTCCGTCTGCGGAACGACCTGGCCATCGTCAACACGGTGGACTTCTTCACGCCGATCGTCGACGACCCCTACACCTTCGGCCAGATCGCGGCGGTCAACGCGTTGAGCGACGTTTACGCCATGGGCGGAGAGCCGAAAACCGCGCTGAACATCGTCTGCTTTCCCAAGGGGAAAATGGACATCAAAGTGCTGGGTGAGATCCTGAAAGGCGGCGGTGAAAAAGCGCGGGAGGCGGGCGTGGCGGTGGTCGGCGGCCACAGCATCATCGACGACGAGATCAAGTACGGCATGGCCATCACCGGAGTGATCCACCCGGATCGCATCCTGCGCAACGTCGGCGTTCAGGAGGGCGACGCGCTCGTGCTCACGAAAGCGCTCGGCACGGGCATCATCTCAACCGCGCTCAAAAAAGGAAAGGCCTCGAAGGAAAGCGTCCAGGCGGCGATTGCCTCCATGCTGACCCTCAACAATACCGCGGCGAAAGTGATGCGCAGCTACCCGGTGCACGCTTGCTCCGACATTACCGGCTACGGCCTGCTCGGCCACTCGCTGGAGATGGCCGCCGGCAGCAGCGTGACGCTCATTCTTGAATCGTCCAAGCTCCCGCTACTCCACCGCGCTCCGCGCATGGCGGAAAAAGGCTATCTCACGGGCGGCTGCAAGCGAAACCGGGAGTATCTGAAAGACAAGATCACCGTCGACGAATCGATCCGCGAAGGGCTGGTCGAGGTTGCTTTCGATCCGCAGACCTCGGGCGGCCTGCTCATCGCCCTGCCGCAACGGTCCGCGCCCAAGCTGGTCGACGAGCTTCAGGCGAACGGGCTGAAAGCCGCCGCGACCATCGGCTACGCGACTTCCCTGCAAAAAACCTGGGTCCGCCTGGTCTAGCAATGGCCCGGTGAAAAAGGCCCATCTACCCTTCGATTACGCTCAGGGTGGTGAGTTCATCGAACCACCGTCAGCCCGCCAGGGAATCTCTCTCCGGGCGGATGCCTGCCCTTCGGGAGCTCAAATCTCATATTTCAAATTCCAAATCTGAAATCTGAGATCTGCCCTTCGAGTTTCCTCAGGGTGGTGAGCTTGTCGAACCACAATCTGAGATTCCGAGCGAAGCGAGGATATATCGTCCCTCCGAGAGACCCCGAGGCGGGCGCCTATCTCAATTTGGCCCCCGCCCGTTTCGCATTCCTGCAAATCCGCTCTACCCGACCTTCTTGTAAATGGAAATTTGACCGATCGTTTCGACCGAGCGGCGTGAATTACCGTGTCTTTTTGCCCGAATTTGCTGGCATGCATCTTGCCCAGTAAACACGGGTGAGAGTAGAGAACGATGATTGAAATCCGCATTCACGGACGCGGAGGACAGGGTGCCAGGTTGGCCAGCCGCATCATAGGGAGAGCTGGCTTCCTGGCGGGTCTTTACGTTCAGGACTTCCCGCTATTTGGTGCGGAGCGGCGCGGGGCGCCGATCGTAGCCTGCGCGCGTCTGAGCCGCGACCCGATCGAGACGCGCGGCTATGTGGAGGAGCCGGATCTGGTCGTGGTCATGGACGATACGTTGCTTCAAGAGAACTATACCCAAATCCTTGGCGGCCTCCGCGCCGGCGCCGGCGTTCTCATCGACGACCGGTCAAACCAGAGGCCGCTGCCGGCGACCGCGCCGGGTGTGTTTTTTATTTCGATCAACCTGAGCGGCATCGCCCGGCGGGTTATCGGCCGCGATACTCGGAGCGCCGTTGTCGGGGGGGCGGCGGCGAAATTCATCCCCGAGATCACCGCCGATATTTTAACAGCGGCGATTCGCGCCGAGCTTGCCGAGGTCGGCGTCTCGACGGAGCTCGTCGAGGGGAACATTAAGGCGGCGATGGAGAGCTATGCGCTGATGCCTGCGGTCTTCCTTCCGGAACATCGGCCGCCGCAACATAAAACCGCGGCGCTGTCTCAAGCGTTTCCGCGGTTTTTTTTCGACGCATACGCCGCCCCCACGATCCGCTCCGCGGGAAACGCGGCCTTGCGTCATACCGGGAATTGGCGGACGGAGAGGCCTGAGATCGAATTGGCAAAATGCAAGAAGTGTTTTCTTTGCTTTCTCTTCTGTCCCGACTCGGCGATCCACCTGGACTCAGACCTTTACCCTCACATCGACTACGACCACTGCAAGGGCTGCATGATCTGCCGTGAGGAATGCCCGACCGATGCCATCGTGCAAAGGCTGGAGGGATGACGATGGCGCGCGCGTTGCTGACCGGAAACAGCGCCGCGGCCTGGGCGGCGCGCCTCGCCGAGGTGGATTACGTCCCCGCCTTTCCGATCACGCCGCAGACGGAGATCGTCGAGACCCTCGCCCGCTGGATCCATACGGGAGAGATCCAAGCCCGAATGGTGACGATGGACTCCGAGCACTCGATGCTCGCGGCGGCCGGCGCCGCCGCGGCCACGGGCGCGCGGGTCTTTACCGCGACTTCGAGTCAGGGGCTGGTCTACGGTTTTGAGATGCTCTACGTCCTCGCCGGTTTGCGCGCGCCGCTTGTTTTGGTGAACGTCTCGCGCGCGCTGTCCCATCCCATTACTCTGGAGCCCGACCATAATGACGTGCTTGCCGCCCGCGACACCGGCTTTCTCCAGTTTCACGCGGAGAGCTGCCAGGAAGTGCTTGACTCTATTCTCATGGCCTACCGTCTGGCCGAGCATGAGCGCGTGCTCCTGCCCGCCATCGTCAATCTTGACGGTTTCTATCTCTCGTTCACGCGGGAAGCGGTTGAGATTCCCGAGCCGGCGGACGTCAAAAGTTTTTTGCCCGGTTTTGAACCTGCCTATCCTCATCTGAGCGGCCCGGCGCCGCTGGCTCTCGGGGCGGCCGTCCTGGACCCCGCCCTGTACACGTTCTTCAAGTATCAGATGCATCATGCGACGGAGAACGCCCTGGCGTTGTATCCCGAGATCGCCGCCGAGTTCGCCGGGAGATTCGGCAGAAGGTACGGCATGATCGAAGAGTTCATGCTCGACGACGCCGATTACGTCATCGTCATGACCAACTCCTTCGCCTCGATGGGCAAAGCTGAGGTCAAGCGGTTGAGACGCGAAGGAAAGAAGATCGGGCTGGCCCGCCTGCGCTTGATCAGGCCCTTTCCTCACCGGGAGATTCAGCGCGTGCTTCGCGGCCGCAAAGGAGCGGCGGTGATCGACCAGAACATCTCCGTGGGCAAAGGCGGCATCCTCTTCAGCGAGATCGCGAGCGCCCTCTACGGGCTTCCGGACCGACCGCCCGCGCTGCTCTCATTCATCGGCGGCCTGGGAGGCCGGCGCTTTCGCCCGGAAGAGTTCGACGGAATCCTCGCGCGCCTCGAAGCGCCGCCGGAGAGTCCGGAAGAAATTGCCCGGCCTTATTTGTTGTTCAGCGACGAGGAGTGCCGGGACGTCGGGCGGTATTTTTCCGTGGCGAGCGGAGAGGAGAAGTCTCATGAAGCGTGAGGCCTATCGAAGCCTGCGCAACATATCTCGCGAAGAGCCGCTCGGCCCGGGCGGATCGCTATGCGCCGGTTGCGGCGGACTCCTCGCGCTGCGCCTGTTTCACAAGGCTCTGGGAGAGAACGTGATCTTCGTCAACGCTGCGGGCTGTTTCAGCCTGCTTGCCCTCTTTCCTTTTACGCCGCTTCGATCGTCTTGGCTTTACACGGCCATGGCGTGCGCGCCGGCCGGCGCACAGGGAATCAGGGACGCGCTGGATATCCTCAGAGAGAGAGGAAAGCTCGCTCCCGCGGCCGACCGCAAGGTTGTGGTCGTGACGGGAGACGGCGCGGCCCAGGATATCGGCCTGCAGTCCACCATGGCGGCCATCCACCGGGGGCTCGACTTCTACTACTTTTGTTACGACAACGAAGCCTACGCCAACACCGGGTTTCAGACTTCCGCGAGCACCCCTTATGGATCGCGCACCGCCACCGCGCCCATCACCCCGGCCTTTCCTCTGGGCGTGGTTCAGCAGCGGCGCGACCTGTTTGAGATCTGGCGCGTGCAAAAGCCGCCCTATGTCGCGACCGTCTCGGCGGCAGACCCGCTCGACCTCTCCGAGAAAGTCTATCGCGCCTCGAAGCTCAGCGGCCCGAAGTTGTTTATCGCGCTGTCCCCTTGCCCGCCGGGCTGGGAGGCGGAGCCGGAGAAATCGGTCGAGCTGGCGCGGCTCGCTGTCGAGACCGGCATCTGGCCGCTCAAGGAGGCGGTTTACGGACAGGTCTCACATACAAAAGTGCCGCGACGGTTCAAGCCGGTTGAAGAATACCTCGCGTCGCAGGGGCGCTTCCGCCACCTCTTCGAGCCCAAGCGAAATGACGAGGCGATCGCCCGAATTCAGGCGGCCGTGGAAAAATATTGGAAAGCAGTCTCCGACGCGGTCGCGCCGCAGGAACCGCTTTCGAATGAAGCCGTCGGATAGGAAGCGATCATGGAAGATATTTTTGCATTTGCCGACGAGCTGGGACCGGCCAAGATCGTTCACATCTACGATCCGGGGACCGGATTGAAGGCGGTTGTCGCCGTGGACAACGTCGCCTGCGGTCCCTCCATCGGCGGCATCCGCATGGCGCCCGACGTCAGCGCGACCGAGGCCTTCAGATTGGCGCGGGCGATGACGCTCAAGAATGCCGCTGCCAGCTTGGCTCACGGCGGCGGCAAGTCGGTCATCTTCGGCGATCCAAAGATCGCCGCGCAAGAGAAAGAACGGCTCATCAGGGCCTTTGCGCGCGCGATCCGGGACCTGGTCGAATACATCCCCGGCCCGGATATGGGCACCGACGAACGCTGCATGGCCTGGATCAAGGACGAGATCGGACGCGCCGTCGGATTGCCGCCGGAAATCGGCGGTATCCCGCTGGATGAAATCGGGGCCACGGGACTCGGCTTGAGCGCCTGCGTGGACGTGGCGGCCGGGTTTTGCGGCGTCGGCGTCAGCGGGGCGAGGGTTGTCGTTCAGGGCTTCGGCTCGGTCGGAAAACACGCGGCGCGCTTCCTCGCCGAAAAAGGAGCGATTCTCGTCGGCGCCGCCGACTCTCAAAGCGCGATCTTCAACCCGAAAGGCATCGATGTCGCGCGCCTGATCGATCTCAAGGGCGCAGGGAAGAGCGTCGGCGATTACCCGGAGGGGAAAAAGCTCGATCCGGACGCCGTCATCGATATCGAATGTGAAATCTGGATCCCCGCGGCGCGTCCCGATGTCGTTCGCAAAGACAACGTCGCCCGGTTGAAAACCAAGCTTGTCCCGCAAGGCGCCAACATTCCGTTTACTCCCGAGGCGGAACGCATCCTGCACGAGAGAGGGGTTCTTGTGGTGCCGGATTTCATCGCCAACGCCGGCGGCGTCATCTGCGCCTCCGTCGAATATCACGGCGGCACGGAGGCCGTGGCGTTGCAGACGATACAGGAAAAGATCAGCGCGAATACCCGGCTGGTACTCGAAGAGTCCGCAAGAACCAAAACTCTACCTCGACAGGCCGCCATCGCCCTGGCCGAGAGAAGAGTCAAGGCCGCAATGCGCTACCGCCGTTAGCCTCCGAAATCGGAAGCCCGGCGCACAAGAACCAACGATCGGGGTCAAAATGACCACCTTGCTGAAAATCAAGATCATTGCCGAGTACATCTCGACTCTGCAGCGTTGATGCTGAGTTCCGGCCCTCTCTTTTTTAGGTTAGGCGCGAAAGACCCAGACGGAGACAGGGCTGTGCCTTACCACTCCCCGGGTCGCACTGCCGAGAAGAGTCGCCGCCACTGTTCCGGTGCGGCTTGCCATTCCAATAACGCTGGCCCGTTCCTTAACCGCTTTCCGGACGATTGCCTCGTGGATTTTTCCTTCCACTTCCTCAACGCTGATCTCAACTCTGGCCTTAGCGGCTGTGGCCTCCTCAAGAAAAGGCCGCGCGAGTTTTTTTCTCATGCTTAGTTTTTCTTGACGGCTCTTGGTGGCGTCGCCGACAAAAAGATTCGTGCCGCTCTGGATGGTCCATTTTGGCGGCCTTGGAACAGCATGATAGAGGAAGATCTCGGCATTCATAGGCGCGAAGGTTTCACAAAAGCGACGAAACGCCTTGCGGGATTCGGGGCTGAAATCGGAAGCAAAAACGACTCTTCTGATATTTCTTACGGGCTTTAGTCCGAGATTGACCAGAAGAACCGGCACACGGGATAGGACCAGAAGATTTTCGGCAAAACTTCCGAGCATAAATCGGTCGACGCCTTTTCTCGCGTGGGTTCCCGCGACAATCAACTCCGCGCCGTTTGTCTCGGCATGGCGCCATAGCGCGGTTGTCGTCGCCTCTAGGCTTAGGCCGTGCGTTACGAGCACTTTTGGCTCAAGTAGATTTGCCAAGCGGAGGATTTGAACCGCGCGATCAAGCGCTTGTTTTGCGACCGTATGAAGGCGTTCCTCTTCGGGAACACTGAACTCAAGACTCACTCGCAACTCGGCCGGGCTCACGACATAAACTGGCTCGATCTCAAATTGGGCTTTCGCCGACAGTGTTCTGAGTAGGAAAACCGCATTACGCAGCAACTTGCGCTCTTCTTCAAAGGGGTTGACCGCCCAGATGATTCGTCTTTGTTTCATGAGAAACCTTTAATCCAAGCCACGATTGTACGAAGTGACATGTTAGTGGTATCGCGCCTTTGAGAGCCCCCGACACTTAGTCGTGCGTTTGAGCTAGCCGGGGTTATTTTTGTTTGGACAAAGTATCGGACAACGTGCTCTTATGTCAACCTGGCTCGAAGATGCGTTGCCGACTACGTTGACTTCCTGAGGTGGCACACGGATTGGTCCAGATTAGGGTCGCATCTGGGCCTTTGTGATTCGGCCCTGGGTTCCTAACCGGAAAATCAGTCAGCCTTGCTTGTTCACCCGTGCTTCCTCAGGCAGCGGGGCTTGCGCCGGTGGCGCGAATGACCAGGACCGGATCGTCGGAGTGGCGAACGACGTGTTGCGTGACGCTGCCCAAAACCCACCGACCCACGCCGCTTCTTCCGTGAGTGGACATCGCGATCAGGCTCCCGGGGTTTTCCCGGGCCACGTCGATGATCTTATCCGCCGCAAGCCCCTCGACCGCGGTTGCGGAAACCTTTTTCAGTCCCTGCGCCTGCTGCTCCCGCATTTTTTCCTCGACATAGGCCTGGGCCTCTTTTCTGACCTGTTCCAAAAGCTCCGCCAGGTTCAACGTGTATTCGTCGGCGTTATAAACCGGCGGCGGCAGATTGAAGGCGCGCACCAGCACGATCTCGAGACCCAGCGTCCTCGCCAACTCCGCCGCCTGCGGCAGGGCCAGCTCCGCCAGCTTGGAGCCGTCCAGAGGCACCACGATCCTCTTCAGCGACACCTCTTCAGTCTTCTTCCTTTCGTCGGTCGCTCGAACGAGAAGCACGTGGTTCGTCGCCGCGTGAAGCACCTTCTCGGCAACGCTGCCCAACAGCCACCGCTTCACCCCGGACCGCCCATGCGTGGTCATGGCGATCAGAGTGCCGGCCTGCGCCGCCGCCCGATCCACGATCACCTCCGCCGCCCTGCCGATCTCCACCGAGCAGTCAACCGCCGCGCCGGTAAACGAGCAGGCGATTTTGCTCAGATAGTCGCCGCTGTTTTTCTTCTCGGCGGTCATGATCTCATTGTAGTGGCCCTGCTGGGCGATGACGGAAGGCATCAGGGTGTCAAGATCGATCGCATGCAACAGCTCCACGGGAATTTTGAGCGCTTTGGCAAGCGACCGGGCATAGGGCAGGATATGCTCCGAAACCTGCGATCCATCCAGCGCGACCAGAACTCTCTTGTACATTGTTTAGACCTCCCGGCCGAACAGCCTTCCGCCTATTTTCCGTATCTATAGATCGTTTCGCCTCCGGCAGTCAATCGCAGATTAGGGTCGCATCTTGGGCTTTATGATTCGACCCTAGTCCCTAAATAGGAAATCGGTTAGCGTTGCTTGTTCACCCGCGACGCCAGGTACGCAACACAGCCGCTGATCGTTGCCAGTTTGGGAACATCCGCGTCGGGAATATCGACGCCCAGCTCTTTGTGCAGACCGATGATGAAGTTCAGGAAGTCAACAGAATCAACGTCGAGTTGATCGCGCAAGCTGATCCGAGGATCGAGGGCGGCGAGGTCGGCTTCGGGCGCGATGGCGCCGAGGACGCGCAGCACCACCGCTTTGATTTCAGCTTCCGTCACAGCTTCTCCGGCTCTTGCAGCAGCCGATCGATGGCGGCGAGAAAGCGGCCGCCGCGATGGCCGTCGCTGACTCTGTGATCGGCCGCGAGTGAGGCCGAGATCACCGGCCTCGCGCTGATCGTCCCTTGGGAAGCCCACGGCCGCTCTGCGATCCTGCCGAAGCCGACGAGCGCCACCTGCGGCGGGTAGATAACGCCGAAAACCGTCTCGACCCCCTGCTCGCCCAAATTGGTCACCGTGATCGTCGGGTCCGACATCTCCGAGCTGCGCAGCCCGCCCGCGCGCGCCCGGTTCACCAGATCGAGCATATCGCGCATCAGCTCGTCTAAACTTTTTTTGTCCGCGTCGTGCAGCGCCGGCGCCACCAGGCCGCCCTGGCGCAGCGAGACGGCGACGCCGACGTGAACGCCCTGCCCCGGCTTGAATGCGCCGTCGATCCAGAAGCCGTTCATCTCCGGCACGTCATGGATGGCGAGCGCCACGGCGCGGATCAGCAGCGCGGAGTAGAGCAGCCGATTGGTCACCGGCCGCTTGAGATTCTCCGCCGCGAGCCAGGCCAGCGCCCGGCTCAGGTCGATCTCAGCGCCGAGATAGTAGTGCGGAATTTCCCGCTTCGATCGCGCCATCGCTGCGGCGATCGCTTTGCGCAGTCCCGCCTGACGCTCCGCTGCCGTCGCGGGGGATTTGGGCTGGACGGCCTTCGATGCGGCCCGGTCGATGTCGGCGATCGTGATCGAGCCGTTCCCTCCCGTCCCTTCCACAGCGGCGATATCGACGCCCAACTCCTCCGCCCTTCTCCGCGCCAGCGGCGAAATGTGCGGACGCTTTGACGGCGCAGGTGAAACCGGCGCGCGCTCGACGGGCGGAGCCGGCGGCGCAGACGCTTTCCCTGTCGCCTCGGCCGGCTTCTCCGCAATGACGGCCGCAGGTTGCGCTATCTGCGCTTCGTCGCGGATCGTCGCCAGCGGCGTGCCGACGGGAAGCTTCGCGCCCGGCTTGACGAGAAGGGTCTCGACGATCCCTTCCTCGAAAATCTCGACTTCTATAACGCCCTTCTCGGTCTCCACCAGCGCGACGATATCTCCCCGCTTGACGGAGTCGCCCGGCTTAACGCGCCACTCCACCAGCGTCCCGGCCTCCATGTCGGCGCCAAGCGACGGCATGCGGAACTCAGCCACGGCGACCCATGACTTTCCGCGCGGCAGCGACGATGCCAGCGACCTGCGGCACGGCCGCGTCTTCGAGATGTTTGGGATAAGGCATCGGCACTTCCGCGCTGCAGACGCGCGCGGGCGGCGCGTCCAGCTCGTAGAATGCGTTTTCCATGATGCGCGCCATGATCTCGGCCGAGATGCTGCCGCTCTTCCAACCCTCGTCGATGATAACGGCGCGGTGGGTGCGGGAGACGGATTCCACGATCATTGCGGTGTCGAGCGGCCTCAGCGTGCGCAGGTCGATGACTTCGGCGCTGACGCCGTCGCGGCCTAGCTCTTCCGCCGCTTCGAGTGTTTTGCCGAGCGTCCCCCCGTAGGTAATCAGGCTGACATCGCTCCCCACCCGGCGCACCACCGCCTTGTCGATCTCGACCAGCCCCGCATCCTCCGCCAATTCCCCTTCCATGTTGTAGAGCGAGCCATGCTCGAAGATCAGCACCGGGTCGGGGTCTTCTAAAGCGGTCCACAACATTCCCCGCGCGTCTTCCAGCGTCGCCGGCGCGAGCACCTTGATGCCGGGGATGTGGGCATACCAACCCTCCAGGCTGTGCGAGTGCTGCGCCGCGAGCTGCCGCCCCGCGCCGGTCGTCATGCGGATCACCAGCGGGATGTTGAATTGGCCACCGGACATGTGCAGGATCGTCGCCGCGTTATTAACGATCTGATCCAGCGCGAGCAGGCTGAAGTTGACCGTCATTATCTCCACGATCGGCCGCGCGCCGCCGAGCGCCGCGCCGATTCCGGCGCCGACGAAGGCCGACTCCGACAGCGGCGTGTCGCGGATCCGCTCCGGACCGAACTCTTCGAGCAGCCCTTTGCTCACCGCGAAGCAGCCGCCGTAGCGCCCGACATCTTCGCCCATCAGGAAGACGCGCTCATCGCGCTGCAAAGCTTCGCGCAACGCGGCCCGCACCGCCTCGCGGTAGGTCGTCCTGACGGTCTGAGGCCCGGCCGTCATGAGCGGCGATCCTCGGAGTAAACGAATCGCGTAAGATCTTCCACCGGCTCCCAGGTTCCGGCCTCGGCGAATTCGACCGCCTGTTTGACTTCGAGCGCGACATCCTGCTCGATTTGCGCGATCTCTTCATCTTTCAGGAGTCCATTTTCTTTCAACATCGAAACGAAGTTCGGGATCGGATCGCGCTTTTTCCACTCTTCGACCTCTTTCTTGTCGCGGTAAAGCTCCGGATCGTACATTGAGTGGGCTCTAAAACGGTAGGTGCGAAATTCGAGAAAGTGCGGCCCGCCGCCGGAGCGCACTGCGAGAGCCGCCCGCCTGGCCGCTGCCTCCACCGCCACGACGTCCATGCCGTCCACCGGCCAGGCCGGCACTTCGAAGGCCGCCGCCTTGAGGCAGAGATCGGTCTCCGATTCGGAGCGGCCGAGCGCGGTGCCCATCGCGTAGAGATTGTTCTCGCAGCAGAATAGCACGGGGAGCTTCCACAACGCGGCCAGGTTCATCGACTCGTGGAACTCGCCTTCGGCGACCGCGCCTTCGCCGAAGAAGCAGGCGGTCACCCGGCTGCGGCCCAGATACTTGTCGGCCAGTGCCAGGCCCACGGCCAGCGGCAACCCTCCGCCGACGATGGCGTTGCCGCCGTAAAAGCGAGTGGCGGCGTCGAAGATGTGCATCGAGCCGCCCCGGCCGTGGCTGGAGCCTTCGACCTTGCCGTACATCTCCGCCATGATCGACGCCGCCGAGACGCCGCGCGCCAGCGCGTGGCCGTGCTCGCGGTAGGTCGCGACGATCGCGTCGTCGGGCGCCAATGCCGGCATCGCGCCGACGGCCACCGCCTCCTCGCCGATGTAGAGATGGAGAAAGCCGCGGATCTTGGTCGCGCTGTAAAGCTCCGCGCACTTTTCCTCGAAGCGCCGGATGCGCGCCATCTCGCGCAACAGGTGGAGCGCATGGCTTCGCTCCATTGGTGGTTCGGACGATCTTGTTTTCCGCGTCATTCGTAACTCTCCAGCGTCGAAAGATCGCCCTCGGGCAGCCCCAGCTCGCGCGCCTTGAGCAGGCGGCGCATGATCTTGCCGCTGCGGGTCTTGGGCACGCTGTCGCGGAAGTCGATCTCTTTCGGCGCGACCGCCGGACCGAGCCGCGTGCGGGCGAAACCGAGCAGCTCTTTCTTAAGCGCTTCGCTCGCGTTGTAGCCCGCCTTGAGCGAGACGAAGGCTTTGACCACTTCTCCGATGACCGGATCGGGCTTGCCGATGACGCCCGCTTCGGCGACAGCCGGATGTTCCATCAGCGCGCTCTCCACTTCGAACGGGCCGATCAAGTGGCCGGCGGACTTGATGACGTCGTCGGCGCGGCCGACGAACCAGAAATAGCCGTCGGCGTCGCGCTTCGCCAGATCGCCGGTCAGATACCAGCCGGCGGCGAAGCATTTGCGATAGCGTTCCTCTTCGTGGAGATAGCCGCGAAACATCGACGGCCATCCCGGCCGGAGCGCCAGCTCGCCCTGGATATCCGGCGCATGGATCACATCGACCGTTCCGTCTTTTTGTTTCTGCACGACGGCGGCCTCGATGCCGGGCAGCGGCTTGCCCATCGATCCCGGACGAATGTCCAAGGCCGCATAGTTGGCGATCATGATGCCGCCGGTCTCGGTTTGCCACCAGTTGTCGTGGATCGGGAGCCCGAACGCCTCCTGCCCCCACACGACAGCCTCCGGGTTGAGCGGCTCGCCGACGCTGGCGATGAAGCGCAGGCGGCTGAGATCGTACTTGCGGATCGGCTCGGTCCCGGCCTTCATCAGCATGCGCACCGCGGTCGGCGCCGTGTACCAGACGGTGACTTTTTGGTCTTGCAAAATGGCGTACCAGCGCTCCGCGTCGAAGTCGCCTTCGTCCACGACGTTCGTAATGCCGTGAGTCAACGGCGAGACGATGCCGTACGAAGTGCCGGTGACCCAGCCGGGATCCGCAGTGCACCAGAAAATATCTTCGGAGTGGAAGTCGAGCGCGTACTTTCCCGTGATATAGTGCGCCACCACCGCCTGATGCGCGTGCATCGCTCCCTTGGGCCTGCCGGTGGTGCCGCTGGTGAAATGGAGCAGCGCCGGCTCCTCGGGATCGGTCGGCGGAATCTCGAAGCGGTCGTCGGCCGCGGCCATCAGCGCGGCAAAGTCGTGGGCGGCCGGTTCTGCGAGAGCCGCTTTGTCGCCGCCGATGAGAATCACGTGCTTCAGGTGAGGCAGGGACCGGCGCAAATCCTTCACCTTCCGCCTGCCGTAGAGCAACCCGGTGGTGATGAGAACTTTGCCTTCCCCGATCGCCAGCCGCTGCTGGATCGGCTCCGGGCCGAATGCGGAAAAAAGCGGGCAGAAGACGCTGCCGTTTTTCAACGTGCCCAGCGCCGCGACGTAGAGTTCCGGGATGCGTCCGCTCAACGCGAAGACGCGGTCGCTTTTGCCCACGCCGAGCCCGCGCAAAACGTTGGCGAAGCGGTTGCTCAGCGCCGACAGCTCGCCGTAGGTAAAATCGCGCGTCTCGCCCTGCTTGCCGAGCCAGCGGAGCGCCAGATGGCTGCGGCGCTCGCCTGCGGCGTGGCGGTCGACCGCCTCGTGCGCGATGTTGAGCCCCCGCCCTCCGGGCAGCCCATCGAGCTCGCGCCGGACCGCCTCCCAGGAGAACTCCGCGCTGGTCCGCTCATAGTCCAATAAGTTCGGGACTACGGTCCAGCCGGTTTTTGGTTTTTCTATCGGTCTCCAAGTCATTCAAGTGCCTTGCCGAAAGGTTACGAAGCAAAGGATGCGCCATCGTAGAATCAAAAGCATTTAAGATATTCTACGCTCTTGTTTCGCAACTATGCAAACTTCTCTTCAGTGCCTTGTCAAACATGATAATGGCTCCTAACGCCATCTGCGGTTCCGCTGTGCGACCGCGGCAAAGCTCTTTTTTCCCAGGCGATTCTCGGCTTCCATCGGCACCGAAATTGCTCCGCACATTCGCGGCGGGGCTACAGCGCTTCCCGGCGTTTTCGGAGGATTTTAAGCCTATTTCCTATTTCCGCGCTTTTTGACTATCCTCAGTGGAGGGATCCCCGTGGCGAATTTGGAGAGTAGATCGTCCGATCCGATCGATCCGTGAAGCTCGTCAAAGCTTTTCTGCGCCGGCTGCTCGGCATCCTCTACCGGGTCAAGGTCAACGGCCTGCGGCACTATCATCAGGCCGGCGACCGGGTGTTGATCATCGCCAACCATACCTCGTACCTGGACGCCCTGCTGCTGGCTGTCTTCCTGCCCGACAGGCTCACCTTCACGGTGAACACCCAGGTCGCCAAGGCATGGTGGGTGCGCCCCGCGCTCGCTCTGGTGGATTTTTTCCCCATGGACCCCGGCAACCCTTTAGCCATCAAAGCGCTCATCAAGTACCTCTCCGAGAACCGTAAAGCCGTCATCTTTCCCGAAGGTCGCATCACCCTTACCGGGGCGTTAATGAAAATCTACCACGGCCCCGCTTTCGTAGCGGACAAAACGCGATCTATGGTGCTGCCCATACGCATCGATGGCGCGGAGCACACGCCGTTTTCCCGCTTGCGCGGCCGCGCAAGGATGCGCTGGTTCCCGCCCATCACCTTGTCTCTGCTGCCTCCGCGCCGCATCGACTTGCCCGAGCGCTTGCGTGGCCGCGCCAGGCGCAACCATGCGGGCGGGATGCTGAGCGACATCATGACCGAAATGATGTTTCTCACCACCGACCATTCCCGGACCCTGTTCCATGCGCTGCTCGATGCGCGCCGTGTCCACGGCGGACGCCGCGCGATCGTAGAGGACGTCGAGCACAAACCCGTCACCTACAACCAACTCATCAGCCGCGCTTTTATTCTCGGCAGGCTTTTCACGGAGGATACCCGGCCGAAGGAGCATGTCGGATTATTGCTGCCCAACGCGGTCGGCGCGTTGATCGGCTTCCTCGCGCTTCATCTCCACGGCCGCGTGCCGGCGATGTTGAACTTCACGGCGGGCATCCAAGGCCTCATCGCTGCATGTGAAACCGCCGCCATACGGACCGTGTACTGCTCACGCCGCTTTGTCGAGGCGGCCGGTTTGCAAGATACCGCAACGCGTCTGAGCGACAAAGTTCGGGTGATTTATCTCGAAGACCTGCGCGACAGGGCAACAACCGTGGACAAGCTCATGGGTTTGGTCAAGGGATATTTCGCCCGTCCGCTTTATGCGCGTTTAGTGCGCCACACAAAGCCCGCAGATCCCGCCGTGATACTGTTCACCTCGGGCTCGGAGGGGTCGCCGAAGGCCGTGGCGCTGTCGCATCTGAACCTCCTCGCCAACTGTGATCAAATCGCCGCGCGCATCGATCTTAACGCGCGCGACACCGTTCTTTCCAGCTTGCCGATGTTTCATTCTTTCGGCCTGACGGCGGGAACTCTGTTGCCTTTGCTGCGCGCCGTGAAAATATTCCTCTATCCTTCTCCTCTCCACTATCGCAATATTCCCGAGACGGCCTATGGGATCGACGCGACCCTCTTATTCGGCACCAATACATTTCTTGCGGGTTACGCCCGCTACGGCCATCCTTACGATTTCTACAGCATCCGCTATGCGTTCGCCGGGGCGGAGAAGTTGCAGGAGGAGACGCGCCGCCTTTGGGCGGAAAAGTTCGGCGTGCGCCTCTTGGAGGGCTACGGCGCGACTGAGACCGGTCCGGTGCTGGCGGTGAATACCGCGATGCAATGCCGGCCGGGCAGCGTTGGGCGGCTGCTGCCTGGAATCGAATGGTATTTGGAGCCGGTGGCGGGGATCGGCGACGGCGGCCGCTTGTGCGTCCGCGGGCCTAACGTGATGCTCGGCTACCTGCGTTCCGGCCAAATTGCGCCTCCCTCGACCGCGCGCGGCCCTGGCTGGTACGACACCGGCGATATTGTGCGCATCGACGAGGACGGCTTTGTCTGGATTCTGGGACGCGCCAAGCGTTTCGCCAAGATTGCCGGAGAAATGGTTTCGCTTGCGGCGGTCGAAGAATTGGCGCAACGGACCTGGCCGGGGAAAAATCACGCGGTTATCAGTCTAGCCGACTCGCAAAGGGGCGAACAACTCCTTCTCCTCACGGAATACACCGAAGCAAAACATCAGGCGCTGCTGGAACGCGCCAGGGTTGAAGGCGTGAGCGCCATCGGCGTGCCGAAAAAAATCCTTATCGTGCGGCCGATACCGCTGCTCGCCAACGGCAAGCCCGACTACATCGCCGCGCGCGCACTGGCGGAAAAGATACTGGGCGAATCAACTTATATCGAACACGGGGTTTGAATCCCCGTGTTCGACCAAAGGGGAGTGCTGCCGCTTCTCCCCTTTGGAAACCCCATCGGCGTTGTGCCCGCCTCAAGAGGCGGGGTTTACATTGAATCAACGCCATCGAGCGGGCAATGAAGGGGCTCTTAGGCCTCGTCGTTTACGAAGCCGCGCGCGCGCTCGTGGCGCGAACGATCAGGACCGGGTCGTCGGAGTAACGAACCACGCGTTCCGCGACGCTTCCCAGCACCCACCGGCCCACGCCGCTTCTCCCATGGGTGGACATCGCGATCAGACTCTCGGGCTTTTGCCGGGCCACCTCGATGATCTTGTCCGCCGCCGGCCCCTGCGCCGACAGCGCGGAAACTTTCTCCAGCCCCTGCCCTTTGATTTGCCGCAGTCTCGCGTCAAGATATTCCTCAGCCTCTTTTCCGAGCTGGCTCCACAGCTCCTCCAGGTTGGGCGTGTACCCCTCGGGATTGTACGCCAGCGGCGGAAGGGAAAAGGCGCGCGCCAGGATGATCTCAAGCGCCATCGCCTTCGCCAACTCGACCGCGTGCGGTATGGCGATCTCCGCCAGCTCCGAGCCGTCAAGCGGCACGATCACCCGTTTTAGCGAAACCCCTTGAGCCTTCCTGCCCTCCGCCGCCGCGCGAACGACCAAGAGGTCGCTTTTCGCCGCCTCGAGAACTTTTTCGGCAACGCTGCCCAAAAGCCACCGTTTCAGACCCGAGTAACCATGCGTGGTCATGGTTATCAGAGTGCCGGCCTGCGCCGCCGCGCGATCCACGATCACCTCCGCCGGCCTGCCGATCTCCAGCGAGCAACCAACCGAGGCCGCGCTTGCAAACGAACTTGCCAATCTTTTCAGATACTCGTCGCCATGTTTTCTCTCGGCGGTCATGAGGTCGTCGTAACGCCCCTGGTGGGCGATCACCGAAGGCATCAGCGTCTCAGGGTCGATCACGTGCAACAGCTCCGCGGGGATTTTGAGCGCTTGAGCAAACGCTCGGGCGTAAGGCAGGATAGTTTCCGAAAGCTCCGATCCATCCAGCGCCACCAGAATTTTGTTGTACATCGTTTCGCCCTCCCGTTCTTCGACCGGTATTTCACTCTTCGTGGTCGATGGATCTTTCTTCTCGGCTGCAGATCGCTCCGCCTTCGTGCGTCAATTCGCCGCGATCCGCGGCTGGTTCAGATATGCCCCTTTTCGTCGGCGAATCTTCGGTACCATCCCGGCAGCGAGTAGTCGTCGGCGCGATATTGCGGGCGATAGCCTTTGATGTCGAGGATCGGGGTGCCGTTGAAAAAATCGAGTCCCGTCACGGACAACGCGCAGCCTTCCCGCTTGGTCAAGCGCACAAGACTGAGTCCGATGGGATTGGGACGGGTCGGCGAATCGAGCGCGAACACGCCGAGCAGCGGCAGCTCTTCCGGCTTGAATCCCTTTTTCAGAAGCCCCCTGGGTTTCACTTGCAAAGGGCCGATCTGTTCGGGCCTCAGCCGATCGAAGTAGACGATGACAAACAAGTGCGAATAACCGTCGATTCCGTCGAGCGCCTCGGCAAACTCCGGATAGATCTCCAGCTCGCCCTCCACGCTTCCCTTCTCTTTGACCTCGTCGTCGCCGGCCGCCGTTTTGACGATCCCGACCGGCCGCAGATTGATCACCATAGGATCTCCTTCAAACGGCTAAAAATACGCCTTCAGAACGTATTGCTGCAGCATCCGGTGCGCGTTGAAGAACGAGCCGTTGAGGGCGATCGAGTGCAGCATCACGTCGATGAACCGTTCCCGGTCGCGATAAAATAACGGAACGACGACCTGCTCCAGCTTGTCGTAGAGCAACGCGGCGTCGCGCGAGCGATCGGCTTCGTCCGACGCGCTTGCGCCGTCCACTCCGATCGCCCAGCCGGTGAGCCCTTCGATGCATCCTTCGATCCACCAACCGTCCAGAATGCTCAGGCTCGGAACGCCGTTCAGCGCCGCCTTCATGCCGCTCGTGCCTGAGGCCTCCAGCGGCGGCTGCGGCGTGTTGAGCCAGACGTCGGCGCCGGCGGTCATCAGTCGCCCGACTTCCATGTCGTAATCCACGAGATAGGCGATCGGAATATCCCGGCCGACCGCCTCCCTGACCTGGAAGATTTTCCGGATCAGCTCCTTCCCTCCCTGATCCTGCGGATGGGCCTTGCCCGCATAAACGATCTGCAGCGGGCCGGCGGCGGCGATTCTCTTCAGCCGCTCGAGATCGTGAAACAGCAGATCCGCTCTTTTGTACGTCGCCGCGCGACGGCCGAACCCAATCGTCAAAACCTCTTCCTTCATCCCAGAGCCGATGGCCTGGTTCACCTGCTGGATCAACCGCCGCTTCCCATGAGCATGGGCCTGCCACACCTCTTGTCGCGGAATGCTCAGCGCGTAGCGCAGGCTGAAGTTGTCCTGTCTCCAGCCGGGAATGTAACGATCGTACAGCTCCTGAAACGCGGGGGCCGTCCAGGTGACGGCATGGACGCCGTTCGTAATCGCATCGATGTTATAACGGGTGAACATCAGCCGGGAGATCTCGCCGTGTTTCTTGGCGACTCCGTTGATGTAGTGGCTCAGGTTGAAGCCCAGGAACGTCATGTCGAGCACGTCGCCGCAACAAATCAAATCTTTGATGTCGGACATCGCCTGGTGTTCGCCCAGCACCCGCTTCGCCAGATCCAGCGGAAACTGATCGCGTCCCGCCGGGACGGGGGTGTGCGTGGTAAAAACACATTTCCTCCTGACCGCCTCGACATCCTCGTGCGTAATCGCCGTTCTCCCCGCCCTGCGCGCCTCTTCGTCCAACAGCTCCAACCCCAGGAGGCTCGCGTGCCCTTCGTTCATATGAAAGCGCTCGATAGCTCCGTGCCCCAGAGCGCGCAGCATGCGCACGCCGCCGATTCCAAGCACCACCTCCTGACAAAGCCGGTAGTGCAGATCGCCGCCGTAGAGATAGTGGGTCAAAGTTCTATCCCATTCGCTATTTTCCGGAAGATCGACGTCGAGAAAATAGACCGGGACGCGGAATCCTCCCGCGCCGTGAACCTCATGCCTCCAACACCGGACAAGAATCCTGCGCCCTTCTAAGACAACTTCAGCCCTGCCGGGCATCTCTTCCAAACGTTCCTCCACCGGCCATTCCACCGGCTCCTCCGTCTGCCATCCGGCGGGATCGAGCTTTTGATGGAAGTAGCCTTTCCGATGAAGCAACGTCACGGCAACCATCGGCACCTTGAGGTCCGCCGCCGCGCGCACCGTGTCCCCGGCGAGCACGCCCAGGCCGCCGCTGTAGGTCGGCATCTCCGGCGCCACTGCGAGCTCCATGGAAAAATAAGCGACAAGGCTACCGTGATTCACGCGCTTCCCCTTGGAATCCCAATCTCGCGGCGCACGCGCTCTCCCCCCGCGAGACGCCAAGGTTAATCATAGAACGCATATTCCATACCATGCAAACGGCGGCCAACTTCCGGAAATAAACTTGACGCCGTAGCCACGAACGGCCGCCTGGGCGCCCCGGCGTCACCTGGTTTCCCACGCATGCGAAAAACGCCCGATGGGAATCGCAACGCTGCGAAGATTTCCCAACCATCTCAACTATTTCGTTCCCTTTTCTAGAGCCGGCTTGAGGCATGTTTTTTGCTGTTTTCGCCGGGTATCCGGTAGACCGGCGAACGAAAGGAGAAACGATGACCCGCCTCGCAAAGAGCCGACGATCATTCAAAGTGGCCGACGTGATGACCTCGCCTCCGCTTACGATCGATCCTAACGACACGATCGCCGAGGCCGAGGAGATCATGAACGAGCAGAACATCCGCCAACTTCCCGTTGTGAG
>Ga0156192_1007_pt2 | contig 39777 bp, 39 predicted proteins | sample RifCSPlowO2_12_FD_107845 | JGI IMG/M metagenome (GOLD analysis project Ga0156192, IMG submission 107845) | Deltaproteobacteria bacterium RIFCSPLOWO2_12_FULL_60_19
CGGGGTCTATTATGACACCAACGTTCCGGTAGTTCCCAATGCCAGCAGCGATCTCGTGGCCCAGACCATACGCGGAGACCAGGGACGGCGGAAAAGCGAAGGGGAGCTGGCCACTATGAATCTCTCGTACATGTGGCTCAGGACTCTCGATTGGGAGGGAACGGTTTCTTACCGGTTTCTCCAGACCTACAACAATCACCTGACGGAGTTTAACACGCAGAGCCATACGCCGACCCTCGGCCTGACCTATAAAAGCGCGACGCTCGGCATGCCTTATTTTGCCGGCATGCAATGGACCTACGATTTCATCACCCTGGGGAACCGGCGCTATACCGAGCGGTGGATCGTCAACCCTTATTTTTCGTTGCAGGAGAACTCCGGGAACCTGACTAACTTGCAATTTCGCTTTCAGGCGAAGAATTTCTTCGACGATCAGGCCGTCACCCAGGGGTCGCCCGTCGGCAGGTCGGAGATTCGCGATGCTTTGAACTACATGGTCGGGCTGCTCCATGTCTTTCTGTTCGATCAAGGCCGCCACAGCATAAAGGTAGGATATCAATTCGACACCGATAGGGCGGAGGGGAAGAACTGGGACTACCGGGGCCATCGTCTCCTCATCGGCGGTCTCTATACCCTCCCCTGGGGGGCGGCTCGACTCCGTTACGATCTGGACTACCACTGGCGATTTCACCCGCACAAGAATAGCCTGCTCCCGGTCGACGCGATGGGCACCGTACGGCGCAGGGACAACGAGCCGGTCCACCTTGTCAGCATCGCCAAGGATTTTGTCTTCGACTTCTCAAAATCTTTTTCTCTTTCGAGTTGCGATGCCGCCAAAGATCCCAAGTGCTCGTTCACCGTCTCGCTGGAGTATCTCTTCGACCGGAACCGCTCGAACCTCAAGCCCTACGATTACGAGCGCCACGTCGTCACCACCAGCCTCGCCTGGCGTTTTTGAATACAAACCCGGCGCAATCTGTTATAGGGATTCTGCTGAAAAACCCCTCCGCTCACCCTTCGACCAGGCTCAGGGCGAACGGAGGGGAGTTAAAATCATTGATGTATTTCCGTTCGTGCTGAGCTTGCCTGTCCTGAGCGAAGTCGAAGGGTCGAAGCATGAACGGTCTTTTTCAGCAGAATCTATAGGGGTTTGAGACCCCATCGAAATACCCGAGGAGGTGAGTCATTCATGAAAGACATTCCGCTTTTCCAGCGCTTAAAAACCGGCCTTGCCAAGACCCGCGCGGGTTTGGGGCAGCGGCTAGAGGGCCTCTTCAAGGAACCGAGTTGGAATGAGGCAACGCTGGCGGAGCTGGAAGAGATTCTCCTGGCGGCGGACGTCGGCGTCAAGGCTACTCAAAGACTGGCCGACGCCGCCAATCTCTACGTCAGAGGACAGAGCGCGCAAGAACTCTTTTCATTTTTGGAACGCGAGATCGTCCACATCTTAAACGAGGCCCGTGAAAGGTCGACGCCGCCGCCACCGCCCCTTTCCCAATCGCCGTGGGTGATCCTGTTCCTCGGCGTAAACGGCGTGGGAAAAACCACCACGATCGGAAAACTGGCCGCGCAATACCGCGGGATAGGCAAGAAAGTTCTGCTGGTCGCGGGAGACACGTTTCGCGCCGCCGCCGTCGAGCAGTTGGAGGTTTGGGGAAAAAGAGCCGGGGCCGAAGTGATCAAGCAACAGGCGGGCGTCGATCCCTCGGCGGTGGTGTTCGACGGATTGCGCGCGGCCAAGCAGCGCGGCTGCGATGTCGTCATGATCGACACCGCCGGCCGGCTCCACACCAAGGTCCATCTGATCGAAGAGATCAAGAAGATCGGCCGGGTGATCGCGCGCGAGCAACCCGGCGCGCCGCACGAGACGCTGCTGGTCATGGATGCGACGACCGGGCAGAACGGCCTCCAGCAGGCGCGCGTGTTCAAAGAGGCGATGGAGATAACGGGCATCGTCTTAACCAAGCTCGACGGCACGGCCAAGGGCGGCGTCGTCATCGGCATCCAGGAGGAGCTCGCTATCCCGGTAAAGTACGTCGGTGTTGGCGAGGACGTCGAAGACCTCCAACCCTTCGACCCGGCCCGCTTCGTCGAGGCGCTGTTCGCAAGCTAGCAAGCCATCCGTTTCATCGCCCTCGATTCCATTCAAGCTGCCTCTGTTTTCACGCTTGAAATCACCCGAATTAACCGGCTTAATGAAACCCTACTCCGACCATGGATGACAAGAGTACCGACCTTTCCTCGCTGCGGATCGACCGGACGGAGAGTCCCCGGTTTTCGCCAAAGCCGAAACTCATTCGTCGACTTGTGATCACGGCTCTCGCGCTGGTGGTTTTACCGGGCGGATTTTTCCTCCTTAGGCCCGTGCTCGTTCCGGGCGTCGAGGTCCAGTTGGCGACGGCCTCTTTCACCTCGGCGGCGCAGGCGAACGCGGTGCTGACGGCGAGCGGCTACGTCGTCGCCCGCCGGAAAGCCGCCGTCGCTTCCAAGGGAACCGGCCAGCTCGTCTATCTCGGCGTCGAAGAGGGAGACGAGGTGAAAAAGGGACAGGTGATCGCGCGTCTCGAAGACAACGACGTGACGGCCGCGCTCAACCGGGCCAAAGAGGATCTGCGAGTGGCCGAGGCCGATTTGCACGACGCCAAACAGTCTTTGGAGCGGCAGAGAATTCTCAAGGAGAAGCAGTTCGTCGCCGTGGCGGACTACGACGCCGCCGAGGCGCGCTACCAGCGCGTCGTCGCCTCGATCGAGTCCGCGCGCGCCTCCGTCAAGGAAGCGGAGGCGGCCGTGGGAAATACGCGCATCGTCGCGCCGTTCGACGGCACGGTGTTGAGCAAAAACGCCGATGTGGGAGAGATCGTCGCGCCGCTCGCCGGCGCCGCCAGTTCCCGGGCCGCGGTCGTCACGATCGCCGACATGAGCTCTCTGGAAGTCGAAGCGGACGTGTCGGAGGCGAACTTGACCCGCGTCTTCTCGCGCCAGCCCTGCGAAATAACTCTCGACGCTTATCCGGAACAGCACTATCCGGGCTACGTCGAAAAGATCGTCCCGACAGCGGACCGCGCCAAGGCGACGGTCATGGTGAAGATCAGGTTTAAATCCTACGACCGGCGCGTTTTACCCGAGATGGGCGCCAAAATCATCTTTCTGCCGGCGGGCTCGGAGGAATCAACCGAACCGGCCGTGTCGTTGCTCACCGTGCCCGCGTCCGCGGTCGCGGCGCGGGACGGCAAAGCAGTCGTGTACCAGATACAGCACGGCAGGGCGGCCGAGATCCCGGTGGTCCTGGGCCGGCGCGCCGGCCACCAGGTCGAAATCAAGCAGGGCCTAAAAGCCGGCGACAAAGTCGTCGCGAGCGTGGATCAAAAGATTGCGCCGGGAACGAGGCTCACCGTAAAACAGAATTAGGTCCGACGTGGCCGCGCCGCTGATCGAGATTCAAAATCTCTTCAAGTCCTACCGCCGCGACAGCCTTGAGATCCCGGTGCTGCGGGACATCTCGCTCACCATTCCCAAAGGAGCGTTTCTCGCCTTCATGGGCCCCTCGGGCTCGGGCAAGACAACGCTCTTGAATCTCATCGCGGGCATCGACAAGCCGACCTCGGGAAAAATCATCGTCGCCGGAACCGACGTTGCGGCGCTGGACGAAACGGACCTCGCCAGGTGGCGCTCGGTCCACATCGGATTCATCTTTCAGTTCTATAATCTGATCCCCGTGCTGACGGCGCTGGAGAACGTCGAGTTGCCGCTGCTCCTCTCGCCGCTGTCCAAAAGGGAGCGGCGCGCGCACGCCGAGCTTGCGCTCAAGATCGTCGGACTGGCCGACCGGATGGACCATTACCCGCGGCAGCTCTCCGGCGGCCAGGAGCAACGCGTCGCCATCGCCCGCGCGGTCGTTACCGATCCGACGATTCTCGTCGCCGACGAGCCGACCGGGGATCTGGACAAAGTCTCCGCGGATGAGGTGCTCGGCCTGATGGAGCAGCTGAACCGGGAGACGAAGAAAACCATCCTCATGGTCACGCACGATCCGCGCGCGGCGGAAAGAGCCGGCTGCATCCGCCATCTGGAAAAGGGCGAACTGGCTTGAGGAGATTTCGTGGAGCTTTTACGGCTCATCCTGCGCAACGCGTTGCGGCATAAGCTCCGCAGCCTGCTCACGGTCTTGGGCATCGCCGTCGCCGTAATGGCGTTCGTGCTTTTGCGCACCGTGGTCACCGCCTGGCACGTCGGCATCGAAGCTTCGGCGGCCAACCGGCTCATCACGCGCCATGCCGTCTCCTTTGTCTTCCCGCTGCCTTACGCCTACCGCGACCGCATCGCGCAGGTCCCGGGAGTCGAGCGCGTCACCTTCGCCGTCTGGTTTTCCGGCGTCTATATCGACAAGAATCAGTTTTTCGCGCGGCTGGCCGTCGACTCCAACACATTTTTCGACGTCTATCCGGAGTTTCTCCTGACGCCCGCGGAATTCGAAGCCTTTAAACGCGAACGCAACGCCTGCATCATCGGCGCGGACATCGCCGAGCGCTACAAGCTCAAAATCGGCGACCTGATGCCCGTCGAGGGCGACATTTTCCCTGGGAGATGGCAGTTCGTGGTCCGGGGAATCTATCGCCCCCGGGACAAGACCACGGACCCGGCGAGCATGCTCTTTCACTGGAAATACCTGGAGGAGCGGGGGCGACAGGAGAGATCGAACCGGGTCGGGCAGGTGGGCTGGTACGTCGTTAGGATCTCCGACCCGGACAACGCGGCGGCGGTTTCACAAGCGATCGACGGCCTGTTTGCCAACTCGCGCGCGGAAACCAAAACCGAAACGGAGCGCGCTTTCCAGCAGAGCTTCCTCTCTTCGATGGGCTCGGTCGTCACCGCGATGGATTTGATGTCATTCGTGATCATCGGCATCATCCTGCTGGTCCTCGCCAACACTATGATCATGTCCGCCAGAGAACGAACCCACGAATACGCCGTGCTGAAAGCTATGGGCTTTTCCGGCCGCCATATCTTCACGCTGATCGCCGGGGAATCCCTGGCGCTGTCGCTGCTGGGGAGCCTCCTGGGCCTCGCCATCACGTTTCCGGCCGTCGACGGATTTCAGGGCGCTCTTCCCAAGGGATGGTTCCCGGTCTTTTACATCGAGCCCAAGACCGTGGTCGCCGGCTGCCTCGCGGGCCTGCTCGTGGGACTCGCCGCCTCTTTGATTCCGGCGCGGCGCGCCGCGATCACCAGGATCGTCGATGGACTGAGACACGTCGGCTGAAGATGGGATTGGGAATTTGGAATTTGGGAAGAGCATGGCGCCATGAAGATTCCGTTTCGCTACATTTTTCGGAGTTTCGCGGCGCGCCGCCTGACCACAGCCATGACCGTTCTCGGCATCGGCCTGGTCGTCTTTGTCTTCGCCGCCGTGCTTATGATGGCAAATGGAATCCGGCAGACTCTCCGGACGACCGGCTCCGACGACAACGTGCTGGTGCTCAGGAAAGCGGCGAACAGCGAGACGCTGAGCATCCTCGATCGAAGCATCGCCACGTTGATTGCCGGCATGCCGCAAGTGGCGCGCTCCGCCGCGGGCTCCCCACTGAGTTCCAGGGAGCCCGTCGTCATCATCAACATGGAGAAGCTCAGCGGAGGCATGAGCAACGTTACTGTGCGCGGGGTGGAGCCGGCCGCGTTCGAGCTGCGCCCCCAAGTCGGGCTGATCGAGGGAAAAATGTTCCGCTGGGGAGCGCGTGAGATCGTCGTCGGCCGCTCCATCGCCAGGCGGTTTGCCGGGGCCGAGGTCAGCGCGCGAATCAAGTTCGCGGGCGATCTCTGGAGCGTGGTCGGCGTTCTCAGCTCGGGCGGGAGCGGTTTCGACTCGGAGATCTGGGCGGACTCGACGCAGATCATCGACTCCTTCAAAAGGTCTTCTTATTCGACGCTGACGCTTAGGCTCAGGGACCCGGAAGCATTCGCCGAGTTCGTGAAGGCGTTTCAGGGCGACAACCGCCTGCTGCAATACGAGGCCAAGAGAGAAAGCAAGTTTTTCGAAGAGCAGTCTGAGATGATGGCGGCCTTTATTCGGATCCTGGGACTGTTCATCACCGTGATTTTCAGCGTCGGCGCGACGATCGGCGCGATGATCACGATGTACGGCGCGGTCGCCAATCGGACGGTCGAGATCGGCACGCTGAGAGCGCTCGGATTTCAGCGCCGGAGCATCCTGGCCGCTTTTCTCGGCGAGGCCTTCATGCTCTCGCTGCTCGGCGCGGCGCTGGGGCTGGCGTTCGCCTCGCTGCTCCAGTTCGTCACCATTTCGACTTTGAACTTCAACTCGTTCGCCGAGATCGCTTTTTCCTTCGCCCTTTCGCCGGCGATTGCGGCGTCGTCCGCCGGCTTCGCGCTGGCGATGGGTTTTCTCGGCGGCTTTCTCCCGGCCGTCCGCGCCGCCCGGCTGAGCACCGTCGCCGCTTTGCGGGCGGAATAATCCGCTTCCGATCTCTACGCCCTTCCCTTTGACTCTGGTTCTATAACTTGTTAACGAGAGAGTGATCTTTTTCCGGAGCAATCAACTGGTATCGAACACGGGGCTTGAATCCCCGTGTTCGACCAAAGGGGAGAGCTGCCGCTTCTCCCCTTTGGAAACCCCATCGGCTTTGTGCCCGCCTCAAGAGGCGGGGTTGACATTGAATCTTTTATGAAAGCCGTTCGGATTCACGCGCATGGCGGGCTGGATGTGCTGCGTTATGAAGAGGTCGAAAGACCGCGCCTGACTTCTCCCACCGACGCCATCGTCCAGCTTAAGACCGCCGCGCTCAACCGCATCGATCTGTGGAACCGCCAGGGGCTGACCGGCCTGGACATCGCGCTGCCGCACATTCTCGGCGCTGACGGCGCGGGCATCGTGGTCGAGACCGGCGAAGAGGTCCACAACGTGAAACCGGGGGACCCAGTCTGCCTCTACCCGCCAAGCGGCTGCGGCCGCTGCGAGTTCTGCTCGACCGACCGGGAGTTTCTCTGCATCAACCTACGGGTGCCGGGAGAGCGGCTGCAAGGCACCTACGCCGAATATGTCAAAATACCCGCGGGCAACTGCTTCCCGGTGCCGGCCGGCTTGTCGTTCGAGGAGGCGGCGGCGTTTCCTCTCGTGTTTCTGACGGTCTGGAGAATGCTGGTAACCAACGCCGAGTTGAAACCCGGCGAGCACGTTCTGATCCTCGGCATCGGCGGCGGAGTGGCGACGGCCGCCCTGCAGCTCGCCAAGCAAATGGGCGCGCATGTCGTCGTCACCTCCAGTAGCGACGAGAAGCTGGAAATGGCAAAAAGCTGGGGCGCGGACCACGGGATCAATTACCTAAAGAGCGATTTTACCAAAGAGGTCCGCGCATTGACGGCCAAGCGCGGGGTCGACGTCGTGGTGGACTCGGTCGGCGGGGAGAGCTGGGTGAAGAGTCTCGCCGCGCTGGCTAAAGGCGGCCGCCTTGTGACCTGCGGCGCGACCGCGGGCGCAAATCCTCCCACCGACATCCGTCGCATCTTCTGGAACCACCTGAAGATTTTCGGCTCGACCCTGGGCAGCCGAGGAGAGTTCCGCCAACTGCTGAGCTTCATGCAGGTGAATGGCGTGCGGCCCATCGTCGACCAGGTTTTCCCTCTCCAAGAAACCGCCGCGGCCCAGTGCCGCCTCGAAGAAGGAAAGCAATTCGGCAAAGTCGTCTTGCAAATCGCGGATTGAAGATGGACAACGCGAGAGAAACAAACTATTTTAGCCGGGATGAGAGTCATTTCCGGAGCGGCCAAGGGGCGGCGTCTTAAAGCGCCCAAGGGCCACGCGCTTCGTCCGACCGCGGACAGAGTTAAGGAGGCGCTGTTCAACATCCTGCCACACGATCTTTCGGGGCGGAAAGTGCTCGATCTCTTCGCCGGCACGGGAAATCTGAGCATCGAAGCATTGAGCCGCGGCGCTGGAGCAGCCGTTCTGGTCGATGTTTCAAGGGAGGCAACGCGCGCGATCGAGGAAAATGTTCGGGGGCTCGGCCTCACCGAGAGGTCGCGCGTGTTGACAGCGTCTGTTTTCAAGTCCGTGCGCATGCTCTCGCGCAGGGAGGAAAAATTCGATCTCATTTTTCTCGACCCGCCTTACGATAAGGAGCTGGTCGGAGAAACGCTCAAGGCGATAGCCGCGGAAGGCATATTGGCGGAATCCGGCGTGGTTGTCGCGGAACACAGCGTGAGAGAAAAAGTCCAAGAGCGGTACGGCGCGCTCGTCCTCGCCGACCGGCGCCGCTACGGCGACACGCAGCTTTCGTTTTTCGGTTACGTGGAGGGGCAGAGGTAACAACGAATATCTTTTTACAGACCGCTCAAAAAGGTCCCAGATACAAGGCGCGCGAAGGTCCGCGAGCGGAGGCGTACTTTTCTAGTACGTTGACGCGAAGCGGGCCGAGCGCAACGCCGTAGATGGGCCTTTTTCAGCGGTCTGGGGTGTGGAGAAGATGGCGCAAACAAAGATTGCGATATATCCGGGCTCTTTTGATCCGATTACCAACGGCCACGTCGATCTGGTAAAGCGCACGCTCAGAGTTTTCGACCAGGTTGTCGTGGCGATCGCGCGCAACCAGGAGAAGGACAATTCTCTCTTTACGCTGGAAGAGCGCCTGGAGATGATCCGCGAAGTCTTTAAGGGGCTCGGTAGCCGCGTCAAAGCGGACAGCTTTGACGGGCTCCTCGTGAAATACGCGAAAAAGACGGGCGCGAAGGTCATCATCCGGGGGCTGCGAGCCGTTTCCGACTTTGAATATGAATTTCAGATGGCGATGATGAACCGCGAGCTGGCGCCGGATCTGGAGACGCTGTTCATGATGACCGGCCAGTCCCACTTTTATCTCAGCTCGCGCCTGGTCAAAGAAGTCGCAAGCCTTGGAGGAGACGTCTCCGCGATGGTACCCAAAGCGGTCCTTAAGAAGCTCGGAGAAAGATTCTAGTTGTGGGATTTTGCCGCTATGAAACTCAGCGCAAGAAGCAAGCTGATAAAACCCGCCGTCACGTTGGCCCTCGCCGCGAAGGCGCAAGCGCTGCGCGCGCAGGGCGTCGACCTGGCGAACTTCACCGCCGGAGAGCCCGATTTCGACACGCCCCAGCGGATCAAGGACACCGCGATCGTGGCGCTGAAGAAAGGGATGACCAAGTACACCGACGTGCGCGGCATCGAGCCGCTCCGCGAGGCCGTGGTCGCGAAATATGCGAGGGAATACGGCCTCAGCTACACTAAAGACGAGGTCCTGGTGAGCTGCGGCGGCAAGCACGCCCTCTACAACGTGCTGCAAGCGACGCTCGATCCCGGCGACGAGGTGGTGATTCCGGCGCCCTACTGGGTGAGCTACTCCGACATGACGCTCCTCGCCGGCGGCGCGCCGAAGCTCGTCCAGACGACGGAGGAGAACGGCTTTCGCATCACGCCGGAGCAGCTTAAAGCCGCGCTGACGCCGAAGACGCGCATGTTCATCCTCAACAGCCCGTCGAACCCGACCGGGACGGGCTATTCCCGCGACGAGCTGATGGCCCTCATCCGCGTGTTGGAACGGCACGACTGCATGATTCTATCCGACGATATCTACGAGAAGATCGTCTACGAAGATTTCCGCTTTCACAATATTGTGAGCTTGCAACCGGGCCTGCGGGAGCGCACGATCCTGTTCAATTCGGTGTCCAAAACCTACGCGATGACCGGATGGCGGATCGGATTCGCCATCGGGCCGGCGGCCGTCATCAAGGCGGCGGGAACGATTCAGAGCCAAAGCACCTCGAACGCGACGTCGATCGCCCAGGCCGCCGCCGTCGAGGCGCTGAACGGCCCCCAGGACGAAGTGACGGCGATGGTGCGCGAGTTCGAAGCGAGGCGCGATTTCGTCGTGGCACGACTCAAGGCGATGCCCGGCCTGAGCTGCTACAACCCGCAAGGCGCGTTCTACGTCTTTCCGAACGTGCGCTCCCTGTTCGGACGAAAGTGGAAGGAGAAGACGCTTGCCACGCCCGCCGACGTCGTCGAATACTTTCTCGAAGTGGCGCGCGTCCTATGCGTCCCGGGCGAAGATTTCGGCTCCACCGAAAACATCCGCTTGAGCTACGCGACTTCGCTCGCCGAGCTCGAAAAAGGCTGCGACAGGATTGAGGCGGCGATCAAGAAGCTGGCGTAAAAACTAATGATAGGAAGTTGCTTTTTAGATTTAGCCACCGGGAACTCAAAATTGCCCTCCGGACCACCTGCCACGGCGTCATCGGGCAATCTGGCAGGTGTGTTAGCCGACGCCTGGAAGTTATTTTGCACGGCGCGCCGCGTCTAAAGCCATCAAGGCGAAGGCGAACGCGACCGCGAGCAGAATGATTGTGGAAAGAATTTCCATGTCTATAGCTCCTCCAGCGAATCAATGAGCCGCTCGACGCGAAGGTGCAATAGCTTGCTTGCCAAGATTGGTCAAATTTTTGGCCTTTCCCCTCTTTTCTTGTAGTGAAAATAGTCGCGCAGGATCTGCGCGTGGTCGAAAACGATGGGCGCAGGGAGAGTGGTCTCCGTGAAAAGCTCCGCCCGTGCGGCATCGTCGGCGCCCTTCGGCGTCTCGCCGGCTCGGGCGATGAAGACGGTGGAGATCGTATGATGGCGCGGATCGCGCCGGGGATCGGAGTAAGTGTGGAACTGCTCGAGTAGCTGCACGTCGAGCGACGTTTCCTCTTTTGCCTCTCTTACGGCCGCTTGCTCCAGCGACTCGCCGTAATCCACGAACCCACCGGGCAACGCCCAGCCGTGCGGCGGATTTTTTCTTTCGATCAAGACGATGCCCTGGTCGATTTCGATGATGATATCGACCGTGACCAGCGGATTGGTTCTCGCCCGCTTTGACATCGTAACCTAGCTTGACTCCGCTGCGAGCAGCATGTAGATATAATAATTCATAAACTTGTCGCGGGGTGGAGCAGTCTGGCAGCTCGCAAGGCTCATAACCTTGAGGTCCCGGGTTCAAATCCCGGCCCCGCAACCAAACTCAAAAAGGGGCCTTCACGGCCCCTTTTTTTCAACCGCCGCCCACGCCAAACTCCCGCCACCGCTCGGCCAGGTAGCCGCCCAAAGCGCCCGCCGGGATCGCAGCCAGATAGGAGATCAACACGAACCACTCCGGCACGGAAAGATCGCTTTCCGCCATCGCCTGCTCCAGCGTGGAGACAATCATCGATCCAACGCCGACAGCCGCTCCATGCTTGATTTCAAGCGCCTTGGCGAGCCGGCCCGCGACAAAGCCGCCGAGGATGATGCAGAGAGTCCCGATCGCAAAACCGAGGAGGAGACCTTCGGGAGAGGTGGCATAGCGCCGCAGCGCTTCTTCCGACAGCTCGCCTTCCTCGAGCAGCTTCCTCGACACGAACAGGGCGATATATGCAATCATCGCCACGTACGTCGCGACATAGTCGACGATGACACCGGTAACGATAGGGCGGATCCGAAGCCCGGTAAAAATAGAAGTGGGCTGCATCGGCGGTGGAACATCGCCGGGTCGATAGGATCCCGATTGCATATCGGAAGCTCAAGCGAAATAGGTCATTTGCCGCCGTAAACCCTGTCGAAGAATCCCTCGTTCTCGAGATTTTTAAGCAGGGTCGAGTCGATCATCTCCTCGGCCTTGACGCCGGCCACCTTCGGGTTTTGCTCGGCGACATATTTGATGACGGTCCTCGTTCCTTCCAGCGTCGGATAGGGCTTGCGGTCCAGCTCCTCCAGCGCCTCGAGATAAAAATCTTCGGCGGCATCCGCCTTGGGCAACCTCAGGTTTCTGGCGATGACTTCTTTGACCGCCTGCTTGTTTTCCTTGTTGAATACGTAGCCGTATCCTTCCACGACCGCGCGGGTGAAGCTCTCGGCAAGCCTGGCCCGGCCTGTGACGAAATCCCTCCTGGCCGCCAGCACTGTATTTTGATAGGGGATTTTGGCTTGATTGAGGTTCAACAACGGCGTGTAGCCTTTGGCGACCATGATTTTGGTCGCCAACCGCTGCAGCATTGCCGCTTCGAGCCCTTTGGCTTCCAGCGCGGCTATCCGCTCCGGGTCCAGCCCCGCTTGCACGAGGACGATGCCGTCGCGCTTGAGATTAAGGCCGAGATGCTCCAGCGCGATCAGCGCGGAGAGGTGCGACGATCCGCCGAACCGGGCCGTCCCGAGTCGTTTGCCCCTTAAATCGGCCGCATTTTTGATATTGGGCAGCGTGACCAGGGTGAAGGGCGAGGTGTTGCTGACGCCCAGAAACATCACAATCTTCTCGCCGCCGGCGACCAGACCAAGCAGCGCGGCCGGCGCGTTCGCCGCGACCTGGATCTCCCCGGCGGCCAGCATCTGGGCAACCAGCTGGCCTCCGCCCACAAAGATCATCTGGACGTCCACCCCGTACTTTTCGAAGATTTTCTTGTCCTTGGCCACCCACAGCGGCGTGTTGTGCGGCGTCGCCGTGGAGACGGCGATTCTGACGCGCTGTAGAGCTGTCGTCTGCGCCTGGCAAGGCCATGGGACCACAAAGGTCCAGAGAAGACACAAAATCACGATCAATCGGGATATCATCGGCGTCTTACTCTCCTTCCAACGAGTTCACAGGCAAACCCCGGCTCGTCGCAACGCCACCATCCTAAGTCAGGCTGCCGGTAACGTCAATCGAGCAAGCGTGACGTTGTTGAGAGCGCCGATGTGAATTTGGTTGCATGCGTTCCACTTGACAACGCCGCTCTACCATCCTACTTTGTAGCATAGATGCTCTTCGTCGAATCGCATCACTTTACGAAGACTCTTCTCGATCACTTAACCGACGAAGAGTACCGCGGGTTGCAGGAGCGGCTAATCTCAACTCCCACCGCGGGCGATGTCATGCCGGGCTGCGGTGGGTTGAGAAAGATTCGACACGGAGATCCGCGACGCGGCAAAGGCCGACGGGGAGGGATCAGGATCATCTACCTCTATCTGCCGGAACCCCATTGGCTCTTCCTGCTCGATCTTTATGGCAAAGACGAACAAGACGATTTGACCCCTCAAGAGAAAAGAATTCTGGCTAGATTGGCCGGACAGATTAAAGACGAGGTACGGACCAGGCTCATTAAACGAACGAGGTGATGTTATGCCAAGAAAAACAAAAAAATCTTTGTTCGCTCGGTTAAAAGCCTCTCTGCAGGAAGCCCGGGAGTTTACGGCCGGAGAGCTGACGCTCAAGACCTTCAGCGTTCCCGATCCTCCGCCGAGCTATACGCCGCAGAAAATCATTGGGATTCGACGATCGCTGCGGATGTCGCAAAGCGTTTTCGCGCGGGTCCTGAACACCTCCACAAAAACGGTCCAAAGCTGGGAGCAAGGCCTGCGTCAACCGACCCAAGCAGCCCAGCGGTTGTTGGAAGTCCTGGAAAAGCAGCCTGAGATCATCGCCGCGCTTTGATAACTCACTCAGCCAGTTTCTCCGACCAGAACAAGACGCAGCCCCGGGCTCCGGCAAGGGCCGAATGTTCGACGTTACCGGGGATGACGAGATTGTCTCCCGGCTTGCAGTGAAATTTCTGCCCCCTCACCCCTTACGCCTTACCCCTCACGCCTATCGTTTCTTCCACTTTGGCACTATCTGCCTATTCGGGATGCCGTCGCCCAGGAGCGTCCGGCCGCCCAGCGGAAAGTTCTTCGGCGGGATGGCGCCCATGACGAGAAAAACCACATCGCGCTTTGAATCATTGCCGATGGCGCGATAGGCCTGCGGGGAGACACGAACGATCGCGCCTTCCGGCATCGAGTTGCGACGGCCGTCGAGGATGATCGTCCCCGTGCCCTTGACGGCGATAAAAACCTCCTCCTGCACGCGGTGGCGGTGAACATAGGTTGCGCCGTCACCCGGCTTGTAGCGCACGAAGCTGAAGCCGACGCCCTTGCAACCCATGGGACGAGAGAGAAACTCTTTTTCTTTGACTTTATTAAGCGGAAGATAAAATTTTGCGTAGCGTGCCATGCTGAAATCTCCTTTGGCTCTATTTCGGACCCTGCTGTTGAAGATAGCGAACCATCCCTTCGATGTTGAGCGGCAGGTAACTGTCGTAGCTGCTCCAGTTGCGGTACTTTTCCATCTTGACCGACTGCTTGATCTCATCGACGGACTTTCCCTGCTTCAGGTGCGCCGCCACCTGACTCTTTAAATCCTCCATATACTGCCGCATCGGCCGGACATGCTCCTTGCGCCCTACCGGGCCATGGCCGGGAGCCAGAATGTCGAAGTCCATGGCCTCCACTCGTTTGAGCGATTCGATCCATTCATCGATGTAAGAATCGTTCAAAGTGCGAAACGGCAAACTCTCCACCGGGATAAAAGCGACGGCGAACAGAGCGCGCTCCGCCGGAAAGCGCATTACAATCGAATCGTCGGAATGGTTTCTGCCCACGTAAATGAGCTCCACACGCTTCCCGCCCAGCTCAACCGCCAGCCGGTCGGAAAAAACCCTATGCGGCAGAGCCGTCGCCCGTTTCTCTCTCATGATCGCCGTTTTGGTCTTCTCGTGAGCGATCACCACGGCGGTGTCGCCAAAGACTTCCCCGCCCGAGATGTGATCGGCGTGGTCGTGGCTGTAGATGAGATATTTGACCGGCTTGTTGAAGCGTTTCGCCAGCTCACTCTTGAGCCAGCGCGCGGCGTCCGCGTCGATCGGATCGGTGGCGATAATCCCCTCCGGCGTCACCAAAAACACGGAGAAGTGGCCGGCATTGCGAAAGCGGTAGAGATCCCCCGTGATATTGCCGATCTCCCGCGCGGGCGCCTGCCGGCCGAGCGCGGAGGAGTGAAAAAAGACGGACAAGAGCGCTAAGCCTAACAGCCAAGCGCTTTTTCTATGGGTCATTTTGCCCTCCCCTGTTGACCCCGATCCGACCCCGGATTCAACTTATATTTACTCCCTGGAGCGTACCACAGTCTCGCATTTCACGCGTGAAATTTGGTTGAATGCCGGATCGGGGTTGACCTTACGGCCCATCAGTATGAAAATAGCTGTTTAAGGGGCTTGAAAGCAAACCGGAGCCGTATGTTCTACAAGTATAGATTCGAATCCGAGATCTACCCTGAGATGAGCCGGATTCCGCTGCACGTGCGGATGAAGCTCGATCTGACCGGCGTCAAGATGTCGCTCAAAGCCTGGCTGGCCTTCAGCCTGGAAGAGCGCAACGCGCTGTGCGAGCTGCCGGTCGAGACGGATGAGGAGAGAGTGGCTTTCACGGGCTACGCCCACGAGCTGTCGCGCCGCTATTTCGGCGAGCCGGCGGCGCTGGCTCCTCCGGTGGCAAATCCCGCCTGGGAAAATCAAGGCCGCGTGCCGGATTCGGTCGCGGCGAAAGGCAGGGAAGTGGATCATCCCGTCACCCTTGCCGAGTGGCGGGCATGGAATTGTTGTCAACGCTACGCTCTCATAAAGCTCTCGGTCACGAAGAATGAGCCGGAGCTGTTTATTCAGGCGATAAAGGAATTCGGCGGAGAAAACTCATAGATTTCAACCACGCTCTACCGACGGAAGGGACAACGGCCCTTGGCTAAACTGAAATCGAACGACACCCGGCTTGCCCGCCTCGTCCCCTTCGGCCTGGGCCAGGTCAAGCCGCACCATTTCCGCGAGATGGCCGCGGTCCTCTGGGAGAATAAGACACACCTCCCCTACGCCTGGAAAATTCTCCGCCATGGCGTTTGCGACGGCTGCTCGCTCGGCCCCTATGGACTGCGCGACAACGTGATGGACGGCGTGCATCTGTGCATGACCCGGCTTAACCTGCTCCGGGTAAATACGATGGGCGCCATGCGGCGGTCGGCCGTCAAGGATGTCGAACGGCTCCGCCGTCTCAGCTCGGAAAAACTCCGCGCTCTCGGCCGCCTCTCCTTTCCGCTGATCCGCCGCAGAGGCGACAGCGGCTTCACGCGCGTCTCATGGGACGGGGCGCTGGAGCTTGTGGGCCAGGCGATCCGCCGAAGCGCGCCGCAGCGCATGGGCTTCTTCGCCACCTCGAGAGGTCTCACCAACGAGGTCTACTATGTCTTTCAGAAGCTCTCGCGCGCGCTCGGAACGAACAACGTCGATCTCTGCTCGCGCCTCTGCCACGCCGCGAGTCTCTACGGGCTCAAAGCCACACTCGGCGTGGGCGCGCCGACCTGCTCGCTCTCGGATTTCATCGGCGCCGATCTACTGGTGATCTTCGGCTCCGATCTGGCCAACAGCCAGCCGGTGACCACGAAGTATCTGTATTATGCCAAGAAAAAGGGCACGCGCGTCATCGTCGTCAACCCGATGCGCGAATACGGCCTGGAGCGTTATTGGGTGCCTTCGGTTTTGCGCAGCGCGCTCTTCGGCACCAAGCTGATGGACGATTTTTTTCAGGTCCGTGTCGGCGGCGACATCGCCTTTATCAACGGCGCGCTCAAGGCGTTGATCGCCCTGGGGCGAGTCGATCGGAAGTTTATTGCCGACCGTACGCGCGGCTTCGAGGAGATCGAGGCCGCCTTGCAGGGACAGAGCTGGGAGATGCTGGAGCAGCGCTCCGGCATTCCCCGTCTGGAGATGGAGCGCTTTGCGCAGATTTACGGGCGGGCGCGGAGCACGGTGTTTGTTTACAGCATGGGCCTCACGCAGCACGAGTTCGGCGTGGAAAACGTCAAGGCGGTAGTCAACCTCGCCCTCGCCCGCGGGATGTTGGGGCGGGAGAAGTGCGGCATCATGCCGATTCGCGGCTACAGCGGCGTCCAGGGGGGCGGAGAATGCGGCTGCGAGCCGGATCGTTTTCCCGGCAGCTTTGAAGTCAACGATGCGAATGCGAGACGTTTCTCCAACCTCTGGCGCTACCCGGTTTCCGCCGCGCCCGGCCTCCGGGTGCCGCAGATGATCGAGGCGGCGCACCGGGGCGAACTCGATTTTCTCTATTCAATCGGCGGCAACCTGCGGGAGAGCATGCCCGATCGGCACTATGTCACGGAAGCGCTGGCGCGCATTCCCGTGCGCGTCCATCAGGATATTTTTCTCAGCGGCTCGATGCTGGTCGATTCGAGAGAGCTGGTCGTGATTCTCCCCGGCCAGACGCGTTACGAGCAGCGCGGCGGCGGGAGCACCACGAGCACGGAGAGGCGAGTGCGCTTCACGCCGGAGATCCCCGGCCACCGCGTCGGCGAATCGCTCCCCGAATGGGAGATCCCCTGCCTGATCGCGCGCCACGCGATGCAGAACGGCGAAACGCTTTTCCCCTACGGCGATACGCAAGCCATCCGCGAGGAGATGGGGCGCGTGATGCCGATGTATCAAGGGGTAGAGAAGCTCCAGCAGGAGGGAGACTGGATTCAATGGGGCGGCCCCTATCTTTTCAAGGACGGAAATTTTTCGAATATGCCAGACGGCCGCGCCCTGTTCACCGCGCTCACGCCGCCCGACCGGCGACCGTCTGAAAACCGTTTTTACCTTACCACGCGGCGCGGCAAGCAATTGAACAGCATGACCTTCGGCTCCAAAGACCGGCTTACGGGAAGCAACCGGAGAGATACGATCTTCATCTCGCCCGAAGACGCCGACAGAATCGGCTTGTCCGAAAATAACGAAGTCCTCATCCGATCGGACACCGGCGAGATGACCGGAGTCCTCAAGCTCGCCCCTCTCAAACCAGGCACGCTGCAAGCTTATTGGCCCGAAGCCAACGTCCTCATCCCCCGCCGCACCGACCCCGTCTCCGGCGAGCCGGATTATAACGTCGAGGTGGAGGTCAGGAAGTTATCGCGCTGAGAGCCGCCGGGCAGTGACCGACTACAACATCAAACTGGGCAGAGGAACCTACGCGTTGATTTTGCGCGCGCGATCGGCGGAGCGCGTCCGAATCGGAGCGCTGGGACACCTACGAATGCACTCAGGCGCTTACGTCTATGTCGGCAGCGCGTTCGGCCCGGGAGGGGTCCGGGCTCGTGTCAAGCATCATCTGTCTCGCTCGCCCGCTCCCCATTGGCATATCGACTATCTCCGACCGGCGACCGAACTCGACCAGGTCTGGTACACCCACGATCCGGTCCGCCGCGAGCACGCTTGGGCCGATCTTTTCTGCGGGACGCGAGGCGCTGCGATCCCCCTGCGGCGCTTTGGCGCTTCCGACTGCCGATGCGTATCCCACCTTTTTTATTTTGAGTCCCCGCCGGATTTCCCGACCTTTCGTCGGCGCATGGAGAGGGACCGACGCCCCAGACGCTGTAGGATTTGGAATTGGCCGTCCGCCCGATTTTAATGTATATGAAACACGGTGTACTTCGAGATTGTCGGCGAGATCGACGATGCCGAGCCGATTGCCATTGGAGTTCGATTCGCGACATTGCGCGACTGCGGAGACGCTACGGCCCCGGCCGCTGGCGGAAACTTAAGGGGAAGGCTACGGTCCGCCTTCCCAACGGCTTACTTTGTCGGGCTGAGGTACACTGGTACGAGGCGCACGAATTGGTAGAGTAAAGGTCAAGATTAAGCGGTACCTGGACTAGCATAGATGAAGCGGCAAAAACGACATTTTGTGATCTGCGTTAGGAACCACGAAGCGGAAGATTTGGAGCCTCGGAAGGTCTACCGTGTTTTGCCCGACGCGCGAGCCGCAAAAGACGGACTTATCCGGGTCATCGACGAATCCGGCGAGGACTACCTCTACCCGGCGGACTACTTCGTCCCCCTGGAGTTGCCGCGGGAAGCCGAGCGCGCTCTATCGCCGGCCCTACGTTAAACTTTCGGATTCGATCCTTCTGTCACCTCATCTGCACCACGACATCCACCAGCGCCGGTTTGCCCGATTTCACCACTTTGATCGCGTCGCGCAGCGCCTTCGATAGATCCTTCGGCTCGGTAATCGGGCCGGCGCCCCAGACGCCGTACGATTTGGCGTTGGTGGCAAAATCGACGGCGGGGTCTTCGATCCGGATGCCGACGGTCTTGTTCTCTACCGGCCGGCCTCTAAGCACCGCCATCCGCTCCTGGTGCTCCTCGTCGTTGTAGTACGACCGGTTGCTGAGCACGACGATCAGCAGCGGAATGTGGTAGTGCGCCGCGGTCCAAAGCGAGCTGATGGTAAAGAGTGAATCGCCGTCGGGCTGAAGATCGACGCAGAGCTTGCCCGTTCCTTTGTGCGCCAGCGCGGCGCCGAGCGAGGCAGGCAGGCCGTAGCCCAATCCGCCGCCCTTATATTTTCCAAGGATCTGATTGAACTTGGTCGCGGGCATGAAAAAGTTCTCCTTGCCCTGCGAGGTGCCGTTGGTCAGCACCCAATCCTCGTTTTTCAAAACCTCCGCCAGCTCGCTGAAGAGGCGCGTGGTGGCGATGGGGGTTTCATCCCACTTCGACTTTGTTTCGCGCGCCAGCGCCGCTTCTTGCTCGGCGTGAAGTTTCGACCATTGCTCGCGCCGCTTCTCGAAGTCGCCGGCTTTTTTCTTGAGCGCCTCTTTCTCCGCTTTGAGCCGGCGCACGAGTTCCGGTAGAAAGACCGCGGTATCCGCCATGATCGAGAGATCGACTTCGCGCAGCTTGTTGAAGTCGTGCGACCAGGCGCGCACCAGGAGATCGTCCAATCCGACGTTGATGACTTTGGCCGAAGCGGAGAGCAACGCAATCGGTCTTCGCCTTCCCGCCTCCTGCGATCGCTTGGTCACCGAGCCTTCGAGGTCGGGAACATCGAGCACCAACAGCAGGTCCGCCTGGCCCAAAACTTTGTCTTGCGCTCCGGTGAGGTTCAACGGATGCTTCACGGGGAAGTTGAACCGGCCGTGCTGGTCGAAGACCGGAATCGCCAGCAGCTCGACCAGGTCGAACAACGCCTTGAACCCCGCTTCTCTCCTGCCTACCCAATCGGCGATGATCACCGGCGTCTTGGCTTCCAGCAGCCAGCGAATCGTTTTCTCGAATCCCTCCTCCGGCGCCTGCATGGGCAGAGGCGCGGGATAGCGGTCGAGCGAGGGAACATCAACGCCGTCGCCGTTGAGCTTTTTCTCCTGCACCTCCGAATCCCAGCAGAGATAGACCGGCCCCATCGGGTCCGTCGTCGCCAGGCGGTAAGCACGGATAAAAGCTTCCGGCACCGCTTCGACGCTCCCCGGCTGGTCGTCCCACTTGACGAAATCGCGTACCAAGTTTCCCTGCACCAACGCGGTGTGGACCCAGTCGATCCACGGCCGGCGCTGCGCCGTGTCCATCGGCCCGGTTCCACCCATAACGATGACCGGCAGGCGATCGCACCAGGCGTTGTAGATCGCCATCGCCGCGTGCTGCAGGCCGACGATGTTGTGCACCGCGGAGGCCATCGGCTTCCCTTTGGCGCGCGCATAGCCGTGCGCCAGCGCCACGGTGATCTCCTCGTGGGGGCAAAGAATCATCTCCGGCATCCGGTTGCCGCCGTAGTTGACCAGCGAGTCGTGCAACCCGCGAAACGTCGCGCCCGGATTGAGCGCGATATATTCGATCTCGAACGCCTTGAGCATGTCGACGATCACGTCCGAGCCGTACTGCGGCCGCGGCCGCTCCACTCTGTGCGCTGCTTTGCTCATTGAAGACTCCTTGTGCTGAAAAATTTCCGCTGGGAAAACTAATGCTGCAACATAGTCCAAGCCCCTTTGAGTCGCAAGGGCCGGCGGGGGGTTCATCGAAGAAGCCGCGCAGGGCGCGAAGAAGTATGCACCACACGTGCAATATCCGATCTTTTCTGCTATAGGTTGGGCCAATGAACCGGTAGAGGGGGAATTCATGATCAAGCGAGACCAGCCGTACATCCGCCAACTTTTCGTCTGCATCAACAACCGCCACGGAGAAAGCCCCTCCTGCGGTTACAGCGGCAGCGAAGAGATGGTCGAAGAGCTAAAAAAAGTTTGCAAGGAACGAAATCTCAAAGGCAAGATTCGGGCGGCCAAGAGCGGCTGTTTGGATCTCTGCGCTTTCGGCCCCAATATCATGATCTGGCCGGAAGGGCTCTGGTACATGAAAGTCACGAAGGACGACATCCCGCAGATCGTCGACACCTTTCTCAAGCTGGAAGAGCAAGATAAACCGGCTCAAGCCGCGCTTTCAGCCGCGCCGGCAAAGTAATCCAATCCCGTTCAGCTCAAGTCGCGGGCCTTCGGCTGACTATCGCAGAGCCGGGGTCGCTGTCTCGACTTGCCTTGAGCAGAGATTAAATCGTTTGGCGCCCGGTTGACCAAGGAAGCAACAAATAGTAGAAACCTCCCAACTAAGGAAGCGAAAAACGTGAGCAGCGATTCGGTAGCGATCGGAAACGCGCGGACCTTGAGAAGGGACGCCTGGTGGCTGCAACCTGTCCTGACCGTGGCAGGGCTGACCGCATTTATCGTCTATACGACGTGGGCGGCCCTGGTGAACGAACACTATTATCTCGCTCCTTATCTTTCGCCCTTTTATTCCCCCTGTCTCAGCAGCACCTGCCGACATGTGACCTGGGCTCTCTTCGACTGGCCGTTCTCGCCCGCTATTCTGATCCTCTGGGCGCCGGCCGGCTTCCGGGTGACCTGCTACTACTATCGCAAGGCCTACTACCGGTCGTTCTGGTTTTCCCCTCCCGCCTGCGCCGTTCGCGACGGCCACGCGACCTATACAGGCGAAACGCGCTTCCCGTTGCTGGTTCAGAACCTTCATCGCTATTTTTTTTACGTCGCGACGCTCGTCGTCCTGTTTCTCTGGTGGGATGCGATCCTCGCCTTCCGCTTTTCGGCGGGCGGCGGGGGCTATGAATTCGGCATGGGCGTCGGCACGCTGGTCCTGCTGGCCAACGCGGCGCTCCTCTCGCTCTATTCCTTTTCCTGCCATTCCTGCCGCCACCTCTGCGGCGGCGGCTTGAACCTTTTGTCGGAAGCGCCGTTTCGCTACAAACTGTGGCTGAAAATCAGCCGGCTGAACGAGCACCATATGCTTTACGCCTGGATCAGTCTTGCCGGAGTCATGCTCGCCGACCTCTACGTGCGGCTGTTGTCGATGGGTTACATTACAGATTTGAGGATTTTCTAATCATGGCCGGGCCATACGAAACTCATGAATACGACGTGATTGTGATCGGCGCCGGCGGCGCGGGACTGCGCGCGGCCGTCGAGGCCTCGGCGCAAGGCGTGAAGACCGCCTTGATCTGCAAGTCGCTGCTTGGCAAGGCCCATACCGTGATGGCGGAGGGCGGGATCGCCGCCGCTATGGGCAACATCTATCCGGAGGACAACTGGAAAGTCCACTTCCGCGACACGATGCGCGGCGGCAAACTGCTCAACAACTGGCGCATGGCGCAGATCCACGCCCAAGAGGCGCCGGCGCGGGTGCTGGAGCTGGAGGAATGGGGCGCGCTGTTCGACCGCACCCCGGACGGGCGGATTTTGCAGCGCGATTTCGGGGGCCACCGTTACGCGCGGCTGGCCCACGTCGGCGATCGCACCGGGCTCGAAATGATTCGCACGCTTCAGCAGCACGCGGTCCATAAAGGCATCGATGTTTACATGGAGTGCACGATCGCCCGCCTGCTGAAAGACGGCGACCGGGTGGCCGGCGCCTTCGGATATTGGCGCGAGAGCGGCCGCTTCGTCGCTTTCACGGCTAAAGCCGTGGTTTTGGCGACCGGCGGGATCGGCAAGGCCTGGAAGATCACGTCCAATTCGTGGGAATACACCGGCGACGGCATCGCGATGGCGCTAGACGCCGGCGCGGATCTGATCGACATGGAGATGGTCCAGTTCCATCCGACCGGCATGGTCTGGCCGCCGAGCGTGCGCGGCATCCTCGTCACCGAGGGCGTGCGCGGCGACGGCGGAACGTTGAAGAACTCCGAAGGCAAGCGGTTCATGTTCAATTACATCCCCGAGTTCTTTAAGGCCGAGACCGCCGAGACCGAAAAGGAGGCCGACGCCTGGTACGAGGACAAAAAGAACCGGCGGACGCCCGATCTGTTGCCGCGCGATGAAGTGGCGCGCGCAATCAACGCCGAAGTGAAGGCCGGACGGGGCACGCCGCACGGCGGCGTTTTCCTCGACATCGCCTCGCGGCGCAGCGCGGACTACATTCAAAAGCGTCTGCCGTCCATGTATCACCAGTTCAAGGAGCTGGCCGGCGTGGACATCACCAAAGAGCCGATGGAAGTCGGCCCGACCTGCCATTACGTCATGGGCGGCGTCCGAGTGGACGCGGACACGACGGCCACGACCGTGCCCGGCCTCTTTGCCGCGGGCGAAGTCGCTGCCGGCCTGCACGGCGCCAACCGCCTCGGCGGGAATTCTCTGTCCGATCTCCTGGTCTTCGGGCGCAGGGCCGGCCTTTACGCGGCGGAGTACGCCAAGAAATTCACCGGGGCCGTCAAAGCGGGCGTGGATCAGCTGGCGAGCGTAGAGCATGAGCTTTTGACACCCTTCAACCACCACGGGGGCGAAAACCCCTACTCGATTCATATGGACCTGCAAGAGTGCATGCAGAACCTGGTCGGCATCATCCGCACGGAGAGCGATCTTAAAAAAGCCCTCGGCGAGATCGCGCGGTTGAAGCAGCGGCTGACGCGCGCCAGCGTCGAGGGGCATCGGCAATATAATCCGGGATGGCACCTGGCGATGGACCTGCACGCGCTGCTCGAAGTCGCCGAAACCTGCACGCTCTCGGCGATCGAGCGCAAAGAGAGCCGCGGCGGCCACACGCGCGACGATTATCCCAAGGCCGATCCGAGCTTCGGGAAGATCAACCTCGTGACCAGGAAAAAGAACGGAGCGCTGAGCATCACCCCCGAGCCGCTTCCGGAAATGCCGGGGGAGCTTAAGCAGCTGATCGAGGAGCAAAAGTAATGGCGGGCCGGCAATTTATCATGCAAGTCTGGCGCGGCGACGCCGCCAAGGGTTCGTTCCAGGAGTACCGCGTGCCGGCCGCCGAGGGAATGGTGCTCCTGGATGTCATTCACGCGATTCAGGCGACCCAGGCCGGAGATCTCGCCGTGCGCTGGAACTGCAAGGCGGGAAAGTGCGGCTCGTGCAGCGCCGAGATTAACGGCAAGCCGAGGCTCATGTGCATGACGCGGATGAACAGCTTGAACACCGACGAGCCGATCACTGTCGCGCCGATGAAGAGTTTTCCGCTGATCCGCGATCTCGTCACCGACGTGAGTTTCAACTTCGAGATGGCCAAGCGCGTGCCGGCCTTCAAGCCCAGGCCGAAAGGGCCGGACGGGACTCACCGCATGCAGCAAGAGGACATCGACCGCGTGCAGGAATTCCACAAGTGCATCGAGTGTTTTCTCTGCCAGAACGTCTGCCACGTGATCCGCGACCACGAGGACAATAAAAAACATTTCGCCGGGCCGCGCCTGTTTGTCAGATACGCGGCGTTGGAGATGCACCCGCTGGACACCAACGACCGGCGGGAATTGCTCAAGGACAAGATGGGATTGGGCTACTGCAACATCACGAAATGCTGCAGCGAAGTCTGCCCGGAGCACATCAAGATCACCGACAACGCGATCATTCCGCTGAAGGAGCGGGTCGTGGACGAGTTTTACGATCCGCTGGCGCGTTGGCTGCGCAAACTGACCGCAAAGGGAAGCTAGGCCTTTTTCAGCGGCCTAATTCCGGAGGTGTCTCATGGATGAGAAGAGCCAAGGGGAAAAGCTTACCCAGGCCGAGTTCATCAAAAAGGCGATCGTCAGCTTGAGGAAAGATCCTTACAAAGGAATTCACACCATCTATTCAGGCTTCAACGACGCCTTCCGCACCTACTTCGACGACGACCCCATCAAGTGGACCACCCAGCTCTCCAAGGAGGGCGTGATCGTAATCCGTCCCGTGAAAGGCGGCGTCATGCTGTATCTCCCCGAAGACGCCCCCGCGGGCCGGACCTCGGGCAAAGATGTGTTGAAGAAGATGGGGCTGTGACCCTTCGACCGGGCTCAGGGTCATGGTGAGTCCAGTCGAACCATGAGTTTTCTCCGACTCCCTGCTAGCGCTTTAGTCGAAGGATATTGTGAGCGCTGACGGGGCGGTGAAAGCCCTTGAGCGTCAGCTCGCCCACCGGCTCCACCTCGACAACATTTTCAACTGTCCCAAGCAAACGCTGGGAGATCAAAATCTGGCCGGGTTTTGCCTCGCCGCAAAGACGGGAGGCCAGGTTGGTCACCGTGCCGATGGCGCCGTAATCCAAGCGCCCCTCGAAGCCGATAGCGCCGATGGTGGCATAGCCCTGCGCGATGCCGACGCCGAAGTCGAGGTCGTAGCCCAGCTTGCGCCACTTTACCTTCAACTCCGCTACACTCTCCCGCATCGCAAGAGCCATCCGGATCGCCCGCTCCGCCGGGTTCGAGACGGGCACCGGGTCGTTGAAGAAGATCATCATGCCGTCGCCGGTGAAGCGCTCGAGAGTTCCTTCATGCGCGAGGATCAGTTTGCCCATCTCCGTGTGATACTCGCGAAGAACGCCCATAACTTCCTCCGGCTCAGCGGTCTCGGCGAAGGCGGTAAATCCCCGCAGGTCTAGGAAGACCACTGTCACTTCGCGCCGGTGGGTTTTTAGCGGATCCTCCGCGCCGCCGGCGACAATCATCTCGGCGAGCTGCGGAGAGAAGAAGCGCTTTAGCCGGCTGAGATGCTCAAGCTGCCCCACCTGCTCCTCTACGCGACGCTCAAGAGTTTTATTCCAGTCCGAGAGCTGAGCCGCTTGAGCCTGGACAGTGTCGTAGAGTTCCTTGATTCTCAGAAGCGAGCGGACGCGCGCCAAAAGCTCGGGCTGATTGATAGGCTTTGTCAGAAAGTCGTCGGCGCCGGCATCCAGCCCTTTGATCCGCTCCTCCGTTGGATCAAGAGCCGTTACCATGACGACAGGCAGAATTCCGGTTGCGGGATTCTCGCGGATTCTCCGGCAAACCTCGTAGCCGCTCATCTCCGGCATCACAACGTCCAGGAGCACCAGGTCCGGCTTCTCGGCTTCGACCTGTTTTAGCGCCTCAGCCCCCGAGGCTGCGGTCACAACCGCGTAGCCCTTGACGGTCAGCACGTCGGCGAGGAGCTTGACGTTCCTGGGAGTGTCGTCAACGACCAATATTTTCGCTGGAGTTTTCACGTCTTAAATTCAGGTTAGGGGTAAAGGGTAAGGGGTTAGGCGAACGGGGAAAGTGGGGACGCCTCACGCCTTACGCCTGACGCCTTACGTTTCTTTTCGTGTGCCGAGCACTCTTTCCACTTCGCCGAGAAAGTCCTTCAAACTGATCGGCTTGGTCTGGTAGCCATCAAACCCTTCAGCCAACATCGTCTGCCTATTGTGAGTCATGGCCGAGGCGGTGATCGCGATGACGGCTATACCCTTCGTTTTAGGATCGGCCCGAAGCTGCTTCAGGGCTGTGATACCGTCGATCCCGGGAAGCTGGATGTCCATGAGGATAAGTGCGGGAGATTTCTCCGCGGCGAGCTTGAGTCCTTCTTCGGCCGTCTCAGACTCTATGGTTCTGTAGCCCTTGACCTGAAGCACGTCCCGGGCCAGCTTCCGGTTCTTCTCGTTGTCTTCGATGATAAGTATCAGCTCATTCGCCATAAGATACTCTGACTTAAGAAATTATCCTCGCGCCAAGCTCGCTAAGTTCGCAAAGGCCCCGCCGCCTTTCCCCTATTTTATTTTTTTCTTGGCGTCCTTGGCGCTCTTTGCGCGAGAATATTCTTATCTTATTGGCAACGTGAATGTGAACGTCGCGCCCTTCCCCGGCTCGCTTTCGACCCAGATCTTCCCGCCGTGCATCTCGACAAATTTCTTGGTCAAGCTTAATCCAAGCCCCGTCCCTTCGCGTTTTCGGGTGTAGTCGCTTCCCACTTGGCGAAATTCTTCAAAGATCGCCTCCTGGTCTTCCCGGGCAATCCCGATACCCGTGTCCACAACCGATATGATCGCCGAGTCATCGCCGCGCGTCGCTTTAACCCGGATCTGTCCCCCTTCGGGAGTGAATTTCACGGCGTTGGAGAGAAGGTTAAGCAGAATCTGTTTCACCTTGCGCTCGTCCCCGACCAACTCTCCGAGCCGTTCGTCCACGACGCGTTCGAGCTTAATCCCGTGGCGGGTAGTGCGTTCGCGCACGAGTATCAGCGCGTTCTCCACCGCCGACGGCAGATCGAACTTCGTCAGCTCAAGCTCCATGCGCCCCGCCTCGATCTTGGCAAGGTCCAGGATGTCGTTGATGAGCGAGAGGAGATGGCGGCCGGAGGAAAGAATGTCTTCCGTGTACTCGGCCTGTTTCTCGTTTAACTCGCCGAACATTCGCTCGCCCAAAACTTCAGAGAAACCGATGATGGCGTTGAGCGGAGTACGCAGCTCGTGAGACACGTTGGCGAGAAACTCCGATTTGTGACGGTTCGCCGCCTCGATCTGCCGACCTTTTTCCTCGATCTCGCGGAACAGTCGCGCGTTTTGAATCGCCAGGGCTGATTGCGTCGCGAAGGTCTGCAGAAGGTTCACGACCTCCGGCGCAAAATTTCCCGGCTCACGACGATAAACCGTCAAGGCGCCCATGGTCCGCTGTTCGAGCAGCAGCGGCACCGCGAGGAGAGATTGATAGCCAAGCCGACGCAAGATGGGGCGTATCCGTGCGACGCCCTGCTCCTGCTCACTGAGGAGGTCAGCAAGTTGAACCGGAACCCTCGTGGCCGCCGCTCGTCCGGTTGCCCCCTGGCCGAGACGGATCGGCGTTGCCCGATAGGCTTCGACCAGCTCTTCTTCCATCCGATAGCTGGCCCGGAGGTGAAACTCTTCGGTGGCCTCGTCGTACTCGTAGATGATCCCTGCGTAGGTCCCGGAGAGCTGCACCGCGTGGCCGACGATGGTGCTAAGCACAGTCTGGAGATCAAGAGTGGAGCTGACGGCCTGACCAACCTCTCCCAATGCCGTCAGTTGCTGCACCGACCGAGCCAGCTCGCTGGTTCGCGCCTGCAGTTCTTGGAAGAGACGGACATTCTCAATTGCGATCACCGACTGGTCAGCGAACGTTTTAAGCAGCGCGATTTGTTTCTCGCTGAAAGGACGCACTTCCGTTCGGCGGATCGAAATAGCTCCAATCGCAACGTCCTCTCGCAGCAAAGGCGTCACAAGTATGGTACGGACACCAACCTGTTGCTGAAAGAGTTTGGCGCCTGGGTACTCCGTATCAACCACTGCAGCGAGATCAGGAACGTGAAGCGTCTGGCGGTCTAAGATGGCCCGGCTCACCGGCAAGCCGGGACCTAACGGGCGGTTCCCCTGTCCCAGCGGCACAGGTCCGTGATGCGCGACCGGCAGCACCTTTTCACCGTCAATGCGATAGATCACAGCGTCCAACGCATCGCACAATCTCGCAGCACTCTCCGCGACCACATCCAGCACCGGCTGAATGTCCGTAGGCGAGCTGGCAATGACACCCAAGATTTGACTCGTCGCAGTCTGCCGCTCCAAAGATTCTGTGAGTTCCTGGAACAACCGCACGTTCTCGATGGCGATCACCGCCTGGTCGGCAAAGGTTTTGAGAAGTGCGATCTGCCTATCGGTGAAAGGGCGGACCTCTGTTCGTCGGACGATGATGACACCAATTGGAATCCCTTCTCTAAGCAGCGGCGTGGCGAGTAGGGTGCGAGTGCCACTAACCTGCCGACGGGATTTAGATTCCGGAAACTCTGTTTCGATTTCTGCCGCAACGTCCTGCACATGGGTCGTTTGCCGGTCGATGATGGCTCGACCCCCAGGGGTTCCACGAGTGATGGGTCGCCGCATGTCCGCGACTGGCATTGGCCCATACACCGCCACTCGTTGAAGCATATCCCCGTCGATGCGCCAGATAATCGCGTCTTTCGCGTCACACAGCCGCGCCGCATTCTCTGCAACCACATTCAACACGGGTTGGATGTCCGTCGGCGAGCTGGCGATCACGCGCAGGATCTCACTCGTCGCTGTCCGCTGCTCCAGGGCCTCCGTAAGGTCGCGGTTCCGTGCTTGAAGTTCTTGGAACAGGCGGACGTTCTCGATGGCAATCACGGCTTGGTCGGCGAAGGTTTTGAGTAGGGCTATCTGCTTGTCTGTAAATGGCCGGACCTCCACTCTGCGAATGAAGATAACCCCAATTGGCTGATTCTCTCGCATTAGAGGCACGGCCAGTGCAGTTCGAAGGCCAACTCGCACGCTGTCGGGATAGGACTCAGGAAACTCCGTCGCTGACAAAGAAGCCGCATCCTCGATGTGAATTATCTGACGGTCCATAAACGCTCGGCTACTTATCGAGCTACGGACAAGCGGTCGTTCCCGCGGCACACTTGGAATAGACCCGTGGTGGGCCGCCAGCCGGAGCACCTGCTCTTCGAGGAGTCGAATCACCGCGTCATCCGCGCCACACACCCGCGCGGCATTTTCGGCGATGGTGTCGAGCACCGGCTGGATGTCGGTTGGGGAGCGTGCAATGACGCCCAATATTTCGCTGGTCGCCGTCTGCTGCTCCAACGCTTCCGTGAGCTCTTGGAACAGCCGAACGTTCTCGATGGCGATCACCGCCTGGTCGGCGAAGGTCGAAACCAGCTTTATGTGCGTGTCCGTGAAAGGACGGACCTCTAGGCGGTGGATCGCGATTGCGCCGATCAGATTATTCTCTTTGAGCAACGGCACAGCGAGGCTCGTCCGCATCCCCTCCTCCTTGTAAACGTCCGGCACGATGCACTCGGGGTCGGCAAGCATGTCAGGGATATGGACGGGCCGTCTTTCGAGTCCCACTCGACGCAGTGCGCTCTCTCGCCCTGGCCGGATCGGCGTGTTCTCTACGTAAGCCTGCAGTGCGGGCGAAACATTATTCCATACGACACCCCGAAAGGCCTCTCCGTCGAATCTGAACAATGCGCCATTTTGTGCCTCGCAGAGGCGGATGGCATTGGCAAGGATCGTCTGAAAGACAGGCTGCAGATCCGTCGGCGAGCTGCTGATTACCCGCAGGATCTCGCTCGTAGCGGTCTGTTGCTCCAGGGCTTCGGTGAGATCGCGGTTGCGCACTTGCAGTTCCTGAAACAGCCGGACATTCTCGATCGCGATCACCGCCTGGTCGGCGAAGGTCTCCAACAGTTTGATCTGCTTTTCTGTGAAAGGTCGCACCTCAGTTCGGCGAATCACAATTGTGCCGATCGGAATTCCCTCTCGCTGCAGTAGCGCGACAAGTATGGTGCGAGTGCCGGACATTTCTTGCCGATCCTTCGACTCCGGATAGTCTGTTTCGATTTCTGCCGCGAGGTCATGAACATGGGTCGTCTTTCGCTCGATGATAGCTCGGCCTACGGGTGTGCCACGAGTGATTCGAATAGGCCCCGGGACGGGTATTGACCCATACACCGCCACGTCCCGCTGAACGTCACCATCAATGCGCCGGATGACGGCATCCTTCGCATCACACAGCCGTGCTGCATTCTCGGCCACTACATCCAGCACCGGCTGAATGTCGGTTGGCGAACGCGCAATCACGCCTAAAATGTCACTCGTCGCGGTCTGTTGCTCCAACGCCTCGGTAAGCTCCTGGAACAACCGCACGTTCTCGATCGCAATCACCGCCTGGTCGGCGAAGGTTTTAAGAAGGTCTATTTGCTTGTCTGAGAACGGCTGGACGTCGCGCCGCCACAGGCCCATCGCCCCAACGGGTTTACCCTCCCGTAGCAGCGGCACCGCCAGCACGGTCCGAAACGACATTTGTCCCACGGTGACACGGTATTCCGGATCGCGCCGGATGTCGTGGATGTGAGCGATCCGTCGATCCAGGATCGCGCGGCCCACGGCGATCTCCCGGTCGGGAGGTCGTGGGAACCTGCGGCGGGACTCTTCGACCTCCGGCTCGGTCATGCCGTGGTGAGCCTCGAACGTGACCGCCTGGCCATCGAACCTGTGCAGAGCGGCGAACGTCGCCTCGCACAGCCGCGCGGCGCTCCCGACGATAGCCTCGAAGACCGGCTGCAGGTCTGTTGGCGAGCTGCTGATCACGCGCAGAATTTCGCTCGTTGCCGTCTGCTGCTCCAGGGCTTCGGTGAGGTCGCGGTTGCGGACCTGGAGTTCCTGAAACAACCGCACGTTCTCGATCGCGATCACCGCCTGGTCGGCGAAGGTTTCTAGCAATTTGATGTGTCTGTCTGAGAAAGGACGAACCTCCGTTCGCCTGATGTTGATTACACCAATGGGAGTTCCCTCTCTGAGCATTGGCGCGCTAAGAAATGTCCGGACTCCCTCGCGCATGCCCACGCTCTCGGGAAATTCCGTTTTAACGGCTTCCTGAAGATCGTGAACATGTACGGTCTCTCGGTTGAGAATCGCTCGGCCAGAGACAGTTCCTAGGATCGTGGGCCTAAACTCCGGGCCTGGCAGAGTTCCGAAGGATGCCGCTAATCGCGTTCCGTCACCCTCAACGAGGCGAATCTGCGCATCGGTTGCCTCGCATAGTCGGGCGGCATTTGTTGCCACCGTGTTTAGCACTGGCTGGATGTCCGCCGGTGAGCTCGCGATGACACCCAAGATTTCACTCGTCGCAGTTTGTTGCTCCAACGCCTCGGTAAGCTCCTGGAACAACCGCACGTTCTCGATGGCGATCACCGCTTGGTCGGCGAAGGTTTTGAGAAGGGCGATTTGCTTGTCGGTGAACGGACGAACTTCCGTGCGACGAATGTTGATGACCCCGATCGCAACACCTTCGCACAGCAAGGGAATCGCGAGGATCGTGCGACTCCTATGCTGGGCCGTCTCCAGATACTCGGCTTCCCTCTCTGTCTCGATGTCATGGACGTGGATCGTCTGCCGGTCGACGATGGCTCGGCCACCCACAAAGCTACGGCTAATAACACGCGTCTCGGCGGCGGGCATCGGCCCGTAAGAGGCCACATGCTGAAGGATATTACCATCGACAAGACGAATCTGGGCATCGTTTGCGTCACAGAGTCTCGCAGCACTTTCGGCCACGGCGGCCAGCACCGGCTGCAAATCCGTCGGCGAGCTGGCAATCACGCGGAGAATCTCGCTCGTCGCCGTCTGCTGCTCTAGCGCCTCAGCGAGTTCACGCCTCAGCGCGTTAAGCTTCTGCTCCAGCTTGGAGGAGGACTCCTTAACGGAAGGGGCTCGTGCCTTTACCGCCGGCTTCTTAGAGCCTTTTTTGGAGGTGGTTTTCACAAAGCAAACCCCGGCGCGGAAACCCATCCAGGCTAATGACAGGACAATTCGAAGATGCGGCCGGATCGGATGACCCGGTCAAGCCCGTAGCTTAACTGAGCCGTTACTTATTCCAACCGGTCGGTAGGGTCAAGCGGAACAAATGGCAGGAAGGGATTGTACGTTGTGGTTCAAACCGCCTCTTTAAACCGCACCACATCCACCGTCACGCGGGCAGCGGGCTTTGCGCGCGACGCTGCGAGCTTCTCCATTGCCTTGTAGACGGCAGACGCAAAATATTTCTCGCCGCACTGTTGGCAAACGCCTGCAGGAACATTCTCGATAACCTTGAGCTTTCGTCCCCAGCGGAAGTCAACTTTGGTCTTCGTTTGGACGACTTTGCCTTTACAAAAATAACGTTCCGTTAGCATGGATCACTTCGCCCGCATTATTCATCCTCAAAAAAGCGTGAAGGCGAACTTTCTGTTTCATGCAAGTCACTAATTTTCAGAGCGTAAATGGGATATCCGTGGCTCAAATTCAATCGTTACATCTTTCATACTGAACGGCGTTTCGGGGGAACCGAAAAGATTCATTACCGGGACTCGATGTTTCCGAGGCGGTAGATCTGAAAGCCACGAGGTGGATCTGGCAGCTTCCGAACTGCATGGTGTCTACGCGCTCGCTTCAAAACATGTTCTTCTAGTCTCCGAGACACCGGCGGAACGAGAAATGCGTGTGCCAGTGCTCCTGCGACAAGACTCGCCAAGTGAGCGAAGAAATGGATTTCCTCAAGCCTAGCGAGGCAATCCTTAAGTCTAATGCCGCAATCCAGCCGGCGGGTATTCGGCTCAACCCCGGCAATCCGATAAACTAAAACTGCGATCAATATCCTGTGCCCTTCCAGTATCAATACTAAGGTAACATCGAGGTAAGCTAAATTTCAATCTTTTCTTTTTTTCCGCATCTGCCGCATGACGATCGTGCGCTGGCTCGTTGCAACCATCCACCGGAAACGTTAAAGCTTGAGCGAGCGCCCAGTTAACTTTTATGCGTTGTGTTGGCATTGATATCGGCGGCACGAAAATCCGGGCCATTCTTTGGAACGGGCGCAGAGTGGTTCGCGCCATGGAATCCCGCACGCCGAAAAATGGCCCCGACTTTATAGGAACCCTCCTGGCGCTTGCTTTGATGGTGTCCCGCGGAAAACCGGTTCGCGCCATCGGCATAGGCGCAGCCGGCATCGTTGAAAAGACAACTCTCACTTCCAGCCCCAACATTCCGTTCATCCAAAACTTCGACTTCCGCCTGCTGTGGCCCCGCTCCGTTCGGCTGAGAGTGGACAACGATGCGCGCTGCTTCGCTCGCGCAGAGCTGCTCAGGGGCGCGGGCCGCGGCGCGAAAAGTTGTTTTGCGCTGACTATCGGGACAGGCGTGGGTCGCGCTTACGGGCGGAACCGCAAGATCGTCAAATTAAAGGAGTTCGAGTACCCGGAGCCCTGGGAAAATGAGTATCAGCGCGTGCGCCAGCGGCGCGACGACGGAAAACTCGCGGATCTTCTCGGCCGGCAACTCGTCCCGCTGATTGCGCCCTTTGAGCCGGCGATCATCGTCACCGGCGGGGGAGTGATGGGGAGACGCGGATTGCTGCGTCAGCTGCAGACGTCATTCAAAGCTCAAGGCCTGCGCGCAAGCGTCCGCCGCGCGCGCCTCGGCAAGAACGCGGTTGCCGTCGGCGCCGCGCTGCTTTTCAAGGACTAAATCGACCTAGCGTCCTTCGTAAAGCTGCTTGATAAAACCGCTCTTGTCCAGCTCGGCGATAAAGCTCCGATCCATAAACTCCTCCGGCTTGTGATTGCGGATTTCCGGCCGCGTGAGCGCCACATAATCGTAGGTGGCCTGCAGGCCGTCCGTAATCGGATAGGGAACCGAAATGAAGTCTTGCTTGTAAAGTTCGTAAGAGCCTTCCAGAAGTTCTTTATCGTTGGTCCTGAGGTATTTGCTCAGCACTTTCAGGCTGAAGTCCTTCTGGGTCTTGAGGTAGTGAATCGCCTCTACGTGGGATTTGACCATCCGCATCACCGTATCGCGGTCCTCTTGAGTGTGTTTGCGCCGCGTCACCACCGCCATCGAGGGATAAACGACCTCCTTTCGGGCGTCCCAGAGAACGCGAAAGCCCATCTGCTGCGCCCGGGCGTCCGTCGGGTAGGAGAGGTCCGCCGCATCTACCCCGCCCGATGCCAGGGCCTGCAGCCTCTCGGGAGGCGTCCCGATGGTGAGCCAGGTCACGTCCCGGTCGGGATCCAGGCCGTACTTGCGCGTGATGTGGCGGAAGAGGAAATCCCCGAGCGAGCCTCGGCTGGAGGTCCCCAACTTCTTTCCTTTTAGATCCTCCGGCCGCCTGATCTCCTGCTTGACCACGAGCTTGCTCTGGACGCCGGGCACCGTGTGGGCAACCGTCATGAGATCCGCGCCGCTCAAATTGGCCTGCATCACGGTCGCGATCGTAACCGGGGCGGCAAAAATGCTCCCTCCGAGGATCGCGGCCGAGGTTTGGCCCGATCCCCGGAGCAAGATCAACTCTACGTCGAGGCCGTTCTTCTCGTAAATCTTCGCCTCCTTGGCAAGCCAGGGAATCCAGTTCGACGCCGAGATCGACGTCACTCCCCAGCGAATCTTCTTGAGTGGTTTCTCCTGCGCGATTCCCGGACTCGCGCTCACCAAGCTCACGAATAGCATCACGATCAGCAGTCGAAGTGTTTTAGTCATGACTCCCTCTTTCACTTTTCATTTTGCACTTTTCACTTTGCATTTTGCGCTTTGCGCCTTGCATCCTATCTCTTCCCCTGAAGCGACTTCACGAATCCGCCCTGGTCGATTCTCTTCAGAAAGCTCATGTCGTAAAACTCCTCCGGATTGGCGGTCGCAGCCTTGGGCTGCCTGGGAGCGAGAAACTCGAGCACCGCGCGCACACCGCTCGCGCTCGCGTACGGCATCACGGGCATCAGCTCGACATAGTAGTCGTACCCCTCCTCCGCCCGGACGCGATCGCTCATCTTTAAGTACTTCATGATCGCGCCGATGCTCCGCTCTTTTTGCGTGCGAAAGAAGTGGAGCGACTCGACGTAGCCCTTGAGAAAGCTCTCCACCGCCGCCGGATGGCTCTTGATGTAAGAAGCCGAGGCCGCAATCGAGGTTCCCGCGTACTCGATGTCGAGCTTGCGCATGTCCGCCAACTCGCGCATGCCCATCTGCTTCGCGATGCCGTTGAAGGGCGGCGCCAGCACGGTCGCGGAGACCATGCCGCGCGTGAGCGCGTTGAGCCGGCCCTGCTGGCTCTCGGCCACGGAGATAAAGATCACGTCCTTGTCCGGCTCCAGCCCCCATTTGCGCAGCACCAGGCGCAGCGCGCTGTCCGCCGACGCGCCCGGACGCGTGCCGGTGACGATCTTGCCTTTGAGATCCTGCGGGCCTTTTATCTCCGGGTTTACGAACAGAGTGTAGTCGAGCCTGTTCGACTGCACGGACAGCATCAAAAGATCCGCTCCGCCCAGGCGAGCGCTGATCGTCGCCGTCGAGCCGGCAGCGAGAAACTGGACCGACCCGGAAGTGACCGCGGCGAGCGAATTCATCCCGCCGCCCATATAGATCGGCTCCAGGTCCACGCCGTGCTTGGAAAAAATCCCGGCCTCTTTACCGATCGGAATCACGCTCGAATTGACCGAGATCGACCCCAACGCGACCCGGATTTTCTCTTTGGTCTGCGCCCATCCGATACCAGGCAGGACGAGTAACAAACATGCGATTATTCTCGTTCGAACTATCATGTGGTACTAAGCGCCTCTCTTCTTCTGCCTTCTGCCTTTATTCTTCCTCATACTGCTCCTTCAACTTCGCCACCACGGTCGGGTCCGCCAGCGTCGTCGTGTCGCCCAACGTTCTCCCGTCGGCGATGTCGCGCAACAGGCGGCGCATGATCTTGCCGCTGCGCGTCTTGGGCAGCTCCGCTGGCTTTTTGCCTTTAAGAATCAGCCAAAAACGGAAACACCTATTCAATAAAAGAACAAGGTGGACTCATGGAGGAGGCTTTACTTTCCCGACCGCAACGATCAACTGACCTCGAAGATGCCTGTTTTTCCACGCAGAAAAAGGTCCCAGGAATTTATTATATCCCGTCCAATGAGAGCGTAGTCGTCGTTAGAAGATATAACCCTAACAATATAATCCCCCACATCTCGAATAAAAACCTTGACCGAATACACATCAGCCAGCTTTTCTGATTGAACACCCTCATATCCTACTGCAGGAAGCTGATCCACCAACTTAAGCTGAAACTGCTCGACAAACTTTCTTGGTATTACTGTGATATCAGCCCCAGAGTCAATTAATGCCTCGACCGGGGTTGGAGGAGAAGCGGCAACTCCAGGACTCGAGAGGAAAATTTCGAGTACTGGAGCGCGGGGATCGAACTTAGTTGGAGTATCGTTATACTTCTTTACGACGGACATCGACGTGATTTTTCCCCACCCTTGGAGACGGAATTCTTAAAACGCTTGGCTTGCTTTCGACGAAAGGCATGTAGATAGTCTGATACCCAAACTTCTCATAGATTCGTTTTGCAAGTTCGGAAAAATTCCTGTCATGGTCCACGACCGCCTCATCGAGAATTGCGACAAAGTTGCCGCTATATTTTTCAAGAATCTGCGCCCTGTTTTCCTGGAAATATCTTTTCGCTTCCTCAAATTTTATGTAGTCCACCGGCTGAGATTCCTCCGTGGGTACGTTACCTATCGAGAAATCTCTACCTGGCAGAATATTTTGTAGAACAAACAGTGAGACAAAGTTGACAACAAACTTGTCGTTAGGATCAGGGTCACTTAGTCGGAAGGAAGGACTGTTGAGGGCCGGGTTAAGATAGTCTCTGGAGCCGATAGTCACGCTAGCCGAAAATTGGCGCTCAGACGTATATGGATGATTCATGGCAAGATCTCCTCCCATGAACTGGATTGAATATTTACATTGGCGGCAACCTGACCCGTAGGCAAAGCAGATTTTTGAATAACACCTTTGAAAAGAAAAGCATGAGTAACTTGCCCACTTTCAATAAATGCGGCCTTCTGCTCGAAAGTCCTCGTATTTTCTTCTCCCAATAACATCAACGGATTGTAAGGCTTCCCAAGCTCAATGTCTTCAGCGTAGGATTCATATACCGCCCAAATAGCGTCTTCCATTCCACCGGTCGCGAATTCAACGTTAAGGCCCAAATCTTTTGCCTCATCCCGGGTTACAGGATAGTTGTGGATACTGATAAGGCCGGTCAGATGATCTATGATCTTTTTTATCTTCCTTTCGTCACGCTTGGGCTTCATGTGAAGTCTCAACAGTTTTTCAGATAAGGTTTTTGCCATTCGATACCCTCTATAAATGTTTCCCAGAGCGAGCGGATGAATTTTCTCACTAAGCTGATTGAATACAGCTACCATCTCTTGATCCCTGATCCCGGCTCTCTCCTTCGCAAGCAAAAAGTAGGAATTTACATCTTCAACGCTTATTTCCATTTTCTGCTGGGGACTTTGAGGATTCTGTGGGTTAAATGGATGCCCGGTTGATGGATCTGTGGGGCTAAGTTCTCCCATTTTCCCCATCACGATCTTGTTAGCCCCTAGCGCAAGGAGTGTGCCGGCACTGTGTGCATGATAAGGAATTATGACTTCCAACATTTGGCAATAGTTGCGCAGCAACTTAACAATACTGAGCGGCGCCAAAATATCCCCACCTCTCGTGTAAAGAAACAAGCTAAGCGTATTACACTTCCCAATCTTGCGTAAGTGCTTTTCAAATAGGGGAACGGCGTCAGAAGCGATTTTTGTGGTAAAAGGAGCCCTATCTCCAGTGACATAACAGATCGCCCTGGATTTCCTTAGGTCTTCAAGAGCCTTAATCAGATCTTTCCTTGACATTTTACAAGCAATCCTACCTTAAAATGTTATGGTAAGCTAACGCAACCTCCGTTGCTACGCTTCGTGCGCCGCATTCCTTTAACCTCCCCTTTCTGCTTATCCTCCGGCCGAAAGATACTGTTAACGCGAATCTTGTTTTTCTATTCCTCCTCATACTGCTCCTTCAACTTCGCCACCACGGTCGGGTCCGCCAGCGTCATCGTGTCGCCCAACGCGCGGCCGTCGGCGATGTCGCGCAACAGGCGGCGCATGATCTTGCCGCTGCGGGTCTTCGGCAGCTCGGCGGCGAAGAGGACCTCATCGGGCTTGGCGAGCGGTAGAGTTTTGCACGCCCGCCTTGAGCGAGACAAACGCGCAGATCGCCTGGCCCTTGATCTCATGCTGTTTGCCGATGACTGCTGCCTCTCGCATCCGCTCATTTAATCACTTTGTCCACCCGCGCCAGCACGTTCGGCGGAATCGTCAGGCCGATCTGCTTGGCGGCTTTCAGATTGATGATGAACTCGAACTTCTTCGGCTGCTCCACCGGCAGATCGGCGGGTTTGGCGCCCTTCAGAATCTTGTCCACATACGTAGCGGCGCGACGGTACAAGTCAATAAAACTCACGCCGTAGGACATAAGCCCCCCGGCTTCGACGAATTCCGGAACGTGGTATATCGCCGGGAGCCGGCTCTTTGCCGCGAAATCTGCAACCTGTGTTCGGGCAGACTCAAGGATGGGGCTCGCTAGCACGACGACTGCGTCAGCACGCGCTTTGCGCGCCTCTCGGAATGCAGTTTCAATATCCTTGGGACCTGGCACCTCGAGGTGTTGAAGCTTAACTTTTAGCGCTCCTGCGGCGAGTTCCATCTGTTTTAACCTTTGCGTGGCGGCTGAAGTCCGAAGCACAGCCACATGCGAGAGCCTAGGAACAATCTCCTTCAGAAGCTCCAGTTGTTTTCCGCTTATCTCTGGGGAAAGAGCGCTCAACCCTGTGATGTTACCACCCGGTCGCGCGAGGCTGGCGACTAACCCATTGGCAACGGGGTCATTATCAAACGCCATGACAATGGGAATCGTGGAAGTTGCTTTTTTAGCGGCACGGGTTGATGACGGAGCACCCGCGACGATGATGTCTACCTTAAGACGCACGAATTCGGCCGCAAACTCATGAACGCGATCCCGTTTTCCCTCTGCAAACCGCCACTCAATGACAATGTTTTTCCCCTCCACGTACCCAAGCTCGCGCAGACCCTGCCGCAAGGCCTCGATGCGAGCTGTGACAGCGGAAGGGGAGGCAGTTGTTTGGAATCCTATCCGCGGGACTTTCGTCGGCTGCTGCGCCTCAACGAACGGAGCAGTAGACAGTAGAGCAGTAGTCAGTAGGCAAATAACGATTTTCCTGTTCATGGTTTTTCCTGCTTCCTGTTTCAGCCTGAGCCTGATCCGCCAATCATTGTGGCGGAGCCTTCTGCCTGCTGCCTTGTCCCTCTAATCTATTGCTCCAAACCGCTTGAGTTCTTCCAGCACCTCTTTGGGAAGGTTCTTTGGAACCTCTCCGCGTTTAGCCTTTTCCGCTTGCACCATTTTCCGTATGGTCTCTACCACCTCCGGGTTGGCCAGCGTCGTCACGTCGCCCACGTCCATGAAGTTAGAGACGGCGGCGATGACCCGGCGCATGATCTTTCCGCTACGGGT
>Ga0156192_1008_pt1 | contig 39745 bp, 32 predicted proteins | sample RifCSPlowO2_12_FD_107845 | JGI IMG/M metagenome (GOLD analysis project Ga0156192, IMG submission 107845) | Deltaproteobacteria bacterium RIFCSPLOWO2_12_FULL_60_19
TCGCTCATGGTGTCGGGCATGGTGAGAATGAGGCGGTAGCCTTTTACCGCCGAGATCAAGGCGAGTCCGATCCCGGTGTTGCCGCTCGTGGGCTCGACGATGGTCGCGCCGGGTTTCAGTTTCTGATCGCGTTCCGCCGCTTCGATCATGCTGAGGCAGATCCGGTCTTTGACGGAGCCTCCCGGATTGAGGGACTCCAGCTTCGCCCAGACTTCGGCGTCGTCTTTGCCGGGAAGATTTCTGAGTTTAACGACCGGGGTGGAGCCGATAAGATCGAGAATGGATCGCGCGCCGTTTAAGCTTGCCACTGCCTGTGCTCTGCTTTCGACGGGAAAAAAGGTTCGATTCAATCCAAACGTATGCTATATTTTTACCGTGTCAAAGTCAATGAAAAGTCCGGACTCGGAGCGTGAAAACTCACCCTCGGCGAGAGTCCTCGCGCTCTTTCCCGGCGCGCTCGGCGACTTCGTCTGTTTTCTTACCGCACTCCGGGCGCTGTCCGAGAGGGGGAAAGTCGATCTTCTGTTGGCGCGCTCCGAGTACGCCGCGCTTGCGCCACCCAACGTGACGACGCGTTCCCTGGAGCGTTACGAAATCAGCCGGCTGTTCGTCGTCGGGTCTGAAGGAGAGCAAGCGATCCGGCGATTTTTCGCGCCGTATGAGTCGATCTATTCGTGGATGGGGAGCGGTGAGGAGGGCTTTATCAGGCGTCTCCGGGCAGCGGCCGGCGGCAAAGTCGAGTTTTTCCCCTTTCGTTCGAGCGACTCCCGGATGCACATGTCCGATTACTATCTGACCTGCGTCGCCGGGCCGGCGTCGCAAAAAAGCGCCGCTGCTGTTCGCCTGCAACCGGAAGATATTCTTTGGGCCGCAGAGTTCGCGCAAGGCCGCGGTCTTGGGGATAGAAGAATCCTCGTGCTCGCGCCCGGCAGCGGCGCGAGGGAGAAAAACTGGCCCGTCGAATTTTTCCTCGAGGTCAGCCGTTGGTGGCGTTGCGAGACCGGCGGGCAGGTATTGGTCGTCTATGGGCCCGCCGAAGAAGAGCGCCTTGGAGAGCCGGGCCGCTGGGACGGCGCGATTCAGGTTCGCGGCCTGAGTCTGGGCAAGGTGGCGGCGCTGCTCTCCCGGTGCGACCTTTATCTGGGAAACGACAGCGGGCTGACCCATCTTGCGGGCGCGCTCGGCATCGAGACCATCGCCCTGTTCGGCCCGACGGATGCGGCGCAGTGGGCGCCGCGCGGAAGGAGCGTGACGGTGGTAAGCCGAAACGTTCCGTGCTCTCCCTGCTCTTCATCCGCGATGAAGCGCTGTGCCCATCGCAAATGCCTGGCGGGCTTAAGCCCGGACGCGGTGACCGGCCTGATCCGGCGGTTGGCCGAGCGGCGGCGCCCGGCTTCAAGCGCCCGTAATCCAGAATCCGTAGAGAACATTGCAACATCTTAGAAAGCCTGGCCGTCGAGAAGGCGGCGGGTGCAAGGCGGAGCGAGGGATCGCGCCGGAGCGTACATCGCCGGTACGTGAGGAGGCGAGCCCGAAGCGACAACGCCGCAAGCGCCCCTTATCGACGGGTCAGGCGCGGCTTTGCTAGATTGAACTAACCCATTGCCTGTGTTAGAGTTTTTGTGGCTTTTTGCCTCGTAGCTCTCAAGGAGGTTTCGATTGAATCAGGTTTCCAAAAATCTCGCGCTCTGGCTGGTGCTGGTGCTGGTTTTCCTTTTTCTATTTAACATCTTCAGCAAGCAGCACGGCCGCGATCCGGAAGTTATTTTCAGCGAATTCATGGCCGCGGTGGACCGCGGAGAGGTGCAGGAAGTCACCATCCAGGGGCAGAATCTGCAAGGCAAATACCGCACCGGCGAGCGCTTCCGCACCTTTGCTCCCACCGATCCGGATTTGGTGAGGACGCTGCGCGAAAAGAAAGTCAAAATCGCCGCCAAGCCCGAGGAAGAATCCCCGTGGTATATGGTGCTGTTCCTCAACTGGTTTCCGTTCCTGCTGCTCGCCGGAGTATGGATCTTCTTCATGCGCCAGATGCAGGTGGGCGGAGGCAAGGCGATGTCTTTCGGCAAGAGCCGCGCCAAGCTCCTCACGGAAAATCAGCACCGCATGACCTTCGCCGATGTGGCCGGCGTGGAAGAGGCGAAAGACGAATTGCAGGAGATTATCTCCTTTCTCAAGGACCCGAAAAAATTTACGAGACTGGGCGGCCGGATTCCGAAGGGCTGTCTCCTCGTCGGACCGCCGGGGACGGGCAAGACGCTGTTGGCGCGGGCCATCGCCGGCGAGGCGGGCGTCCCGTTCTACAGCATCAGCGGCTCGGACTTTGTCGAGATGTTCGTCGGCGTGGGCGCCTCGCGCGTGCGCGATCTCTTCGTCCAGGGCAAGAAGAACGCGCCGTGCATCATCTTCATCGATGAGATCGACGCCGTGGGGCGGCACCGCGGCGCCGGACTCGGCGGCGGCCACGATGAGCGCGAGCAGACGCTGAACCAGTTGCTCGTCGAGATGGACGGATTTGAGGCGAACGAAGGAGTGATTCTGATCGCGGCCACCAACCGTCCGGATATTCTGGACCCCGCGCTGCTTCGTCCCGGAAGATTCGACCGGCGCGTGGTCGTTCCCCGGCCCGACATCAAGGGGAGAGAGGGGATTCTGGGCGTGCATATCCGGAAGGTCCCGCTCGCGCCGGACGTCGACGTCTCCGTCCTGGCGCGCGGCACGCCCGGCTTCTCCGGCGCCGATCTGGAGAATCTGGTCAACGAGGCGGCGCTTCTTGCGGCCCGCGGCGACAAAGAAAAAGTCGATATGCGCGACTTTGAGCTGGCCAAGGACAAGGTGATGATGGGGTCGGAACGCAAGAGCATGATTATCAGCGAGGAGGAGAAGCGCATTACCGCGTACCACGAGGCGGGCCATGCCCTGGTCGCCAAACTGCTGCCCGGGACGGACCCGATTCATAAAGTGACGATCATCCCGCGTGGCATGGCGCTGGGTCTCACGCAGCAACTGCCGATCGACGAGAAGCACACCTATCCGAAGGACTATCTGCTGAACAACCTGGCGATTCTTTTCGGCGGCCGCGTGGCGGAGGAGTTGGTCCTGGACCACATGACGACGGGCGCGGGCAACGACATCGAGCGCGCGACGGAGCTGGCCCACCAGATGGTTTGCGAGTGGGGGATGAGTGAAAGACTCGGGCCCATGACGTTCGGCAAGAAAGAGGAGCAGATCTTCCTCGGCCGCGATTTTACTCAGCAACAGGACTACTCCGAAAGCACGGCGATTGAGATCGACGCCGAGGTCAGGCGCATTATTTTGGAAAGCTATCAGCGGGCGAAAGATCTGCTGCGGAGCAATCTCAACCTGCTCCACAAGATCGCCGAAAAGCTCCTCGAAAAAGAGTCCTTGGATGGGGCGGAGATCGACGCCTTGGTGCAGGAGTTCGGAGGAAACGGCGGCCAGCCGATTTCTCCCATATCGGCCGTCGCCCACGCCTGAACCCCGATCCGGCCCCGTTCCGCAAGGAAACGAAGCCTGTAGGTTGGAAATTTCGGATCGGGGTGAACCGGCCTCTTGAAGGATCTGCCAGCTCTCCGAAGTTTTATCCCTCAACCCGAGCCTCGGTCGCAAGTCGTGAGGGCAGGCGCCTCGCAAGGGCACAAATTTTTTTCAAGGCGGGAGGCCCTTCGACGGGCTCAGGGTGGTGAGTGAAGTCGAATCACAGTAGGCAGGAGCCGCTGACAACGCGGATGAGCAAGGGGCAAGCGAAAACTCTCGTCGGCATGCTCGCTTTTCCCGCCTCGAAGACGGGCTGGGCGCTCGAGGCGCGGCACGGAACGGTTGACATGAACGGGCGCACCGCCCTCATGGGCATCGTCAACGTGACGCCGGACTCCTTCTCCGACGGCGGCAGATTTTTCGATCCCGGCCGCGCGGTGGCCCACGGGATCGAGCTTGCCGCCGAGGGCGCGGATATCATCGACGTCGGCGGCGAGTCCACACGCCCGGGCGCGCGAGCGGTCTCGAATCGGGAGGAGATGGAGCGCGTCCTCCCCGTGATCCAGGGGCTCAGGCGGGGCTTGTCGATCCCGATCTCCATCGACACCTACAAGGCGGAAGTGGCCAGGGCGGCGCTGGCTGAGGGAGCGGACGTGGTGAACGACATCAGCGCCTTGCGCTTCGACCCGGAGATGATTTCACTGGTCGCCGCGGAGAAGGCGCCGGTGGTGCTCATGCACATGCAGGGAACACCGCGGACGATGCAGCAAAACCCGGTTTACCGAGATGTCGTCGCCGAGGTGAGAGACTTCCTCGCCGGGCGCGCGGCGGCTGCCGTCGCCGCCGGCGTCGATCGCCGACGGATCGTCATCGATCCGGGGATCGGTTTCGGCAAAACCCTGGCCCACAATCTGGCGCTGCTGCGCGGGCTCGCCGAGCTCGTGTCCTTGGGCTACCCCGTGCTGGTCGGGCCGTCGCGCAAGACGTTTATCGGCAAGCTGCTCGATGCGGCGCCCGAGGAGCGGTTGGAGGGCAGCCTGGCGGCGGCCGTGGCCGCGGCGCTGGCGGGCGCGAGCATTCTCCGGGTTCACGACGTCAAAGAGGCCTCGCACGCGATCAAGATCGCCGACGCGATCCGCTTCGGTCCGCCTGACCCTTCACCCCTCACGCCTAACCCCTCACGGGTAAGGGGAGACAGAGATGCTTGATCTGTTCGCCCAGTTGCGCTGGCAGGACGCGCTCGATATCGGCATCGTCGCGTTCGCGGTCTACTGGCTGATCCGCATGATCCGCGGCACGCGCGCGATGCAGATGATCATCGGGCTGGTGGTGATTCTGCTGGCCTACGTCGCCTCGCAGATGCTCGGCCTGTTTACGCTCAACTGGATGCTGGATAATTTTCTGGGATCGATCCTGGTGGTGATTATCGTCATCTTCCAGAGCGACATCCGGCGGGCTTTGACCCAGGTGGGAAGGACGCCCCTGTTCGGCATCGCCGATCGCATCGAGCGCGGCCAGGCGTTGGAGGAAATCACCAAGGCCGTCGTGTCGCTCGCCGGCAAGAGGGTCGGCGCGCTGATCGTCCTGGAGCGCGAGGTCGGGCTGAACGATTATATCGAGGTCGGCACCGCATTGGACGCCCGCGTGAGCCGCGAGCTGGTGGAGAGCGTTTTTTTGCCCCACTCGCCGATCCACGACGGGGCGCTGGTGATCCAGAAAGGAAGAGCAGCCGCGGCACGATGCTTTCTGCCGCTCAGCGTGGACATGGATCTCAGCAAAGAGCTTGGCACCCGCCACCGCGCGGCGGTCGGGTTGACGGAAGAGACCGACGCGGTGGCGATCGTGGTTTCGGAGGAGCAGGGGAAAATCTCCTTTGTGGTCGACAGCAAGGTGTCGCAGGACCTGGACGGTCCGCAGGTGCGGGCCGCCCTTAAGCAGCATCTCGGCTCATGAAGCGGACCTGGCAAAAATTGGTCTCCTATGTCAGCGGCGACCTGGCGCTCAAGCTCTTCTCGTTGTTCTTTGCCGCCGGGCTGTGGTTTTTTGTCAATGCGGGACAGAAAGCCGCCGAGAGGGCGATGGAGGTTCCCGTGGAAATCCGCAATGTGGCGTCGGAGCTGATGGTCGTGAATCCGGGAGTCGGCGCGGTCGAGGTTCGGTTGATGGGGCCGCCGGCGCTGCTTTCCACGCTCGATCCCGACGATCTCCAAGTTTCTCTGGATTTGGACGGCGCGCGCGCGGGGACTTCGACCTTCCGCGTCAGCGCGGATTCTTTCAATCCGCCGCGCGGCGTGAGAGTGACGCGGATCAGTCCTTCGGTGGTCAACGTCAAGCTCGAGACCGTGGCGGCGCGCTCTCTGCCGGTCACGGTGCGATTGGGCGGGAAACTTCCGGCCGGCTACAAGATCGCGCGGTTGGAGTCGACGCCGGAAGCGGTCAAAGTAAGAGGTCCGGCGAGCGAAGTCAATAACATGACCGCGGTGGAGACCGTGCCGCTCGAACTCGACGGCGTGAAAGGACAGACCACGCGGGAGGTGCGGTTGAGTTCCGCCGGCGGAACGCTGTCATTCTCGCCCGACCGCGTGACAGTCTCACTGGCGTTGGAAGAGGAGATGATAACCAGGGAGTTCGGGCGAGTCGAGGTGAAGGCGAAGGATTTCTCCGGGCGCTACACCGTGACCCCGCGCCAGGTTTCGATAAAGCTCTTCGGCCCGAAGCGTATTTTAGAGCCGCTCCAGTTGGGCCCCGACCGGGTTTATCTGAATCTCAAAGGGCTGAGCCCGGGGAATCACAACCTTCCGCTGACCATGAATCTGCCGCGTGAAGTGAAAGTCTTGGAGCAAAAGCCCGACCGCGTCAGGGTCGTTATCGGAGGAACAGAGGGCTAGCCTTTACAGGAGCAGAAAAGCATGGCCTCGGAAAAGATGAAGAACAAGCAGCCTGAACGGCGGCTCTTCGGCACAGACGGCGTGCGCGGCGTCGCCAACCTCGAGCCGATGACGTCCGAGATGGCGTTGAAGCTGGGCCGCGCGTTGACGAGCGCGCTGCACAACGCCGCGCCGCACTCCGAAAGCCTATCGGCGCGCCGGAGGTCCCTCGTGCCGTCGCGCGCTTCCGGCCTTCATGCCCGGCACCGCTGGAAGATTCTGATCGGCAAAGACACGCGCCTTTCGGGCTACATGTTGGAGACGGCGTTGGCCTCCGGCATCTGCTCGATGGGCGCCGACGTGCTGCTGGTCGGCCCGCTGCCAACGCCGGGCGTGGCCTTTCTCACCCGCAGCATGCGGGCCGACGCGGGCGTGGTGATCTCGGCGTCGCACAATCCGTTTCAAGACAACGGGATCAAATTTTTCTCTCACGAAGGATTCAAGCTGCCGGACGAGACGGAAGCGCAAATGGAAGAGATGATCTTTTCCGGCGAGACCGACCGGCACAGACCGACGGCGGAAGTGATCGGCAAGGCGTTTCGCATCTCCGATGCCGTCGGGCGCTATATCGTATTTCTAAAACACGCTTTTCCCCGTCATCTCACGCTGGAGGGACTCAGGATTGTCGTGGACTGCGGCCACGGCGCGGCCTACCGGGTGGCGCCGGAGGTGTTGTCGGAGCTGGGAGCGGAGGTGATTCCGGTCGGTGTGCAGCCCGACGGAGAAAACATCAACCGCGACTGCGGCTCGCTCTATCCCGAAACCGCGCGCCGGGTGTTGCTCGAGCGCAAGGCCGATTTCGCGCTCTCGCTCGACGGCGACGCGGACCGCGCCATCTTCATCGATGAAACGGGCGAGGTGGTGGACGGCGATCACGTGCTCGCCATCTGTGCCAGGGAGATGCAGCAGAAAGGCGCGCTCAAGGGAGGAGCGGTGGTGGCGACGGTCATGAGCAACCTGGGTTTGGAGCTCGCGCTTCAGGCGATGAAGCTCAAGCTCGTGCGGACCGCCGTCGGCGATCGCTATGTGGTGGAAGAGATGCTGCGCGGCGGATTCAATCTCGGCGGCGAGCAGTCCGGCCATCTGCTGTTCCTCGATCACAATACGACCGGCGACGGCTGTCTCACCGCGCTTCAGGTGCTGGCGACGATGGTCGAGAGCGGCCGGCGGTTGAGCGAGCTTAAGAAGGTGATGACGCGGCTGCCGCAGGTGCTGCTCAACGTGGAAGTCAGGGAGAAAAAAGATATGGCGAGTCTGCCGCGGCTCAGCGCGAAGATCGCCGCCGCGGAAAAGGAGCTTAGGAATCGCGGCCGGCTGTTGGTTCGCTACTCCGGCACGGAGCTGCTGGCACGGGTGATGATCGAGGGCGAGGACGAAGGGAAGATCCGGCAAATGGCGGAGGAGATTGCGGAGGAGATCCGCCTCGCGCTGGGAGCTGCTAAATCGTAAGGGGTTAGGCGTTAGGGGTAAGGGGAGGTCGCCTTACGCCTCACGTTTTACCCCTAACGGGCAAACGACGATGATTCGTCTGGGTGTCAACATCGATCATGTGGCGACGGTCAGGCAGGCGCGGGAGATCGATATCCCCGATCCGCTGGAGGCGGCGCTCTTGGCGGAGCAGGGCGGCGCCGACGGGATCACCGTTCATCTACGCGAGGACCGCCGCCATATTCAGGAGAGAGACGTCGAGCGGCTGCGAGGCGCGATTAAGACCAAGCTGAACCTGGAGATGGCTGCGACTCCTGAAATGGTGAGTCTCGCGGAAAAGCTTCGGCCGGACGACGCCTGTTTCGTGCCTGAGCGGCGCGCGGAGCTTACAACCGAGGGCGGCTTGGACGTGCGGTCGCAACAAAAGAAGATCCGCGACGCGGTCGAACGGCTGCAGGCGCGAGGCATCAGGGTGAGCCTGTTCATCGATCCCGACAGGGATCAGATCGCGGCGAGCCGCGAAACCGGCGCGCACAGTGTCGAGATTCATACGGGGAAGTACGCCAACGCGAAGGGCGATCGCATGAGAGAGCGGGATGCGGTGGCGGCCGCGGCGACATTTGCGCGTGAGTTGGGTTTTGAAGTCCACGCCGGACACGGGCTCAACCTCGATAACGTGACGCCGGTCGCCCGCATTCCCGAGATCGTGGAGCTGAACATCGGCCACAGCATCGTGGCGCGCGCGATCATGGTCGGGATGGAGCGGGCGGTGAGGGAGATGAAGGAGCTGATGCGACAAGCGAGGGGCGTATGGTAGCCCGGATCGTTGGGACTCCTCGGGGGCAAGCCGTTCCGGTCGACGGCAATAGGGCGGTGCTTTGAGGCGACCTTTGCGGTCGGTGCCGTCGCCCGTCACGGCCCGCCCCCTCGGAGCCTCCACCGTCGGCGTCGGAAGAGTAGGATCGTGATTGTTGTTACAGCGAAAGAAATGCGCGAGCTGGATCGGCTGACGATCCAGAAATATGGCGTGCCGAGCCTGACGCTGATGGAGCGCGCCGGAGAGGCCGTGGCTAAGGCGTTGCTCAAGTCGTTCGGCAAGATTGCCCGGGGTGGCGTGCTGGTCGTGGCGGGGAAAGGGAACAACGGCGGCGACGGGTTTGTCGTCGCGCGCCTGCTGAAAAAAAAAAGAATCCCCTGCGAAGTTGTTCTACTCGGACGAAGGAAAGAGTTGTCGCCGGACGCGATGGTAAATTTTCGCGCGTACCTCAAGGTCAAGGGGAAAGTCGTTGAAGCAGGTCGTGACGGCATCGGGCCGCTCGCGGAGCGGCTCAAGGGCAAGAAGTTAATCGTGGACGCGATATTCGGCACCGGGTTGAAAGAGGAAGTTCGCGGAGTGTACGCCGAGGCGATCGCCGCGATCAACGCGTCGGGACTTCCCGTGGTAGCGGTCGATGTGCCGTCAGGTTTGGATAGCGATACGGGCAAGCCGCTGGGAGGGGCGATCAAGGCCGAGTTGACGGTGGCGTTGGGTTACCCGAAGGTGGGGGAAGTGATCTATCCCGGCCTGACCTATGTCGGCGAGCTTGCCGTGGCCGACATTGGGATTCACGCCGAGGCGGTTCAAGAGGTTCGTCCGCAGGCAGAGCTGCTCGAACATGACGAGATCTCGTGGTTCGTGCCCGAAAGAGAACCCGACAGCCACAAAGGAAGTTACGGCCATCTGCTCGTTGTGGCCGGCTCGCGTGGCAAGACCGGCGCGGCCATCTTAGCCTGCAAAGCGGGGATGCGCGCGGGCGCGGGTCTGGTGACGCTAGCGGCGGCGCGCTCGCTCAACGAGATTTTCGCCGGCTCGATGATGGAGGCGATGACCGAGCCGCTGAGGGACAACGCGGACGAAGAGATCCTGCCGCCGAGCGATCAGGAATGGCGCCGGCTGCTCGATAAAAAGAGCGCGCTCGTGTTCGGCCCGGGCATCGGAGTCAACGAATCGACCCGCGCGGCGCTCTGGTGGCTGCTGAGAAATCTTGACCTGCCGTGGGTGATCGACGCCGACGGGCTTGGCCTGCTGGCAGGCAATGTCGGGAGGCTGCGCGGCGCGAAGCGCCCGCCGGTTCTTACACCGCATCCCGGCGAGATGGCGCGGCTGATCGGCACGGAGGCCGCCCCTTCGACTGCGCTCAGGACAGGCGCGGTGAATAACGATCGAGTCGGCGTGGCGCGCTCGTTTGCCCGCGAGCAGCGCTGCTATGTCGTGCTCAAAGGAGCGCGGACGGTGATTGCAACGCCGGACGGGAAGGCTTTTATCAATCCCACGGGCAACCCAGGCATGGCGAGCGGCGGCATGGGGGACGTGCTCGCGGGAATCCTGGGCGGGCTTCTCGCCCAGGGATTCAAGATTGACGATGCGCTCAAGCTCGGCGTCTTCCTGCACGGTTTCGTGGGCGATCGAGTCGCCGCGCTCAAAGGCGAGATGGGGCTGATTGCATCGGACGTGATTGAGGGATTGCCGGAAGGACTGAACGCGCTTCGCGTGAAACGCAAATTGCAAATTGCAAAAGTTAAATTGCAAAATGGAAGACACTATCGGAAATTTTGACTTTTTCATTTTGACTTTTTCATTTTGCAATGAAATCTCTTTCGATGATAACCGGCTCCGCCGCTCAGACCCGGAGCTGGGGCAAAAAGTTGGGCCGATTGCTCAAGGGCGGCGAGATCGTCGGCCTAAGCGGCGAGTTGGGGAGCGGAAAGACCTGTTTTGTGCGCGGGATCGCGGAAGGTTTAGGCGTCGGCAAAGAGGCGTGGATTCGCAGTCCGACCTTTACGTTGATCAACGAGTACGACGGCCGGCTGCCGCTCTACCACATCGACCTCTATCGTATCGGCAGCGCAAGGGAGCTGGAGGAGTTGAATCTGCGCGACTATCTGTTTTCGGATGGGGCGACGGTCGTCGAGTGGTTCGAACATCTCCCGAAAGAAGAGGTCGATGAATATCTGCTGATCGATTTCGAGCACGGCGGCGGCAACAAACGGAAGTTGACCGTCACGGCCCACGGGCGGCGGTATAAGAAGATCGTAGAGGAGTTGAAAGCTTGAGATGGCGTTGATTGTGCAAAAATACGGCGGGACCTCGGTGGGGAGCGTGGAGCGGATTAAGAACGTGGCGAAGAAGGTCATCGCGGCCAAGCAGGCGGGACACGACGTCGTTGTGGTGGTCTCGGCGATGGCCGGAGAGACCAACCGGCTCGTCGGCCTCGCCCAGCAGATCTCCGAGCTGCCCGACGAGCGCGAGCGCGACGTGCTGCTCGCTTCGGGAGAGCAGGTCTCGACGGCGCTTCTGGCGCTGGCGATCAACGAGGCGGGCCAGCGGGCGCGCTCGTTTCTCGCCCATCAGGTGAGGATCGAAACCGACAAGGCCTATGGGAAAGCGCGCATCAAGAGCATCGACTCGACTCGCGTCCGCAAGGCGCTCAAGGACGGAGAGATCGTCGTCGTGGCCGGCTTCCAGGGCGTGGACGAAGAGGACAACATTACCACTCTGGGCCGGGGAGGGTCGGACACCAGCGCGGTTGCGGTGGCCGCGGCGCTCAGCGCCGAGGTTTGTGAAATCTACACCGACGTTGAAGGAGTTTTTACCACGGACCCCGATATCTGCGCCGCGGCGCGCAAGCTCGATCGCGTTTCCTACGAGGAGATGATCGAGATGGCGAGCATGGGGGCCAAGGTGCTGCAGATCCGCTCGGTGGAGTTGGGGATGAAGTTCAAGGTGCCCATTCATGTCCGGTCTAGCTTCAACGACGCGCCGGGGACATGGGTGGTCGAGGAGGATGAAAGCATGGACGAGGTTCTCGTTTCAGGCGTGACCTATGACAAAGACGAGGCGAAGATTACGCTGGTGAGCGTGCCGGATCGGCCCGGCCTGGCGGCGCAGATTTTCGGTCCGATCGCCGACGCGAGCATCGTCGTGGACATGATCATCCAGAACGCCAGCGAGGACGGGACCACGGATTTGACTTTTACGGTTCCCAAGGCGGATTATAAAAAGGCGCGCGCGCTCGTCGAGCAGATCGCGAAGACGATCCGGGCGAAGGGCGTCAACGTGGATCCGGACATCGCCAAGGTCTCCATCGTCGGCGTCGGCATGCGGACCCACGCCGGCGTGGCTGCGAAGATGTTTCAGATCCTGGCGCGCGAAGGGATCAATATCGAGATGATATCGACCTCCGAGATCAAGGTTTCCGTCGTGATCGACGCAAAACAGATGGAACCGGCGGTGCGCGCGCTGCACAAGGCCTTTATCGAACAGCAGGGAAAATTATGAAGGACGTTTTGATCTACGACACGACGCTCCGGGACGGCTGCCAGGCGGAGGACATCTCCTTCACGCTCGAAGATAAGCTGCGGATCGCGGAGAAGCTGGCCGAGATCGGCGTCGATTACATCGAGGGCGGGTTCCCGGGCTCCAACCCGCGGGATGAGGAGTTCTTTAGGGCGGTCAGGAAGCTTAAGCTTAAGCACGTTAAAATCGCCGCCTTCGGCATGACCCGCAAGCCTTCGGCCAAGCCTTCTCAGGATTTGAGCCTGAAGACGCTGCTCGATGCGGAGACGCCGGTGGTGACCCTGGTGGGCAAGGCATGGGATCTCCACGTGCGCGAAGATTTGCGGATCAGCAAGAAGGCGAACCTCGAGATCATCGCCGATTCCATCGCCTATATGAAGGAGCGGGTGGACGAGGTGATCTTCGACGCCGAGCATTTCTTCGACGGCTATCGCTCGAATCCCGAGCATGCCGTGGAGTGTTTAAAGGCGGCCGAGGAGGGCGGGGCCGACTGGATCGTGCTTTGCGACACCAACGGCGGGCGGATTCCCGGCGAAATTCGCGCGGCGATCTCCGCGTTGAAAGGCGCGATCTCAACGCCGCTGGGCATCCATTGCCACAACGACGGCGAACTGGCGGTCGCCAATACCCTGACCGCGGTGGAGATGGGCGTCAGGCAGGTGCAGGGGACGATCAACGGCTTCGGCGAGCGCTGCGGCAATTTGAACCTCTGCTCGGCGATCGCGGATTTGCAGCTCAAGATGGGAAAGCGATGCATCGAGCCAGAGCAGCTTAAAAAATTGCGCGAGGTCTCTCACTTTTTATACGAGCTGGCCAACTTGAGCCCGTACAAGCATCAGCCCTACGTGGGCGACAGCGCCTTCGCCCACAAAGGCGGGATGCACGTGGCCGGGATTCTTAAGAACCGGGAGACCTACGAGCATATCGATCCCGAGCTGGTCGGCAACCGGCAGCGGGTGTTGGTCTCGGACCTGGCGGGGCGGAGCAACGTCGTTTACAAAGCCAGGGAATACGGCATCGATCTCAGGAGCGACGATCACGCCGCGCAAAAAATCCTGGCTCGGATCAAGGACCTGGAGAGCCAGGGCTTTGAGTTCGAGGCGGCGGAGGCTTCCTTCGAGCTTTTGATCCAGGAGGCGCTCGGCCGCAAAAAGAAAAATTTCCGGCTGCTCGGCTTTCGCGTCATCGATGAGAAGCGAAAAGAGGGCGAGCCGCCGATCTCCGAGGCGACGATCATGGTCGAGGTGGACGGCGTGGTCGAGCACGCCGCGGCGATGGGCAACGGTCCCGTCAATGCCCTGGACACCGCGCTGCGCCGCGCGCTGACAAAATTTTATCCTTCGCTCAAAGAGATGGAGCTGCTGGATTACAAAGTCCGCGTGCTCTCCTCCGGCGAGGGGACCGGCGCCGCGGTGCGGGTATTGATCGAGTCGGGAGACAAAAAAGAGCGGTGGGGCACGGTCGGCGTGTCGCAGAACGTGATCGAGGCGAGCTGGCAGGCGGTGGTCGATAGCATCGACTACAAGCTTTACAAAGATTCAAAACAGGTAAGAGCGTAAAGCGTAAGAGGTGAGGCGTAAGGGGTCGCCTCACGTTTCACGCCTAACGATTCACGGAAAAAATGTGGCAGACGCTTAAAGAAGACATCCAGGTCGTTTTTCAGCGCGATCCGGCGGCGCGGAATATCTGGGAAGTTATCTTCACCTATCCCGGCTTCCACGCGATCCTGATCTACCGGCTGGCGCATTGGCTCTGGAGGTTGCGACTTACGACGCTGGCCAGGTTTGTGAGCCACGTCGGCCGCTTCCTCACCGGCATCGAGATCCATCCCGGAGCGAAGATCGGCCGGCGTTTTTTCATCGACCACGGCATGGGCGTGGTCATCGGTGAGACCAGCGAAATCGGCGACGACGTGACTCTCTACCAGGGCGTCACGCTCGGCGGCACGTCGACCGAGCGCATCAAGCGCCACCCGACGATCGAGGAGTCGGTGACGATTTTCAGCGGCGCGGCGGTGCTCGGGCCGGTGACCGTCGGCCGTCACAGCCGGGTGGGGGCGGGCTCCGTGCTGGTGACTTCGGTGCCGCCGCACTCGACGGTGGTCGGCGTTCCGGGCAGGGTGGTGAAAATCGAGGCGAAGCACACGCCGACCGGCAAGGCGATCATCGACCTCAACTCGGCCGACCTGCCCGATCCGGTGCAGCGCGCGCTGACGAGCGCGCTTGAGCAGGTCGAGCGGCTGGAAAAACGTATCAACGAGCTGAGCGCGCGCCAGGGCGGGCTGGAGGAGAAACAGGCGGAGGACAACGAGGCGCTGCGCAAGGTGAGAGAGCTTATCAAAAATTCGGGAAACGGATAGGCAGGGGGCCGGGCGCAAGACAAAATGCAGAATGCAAATTGCAAATTTTAAAATGCAAAATGGAAGAGAAGTTCGAAACCTTTTGACTTTTGCATTTTGCAATTTTCATTTTGCAATGAGCCGGAAGCTAAAGACGATGCTTCGTAAGAAAAAAGTGGTGGTCGCGATGAGCGGCGGGGTGGACAGCTCCGTCACCGCCGGTCTGCTCGTGGAACAGGGCTACGAGGTCGAGGGGGTATCGCTGCGCTTGTGGGAGTGCCAGCGCGAACAGCCCCAGAACTGCTCCGACTCGATGGGGGCCAGGACAGTCGCCGATCTGCTCGGCATCCCGCACACCGTCATGGACTTGCGGTCCGATTTCGTCAAGACGGTGGTCAAGCCGTTCGTCGCGAGCTACCTGAAGGGTCAGACGCCCAACCCGTGCGTCGCCTGCAATCGCGACTTCAAGCTCGGCGCGTTGCTCGACTGGGCCAAGGCGCGCGGCGACGATTACGTCGCAACGGGCCACTACGCCCGGGCGCTCAGGGATGCCGGCGCCGAACGGGTCTCGCTCGCGCGCGGCGCGGACCGAAATAAGGACCAGTCCTATTTTCTCTTCTCCCTGTCGCAGGATCAGTTGTCTCACACGCTGTTTCCGCTGGGCGATCTGGAAAAGGGCGCGGTGCGCCGTCATGCGCGGCGGCTCGGCCTGCCGGTCGCCGACCGGCCGGAGAGCCAGGACATTTGCTTCGGCGACTATCGCGCTTTCGTCGAATCCCTGGCCGATCCCGACGATCTTGCGGGCGGGGATGTCGTCGACCGGGCGGGAAATATTTTGGGACGCCATCAAGGAATCCATCGCCTGACGATCGGACAGAGAAAGGGGCTCGGAATCTCCGCCCCTCATCCGCTCTACGTCCTGGAGATCGACGCGCTGGAGAAGCGAGTGGTGGTCGGCGCGAAAGACGAGCTTCAGTGCCGTGGGCTGGTAGCCGAATCGGTGAGCTGGATCGAGCCGCCGGAAAAGGACGAGATCGACGCCGAAGTGCAGGTTCGTTACCGTTCCCCTTCAGTGCCCTGCGTCGTGCGCGTCCGCGAAGACGGCAAGTGCGAGGCGCGTTTTGAAGAAAGTAGGGGCGACCGGCCGGTCGCCCCTACTCTCGGCCAGGCCGCGGTGTTTTATCGGGGGGACAGAGTGTTGGGGGGAGGGTGGATTGAGCGGGGGATAAAGTAAAAAGGCAAATTGAAAAATGCAAAATTTAAACCGCCGACCGGAAACAAATTTCTCAGAACTTTGCATTTTGCAGTTTGCAATTTTCATTTTGCATTGCGCCGGAGGCGCGTGAGATGCGCATCGCCATCACCACGCTCGGCTGCAAGATCAACCAGTACGATTCCGCCGTAATCCAGGCGCGTCTCGAAGATGAGCGGCATTCCTTCGTCCCGTTCGACGAGCACGCGGACGTCTATATCATCAACAGCTGCACCGTAACCGACCGGGCCGACTGGGAGGCGCGCCAGCTCGCGCGCCGCGCCAAGCGCCGACGCCCCGAGGCGCGCGTCCTGGTGACGGGCTGCTACGCCCAGGTGAAGCCGGATGAAGTCGCGCGGGTCCCGGAGGTGGATTACGTTGTGGGACTTAACCGCCTGAACGACCTGCTGCGCTTCGTCGCTGAAAGTCAGGAAGAATCCCTGCCGGCCGCTGAACGAGTTGCGGTAGGAGATGTCAGAAACGAACGCGCAGTCTCGGTGCTGGGCGCGAGGGCGCTTCCCGGCCATACGCGCGCATTCCTGAAGATCCAGGAGGGGTGCAACTATTCCTGCACCTACTGCATCATCCCGACCGCCAGAGGGCTGAGCCGCAGCGTTCCGCTGGAGGCGGTTTTAAACGAGGTGCGTTCTCTTGTCGAGCGCGGCTTCGTCGAAATCGTTCTGACCGGGATTCACCTCGGCGGCTACGGCCACGACCTCAATCCGAGGCTGGATCTCACCGGCCTGCTTGAAACGATCGTCGAGAGGACGCAAATCCGCAGGCTCCGGCTAAGCTCGCTCGATCCGCGCGAAGCGCCGGACCGCTTGCTGAAATTGATGGCGCAATCGGCGACGCTCTGCCCCCATCTCCACATCTGCGCGCAGGCCGGAGAAGACGGGATACTCAAGCGGATGCGGCGCAACTATGACACGGCCTATTACCGCGACGTGGTGAGCCGGGCTCGCGAGATGCTTCCCGACGCGGCGCTGGGGAGCGACATCATCGTCGGCTTTCCCGGGGAGAGCGACGAAGAGTTCGAGCGGGAAGTGGAATTTTTCGGCTCGCTTCCTTTGACCTATTTTCATGTCTTTCCCTACTCAGTCCGCTCCGGCACTGGGGCGGCTGCTCTCCCGTGCCACGTGCCCGCGGCGGTCAAGAAAGAGCGCGGGCGGCGCATGCGCGAGCTTGGGGCGAAAAAAAGGCGGGAGTTCTACAGCCGCTTCATCGGCCGGCGGGTACAGGTCCTGATGGAGCGGGCGTCAGGGGAAGCGGCCGGCGTAGGTAAAGGCTACAGCAGAAACTATCTTCCCGTGTGGGTCCACGGAGGACCGGGCGGCCTTAACCGCGAGATGGAGGCGGTGATCGAAGGGTTTGAAAACGGGTCGCTGTTCGGCCGGGCGATGGCCTGATAATTTTGAGTTTTGAGTTGTTAGTTTTGAATTCAAAATTCAAAATTAAGAATTCAAAATTATGAGGACGCGTGGACAAAGAGCCGCAATTGTCCCTTTTACAGAGGCAGCTGGGATATACGTTCTCAAATTCCGCGCTTCTGCTGCGTTGTCTGACGCACGTTTCCTATGGCAAGGGCAAACAGCACGAGCACAACGAAACGCTGGAGTTCCTCGGCGATGCCGTGCTGGATCTCGCGGTCAGCGATCTTCTCATGCGCGGTTTTCCCGAAAAGAGCGAGGGGGACCTCTCCAAGATGCGCGCGTCGCTGGTAAACGCCGCCGTGCTGGCGGAAAAAGCCGCGGAGCTCAGGCTGGGCGACTTGCTGCGCATGGGCAAAGGCGAAGAGCGCAGCGGCGGGCGGAAAAAGAAATCTATCCTGGCCGGCGCATTCGAGGCGGTTATCGGAGGGATCTACTGGGAGGGAGGCTACGAATCCGCGCGCCGGGCGGTGGAGCGTTACTTCAGCTCCGACATCAGAGGGAGAAACCTGGGCCAGCAGGATTACAAGACCCGGCTCCAAGAGATCAGCCAGATGCTTTTCCACGCGCCTCCCGACTACCGTCTGGTCGCCGAGACCGGGCCGGATCACGAGAAGCGCTTCATAACGGAGATCGTCGTCGGCGGCAAGATACTGGGTCGGGGAGAAGGCAGGAGCAAGAAGCAGTCCGAGCAAGAAGCCGCCCGAAAAGCTATCGAGGAGTTGCAGCAGACCGGCGAGGCTACGGAAGTCATCGATCTTCCCAAAAAGTAGAAGAAACTTTCCTGCAATTCCGAGTTTTAAGAATTTTCAGCCACCCCGGCTCCCTAACGGCCCGAGGCTGTTTACCTTCCAGCTGGCATATCGTTTGCTCACCTTCTTGTGGCAGGAAAGGAGAGCTGTCATGGAAGGCATGAACGAACTGAGCGTGATGGTCGAGCTCGACGCCGCCGCGGCCGGGTCCGGGGGAATCTCCGAAGTCGAGAGGCTGACCAACGAGTTCGAGGCCCATGAAGGACATGAGGAGAAATTTCTCCTGCAGTACAGGGACCTCGTGGGGAGAACCGCCAATCCCCTGATCAAGTTCCTGCTTCAATTAATCGTTTCGGACGAAGAGAAACACCATGCGGTCAGCCATGCGATGCTCTCCACACTGAAAGGCGATCTCAACTGGACCAAGCCCGAGGACGCTTTGCGCGGCCTCTATAGTCTGGGGGCGGAAAAAGAGCAGCTGATCGAGCTTACGGAGGGGTTCATCCGGGTTGAAAGGGAAGGCATAAAGGAATATAAAAAACTCATCAAGGAGAGCAAGGGGTACTATCACGACCTCTTTGTGCTGCTGTTCCAGTCGATGGTGCACGACTCGGAAAAGCACATCAAGATCCTTGAGTTTTTGCGCCAGAGGTTGAAAGAGGCCTAGCGGATGCCTTCGGAAAAATTCGATCCCCTTAGCGGCTTCGCCGAGATCGAGCGGCTGGTCGCCAGGGTCTATTTTCGCTTTTCCCATCTTTTTCTGGACCGGTCCGAGTTGCGGGATTTCTGGTGGGAGATGGCCCGGGAGGAAGAGCAGCACGCCGCCATCCTGCTCGCCTGCAAGGCGTTCATCGAAAACTACGATGACGAGAATCTCGATCCGAGCATCAGCCACGAGAAGGCCGCCGAAGTGACGGCGCAACTAACCAGCTATCTCAATCGGGGCACGCCGTCGATCGGCGTCGAGGAAGCTTTCAAGATAGCTTTGGAGATAGAGACCTCGGAGATCGATGTGATCTACGGCAAGCTCTTGCAGCTCGGCGGGCCCAAGATCGCTCAGACGCTCGAGAACATAGGAGTCCCCGCCAGCGTGCAGCGACAAAAGCTCAAGGCGGCCCTGCGGCGTTTCTGCAGCGACCCGGAACTCCTCGCGGCAGCCCAGGCGCTCTGAGTTCAGCGTACGCATTTTGCGCCTCTCTCAAGTGTTTCTCTGTTACAGTTGCGCCCCTGTCACCCCCGCGCCTCTTCGTTTCAGCGTTGACTCGCGTCTACGCGAGTCAACGAATGACCAGGAACAAACAACAGAGAGCCGTGTTTTTGCCTGATGGCAACCTGCCTTTTCCGGAACCCAGGAAAAACGCTTCCTGGAAGGACCGGTTTTGTTTATATTATAGTCGCCGCGCGAGTGGACAAAGGACAGGCGCGATACAGGTCGGCGCACTGGCGGCAGAGGCCGTGGTTGGGACGCCATCGGGGGAAGTCGCGCGTCAGCTCCGCAAGGGCGTGCGCGGGCAGGCGATCGGGCTCCGGCTCGAAGTCGTGCGTCGGAAAGCCGCAGAGCGCGCAGCGGCTGCCGGGATGGGGTTTTGCAGAAGGGGCGCCGAGCGAGCCTCGCGGATCGTAGGCAAAAGCCACAAGCCCGGCGTGGGAAGGCGCTTCGGCGTCGAAGAAACGGCTGAAGACTTGTTCCGTCTCCGCTCCGAACATGGAAAACGCGCGGGAGAATTCCAGCAGGCGCTCGACGCGCGCCGATTCACGCGCCCATCCGCGGCGCGCCAGGCGGCCGTCGATGGTCGCGTCCCACAGGATGCGATAGCGATCGGCCAGCAGCCGGTCGTGCGTCGGCCCTCCCTCCGCCGCCGGCAGCGTCGGCTCGTAGCCGAAGCCCGGATCGAGCATGTCCGCGAGGTGCAGCAATTCGTGGCGCAGCAACGCGAGCAAGCTTGTGGAATCCAACAACGACTGAGGCTGCAAGAAAATACCCGCGGCCGCTCGCTCGATCCCGTTCGCCTGTGGATTTACAAACAACTCGGCCCCTTCCTCTTTCTTGCCCGGCGCGCGCGCGACCAGGCAGCGCGCCAGGTTGCGCGCTAACAGCGGCTGCTCGCCGATCGCCCGATCGATCGGCGCGGCGAGGTCCAGGCGCTGAAACCATTCCTGGTCGAATTTTTGAAAGGCGCTATCGCGCTGGTCGGGATCGGCGATGGCGTAGAGACGGTTGCGCTCGCGCTGGAATTCCCGCTCGCGCTCGTGGCCGCGGAGCGCGTAGAACAGAGCGTCTTCGACGAAGCGCGGCTCGTAGCGAATGAAATCCGTCGCGGTCATGTTATTCCATCTCGTCCGGCTCGGCGGCGCCGGGCATCGCCGGGCATGAATCCGTGCCGCAGGCCATCGGCACCCGGTCGTCGGTCGCCGGCCTGAGGCTCAAGCTTCTCGGCCCCAACGGGACGTTCCAGCGGGCGCACTCGCGGGCTATCAGATGGCGAGCCAGTTCGCCCAGGGCATGGTAAAAGCCGCTCTGATCTTCGCGCGCGAGCTTATTGGCGAAGGCGGGCAGAAAGCGCGCCAGATGATCGCGCAGGAACAGGCGCTCCGCCTTGCGCGTCTCCTCCAGCATGGCAGCATCGTCGCGCTCCAGCGCGTAGGCCTCTTTCAGGGCGAGAAACGCCAGAAACTCGCACTCGCAGCTTACGTGGTCGGCCCGCTCGTGCTCCGCCCGGTTCAGCGCGAGACCGAAGGCGTTGTAGAAGCCGTGCAGATCGCCCAACTCCTGCGGCTGCTGGAACAGCGCCTCCGCGCCGTATTCCGTCTCGTACGGCGGCACGCCGCTGCGCGCGGTGTGGCCGAAGAGACGGCGATGAGAGGCCATTACGGTGAGGAGCGAGGCGTGAGCAGTGAGGCCCAGGCAAGCAGCCGCAAGGCCCGACTCCTGATCGGGATCGAGGAGCGCCGCCGCTTCGGCCAGGGCCGCCGATCGGTCCTTCGAGCAGAGACGGGTAATCGTTTCCTCTTCCGGCGGGCGAAAACCGAGCGCCAGCGCGCTATACAGAACGGCGCGGCTAAGCGCGGCGTCGATTTCAGCGGCCTGCAGATTGGCTTTGAAAGTTTCAGGTTCCATGGGGTTCGCTCCTACGGTTCAAAGTGGTTCAACATGGTTCAAAGCGTTCAAGTCGTTCAACATAGTTCAAAGTGGTTCGACGTCGTTCAAAGGCCTTGAACAACCGTTGAACAATTTTAAACCAGGCTTGAACATTTTGAACTCTCCGCGCTCGATCATTCGGCCTTAGATCGAATTCGCATGCTTTCCCGGCCGCACGTGAAGCGGCTCGTCGATGGTCGTGCGGAAGATCTCCTTGCCGTCCTGGCCGTAGGCGATCACGGTGTCGTTGTAGAGCGTGATCTTCCGGCCCCTGAGCGTCGCCTCGTAGACCTTCGGCCCTTCCTTGATCTGGTAGCGGAAAATAATCCGGTTGGAGCGGCGGAAGAGCTGGAGCACGGCGAGCAGCTCGCGATCCGGGTAGGTGTAGCGCTCGATCGCCTCGTCGACGCCGGGGCCGAACATCTGTCTTAGATAGTCGCGGGGCACCCAGCGCGGCGGAATGTAAAATCCGTTCGGCGACGTGCCGAACTGCGGATAGAGCGGCAGCGCGACCTTCGCCACGTGGATCATGTAGTAGAGCGGGTTGTAGCGGTCCTCCGTCCAACTGCCGTCGCGGTTCATCTTCACCAGCCCCTGCATGCGGATCTGGCCGATGCAGGCGGTCATGCAGCGCGTCTCCATCGGCTGGCCGCCGGTCTCCGGATCTTTCCCCTCGACGCGCGGATAACAGGCAATGCATTTCTCCGACACCCGCGTGTTGCCGCGATACATCGTCTTCTTGTACGGGCAGGCCTCGACGCACTTGCGATAGCCGCGGCACTGCTCCTGATCGATCAGCACGATGCCGTCCTCCGGCCGCTTGTAGATCGCCTTGCGTGGGCAGGCGGCCAGGCAGGCGGGATAGCTGCAATGGTTGCAGATGCGCGCGAGATAGAAGAACCAGGTTTTGTGCTCGGGCAACTCGACGCCTTCTTTATCCAGCTCGCCGCGCACGCCCTTCTTTCCGACCGGATTGTCCTCGTAGATATTCGGCGAGTTCCACTCCTCGTCGGTCGGAAGATAGCCCAGCACGCGCGCGCTGTCGGGCGTGAGCATCTTCTGCGCCTCAAAGACGGTGATGCCGTCGAACTTGCCGTAGGGTTGTTTTTTATCGGCGCCGGGCTTGCCGGACCAGTTCTGCGCGCCGGGATTCGCTTTCTCCAAAAGCTCCAGGGTCTTCATGTCCCAGAACTGCGGGTAGCCGCCGTAGGGCTTGGTCTCGACGTTGGCCCACCACATGTGCTCCTGGCCCTTGTTGAAGGTCCAGGTGGACTTGCACGCCATCGTGCAGCTCTGGCAGGCGATGCAGCGGTTGATGTTGAAGACGAAGGCGAACTGGCGCTTGGGGAAAGCCGCCTCATACGGGTAGTTCATCTCCCGCCCGATCTGCCAGTTGTGAACGTTTGCCATCATTCCCTCCTTAACACCGTGTTCGTGCTCGTGGCTCGTGCTTCCGGCGAACACGAATCACGATCACGAATAACGACCGTTCCCCATACGGCGAGGCATTCATCAACGATCGATTCGATCGCTGTTTCGCCGAGACTTTGATATGCCCCGTGGGCGCCGCCGTAAAACGGATTCTTAAACAGGCTGAGAATCTGCCGGCGGTCGTGTCCCATGCGCGCGAACTCCTCCGCGAAGACGTAGGCCATCTCCGTCGTCGCCTCGGCGTCGGCCGGCAGCATCACGCCCACCAGCATGTTCGGATCGGTCGGATCGGGATCGTTATACGGCACAGTCGCTCTCCTCCCTCATCTCGGTTCAAAGTTGTTCAAGTTGGCTCAACATGGTTCAAAGGTTCAAAGTGGTTAAACATGGTTCAAACGCCTTGAACAACCGTTGAACAATTTTGAACCTTTTGAACTCTTACTCTTTGACTTTTGTTAACTCCCCCGCCAGATACTTCTTCATAAAGTCGTTCTCGTTGTCCGGCGTGAATCCGGTCGTCGCCGGCTTCCAGATTCCCTTGCCTCCCATGCCGCCGTCCTCGGCTTTGGTCACGCGGACCAGCGTCTCCTTAGGCACGGTGTTGATCGCGTGGTTGTCGGCCTCGCCGCCGAAGATAAAGCTCATCGAGACTTTGGCTTTGTGGAAGAGCGTGTCGGTCTGGTGCATCGGCATGTGCCAGTTGCGCGTGACCGATTGCTGCGAGCCGTAGCGCAGATTTGCCTGGTAGCCCGTGTTCTCCGACAGCGCGCGGCCGTCGGGCCGGGTCTCGTGCGCCTTCACGCTCTTTTCCGTCGCGATAAACGGCGCGTGCTTCATCATGACGATGTTGTAGGGGTAGGCGTGGTTGTATTTCACCCGCAGCATGCAGCGTGAGACTTTGTAGAAAGGATCGTCGGGCTTCGCCCCGAGATAGGGGCGGTCGGCCGGGTTGGCGTCCACATAGACGTAATCCCCATCGTTGATCCCCAAGTCCCGCGCCGCCTGCGGGTTCATGTGGAGCTGGTGCTCTCCCACCGACGGCGCCCGCTTGTCGATGCGGTAGGGATCGCCGAAGTTGGAATCGTAGACCATGTGCCAGTCCACGTTCGACCAGCTCGAATGGACGCGGTGGCGCGTTTTGGGCGTCAAGCAGTAGAATTGAAAGCCTTTCTCCCAGAGGAAGTTCTTGGTCTCTTTGACCTTGCTCCACGGCATCTTGACGTTGCGGATCGTGCGGTCGTCCCAGTGCTCGGCGCTGAGCGGGATGCCGTAGTCTTCGGGACGAATATACGGGTTCGAGCTGACGATCACGTTGGGCAGGTGCGGCGTCGCCTCGGGCGCCTCGCGGTGGACGATGAAGTTCTCGCCGTACTCGATCGCCTCCGGGATGTCGGCGTAGGCGTGGAGCCGGCCGGTGTCGGTGTGGAACGGCTCGCTGTCGTGCACCTGCTCGTAAAACGGAATGCGCGGGTAGGTGCGGAAGTTCATCAGACAGCCGCCCGGAGGGCCGTACTTGCCGGCCATGATGTCGGCAAGCTTGTAGCCCGCGGTCGTTGTGCAGGTGTCGAGCAGCCGCTGGATGTAAATCCCGCGCTTGTCGGGCGCGGCGAAGGCGAAGTAGTCGCGGAAGCGTTTGTCGCCGGTCAGGTCGCCCAGGGCGTTGGCGATCCCCGCCAGGATCACGAGATCGTCTCTGCTATCGAAGACCGGCGGTATGCCGCCCTTCCAGATCTGCAGAAATGGATTCGAGCAGCTCGCGGTGATCTCCAGCCCCTCGAACTCCAGCCAGCTATTGGCCGGCAGCGCGATGTCGGCGTATTCGATCGACGCGGTCATCTGGATGTCGATCGAGACGATCATCTCTACATTGGGATTGACGTTCTTGATCATCTCGTAGGCCCACTTGGCGTTGTTGATGAGGTTGACGTTGGAGAAGATCATCGCCTTGGTCGGCGTCGGCATGTGCGTGTCGCCGGTGAAATTCTTGCGCCCGAACTTCGGCGTCTCGACGATCAGCGCCTTGTCGCCGTGGTTCCAGTAGGCCGGCTCCTCGTCTTTGGTGTAGGCGTGCGCGTGGACCTCTTTGCCGTGCGCTTTCGGATTCAGGTTGATCTCGAAGGGATCTTCCGCCACCCAGCCCTTGAAGCCGGGTCCGGTCCAGGGCGAGCCCTGGAAGAGCGCCGCTTTATAGTTGCCCGCCCAGGTGTGGCAGCCGGCCCCGGGCTTGCCGATGTTGCCCGTCAGCATGAGCGGCAAATATGCCGCGCGGTTCATCTCGGTCGCGTGGAACCAATGGTTGATTCCCTCGCCCTGGTGGATCGCGACCGGTTTCATCGTCGCGATGTCATGCGCCAGCTCCTCGATCATCTTTTTCGGCGCCTGCGTGATCTCGGCCACCGTGTCGAGATCGTAGTCTTTGAGATGGGTCTGGTAGAGCGTCCAGAGCGTGGCGGCCTCGACCTCTTTGCCGTCGACCAGCTTGACTTTAAATGTTCCTTGCAGCGCCGGCGCCAGCCCTTTCTTCGCCATCGTCTCGCCCACGTCGTCGCGGGTAAGCGCGACCGGGCCGTTCTTCTTCTCGTCCCAAATCACATAGTCGCCGAGCTTGGCGTGCTGCTCGCGCGTGAGCCCCTGGATCTTCATCGAAGGGCCGTCGGCTGAAAGGGGAGTCTTGTAACCGGGAAAGATTTCATGGGCGCGAAGCCGCTGCAAATTATCCGTGCGCACCAGCAGCGGGAAGTCCGTGAAGCGCTTCACGAACGTCTCGTCGTACCACTTGTTGTCGATCATCAGCCTGGTGATCCCCAGCCAGAGCGCGGCGTCTGTGGTCGGCCGGATCGGGAGCCAGTAGTCCGCCTTGGTCGAAGGGGGACCGTACTCCGGCGCGATCACGACGATCTTCGCGCCGCGCTCCATGCATTCGATGAACCAGTGGGAATCGGTAAGCTTGTTCTCGACCAGGTTTTTCCCGTCCATGATGATGAGCTTGGAGTTGCGCAGGTCGTTGAAGTCGCAGTCCGAGGCCTGCAGCCCGTGCACCCACGGATGGCCGGGCGCCTGGTCGCCGTGCCAGGTGTAGTTCGAGAAGTTGCGGCCGGCCAGCGCCTTGTCCGGACCGACGCCGCGGACTTTGGCGTCGAGCAGCGCGAGAGAATTATTGAGCCGGTACATGCCGTACTTGCCGATCACGCCGAGCAGCCCCATGCCGCCGCGCATCTTGATCGTGCGCGTGCCCGCGCCGCCCATCGCCTTCACCATTTCGGGCTGGTAGCCGTGCGCCAGGAGGCGCTTGGCCCCTTCGTCTCCGCTGTAGCGGGTGGAGATCGCGTTCAACGCCTTCGCGATATTCTGGAAGACATCTTCCCAGGAGATCTGCACGAACTCGTCCTGGCCGCGGCTGTCGAACATGTATTTCGTCTTATTCTCCGGCGTCAGCTCCGGAAAGCCGGCGTCGGCCCAGGCTTTCCAGCCCTTGCGCACGATCGGGTGTCTCAGACGGTACGGGCCGTAGAGCACGCGGTGGAAGGTGTAGCCCTTCGCGCACTGGCGCGGGTTCCAATTCGCCGTGGCGTGGTTGCCGTAGAGATCGGCGTACTTCTGATAGTCGTAGGTGTTGCCGAGGCGGGTGACGATGCCGTTTCTGACGAAGGCGCGCACGCGGCAGGCGTGGGTGTCGTTCGGCGAGCAGACCCAGTCGAAGGCGCGGTCGTACTTATACTGGTCGCGGTAAATTTTCTCCCAGGCGCGATCGATCGAGCCGGCGAGAGGATTCTCGCCGGGCCGCGCGGCCGCCAACAGACGGAGCGGCAGGGCCCCGCTCAGGGCCGCGGCGCTTGTTCCCGCGCCCATCCATCGCAAAAAATCGCGGCGGGTCACCCCGGTCAACTCGTCTCTTTTTTCATCGCTCATAGCTCTCGCTCCTGTTCAGTTTCAAAGAGTTCAAAGTTGTTCAAGGTTGTTCAAAGGGTTCAACGTTGTTTAAGATTACTTAGGGCTTCAAAACAATTTTGAACCATGTTGAACTATTTTGAACCCCTTGAACGACTTTCATTTCGCTATTTTGAGATCTTGCCAGATAGTCACCGACTTTTTCCCGTCGCGGTCGCCGGCGCTGCCGTTCCAGACGGCGAAGGCCACCGGCACCGTCGCTCCCGGCGTCAGCGCCACGGCCTCTTTGCCCGTCGGCGCCAGTGTTCTGCGGAACATGACCCGATAAGAGGCTGCGCTGTAGATTCCGCGCGCGTCGATTTTCTGCTCGATCCGCGGCCGCGCTCTGAGCGTGCCGAAGCCCTGCGCCGTCAGATCTTCAGCCGGACTTTTCCGCTCCGGATCGGAGACGATATTTCCCGCGCCCCAGCCGGTGACGAAGGTCTTATTCGATTCGAGCGTAAGCGCATGGCGCGACGGTTGCTCCAGCGGAGAGCGCAGGAGGTTCGGATAGGAGTCGATGCCGAGGTTAGGGTAGAGTTTTTCGAGATCCTGAAACGCCGGCTCGAGATCGGCCTGGCGCTCCGACTTCCACATCCAGATGTTGATCGGCTTGCCGTTCTCGCCCATGGCGAAGAAGGGGGGATTGGGCGTGAGGGAGAATTGGGCGGCCACGGCATCGCGGAAGTCCTGCGGCCGCATCGCAGTGTGGTCATTGGTTTCGTCGCCCCACACGAGAAGCAGGGCGATCTCCTTCCCGTCGTGCAACGCTCTTACGGTCACCTCCTCAGGCCGGTCGCTGCGCCACCAAAGCGGCATCAGATGGAGATTGACCGGCAGGGTCGCACGCCACATGCCCGAGTCCGGGTGATCCGGCAACTCTTTCACGCGCGTGGCGACGATCTCGAACTTCTTCATCTCGACCCGCGCGCGCTGCGTATCGCCGGAGAGCGAGCGGACGAAGTTCACCAGGTGCCAGGCGTCGTCGCCGTAAGCCCAGTCGCTCGTCGGCATCGGCGTGCCGGGAATTCCGGCGACGATGCGGCGGTAGAGGGAAGCCGGATCGGGATTTCCTTTGAAGACGCCGAGCGTGAGATCGCGCGGGCGGGTCGGATAACCTTCCGTATCGACTTGCTCCTGAGTGCCGTCGCCCTTCGCCGTCGCCCCGTGACACGAGGCGCAGGCGTCTTTGTAGAGCTCGAGAGCGCGCGCCCTTGCCGCTTCGTTATACGGCGGCGCCGGCGGAACCCGAACGATGCCCTCTCCGCCGCTGCCGTCCGCCGCGGGCTGTTTCGGCGCCCTGACGGTCAACGGTTTTTCCGACAGAGATTTTACGTAATAGACCAGCGCCCAGCGCTGCTCGACCGGCAAATGGCCCCAGGACGGCATCGCCGAGCCGGGCATCCCGCGCGTGATCGTGTTGAACAGATCCTCGTCGGTCGGCACGCCGTCCCAGGTCGAGATCAGGCGAAAGTTGGCCGCGACCAGGTTGCGCGGCTTGGGATAAAGGAGGTAGGCCGCCTCGCCGTCGCCACGCCCCTTTGGGCCGTGGCAGGCGGCGCACTGCTGAGTGTAGATCTGTTTTCCGAGAGCGACGAGCTTGGCCGACGAAGGCGGGGCCTTTAGCTCGGCGGTTTGGAGGGCAGCGGCAACGGCAAAGCTAAATAGCGCAGCGGCTAAGAGGAGAAAAATCCGTTTCATTACTCGGCCTCCCATGGTCTTCTCGATTTAGTCGTTTGGAGCACGCGTGTCTGGCGCGTGGTGGAGCAAAAGGCATACCAAAGAAAACTAAGCGAAATGCGCGGCGCGATAAGTTTTTCTAATGGGGGTTTTTCCAGAAACTAAGAAATTTGCAGAGGTTTTTCTTAAAGTCGGAAAAGTTGCGCGCTAACAACGGCATCGCTTCGGCGATGGCGAAGCCGGCGGGCCGCTTCCCTGCCCGTGGCACAATTTATGCTCCACTATCTTAAATGGCGCTGAGCGCAAACAACCTCGTCCGCGTTTCTTACCTCGGACTTGTGCGCAACGTGATCGGATGTCGGGAGGAAGAGGTCGAGGTGGCGCCCGGCATCACGGTCGGCGAGCTGCTCGCGCGGCTCATCGAAAAACACGGCGACCCGTTTCGCGCCAGCGTTTTCAGGTCGGCCAAAGAACTCCGCGCCACAACTCTCATCTGCGTCAACGATTGCGATATCGCTCAACTGCAAGGCTTTGAGACCCGGCTTGAGCGCGGGGAGAATCTGAGCGTCGTGGTCGGCGTCTATCCCCCGGAAGGAGGCTAAGCGATGGCATCTCCCAGAGAAGATACGTGGGTTCACAGCGTTTGCGACATGTGTTTCGCGGCGTGCGGGATACTCGCGCACCGCGTGGACGGAGTGTTGGTGAAGATCGAGGGCGATCCCAACTGCCCGGCCAGCGGCGGCCATCTCTGCGCCAAAGGGCAGGCGGGGCTGATCGGCCAGTACGATCCTTCCCGGGTCACGCGCCCTCTGCGCCGCGCCAATCCGCGAAAAGGGATCGGCGTCGACCCGAAATGGGAGGAGATCTCGTGGGAGACCGCGCTGTATATCCTGACGGACAAACTGACCAAGGTGCGGGAAAAAGATCCGCGCGGCCTGGTGATCTCCAGCTTCGATCAGATCGCGCTCTCTTATTTCATTCGCCCGGTCTGGGCGGTGGCCTACGGCACGCCGAACGCGGACTGGGTCGGTTACTACTGCGGCAACTACCTCCACGCCTCGATGTATCTCACCAACGGCTCGTTTCATTCGGACTTCGATCTCGATTATTGCAACTACGCGATCCTCCTCGGCAACCAGCAGGGCTTTATGGCCGGGCTGAACGCGACGGTGATGGCGCGGAAGATGGCGGACGCGCGCCGGCGGGGGATGCGCGTCGTGGCGGTCGATCCGGTCGGGACCAACGCGGCGGCGAAGGCGGATGAGTGGGTGCCGATCCGTCCCGGCACCGACGGCGCTTTTATTTTAAGCATCATCCACGTGCTGTTGAATGAACTCGGCTGCTATGACCGCGACTTCTTGAGCTGCCGAACCAATGGCTCCTACTTGGTCAAAGAGGATGGCAGTTACCTGAAAGAAGGTCGCGACGGCAAACCGTTGGCCTGGGATCAAAAGAGCGGGATGGCCGTGCCATTCGATGAAAACGGGATATCCCCCGCGCTTGAGGGTTGGTTTACGGCCGGCGGCGAGAGATGCCAGCCGGCGTTTCAGGCGTTAAAAGAACACGTCAAAGCCTACACGCCGGAGAAGGCCGCGCCCATCACGACGGTGTCTGCGGCGACGATCCGGCGCATCGCGAAAGAGTTCGGCGAGGCCGCGCGGATCGGCTCCACCATCGTCATTGACGGCAAAGTCCTGCCGTATCGCCCCGTCGCCGTGAACATCTACCGCGGCGCCGGCGCGCACAAGCACGGCACACACACGGCGCTGGCGGTGCAGATCCTGAACATGATCGTCGGGGCCTACTACGTTCCCGGCGGCCATCGCGGCCCGAATCTCGTCGGTCCGGCCGGACGTTGGGGACCGGGAGTCACGGCCGAGGGGATGATCACTCCGCCCTCCGCCATCGGTCACGGCGCGAAGTACTACGACTTCGAAGAGCGCGAGCCGGACGATCTCGGCCTGCACCAGCTCTTTCCCATCACCACCAACCGCAGTCCGATGTATCAACTGAACCTGCAAGATCCCAGTTTGTTCAAGCTTCCCTATACGCCGGAGATGCTCATCGTCTGCCGGCGCAATCTCATGATGAACAACGTCAATCCCGAGCTGGTCGCCGAATCGCTCAGGAAATTCCCGTTTATCGTGAGCTTCAGCACGCATCTCGACGAAGTCGCCGAATTCGCCGACCTGGTCCTGCCCGAGCAGTATTACTTAGAGCGATTCGACCTCTTTCCCAACCGGCCGAGCCATACGATGAGCCCGGCCACGGGCCAGTTTTACTGGGGCTTGCGCCAGCCGGTGGTGGAGACGCAGGGAGAAGCGCGGCGCTGGATCGACGTGCTCTATGAAGTCGCCGGCCGCATGGGATTTTTAAACGATATCTACAAATTGCTAAACGTGAGCATGGGGCTCAAAGAGCCCTACAAGCTCGATCCTGAAAAGCGCTACTCGATGGACGAAATCTACGACCGCTGGACAAAATCGTTGTTCGGTCCCGAGCGCGGGATCGAATGGTTCAAGCAAAACGGCTATCACAAAGTGCCGCGGGCCGTCGAAGAAAAGTATCCCGGTCCATTCATCAAGCCGCGCTTTCCGGTCTATTTTGAAAACATGCTGCGGGCCAAGCAGTCGGTGAAGAGCGTCGCCGCCCGCATGGGGCACGACTGGGACACCTCCGACTACCAGCCGGTGCCCGATTGGAAACCTTGCCCCGCCTACGAAGACGGCAAAGGCGCCTACGATCTGTACGTGGTCAATTTCAAGATTCCGTTTCATAGCCTGTCGATCACCACGCAGAATCCGTGGCTCAACGATCTGGCCGAGCACAATCCGTACGCGTACAAGATTCTGATCAACGCCGACACCGCCAAGGGCAAAGGGATCAACGACGGCGAGGAGATCTGGGTCGAGTCCGAGGCGGGGAAAGTGAAAGGCGAAGCGAAGCTGACCGAGTGCATCCATCCGCAGGTCGTGGGGATCGCCGGCGTCTTCGGAAGCTGGGCGAAGGGAAAGCCGGTGGCTAAAGGCAAAGGCGTCCATTTCAACAGCCTGTTACCGATGTCTCTGGAGCGGATCGATCCGGTCTCCACGGGCGTGGATTCTTGCATCCGCGTCAAGGTTTCACGGGCTGCTTAAGCGAAAAAAGGAGGGATGAAGATGACAGCGCGCATCGATGAGTTTCTGATCGGTGTCAAGCCCCAGCGCGAATGGGGCTGGCTGGTCATCACCTATCTGTTTCTTGGCGGCGCCGGCGCGGGGCTGTTTCTCATCTCGCTCTATATCGATCACGGTTGGGCCGGCGCGCTGGGACTCGTCGTCGTGATATCGGGCACCGGGTTGCTCTTGCTCGATCTCGGGCGGCCGGAGCGCTTCTGGCGCGCCTTTTATCGGCCGCAGAGCTCGTGGATCAGCCGGGGCTGTTTCTTCATCACGCTGCTGGTCGCGCTCGGCGCGCTGCAAGTCGCGCTGGGCGTCTTCGAGATAGAGTTGTCCCCGGGCATCGCCACGGCCGTGAAGCTCGTCTCCGCCGCAGCCGCAGTGCTCGTCATGATCTACACCGGCTTTGTCTTGTCTCCTTCCGCGGCGATCCCATTTTGGAACTCGACTTTTTTTCCGATCATCTTTTTCGCTTACTCGCTGCTCGCCGGCATCGACATTCTCATACTCACCTCGCCTTTGCTCCCCGGCCCCGCTCTCGATCTCGGCGCGCTGGAGGGTTGGCAGGCCTATCTCGCGCTCGGTTGCTTGATCTTCGTGCTGAGCCATCTCTCGGTGATGTCCGGCTCCGCAACGGCCGCGCGCGAGTCGATCCGGCTATTGACTCGCGGACGCTGGGCGACTCTCTTCATCGGGGGCGTCATCGGCCTGGGTCTGGTCGTGCCGCTGCTGCTTGGCTGGCCGTTTGCCGGAAGGTCCGACATGCAGACGATCTTCGTCATGACGGCGGTTTTGGCGATCCTGCGGCTTTTCGGCGACTATCTCTTTCGCTTTCTGGTGATTCGCGCCGGCATGTACGATCCGCTGCTCTAAAAAAGGAGTTGCACTATGACGCGCTACGGCATGGTCCTCGATCTCAATATGTGCATCGGCTGCAACGCCTGCACGATAGCCTGCAAGGCCGAACATGCCTCGCCTTCGGGAGTCTTCTTCGCCAAGGTGCTGGAGAAAGAAGTCGGCAAGTTCCCCGCGGCGCGCCGCGTCTTTCTCCCCGTGCTCTGCAATCACTGCGAGCAGCCGGCGTGCAAGGAGGTCTGTCCGACCGGCGCGACCTCCAAGCGGGAAGACGGCGTCGTCGTGATCGATTACGATCTCTGCATCGGCTGCCGCTCCTGCATCGAGGCCTGTCCTTACGGCTCGCGGACGTTCTACGACGGCAACGGCGCGTACTACCCCGGCTACACGACTCTCTTCGAGACCGCCAAGCAGAACATTCCCGAAGGCGTCGTGATGAAGTGCAACTTCTGCGTCGGCCGCGTCGATCAGGGACTCGACCCCGCCTGCGTGCAGACCTGCCCGACCGAATGCCGCGTCTTCGGCGATCTCGACGATCCGCAGAGCGAGGTCTCGCAGCTCGTCGCGGCGAAAAAAGCACGCCCACTCCTGCCGGAGAAAGGGCTGAATCCCTCGGTCTTCTACATCGGAGGCTGAGGCCGTCAGGATGCTTTAGCTGGATGCTCGCTTGTGAAATCTTTCATTCAATGTAAACCCCGCCGCTTGAGGCGGGCACAAAACCGATGGGGTTTCCAAAGGGGAGAAGCGGCAGCTCTCCCCTTTGGTCGAACACGGGGATTCAAACCCCGTGTTCGATATAAGTTGATCGCCGCCTTCTATCTTCTCCTCGCGATCCCGCATCCGCTCGCCGCCCAAAAGATCACAATCCTCTACAGCAACGCGACTTTTACCGGCACGGCGCTCTTCGTGGCCAAGGACGCGGAGCTTTGCAAACAGAAAGGGATCGATCTCGAGCTGGTGCTCGGCGGCGGCTCGGCGCCCACCGTGAGCGCCATCGTCGGCGGCTATGTGCAATTCATTCACGTCTCGGCTTCTTCCATCGTCAACGCCGCCTTGCAGGGCGGGCCGATCGTCATCGTCGCCAAAGTGATGGGGCCGCCTCCTTACAAGCTCGTCGGCGGCAAGTCGATCAAGAACGTCGCCGATCTCAAAGGCAAAAGGATCGCGGTCAACCGGTTCGGCGGCGCTCCCGACTTTTTGCTGCGCCAGAGTTTGGCGAAGAACGGGCTGGAGGTTCCGAAGGAGGTTACGATACTCCAGACCGGCGATCCGACGGCAAGGCTGGGCTCTCTCTTCAGCGGGGCGATGGACGCCGCGATGCTGCTCGTGCCTGAGGAAAAAGTGGCGGTGGAAAAAGGCTATCCCGTCATCATTGATTTTGCCGCGCTTGGGCTGCCTTACGTCAACATCGTGTTCGGCGCCAACAAAAGATTTCTCGAACAGAGCCCCGGTTTAGCGAGAAGCTTCCTCGGCTGCTACTGGGACGGCGTCAGAAAAGCGAAGGAGGAGCCGGAGATCGCCAAAAGGGCATTGGCCCATTGGACGCGCGCGAGCGATGCGTCTCTGCTCGACTATACCTATAAAACCTGGCGCGCCGACTATGCCCCGCAATCGCTTAAGGTCGAGAGCAGGGAACTCGAACTGATACTAGCCTCCGCGCCCAAGCCGGCGAGCCAAAAAGAGGCTCCGCAACTGCTCGATATGCGTTATCTCCCGTAGGGTCGATGACGAGGTAAAAATGAATCTGCGCGGAGAGCTTCACCCGACTTACACCGACTTGCGAGAGTGGCTGGAAACAGTGGAGAAGCTGGGGGAGCTCAAGGTCGTGCGCGGCGCGCATTGGGACCTGGAGATGGCGGGGCTTGCCGAGATCGTCTCGCGCGAGGCGAAAGGCGAGGCGCCGGCCATGCTGTTCGACGAGATCACGGATTTTCCGCCGGGCCGTCGCGCGCTGTTCGGCCAGCTCGATTCGGTAGGCCGTCTCGCGCTGACGCTCGGATTGTCGCTCGACCAGCCCGACAGGATTTCCTGCGTCAGGGCGTGCAGAGACAAGCTCAGCAAGCTGGAACTGCTCCCTCCGCGCGTCGTTCCGCGCGGCAAAGTGCAGGAAAATCTGCTCGAGGGAGAGCGTATCGATCTATTCCAGTTCCCCCTGCCCAGGCACCACGAGCTGGATGGCGGCCGGTACTTCGGGACGGCTCACTGCGTCGTCACGCGCGACCCCGACACCGGCTGGGTCAACCTGGGAACTTACCGCTGCATGGCGTTCGGCAAAAACTCGGTCGGGCTTCACATGAGTCCCGGCAGGCACGGGCGCACCGCGCGGGACAAATACTTCGAGCGCGGGCAGCCGTTCAAAGTCGCCGTCGCGGTGGGCGCGGACCCGGCGCTTTTCCTGGCGAGCACGATGGCGGTGCCCGCCGGAGTTTCGGAATATGAGTTTGCCGGCGGGCTCAAGGGCCGGCCGATCGAAGTCTTTGAGGGGCCTTACACCAAGCTGCCGATTCCGGCGCATGCCGAGATCGTGATCGAAGGAGAATGCCTTCCCGGCGAGACTCATGACGAAGGGCCGTTCGGCGAATGGGCGGGCTACTACGCCAACAACGGCTTGACGCCGGTGCGCGAGCCCGTGCTCCGCATCAAGTCTCTATGGCATCGCACCGATCCGATTCTCACCTGCGCGCAGCCCGCGCGGCCTCCGGGGTACAATTTCGCTTTCTGCGTTTTCCGTTCGGCTATGATCTGGGACGAGTTGGAAAAGGCCGGCGTTCCCGACGTGCGCGGGGTATGGTGTCACGAGGCGGGATCGAGCAGGCTCTTCAACGTCGTCGCCATCAAGCAGCGCTACCCCGGCCATTCCCGCCAGGCCGGCATGATCGCTTCGCAGTGCGCTTCGGGCGTCTATATCGGCAGATACACCGTGGTCGTCGATGACGACATCGATGCGACCAACCTCGCGGACGTCGTCTGGGCCATCGCGACGCGCACAGATCCTGAAAAATCCATTGAAATTTTTCGGCGCGGCCGGAGCAGCTCCGCCGACCCCGCCGTGTCGCCGGACGACAAAGGGTCCGACAGGAATCCCGCAGCCGTGTTTACTTCCAAGGCGGTGATCGATGCCTGCCGGCCCTATGAGTGGAAAGAGCGGGCTTATCCGGTGGTCGAGGTCAGCTCCGAGCTGCGCGGCCGGCTGCTGGCCAAGTGGAGGGACGAGTTCGAGGGAGTGCTTTAGCAGCGATTCAAAGGGGGATGTGGATGCCAAACTCAACTCCGGCGGGAGAAAATAACGGCGGCGAACTGAAATTGGACGACGGCTCTCGCGTCGCGGTGATCGGCGGCGCGCCCGCCGGTTCTTTTTTCAGCTACTTCCTGCTGCAAACGGCGCAGCGGATAGGCTTGGATCTCCAGGTCGATATTTACGAGCCGAGGGATTTTTCCCTTGCCGCGCCTCAAGGCTGCAACATGTGCGGCGGAATCGTCTCGGAGTCGCTGGTGCAATCGCTGATGGTCGAAGGCATCGAGATGCCTCCCAACGTCGTCCAGCGGGGGATCGACTCTTACGTTTTGCACATGGCGGAGGGGAGCGTCCGCATCGACACTCCGCTCCACGAGAAGAGGATTGCGGCGGTCCATCGCGGCAACGGCCCGCGCGGGGCTAAGGAACACGAATGGCGTAGTTTCGACGGCTATCTGTTAGAACTGGCGGCGGGCAAGGGCGCCCGCGTGGCGCGGGAAAGAGTGGACGGCGTGGCGTGGCGGGACGGCAAGCCGCAGATCAAGACCCGCGGCGGCTTGTCCCAACCGTACGATCTGCTTGCGGTGGGGACCGGAGTCAACAGCGGCGCGCTAAAAATATTCGAAGAGCTGGGGTTGGGTTATCAAGCCCCGCAAACCGCGAAAACCTATATCCGGGAACTTTACCTCGGCCGGGAGATGATCGAGAAGCACCTGGGCAGCTCCATGCATGTCTTTCTCCTCAACATGCCCCGGCTGGAATTCGCCGCATTGATCCCCAAAGGGGACTACGTCACGCTGGTCCTCCTCGGCGAGATCGATGCTGCGCTCGTGGAGACTTTCCTCGCCGCTCCCGCGGTGAGCCGGTGTTTGCCAGCCGACTGGCGCGCGGTCAAAGAGTTCTGCCATTGCTCGCCGAAAATCAATATCCAAAGCGCGGTCCAACCTTTCGCCGACCGGATCGTCTTCATCGGCGATTCCGGAGCGACCCGGCTGTACAAAGACGGCATCGGCGCCGCCTACCGCACGTCAAAGGCGGCCGCCCTGACCGCCGTCTTCGACGGCGTGTCGAGCGAGGCCTTTCGCCGCCGCTACTGGCCCGTCTGCCGCAATATCTCTACGGACAACGCTCTGGGGAAGCTGATCTTTTTGGTCACCCGGCATATTCAACGCTGGCCGCATGATCGGCGCGCCGTGTTGCGCATGGTCTCTAAAGAGCAGCAGGGCAACGGTCAGCGCCGGATGAGCATGGTGCTGTGGGATATTTTCACCGGCAGCGCTCCTTACAAGGATATTCTCTTGCGCACTCTCCGGCCCGCTTTTTTAGCACGGGTGATGTGGTTCGTAGCCACCGATTTTTGGATCAAGATGAACGGAGGATCTCATGGAAACGGGCGGGTTGGGCAAGATATACCGTGACGGCGAAGTGATCGTGCGCCAAGGGGAAGCGGGGGATTGCATGTTCGTCATCCAGGCGGGGGAGGTGGAGGTGTTTCGGGAGGACGGCAAGCAGCGGGAGGTCCGCTTGGCGGTGCTGCGCGAGAAAGACTTCTTCGGCGAGATGGCGCTGTTCGACCGCGAGGTTCGCTCGGCCACGGTGCGCGCGCTGGCCGAGGCGCGGGTGCTCACTGTGGATCGAAAGAGCTTCCTCCGCAGAGTGCACGAGGACCCTTCGCTGGCGTTTCGGGTCGTAGAGCAGATGTCGCACCGCATCCGGGAGCTGGACGCCGAGCTGACTCGGCTCAAGACCGGGAACTAGGCGGCGGAGAAGGATGCTCGGAAGGAACGAGAGAATGGTCGTCAATGTCCGCCTGTTCGGCATACTCGCCATTTTAGCCGGCGAGCGCATGGTGGCTTTCGAGATGGAAAGCGGCGCGACTTTGGGCGACGTGATAACGGGGTTGGGCAAACGCTTCGGGAGAGAATTCGTCGATCGGATTTTCAGGATTCCGGGCGAAATGCACTCGTATTGTCAGGTTTTCGTCAACGACGCGCAGGTGAACGATCTCGATGTGGAGTTGAAATGCAACGGCTCCCCGGCGGAAGTGGGGATTATTCTTCTAATGGCGTCTGAGGGAGGATAGCAGGCCGTTGAAAAAGCTCCATCTACGGTCAGCCCGCCAGGGAATCTCTCTCCGGGCCGATGCGATACGTCGGTGTTGCGCTGCTCCTACAAGATGAGAGCAGCGACGAGGTACGATTGGTACTCTTCGTCCCACGCATCGGCCCTTCGAGAGACCCCCAGGCGGGCGCTGGAGTGCGGCAGTCGCGGAATGATGGTGTCGTGCATTGAGGGAAGGAGAGCGTGGTTATGGAAGCAGTCTCGGAAACGACTCAAACGTGTGGCGCGCGCGACGACCTTTGGATTCCGTCCACCTGCGGTTTGTGCTACGGCACTTGCTCGATCCTCGCCCACCGAGTGGACGAGGTTCTGGTCAAGATCGAAGGGAATCCTGACAGCGCGGTCGGCAAGGGGCGGCTCTGCGGTAAAGGCGTGAGCGGCCTCATGACGCACTACGATCCCAACCGGGTGCGCGTCCCGCTGCGGCGCACCAACCCGGTGAAAGGGATCGGCGTGGATCCGGGCTGGAAAGAGATTTCGTGGGACGAGGCTCTGGACGAAGTCGCCTGGCGGCTGCGCAAGCTGCGCGCCGAAGATCCGCGCAAGCTCTTCATCCAGCGGACTACGACCGTCACCTCCAGCCGCACGCCGATGCAGGTTTTCGCCGCGGCTTTCGGCACGCCCAACCGCTCTTCGGCCGGCGGCGGCCTCCACTGCGGCAACGGCGCGCATCTGATCAGCGGCATAATGCACGCCTCGTGGTCGGTAGTGCCGGATTTCCAGTACTGCAACTACGCGGTCTACTTCGGCGCCTCGAAAGGCCACGGCGCGGGTCACGCCTCCTGCTCCAACATGGGCATGGCGGCGGACGCTCGATCTCGCGGCATGAAGATGGTCGTGGTCGATCCGATGTGCAACTTCGCGGCGGCGAAGGCGACCGAGTGGGTGCCGCTTCGCGTGGGGACGGATGCCGCCCTGGCGCTCGCAATGTGCCACGTGATGGTCAACGAGCTCGGCACATTCGACGCGCCTTATCTTCGGGCCAAGACCAACGCGGCTTATCTCCTCGGTCCCGACAAACTCTACGCGCGCGATGTCGCAAGCGGCAAGCCGCTTGTTTGGGATTCGAGCGTGAATGAAGCGCGGCCTTACGATGCGGCGGAAGCCGATGACATGGCGCTTGAGGGAGACTTCACCGTGAACGGCGTCTCCTGCCGGCCGGCGTTTCAGCTCCTGAAAACGCACTTGAGCAAGTTCACGCCCGAGTGGGCCGAGCCGATCACGACCATCCCGGCGAAAGACATCCGGCGGCTCGGAACCGAGTTTGCCCGCGAGGCGCGCGTCGGCAGCACGATCGTGATCGACGGCGTGACCGTTCCCTACAGACCGGTTGCGGCGATCGCCTTCCGCGGATCGCAGGGGCACATGAATTCCGTCTACAACTTTCTCGCCGTCGATCTTTTGAACCAGCTCGTAGGCTCGGCCGACATGGCGGGAGGATGTCTCGGCTTCAACCCTGCGAGCCACGGCCACCCGGAGACGGGCCGCCCGCGCTATATCCCGAAGCCCGGTCCCGACGGTTTGATGGTGACCGGCAGTTGGATGGCGCACCACGTTCCCTATCCGATTCGCGAGCCGCGCCTGCCTGAAGAGCTCGGGATGCAGGATCTGTTCGTTCTCTGCCAGACCTCGCCGTTTTCGGATTCCGCGGACCGCGAGGAGATGTGGAAAAAGTTCGAGCTTCCCTACCGGCCGGAGATCCTGCTCAACTATGGGACCAACCTGCTGATGAGCATCGCCAACAAAGAGACGGTGGCGAAATCCCTCGCGCAATTCAAATTTATCGTCTCCTTCGACCTGTTTTTGACCGAGTCGTCGGAGTTCGCCGACATCGTGCTGCCGGATTGCGATTATCTTGAGTCCGTCGATTCGCGCCCCAACTTCCCCTTCATCTTCAGCCTGCCGGGAGGAATGGGCGAGTGGTGTTGGCCGATCAAACAACCGACCGTCGCGCCCGAGGGCGAGCAGCGGCGCTCAAGCGAGGTGCTGATCGATCTGGCCGACCGGATCGGCATGCGGGAAGACTTAAACGCCGCCTACAATGCGATCCTCAAGCTCGAAGGGCCGTTCCGCTTGCAATCGGACCGGAAATATTCCTACGAAGAGGTCTGCGACGCCGAGCTGAAGACGAACTTCGGCGCCGAGCGCGGGCTCGAGTGGTTCAAGAATAACGGCCTCATCAAGTGGCCCAAAAAGCCGGAAGAGGTTTACTGGCGCCACTTCGTGGACGTGCGCGTG
>Ga0156192_1147_pt1 | contig 38581 bp, 40 predicted proteins | sample RifCSPlowO2_12_FD_107845 | JGI IMG/M metagenome (GOLD analysis project Ga0156192, IMG submission 107845) | Deltaproteobacteria bacterium RIFCSPLOWO2_12_FULL_60_19
TGGGCATGAATGACCGCCTTGGCGTCGGTCCCGTGATAGACGGCGAGATGGAGCGGCGTCTCGCTCGACGGGCGCTTATCTTTTTTTACCGCGCGGCCCCGGCCGTCGACTTCGACAAAATCTTTGGCCGTGAGAAAGCCGAGCGGCGCGTGCTGGCCGGTGATGAGAAATCGATCTTTTCCCAGGCGGCAACTGATGTTGCCTCCCCAGCCGGTGATTAGCCTCCGCTCGAAGAGGAGCTTGCCCCAACGGATCATTTCGCGTTCTAATGTTTTCATTCGCTACTTGCCGCCGTCCTGTTTGAAGAGCGACCACGGGAGGATCTCGCGCTCAAGCGGGTAGAGGCCGGCCCCGTCGGGGCTGACTTTTTCTCCCATAAACGTCGAGACGTCCTGGTCCGCCGTCGCCGTCTCGGACGTTTCGGCCGCGAGGAGTTCCACCGGCACGCCGTGGGCACGGGCCAGGAGCACCGCGAGCAGCGAGCCGCAGATCCCCGCCGGCCCCTTCGCGTCCAGCTCCGCATAGAAAAGATAGAGCCGGCGGATCTGGCCTTGGGCGAAAAAAGTTCCCATCATGTTGTCCGAGATGATTTGAAACGGCACGCTCTGCGCGCTCATCTCCCTGGCGACGACATGGAGGCCCCGGAGGTGCGGGCGCATCTCCGGCAAAAGAATATTCTGAGACTGCTCGGCTTTGAGCGCGTGGGCCAGGTGCGCGTAGCTCGCGCGCTTGGGCACGCCGTAGACGAGCAGGCTGTTTCCGCCCGCTCCTTTCTTCTCCTGCGGGGCGGCCCCGTTCCGCTGGAACTTTCCGCGAAACGCCTCCGGCGTGTAGACTTGATCGAAGGCGATGAGACGGGAGATCAACGCTGCGGGCGTCACGTCGAACGCGGGGTAGCGCCCCGAGATCGCCGCGGCCCACTCGGGCGCGACCGAGCGCGCCTGGAGATGAAACAGCTCGGCGGACGGCCGCTCCTCGATCGACGCCGCGGCGCCGGATTCGAGCGCGCCCGGATCCTGCACCAGCGCGTAGAAGGGGATGGCGTACTGTCCGGCGATGACGGCGATCGGATGAGTTCCCACTTTGTTGATGATATCGCCGTTCCTCGCCGAGCGGTCCGCGCCCACCACGACGGCGTCGACCTCGCCCCTGGCCATCACCTGCGCGATCGCGCAGTCGGGGATCACGTCAACTTTCACCCCCGCCTGCGCTAGTTCCCAGGCGGTCAGCCGCGATCCCTGCAAGTAAGGCCGGGTCTCGGTGGCGATAACGCTGAGCTTTTTTCCCATCGCCTGAAAGTGCCGCGCCATGGCCACCAGCTCGCCGCTCACGTTGCAATGGGTGAGCAGGCGGCAGGGATCGGGTAAAAGTTCGGCGGTGAGCTTGGCGCGGTGCTCCCTTGCCTTGAAGATCGTGGCGACAAGCTCATGAATCTTTTTTTCAATCCAGCCGGCGGCGTCGTCCGTCGCCGGCGATTCGTTGAACCACGACAAAAAATAGCCGGCCAGCCCCTTAAAATCGAAGGTCGGCCGCGCTTCGGCGAACCGCTCTGCGAGCTGAACCAGATCGGCCTTCAGCTCCGCGCTGTTTTTGCCTTTTGCGCTCCGCGCCGCCAGCGCCGCCGCGTAGAGGAAGGTGAGCACCTGGCCGAAGGCGCGGGTCTTCATCGACCTGACCGCCTCGAGCGCCTGGGCGACATCGCGGATCTCGATGTATTCCGTCTTCCACGGCAATAAGGTCTCGTCGAGAATTTTGAAGCGCCCGTCTTCCCAGAGCGCGGGCTCGAAGAGCGGACTTTGATTCATGTGCATATAGGCCGTTGAAAACTTTCGTCACCCTTCGACTAGCTCAGGGTGACCGGATAAATGAGTCAAGTGATGTATAGCAACCGTTCGTGCTGAGCTTTGTCGAAGCGCGAACGGGGTCTGTTCAACCGTGCTCATCGCTTTTCAATCCATGAAGCGGAGCGCCTTGAGCGCGACCTCGATGGTCTTCTCCTCCGCCTTAAGAAAAGCCGGATCGCGAAAGCCCATCTTGCCGTAGAGGCACTCATCCGAGACCGCCAGCACCGCGCCGGCCTTCTTGCCGCGCACCTGCGCGACCGTGAGAAAGGCCGACGTGACCATGTCGATCGAGGAGACGCCCTGCTGCTCCAGCTCGGCGATCAGCTCCGGGGTCTCCTGAAAAAGGGCGTCGGTCGTGTAGATCCAGCCGAGATGGTAGCGCGCGCCGGCGCTCTTGGCCGCCTCTTCGAGCGCCCGCACGACGCCCGGATCGGCGACGGTGGAGAAATTTTTCGGCACGTAGTAGCTCGTGGTTCCCTCGCCCCGGAGAGCGCCGGTGACGATGACGAGATCGCCGACTTTGACCTTGTCCTGCAACGAGCCGCAGCTGCCGACGCGGACCATGGTCTCGACGCCGCCGGCGCAGAGGATTTCCGTCGAGATCGCCGTGTCCGGAGCGTAGCGCCCGCCGTTGCCGACCGTGACCCTTTTTCCGTCGTAGGCGCCGGTGTGCATCTCGGTGTCGAGGAAGGTGAAATTTTTCTGCGGCTGCTCCAACATCCCCAGGATCATGTCGCTTCGCTCTTTCGGTCCGGGGATGAGCGCGTAGCGGCCCATCGAGCCGGGCTTGATGCCCAGCATCGAAACCATTCTCGCCGGCGTGAAGTGAGGTTCTTTCGGCATGGCTAGAGGCTCTGGGAGAGAAATTCCAGCAGATCCTGGATCGGCAGCGCGTTCTCGCCCGACGAGAAGCTGCGTAAACAAACGGCGCTGGTTGTCACCATCAGCTCGGCGCCGGTCTCCCGCGCTTCCTTCAAGCGGTCCTCCGCGTTCCAGCGGGCCAGCTCCGGGTAGGCCTCCGGCACCCCGCCTCCGCCCCCGCAGCACCACGCCCAGCGCCGGTTGCGCGGCATCTCCACCAATTCGACGCCGGGAACGGCGCGGAGAAGATTTCGCGGCGCTTCATAGACGCCGCAGCCTCGCCCCAGATGGCAGGGATCGTGATAGACGATTTTTTTCCTTGCGGCTTTCTTGAACTTGAGCTTCCCGCTTCGAACGAGCCGCTCCAGATATTCCACGGCGTGCAGCAGCTCGACGCCCGCCGTCTCTTCTTTCGGATACTCGCGCCAGATGCGCGTGCAACTGCCGCAGGCGGTGACGATCGTCGTGATGCCGGCCGTCTTGATCGCGCGCTGGTTCTTTTCTTGCAAGCGATGGTACTCGTCGCGAAAGCCCAGATCGCGGGCGTAGAGGCCGCAGCAGCTCTCCTCCGCGCCGAGAATCACGAACGGCTCCCCCGCATGCTTCATCAATTTCGCCAGCGCCACGGCGCCCGCTCTGCCGTGCGGCTGGTCCGCCGAGCAGCCGGCGAACAGCAGCGTCGAAGCCTTCCCGCTTCCCAATGTTTTCAACCCCAACCCGTCGGCCCATTTTCCGCGCTCGCTCTGCGGCTGCGACCAGGGGTTGTCGTGTCGCTTCAAGCTCTCCAGCAACGGACGGTGCGCCTCGATCGGCCCTTCTTTGGCCGTGATCTCTTCGCGCATCGCCGCCGTGATGTCCCACGGGCCATAGCCGTCGTCGCGCACGCCGCAGGTCTCCTGGCACATGAGACAAGTGGTGCAGGTGTAGATGACTTCCTTCAGCTCAGGCGTGATCGTGTCGAGGCCGTGAAAGACCCGCTGCGACATGAGCCAGCGCGACTTGGGCGTGAAACGCTGGAAGCGGTAGAACTCATACGGAGGGCATTTGGTCTTGGGCCCCGGCTCGTCTTCCATCGGATTGATCGGCCCGTGGCCGTAGCACGATCCGCAGAGCACGCAGCCCGACGCGCGCTCCTCGATATCCTTTGCGTAGAGCCAGCGCTTGACCCGCTCCAGGCCGGATGGGGGTTTATTCTTGCTCTTTTCGTCCATGATCGAAATCGTTAAGGTGTAAACTTTATATCCGCCAAGTTTATTATGTCAACGCTCCATTACATCGCTGCGCATCAAAATCTCGCGCCTGTCTGTTTGGTCTAGTGCGTCAGGGAAACGCGGATCAATTTGCGCAGCAGAGAGGCAAGCTCCTTTTGCTGCGGCTTGCCGAGCGGAGAGAAAACTTCCGAGATGCTCTTTTCGAAAAGCGGGATCGTGCTTTTGTAAAGCTTGGCGCCCTTGTCCGTCAGCATGACGCGGACCACGCGCCGGTCGCGCGAGTCTCTCACGCGCGTCACCAGCCCTTTTTCTTCCAGGCGGTCGACGATGCCGGTCAAGTTACTGACCGTGACCATCATCTTTTCCCCGATGTTGCTGAACGGCATGCCGCCCGCGTAGCCGATCGTGGCCAGGACGTAGAACTGCGGCGCCGTGAGATCGAGCCGGTCCAGGTCGTCCTGGAGCTTTTTGTTGGACAACAGGTTAAAGCGCAGGAAGCGAACCCAGAGACTAGTCGTGTAGCGAGCGAAAAAAGGTCTTTTGCTGGGCGGCACGAAGCAAAGTCTAGTCGTGACGGAGATAAAATGCAACCCGATGGTTGACAGCGCCGGCGGTCATAGAATAGCGTTCGCCTGAGCGCGGCCCCAAGCAGATCACGAGGAGGAAAATGCCATGAACGAACCGTTGGAGAGCTTCAAGAGCTATATCGGAAAGAGCGAAACCGCCGCCGACGTGGTGACCGCCTCGGCGATGCTCAAGATCGCCGCCACGCTGGGGCTGAAAAATCCCGCCTCCGCCAAAGGCGACTCCATTCCGCCCGGCTGGTACGGGGCGTTCTTCCCGCCGTCGCACGGGCCCTCCGCCATGCGCGCCGACGGCCAGCCTTCGGGTGGAGGCATCGCGCCGCCGATCCCGCTGCCGCGCCGCCGGTTGGGCGGGGTGCGCATGAGCTTTCACGAGCCGCTGAAGATCGGCGACGAGATCACGCGCGTGACCGAGATCGCCGACGTTCAAATCGACGAGGACCGGAGCGGAGCGATGGTCGTTGTCGTCGAGCGCAACAATATCTCGAACGGACGCGGCCTCGCCGTGGTCGAAGAGCGCGACCTGATCTATTTGAGCGAGGACCGGGCAACAAGGAAACCCGCCTCGCCGCCGGTTCCCGGCCAGGCGGCGTGGCGGCGCGTGATCGAGCCCAATCCCCCGCTGCTCTTTCGCTTCTCAGCGATCCGTTTCAACAGCCACCGCATCCACTATGACCGCGATTACGTCACAAAGGTCGAAAAGCTTCCCGGCCTGGTCGTGCAGGGGACGCTCGTCTCCCAGCTGTTGATCGAGATGTGCCGGAGCGAATTGCCCGGGCGCCAGATCTCGTCATTCGCCTATCAGGCGACGCGCCAGATCTACGATACGGGGCCCTTCACCATCGCCGGCGCGCCCGCGGCCGGCGGCCGCGAAGCGGCGCTCTGGGCGCTCGACGCCGACGGCAACCTAGCCATGACGGCCACGGCGAAGTTTGGGCAATGAAAAGAGAGGATACGGTCACGTCTCTCTCCGACCGCGATCACGCTCACGTCCTTTATCCTCACCCCTCGGCTGCTCCGCCCGTTCCGGCCGCTCCCTTCGCGGCTTCGGGACATTCGCCGCGGGAGGCGGGCCGGGCTGCGGAGCGCGCCCCCGGATCGTTTGCCGGCGCTCGTCGGGATCGGCGCGCCGGTTGTCGCGGAACGCCTCGCGCGGCGGCTGCCGGATCTCTCTCGGCCGCGGCTCGGGAGCCCGCCGCGCGACCTCGGGAGATGGAATTCGCGGCAGCGGCCGAGACCGTTCGACCGCGGGCGCCGCTTCGCGCCTGACGATCCGGTCGCGGCCGTTGGAATCGCCGCGCCCGCCCCGGTCGCCGCGATCGCGGTAATTCACTTCGCGGTGAACCCGCGCGTAGCGGTTGAGGTTGTCGAAGTTCACGCTCCGACGGGCCACGTCGCGATTGACCCGGACGGTCGTGAAGCGGTTGTCGACGTAGACGTTGGTGAGGCGCACGTGCGGGCGGCTGCGGTCGACCCAGTGCCGGCCTCCCCGCCAGCCGTGATAGAAAACGCGCCGCCCGCGCCAATCGCAGTCGCGGTTGAGCCACGCGCCGATCAGCAGCGGCGGGCCGAAGGTGACGACGGGATGGAAATAGGCGCGCTCGACGAAAACCACGGCGGGATCGTACGCCGGCACGTAGATATACTCGGGCTGAAAGGGGAAGATCTCGATGTATTCCCGCTCCACGACCACCTGCTGGTACGGGCCAGAGGCCAGGTGTCCGGCGGCGTGGGCCATCCGCCGCAGGTGCTGGACCGACGCCATGACGTCGCCGGGTTGATCGACGTAGGCCTGGCCCAACGCAACCGTCCAGTCGATTCTTTCGGCCATCATGGAAAGCACCGGCGGGTAGTGGGCGACGGCCTTGACGCTCACGTCCCACGGCGCGTCGTCGATGCCGTAGGGGTCGTTGTAGCGGCGCATAAAACGCGCCGCGTCCTCGATCTCATCGGCAAAGGTCGCGGCGACCAGGATCTGCGCCAGCAGCGGGTCGGGATAGAGGGCGACCGGCGCGAGCAGATTGTCGAGCTCCTCCTGAGAGAAGCGCCGGTCTCCATAATATTCCCGGGCTTCGGCGGTCGCGTAAGTCAGCGGGTTGGCGCCCGCCGCCGGCCCCGAGACGATCGAGACAGCCAGCAAAACCGCCAATGTTTTCTTCATGTTTCTCCTTTCGCCCGGCCCTTGCGCGCGGCCGGCGTCGTTCTGGCCCTGTCCGGTTAGACGGTCGGGGAGAGAAAAGGGTAGAGTTGAGGCGGTGATTGTTTGCCGAAGTCCGGCGCAGACAGGCTATTTTCCCCTTCACGAAGACGATCACGAGTCACGAACACGTCTATTTTCTCTCCCTTTTCCGCTTTCATCTTTTCCGTTTTCATCCTTGCCCGGGCTGCGGGGTCAGGCATTGCTTTCTTGATAATCTCACCTTTTGAGAATTATCAAAACATCAAAATGACTTCATCTCCACGTTTCCGCAATCCCGGAAATGTGAGAATCGATTTGTTGCAGCGCCGGCGGAACCAGGATAATCTTACCCCGGAGGCGCCGAGGGCGCGAATGTCTCCACCCCGGAAGCCGCGATTGGCCGGCTTGTCTATTCTCTGCACCGCCTCGCGCGCGAAGAAATCGCCACGGACCTGGGCGGGGAAAAACCATCGAGAGATTGAAAAGAACAGCGGTCGGAGTAAGCTGACCCGGCTTCGACGGATAACTAAAAATCGACAGGAGGAGTGCAACGCCATGGACATTAACAGAATTCAACCTGGAGAATGGAACAGCCGCGCGGTGGCGCATGGCACTCTGGTTTTTTGCTCCGGCATTGTCGCCGACGATAAATCGTTGCCGATGAAGGGCCAAACCGAGCAGGTATTACGGAAGATCGAGGCCGTCCTTGCCGCCGCCGGCAGCGACAAATCGCGCATCGTGAGCGCAACGGTTTTCATGGCCGACGCGAGCCGGAAAAACGAAATGAACGAGGCCTGGATGGCTTGGGTCGATAAAACGAACTTACCCGCGCGCTGCGCGGTCGGCGCGGTGCTGACTCCCGGCACGCTGGTCGAGATCATGGTTATTGCCGCAAAAAGATGATCGGGTTATCGCCTTAGATTCTCGAGTACGTTAGGAGACGCCGGCTCAGGCATTGCTAACTCGACACTTCCACGTTTCGAGAATTCTCAAAACGTCGAGATGAGCGGAAACCATGCCTGGAAGTTCGTTCGCTTGTGACCGCCGGTAACTTCATGAAACAGACAAGTGATAGTAACTTGTTCATCCTTCGAGCCATCGATTTTGCGGCTCGGAAGCACAGGGACCAGCGCAGGAAGGATGAAGAGTCGTCGCCTTACATCAATCATCCGATCTCTGTTTCTTTGTCGCTTGCCGAAATCGGCGGTGTCAGAGACCCCGAAACTCTCGCCGCCGCCATACTCCACGACACGCTTGAAGATACGGTAACGACCCCCGATGAACTTGAAGCGACCTTCGGACGCCGCGTCCGAAGAATCGTTGAAGAGGTGACGGATGACAAGAGCCTGCCGAAGGCGGAAAGAAAACGGCTGCAGATCGAGCATGCGCGGAGCCTCTCCCCCGAAGCAGTTCTGATAAAGCTAGGCGACAAGATAGCGAATGTGCTTGATGTGACTCACTCCCCGCCGGCCGATTGGAGCCTGGAGCGACGCAAAGAGTACCTCGACTGGGCTGAAACGGTCATCAAAAACTGCCCACAAACCAACACCGCCCTGGAGAGTCACTTCAACCAGGTCCTTAAAGAGGGAAGGCGGAAGCTACTGTCGCTCTAATACCAGCCTTACGGCTTAAAGCCCACCGTGAGATGGGCCCGATTGGACTCGGGCAGCGCTTCTCCTTCGCTCCTGAGCGTGACGATGTACGTGCCCGCCTTGGCGATCGCCTCGGGTGAAACGATCGCCTCAAGCTCGCTTTTTGAGACGAAACGGGTCGGCAGCGGCTCGCCGTTCAGCATGACGCGGTGGAACGGCCACATCCCGCCTTCCCCGCGTACCTTCAATACCGTGGGACCGGTCCGCTCGATCAGAAACAGCGGCGATATTTCGAGGTTCGGCGGCAAGCTCTGGTAGGAATAGAACGACGGAATCGGATTCTTGTATTTGTGGAATCCGATGTCGATGACCTTCCCGTCCATGACGACCATCTTGACGTTTTGCGTCATCCAGATGTCTTTTAGCGGATCCCCCTCGACGATCGACAGGTCCGCGACCTTGCCGGGCTCGACGCTGCCGTAGTCCTTGTCTTTCCTGAAGGTCCTGGCGACGTTGAGCGTGGCCGATTGGATCGCCGTCATCGGCGGCACGCCCGCCTCAACGTCCATCACGAGGGCCTGATGCATCAGCAGGGCCGCCATGCCGCGGGGCGGGTCCGAGCCTTCCTTCAAGATGCCGCCGGCCTGGACAAAGCGCCGGATGAATTCATGGGCTTTTTCATAGCCGATCTTGGCGCGCTTAAGCTGCTCGGGGGTGTATCGCTTGAGCAATTTGTCGTAGGCGTTGTCGGTCACCGCGCGGACCGCAGGGGGGAGATCGGCGTTGGGGTCGTTCAAGATCTCGTTCTCTCTTTCTCTGAAGCGGTTGGCGCTCGGCGAAAGAGGGCGGAGCCATTTGGCGATGGTCGGCGTCCACGCGACGCGGCGCTCCACCATCGCGCCGATCACCTGGTCGTAATTTTCGGTTTGGTAATACGAGCCGGCGAGCTCCTGCTCGATCACCCCTCCCAGGCGATCCTCGGCCAGCTTGCGCCTGGCGGGGGCATACGGGATGGAGCTGTAGCCGACCGACCAGATGTGCTCGATCGAGTCGACGCCCGCCTTGACCGAGCCGACGACGTCCCAACTGTGGGCGGCGACCGGCATATCCAGTCGATGGGCTTCGTCAACGGCGATCTTCAGCAGATCCAAAGAAAGAAACTCATTGACCTTGAGGATGTCGCATCCGAGCTCCTTTTTCCGCCGCACCGCGTTGCGCACCTCGTCCGGCGTGGTGACGATGATGTTGTCGCGGGACGTTCTCGAACCGAATGCGTCGTGCCCGGTGCCGACGCCGCCGATCGCCCGGCCCGACATCCAGATCCGCGGCCCGCGAATCTTGCCCAGCTGGGTCCCCTGTTTTTGCGCGAAGGTCCAAGGGCCGTCCTGGTAGAGCTCGATCGTGGCGCAGGTGGTAATGCCCAGATGGAGATAAAGCTCTCCATGAAACTCCTCCAGGTGGCCGTGACCGTCGATGAAGCCCGGCAGAACGGTCTTGCCCCTGACGTCGATCGTCTCCGCGCCGGCGGGAATGGAGACATCTCCGCTCCGGCCGACCGCCTGGAACCTGGCCGCCCGGATAACGATGACGGAATTCTCGATCGGCGGCCGGCCGGTGCCGTCGATCAGCCTTCCGCCCTGAAGCACGAGCGCTTTGTCCGCCATGTTGTTTCTCCGTTAGCCCGCGCCGAACCGGGATGATCTCACCACCGAGGCGCCGAGAGCGAGCTTATTTCCCTTTGCCGTACACCCGGTCGATGAACCCCTCCTTCTCGATCTCGCGCACGAGGCTGTCGTCGATCAAGCTGTCCACCGTGACCTTGCTTGCGGGATTCAGCTTCAAGGCGTCGTCGAGTTGGATTTTCATTCCCTCGCGGGTTGTGTAGGGGGCGCGCTCCAGGATCTTCACCGTCGAGGCGTACGAACTGTCGAGGTAGGCCTTATTCGCGCTGCGAAGATATTTGGCGACGATCTTTTGCGTTCCCTCCTTGTTCGTCTTGAAGTAGTGGGACGCTTCGATCAAGGCCATGAGGACTTTCTTGACGGTCTCGCGCTTCCTGGCCACGAAACTTTTGGTGGTCGCCGCGCAGATGAACGGCAATAGATAAGGCTTCGGCAGGTCCGACATGTTGGCCAGGATGCGGTGCGGCAGGCCGCCGGGGATAAGCTCGACGTTGCCCGGCGGAGAGGGAAAGCCGGCGATCACCCCGCGGCTGAAGCCGGCGGCGCGCTCCGAGGCGCCGCCCACCTGCAGGATCTTCACGTCTTCCATCGGTCGCAGCCCCAGCCCTTTCAGCAGCTCGCGCGCCGCGACATCCGACACGCTGCCGAAGCGGCTGATGCCGATCGACTTTCCTTTTAAATCTTCCGCCGACTTGATGCTGTCGAGCACCACCAGCTCGTAGGCCAGAACGTTGATCACGCAGCCGGCGCTGACGACGTCGGCTCCGCGGATCGCGGCGTTGGCGATGCCGCTCCCGGCGGCGTTGCCGACCTGAATGTCCTGAGCGATGATCGCCGTAACGGCCACCGTAGTGCTGCCGATGTAGACGAGCTCGACGTCCAACCCATGTTTTTTAAAGAAGCCGGCCTCGTAAGCCACAGTCCACGGCTGGTTGATCGTGTCGGTGGACGAATAGGCGATCTGAACCCTCTCCTGCGCTATTGCGTCGATTGACAGGATGACGCTCAGCGAGAGCGCGACGGCGAGAATAAATATCTGGCTGCTGCGATTCTGGCGCTTCATAAGACCTCCTTCGACTTGTCTTGCCTTGCCGGCGATCTGCCGGTACGGGGCGCAACTTAACCCATTTGCCGGATTCCGGTCAAACGTGTCCGTGCTTTCGCTCGGTACGAAGTTCATGATAAGTAATCATAGTTGCGCTCGTGGGAGGGGACGATCACGAGACCACAACGCGCCGCTTCCAAGTTACACGGACACGGTCTTGCCTAATAACCTAACCGGACTTTTTTATGGCTGGCGCATGTTGGCCGCCTCTTCCGCTATGCGCGCGCTCGGCGCGGGACTTCATAGTTTCGGCTTTACGGTGTTTTTTCTGCCGCTAAGCCGGGATCTAGGCTTGAACCGGACCTCAACGTCGCTGGCTTTTTCCCTGGCGCGCGCGGAAGGCGCCATCGAAGGGCCCATCGTCGGTCACCTGCTCGACCGCCACGGCCCGAAGCCGATCATGCTGGCGGCCGTGTTGCTCATGGGCGTCGGATATCTGCTCCTCTCGCAGGTCGACAGCTATGCGACGTTTTTAATCGTCTATCTTGGCGTCATCTCTTTGGCTCACGCGGGCGGGTTCATGCATGCGCCGATGGTGTTGATCAACACCTGGTTTATCCGCGCCCGCGTCCGCGCCATCACCATCAACAGCGCCGCCTTCGGATTGGGTGGGGTTTTGATCGCGCCGGTCCTAAGCTTCATCGTGCAGGCCTGGGGATGGCGTTGGGGCGCCGCCGTCGCGGGGGTTACGTTCCTGGCGATCGGGATACCGGTCTGTCTCACGATTCGCAGGTCGCCGGAAAGCATGGGGCTGCTCCCCGACGGGCGCGAAGCCGCCGGTCCGGCGCCAGGCGGAGGCGGCGCAGGGCAGACGACGACCCCGGAAGCCGAAGTCACCGTGGCCGAGGCGCTTAAGTCCTTCGCGTTCTGGGGATCTGTGCTGGCGGCGGGGATACGCAACGGCTCCTACCATGCGATCTCCGTTCATTTCGTGCCCCTCATGGTGTGGAAAGGATTCAGCCAGTCGGAGGCGGCCCTGTTGCTGAGCGTCTACGCGGTCTTCGGCGTGGCGGCGACGCTGATCCTCGGATGGTTCGCCGACAAGGCGAACAAGCCCCGCATGACCGCGGTTATTTTATTTGCCGCCGCCGGCGCGATGTTGTTGCCGATCGCCGGCAACTCGCTCTGGTCGCTGATCCTGTTCATAGTTTTCTTTGCCGGCGTGGAGGCGACCTACCCGCTCGGCTGGGCAGTGGTCGGGGATCTGTTCGGCCGGAAACATTACGCCAAGATCCGCGGCTATATGACTTTGTTTTACACCTGGGGCGGAGTTCTCGGTCCGGTGATTGCCGGAATGATTTTTGACCGGTGGCAAAGCTACGAGCCGCTTTTGTGGGGGCTTATAGTCATGTACATTGCTGCGGGAATATTTTACGCTAGCCTTAACCGCTGCTGGCAAGAAGCCACGAATAGGCGCGAGGCGTGAGGCGATAGTCAACTCAAGAGTAAAAGGCAAAGAAAACAAAAAGTTATAGGTATAGCGAGGGGGAGAAAACTGTTGCCTGTTGCCTCTCGCCTGTTGCCTAGGAGGAACACTATGGCGATCAAGTTGTACGATGCGGTGCCGTCGTCCAACAGCGACCGGGTGAAGATCGCGCTCAACGAGAAGGGACTCGCTTACGATCGAGTCACGCTCAATCTCGCCAAGAAAGAGCAGAAAAAGCCCGAGTTTCTGCGGCTCAATCCCTATGGCAAGGTGCCGGTGATCGACGACGGCGGGCAGGTACTCTTCGAATCCTGCATCATCAACGAGTATCTCGATGAAAAATATCCCAACCCGCCGCTCATGCCGAAGGACCCCTATCTTCGGGGGCGCGGCCGGATCCTGGTCGATTACGGGATGAACCACCTTCACGAGTCCTATTGGGCGGTCAGGACTGAAATCATGAAGAAAGAAGCGGAGCGCAATGCGTCGGTCATGGACGAGAGCCGCCGGACGCTCAGAGAGCTGCTCCGGTATCTCGAAGACGCGCTGGGCGACAAGCCGTACTTTTTAGGAGAGTTCAGCCTTACGGATATCGACCTGTGGCCCCGCTTCGGCCGCATGGAAGATTACGGCGTTCTGCCGGCGGCGTCTCTGCCGCGGCTGAGCGCCTGGGTGGCGAGGATGAAGGCGCGGCCGTCCGTGAAGTCGCTGGGGACGTGATCGTGCTCAGGGTCGTGAACAGCCGCTACTTCTCCCTGCACGGTTTCGCTATTCGACGAATAAGCCGTTCAAAATCGGAGATTTTTCCCCGCGTCGTTGAATTCGACGGCGTGCTGGAATACCATTCCCTCCAATGGGCCGGTTGCTGCATTTTTCTTTTTCGGGAGGAATGAATGCTTGTATTCGACAACGACGACGTGAAAAACGCTCTCTCAATGGACGTCTGTCTCGACGCCATTGAAGAGACCTATCGGGATTACGGTCAGGGGCAGGCCGTCAATATCCCGCGCGCGGATATGCTGACGCCCCATCCGCAGGAGGGTTATTTCTACGAGTTCAAGACCATGAGCGGCGCCGTGCCCCGGTACGATATCTGCGCGCTACGGTTGAGCTCGAGCGTGATCGGATTTCCAACCGTTCTCGGAACCTTTCGCAAAGAGAAAGTTCCGGCGGCGCCCGGAAACCGCTGGCTCGGTTTGATCATGCTCTATCGCATCAGTAACGGCGAGCTTTTGTGCGTTTTCCCGGACGGCTACCTGCAACGAATGCGGGTCGGAGCCACCAGCGGTATCGGCGCAAAGTACATGGCAGTCGAGCGCGCGGCCCGCGTGGGCATCCTCGGGTCGGGCTTTCAGGCAGGGTCGCAGCTGATGGCCATGTGCGGCGTAAGAAAGATTACCGAAATAAAGGTGTACAGCCCCAACCGCGACCACCGCTATGCTTTTTCCGTGGAGATGGAAAGGGAGCTGGGGGTGGCGGTCAAGCCGGTCGGCAGCGCCGAAGAAGCGGTCCGAGACGTCGATATCCTGGTGACCGCCTCCAACGCGATGGTTCCGCTCACCAAGCCCGAATGGTTGCGGCCGGGCATGCACGTCACGAGCATCCGGCCGATCGAGATCGACGACGAGACTTTCGACCGGTTCGACCGCATCGTCAAGAACTCCGTCGAAGCGGAGCCGCTCTATTACCCGATGGAGGGATTCAAAACACCGGACACGGACGTGGGCTGGTCGACTTACCAGCGGGAACGTTTTCCGCAACTCCGAATCCTGGCCGAGGTCGTGGCAGGAAAGATTCCAGGCAGACAAAAGCCTGAGGAAATCACTTATTTCCTGAACAGCGTCGGGCTCGGAATCCAATTCGCCGCGGTCGGAGCGAAGTTTTACGACCTTGCCCGCAGCCGGGGTTTAGGCAAAGAAATCCCCACTGACTGGTTTCTCCAGACTTTACATACCTAAGAAAGGCGGCATTGACCATGCGATTGCGCGTTGTTGGGTCTATTGTGTTTTTGTTTTGGTTCGCTTGTGCTCCCTGGGCGCTGGCCAAGGACCGTCTGCGTGTTTCAATCGCCGGTTTCGACGGCACCACCGAAATGGTCCTGGCGGTTACCCAGGGCGCCGGCTTGTTCGAGAAAAACGGGTTGAAGGTCGAGTTGATCGCGATCGCCGGCGCGGCGCCTTCCACGAGCGCGTTGGTGAACGGCGACGTGGATATCGACGTCCGCTCTCCCGTGAACGCTGCGGTGGCGATGCTCAACGGCCTCGACTTCACGTTTCTCGCCACCGCGCAAAATTACCTCGATTACATCATCGTAACGCGTCCCGAGATCAAGGGCATCAGCGACCTTAAAGGAAAAAAGGTCGGTATCGTGCGATTCGGCGGGAAAACGGACCTGCTTGTGAGATATCTTTTTCGCCGGCAGGGGCTGGAGCCGGTCAAAGATTTCGCGATATTACAGGTGGGGCCTTCGACCGCCCGGGTCGCCATCGTCCAAAGCGGGGGAATCGATGCGACGGTGTTGTCGCCGCCCCAGGCGCACACCGCTCTCAAGGCGGGCCTGAAGGCCATCGACGTTCCGAACGCGCCCTTCTTTCAAGGCGTCGTGATCGCGCGGAAAAAATTTATCCAGGAAGAGCGCCCGACCGTCGATCGTTTTCTCCGGAGCTATTTGGACGGGATTCATTTTTTCCTTACCCGGAAGGAAGAAACGCTAGGCATACTTTCCCGCGTGTACCGCGTCAACGACCGGGAATGGCTCGACTACGTGTATCGCACCCACCAGCAGCATCAAATCGGCCGGAAGCCATATCCCGACTGGGAAGCGGTGCAGGCGACTCTGGACATGATGGCGCCCGACACGCCCGGCGTCAAAAAGTTAAAGCCCAAGGAACTCTTTGACCTGAGCCTGCTGGAAGAGCTGGACCGTTCCGGGTTTATCGACCGGCTATATAAATAACAAAAGGCGTCGGGCGGTCGTTAAGATGGAGAGCGAAAAATCAGAAGGCAAAAAGCTCTCGTCTCCCGCCTCTGAAAAATAGGGGTTGAGCCGCTCGAGAGCCGGATGGCGGAAGATCTTGATCCCCGCCGTCCTCTCGATGTAGCGGCCGTAGCGAAATTTCGATTCGACGTCGCCGATCGGAACGCCGCCCGGTTTTTCGCGCAGCGGCTCGACTTCGAGGACCGTGAACGTGTGGCCGGGCTGCAGGACGATTTTATCGAACTGGCCGTGCAGCGCCTCGACCGAGTCGATCTCGAAGACCCGTTCGATGCCGACGGCTCGCGCCATCGCCGCGTAATCGTTACGCCGGGCGTTCGCCAGGGGAACGGCGCTGGTGGCGTTATAGACGCGGCGCCAGGGTCGGGTCTGACTACTAACCTGATGAAGTTCAGATTACAATCCTACCTATGTCTCGAATCTTTTCGGCGTTGCTTCTTACCGGCCTCTTGCTCGCCAGCTGCGAGCGCAGCGCGAGTTTCAGCGATATTCGCAACCTCAGCTCTCGCGGAGAAAACATCGTCTGCTTCGGCGACAGTCTGACCGAAGGCGTGGGCGCCGGGAGCGGGGAAGATTACCCGTCACTTTTGTCGCGGCAGATCGCGCAGCCGGTTATTAACGCCGGACGGCGGGGAGACACGTCGGCGGACGGCCTGGCCCGGTTGGATCGAGAGGTGCTGGAGCGGAATCCTCGCTTGGTCATCGTGCTTTTCGGAGGCAACGATTTTTTGCGCACAATACCCGCCGGCGAGACCAAAAAGAATCTCGCAGAGATAGTGAAACGCATTCACGAGCGCGGGGCCATGGTGGTCGTGGCGGGATTGAGGCTGGGCCTGTTTACCGACGAGTACGGCCCGATCTATCGGGAGATCGCCGAGAAAAATGGCGCGCTATATATTCCCGAAGTTCTCGAAGGGATACTCAACGATCCGAAATTGAAAAGCGACGCCATTCATCCCAACGCCGCCGGCTACCGGTTGATGGCGGAGCGGATTGTGGAACAGGTGAAACCCCTCTTGGAAGAGGCGAACCGAATGACATAGGTCTCTCCGGAACCGGGGGTTGCAATCTCAGTGATCCGCATGCAACTCTTTAGCGCGTAGCCGCAGGTAACTTCCCGATGACTCTTCAAGCGAAGGATTCCCAATCGTCGGACGATCCGTTCACCGTGTTGATTTTGGACAACGAGGTGACGGTCAGCGAATTTGTCATGAGCCCGCCGCTTTCCTGGAGCCGCCTAACCGAGCAGCAGGGCGCTTGCCGGATTGCGGAAGGCTATCCCAGTCTCCTGACGGCGGAGCAAGCCAGGTTCGAAATGAAAAACTGGGACCAGGTTTCATTGCCTGCGATTGTGCGCCATTTGAAAGAGCTGAAGGGCGGGGTGGACTACCTGCTCATCGGAAACAACGCCGGCCAGGGTCTTCCGCTCGCCCGGAGCCTGCCGGAAAGCATCATCGACAACCATGCGGCGATCATTTACGGAGTAAGCCTCCCCGAGATAAAAGAGTATGAGAAATCGGGTTATCGAACCTTTTTTCGGCGGAGCGAGGCCGCTTCCCGCCTGTTCGAGCCGGCGACGGGCGCGGGCCGGCCCGTCTCCCTCTTCTTCATCAACACCATTCAACACAACGAGCTGAACTATCACGATCCTTGAGAGGGATGACGGAAGAGAGAGCCGGGGGAAAGATCGGATGAAGAAAGTATCGTATAAGGGTCATGTCATCGAGCCGGCCTCTCACCGGCTGCGATCCGGGGGATGGGCCGCGCGCGCGACGGTTATTATCCATGAAAAGAACAGCGTCAAAAAAATCCCGATCTTCGGGCGACGCAGAGCGAGCTTCGATTCCCGGCAAAAGGCGGACGCCTACGCTCTGGAGCTGGCGAGGCTGTGGGTGGAGGGAAGAATCTGGGGCGCGAATGGGTGCGGCTAACGCGGCGAACGGCATTTGAACCGGGCGAGGCCGGCGCGATGAGACTCCATATCCTCGGCTGCGGCGACGCCTTCGGGAGCGGAGGCAGAAACCAGAGCGGCTACCTGGTCGAAGCTACGGACCGCCTCTTTCTCCTCGACTGCGGGCCGAGCGCGCTGTTCGCCATGAAGCGGGCGGGCTTCGACCCCACGCGGCTCGATGCCGTCTTTGTCAGCCACCTCCACGGCGATCACTATGGCGGCCTGCCGTTTTTCTTCATCGACGCTTTGTACGAGCATCCGCGCGAGAGGCCGCTCCATGTCGCCGGCCCGGCAGGAATCGAAGAGCGCGTGCGCGGGCTGTTTCAATTAATGTACGGCGACCCTAAAGAACCGCGGGCGCTTCCGCCGACTAAGTTTCACGTGCTGGAGCCGGACCGCGCGGCGACGATCGAGGGCATTCACATCTTTCCCTTTCGCGTGCCGCATCAGGTGCGCGAGATCTCGCTCGGCCTCAAGGTTACGTATCAAGGCAAGACGATTCTTTTTTCCGGCGACTCCGCCTGGACCGATCAGTTCGTCGCGCACTCCCGCGGCGCGAACCTCTTCCTCTGCGAGTGCTGCTTCTACGACCGCGAGGTCGCCAATCACATGAGTTATCGAAAGCTCGAAGAAAATCTCGGACGGCTGGAGTGCAAGCGAATCCTTCTCACCCACCTGGGCGAAGAGATGCTCGCGCGGAAGGATCAACTGAATATCGACTTAGCTTATGACGGAATGGCGATCGAGATTTGAAGAATCAGCTCGGTCGTTCCGCGGGAGGAGCAACCGGAGCGGCGGGAACGATGATGGCCCGCAAGCCGGCGCGGTTCTCGATGTCGCGCGCCGCTGCTTGCGCCTGGCCCAGCTGAGAATACGGGCCGACGCGGACCCGGTAGGTGGTTTCGCCGCTGTTGAGCGGCCACGATTCCACAAAGGCCTGAAGCCCGCCGGCGCGAATGGTTTTCTGTAGCGATTCCGCCCGGTCGCGCTCGCGGAAGGAGCCGATCTGAAGGATGTAGCCGAGCGGCGACTTGAGGCTTTGCGCTTCGGCGGCGGAGAACAGAGAAGAAGGGGGATGCTCCGGCTGCGTCGGGGGCTGACCGTTGGCGAGATAGGAGCCGCTCTCGGCCGCGGCGAGCTTTAAAGTCTCGTAGTTCTGCAACCCGTATTCCAACAGCTTCCTCGTGTCGCCCCACAAGTTGCGGGAGCCCAGCAGGGAGACGGTCAACGTCGCCCCGTTGCGCGCCGCCGAGCCGACGAAGCAGCGCTGCGCGGCCAGCGTATAGCCGGTCTTGCCGCCGAGGGCGCCGTCGAAATTCCACAGCAGCCGGTTGTGATTCTGCACGACGATCTTTCGCACGCGCGCCGCGCGGCCGGCGGCGGTGATCGAGGCGACGACGCTGGTTTTGGTCTGGACGATTTCCCTGAAGGTGGGATTTTTCAGCGCGTAGTTGAAGATGAGCGCCATATCGTGGGCGGTGGAGTAATGGCCCGGCGCGGTCAGGCCGTGAGGATTGGTGAAGCGGCTGTTGGTCGCGCCCAAGTCGCGCGCCTTTTGCGTCATCATCCCGGCGAAGCGCTCCACGGAGCCGCCGATCCCCTCAGCCAGGACGAGGCTCGCGTCGTTGGCGGAAGAGAGGAGCAGGGCGTAGAGGAGATCGCGCATCGTCATCATCTGTCCCGGGCGCAGAAAGAGCTTTGACGAAGGGACATAGGTGGCGTTTTTCGACACGGTCAAGGTCTCGCTAAGCGACCGGCCGCTCTCCAGCACCACCAGCGCGGTGAGGATCTTGGTCGTGCTCGCCGGGGGAAGCGGCAGATCGGAGTCGCGCTGGAAAAGAATCTGCCCGCTCCCGGCGTCCACGAGCACAATGGACCGGGCGCTCAGTCCCGCTTCGGGAAAGGAGGCCCAGAGCGCGGAGCATGACGCGAGGGCGAGACAAAAACCCAGGAGGACGATCAAAGCCCGTTGTCGTCTATTTTTCAGAACCGGCGGTCCTCCTCGTTGTTATTTTTAAGGGCGCGGCCGGAGAATCCGGTCAACCTCGGCGGAGAACTGAAGCAGATTTCCATATAGCATCATTTGCCTGGTTCGAGAAGTCCCTCGGCGCTTTTACTGGAGCTGCTGCTGGATCGCCTCGATCGCCTGGCGGGCGAACGGATAATTCGGCTCGATGGCCAAGGCCCGCTCGAATTCCTCCAAGGCTCGCTTCAGCATCCCTTTCGCAAGATAGACCCGGCCGAGATTGCAGTGCGGGTAGTGATAGGCTTCGTAGCGGCGCGCGCGCATCGCTTTTTCGAGCCAGGGAATCGCTTCGTCCATTTGTCCCAGGTTGATGAGGTAGGCGCCGATGTCGTTGTACGGGTTGCCGAAGTCCGGGTCGACGGCGATCGCCTTTTTGCACTCCTCGATCGCCTCTTCGTAGTATCCTTGAAAACTGTACGTCCAGCCGAGAAAAGTGTGTGCCTCCGCGGTGGGGTGGGCGTGAATCGATTCGCGGTAGAGCCGGACCGCCTCGTCCAACTCTCCCTGCATCTGGCGACGATGGGCCTCGTGAAACAACTTGACGGCTCGCTCGAGGCTGGCTTTCTCGTCCATGGCTATTTTTTTCGCTCCGGCGGCGGGGCCGGAGTCACGCCCTGTTTTTTCAGCTCCTGTTCCGCTTGAGCGCGCTCGCCTGCCTGCTGCCCCATCGCCTCCCGGCGAATGCGGTCCTGGCAGGGATCGCAGATCGCGCCTTTGAGCGGAGCGGCCTTGCCGCAGATCATACACTTCTTGGCATCGGCCATCAGGGGTTATTTTACCTCAAAAAATTATTTTTCCAACCTTTTTTTCGAAAAAAACGTCGCCGCCGCGTTGATCTTCGAGGATGGATAACCCTCCGTCGAACATCAGCTTAAGTGCTTTTCCGGCTTGGCGTTCTTTGCGCCTTTGCGCGAGATTCTTTTTGTCCGATCTATTTTTACTCGCGCCAAGACGCCAAGGTCGCAAAGAATGGAATCGCTATTCGGTTTAGTCCAATAACTTAATCTGCCGCGGATCTTCGAGAATCATCTCCAGGCCGTATTGCGGGTGGTCTTTGATCTCGCCCGTCACCTCGATCTCTTTTCCCTCGAAGCTTTGCGGCGAGCGTTTTTGTTTTTCGAACAGCTCTACGGCGGAAGCGAAGATCACGGCGGTGAACGAAGAGCGGGAAGGGCCGAAGTTGATAAAGTACGTGTTGCTTTTCTCCGAGCGGCCGACGCGAAAAACCCGGCCGCGGATTTTCGCCCGCGTCCCGGCGAGCGCCCTTATTTTTTCCACTTCACGCGCTTCCAGCAGCGGAAGCTCGGCAGGCGGAGGCGGCGGCGCGGGCAGGGGGGCGAACACGACCGGGTGGCCGCCGCTTTCCGTGGCGGGACGATCCCAGCGCTGATAGAGGACGTGGCTGAGCAGTCCGGCGAAAAATGCGCCGGCGATCAACAGACTTACGGTCGTCCGGCTGCCGCTCATCGTTTTTTCTCCCAGATGCGGAAGAACTCTTTACGGTATTCTTCCGCCAGCGCGCCGGCGTCGCGGAAGAGCAGCAGGTTTTCGTCGTTGAAGGCCTCCGCCGACGCCGTCCAGTTATAAGAACCCGTGAGAACGACCTTGCGGTCGATCACGGCGAATTTCTGATGCATGAGTCCCGGGCTCTTTCCTCGATCGAGGCCGGAGACGCGCCTCACGGCGATCCGCTGCTGCTCAAGGAACGATCGCTTGGAAGTTTCATTGCCGGCGTCGAACTCCTGGTCCACGATCACCTGCACCTTCACGCCGCGCTGGGCCGCTTTGACCAGCGACCACGCCAGCTCGTCGCTGGTAAAGGCGTAGACGGCGACGAGCAGCTCTTTCTCGGCCCGGCCGATCTCGCGCAGGATGTGGCTCGCGCATTTGCCGTAAGGGCTGAAGCAGGTGTGCACGGCCATGGCCGCTACCGCGGGGGAAATGGAAATTGCAAAATGAAAAATGCAAAGTGCAAAAGTAAAGACTTTCATTTTGCACTTTGCATTGAAACGGCTCGGCGTTTTTCGCACATCTCCAGGATCAGCCGCTCCATGACGATGCGCGGAGAGTTGCCGCTCGATTTGAGGCGGATGTCCGCTTGATAGATGAGCTTAAGGTATCGCGCGAGTTCCGCGGCGGCGAAGTTCTCGGCGCTCTTAAAGCTCAGGTAAGCGGCCCAGGGGTGGCCCGGCAGGGAAACCGTGCTGTCTTGAAGCACGCTTCGTTGAAACTGCTCATAGCTCATCCCTTTGCTCCAACGCCGCCGCTCCCCGTCGATCACTTCGCGCGCCTGCAGGAGCTGTCTCACCTTGCCGGCGATCGGCCCCAGGAGCTTGAGGGGATGATCCCCCTGCGCCATTAGACGGGACAATTGGTTGAGCGCCGCAACGGAGTCCCGCGCGGCGAGCGCGTTGGTAAGGTCGAAGATCCAGCCCTCTCCCTGGTCGAGAAAGATCGCATCCACGTCCTTTGCCGTAATCCCCGGCTCCTGTCCCACGTAGAGCAGGAGTTTCACCATTTCCTGTTGAAAGGCCCGGAGGTCCGTCCCCGCCCGCGCGAGAACCATCTCTCTGGCGCGCGCGTCTATTTTTTTGCCGCCCTCGCGCACGCCGCGGTCGAGCCATTGCGCCAACACCTCGCGGCTCAGCTTGCCGGTCTTGTCCCGCTCCACGGCGAGGTCGAGGACATTTCCTTTTTCAGCGAACTTTTTATATTGGCGCATTCTGCGGTCTACCTGCGCCGTCGTCACTAAAAGCGCGCCCCAGGGCGGGAGGCCCTGATCGGCCAGCGCCGCGAGCCTGTCGGCTTCGCTGCCGCCCGGCTGTTTCAAGGTCAACCCCTGCTCGCGGCAGAAATCCAACAGAGCTTCGATCTCCCGCAGAGTCTCCTTGCCCGCGTCGCCGAGGAGCCCGGCGATCTCATGAGCGGAGTTTCGCGGCTCCACTCTCGCCCAGCGCTCCTGCGTCCAGCCTTCGAGCCGGAGCCGCTCCAGCAAAACGCGCGCCGCTTCGTCCCGCCTGCCTTCGCCCAGGAGCTTGAGCGTCTTCTCCCCGATCTCGTCTTTGCTCTCCGGCGAGGCAAAGTAGGGCGCGTTTTCAACCCAGACGAGCTTGGCGCCCGGAAAAAACGGCGGTGTCATGAGCGCCGCCTCGATTTGATCCCACGAGGCCGAGCGCCCGTCGAAGCGCTCCAGGTTGAAGGAGCGATTTTCCGCCGGGACCAGAGCGTCGAGCAGCGCCTGAGCTGCGGCGTGCACTTGGAAATCGTCGCCGTGGAGCAGGAAAAGGGCGGGCCCTTTTTTCTGGCGGATGTCGGCAAGCAGCGATTCCAGATTGCGTTTCACACCCAATCCCTACGTCCTTTGATTCTTCGGCACCCACATTTTATGTTTGTCGCTCCAGACGTAGTCGGACTTCCAGACTTTGACGCCGATGGTGAAAGCGCCGCCCGATTTGGTGGCGAAAACTTTTTCCGTCGAATAGGGGATCTCCACGCGCGCCAGGAAATAGACCTTCTGGGAGATTCCCTTGTTGATCAGTATCCGATCGCCGACCTGCATGGTCGCGCGGCCTCCTCTTTTGTCCTTCATAGGATGCTTTCCTCAGTGTAGCGCCAGTTCTTTCTGTACTTCCCTTAGCAGCGTAAAATCCCGCACCTGCGACAGCGGGACGCGCTTGTCCGAGTTGAGCGCTTTGAGCCGCGTGTCCACAGCAAACCGGTACGTCGCGTCGCCGGCGCCGCCGTCGGCGCTGAACGAAGGAACGATCAAATCGTAAGAGTCGGCGGCGACCTCTTTGGTCTGCTGCAGCCAGCTCATCATGATCGGGACGACCTCATCTTTTCTTTCGCGGACGAAACGCAAGCCGCGAACCACGGCTCGAAGCGCCCTCTTGGCTCCGGCCCGGCTCTCTTTGATCCGCATGTCGGTAGCCGAGAACCCGGCAATCGGGCTGCCGAGCTTCAGATCCTTCGGCCCGCCGAGAATATTGTAGCCTTCGCGTTGCAGCCGCATCGGACCGGGCGGCGACACGCAGATCGCATCGACCAGCCCCTTCTTCAAAATTTCTACTCGCACCGGCTCGTCCGCCCCCAGGGTAACGAACTGGACGTCTTTAATATCCACTCCTTTAGCCTGGAGGATCGCCTCCGCCGCCAGATGGTCGGAGCCGCCGATCCTCTGCGTGCCGATTTTTTTCCCCCGCAGCTCGGCGATCGTTTTGATATCGGGCCGGGCGACGATGTGGTGCAGCGGCTTTTCCGTCAGCACGGCAAGTTGCTTGAACGGCATGCCTTGAATGGCGGCCGTTAAAATATTACCGAAGGTGAGCGTGTAGTGAATATCGCCGTTCATCAGCGCGGGCACCGCCACCTGGCTTCTCATCTGCACCAGGACAGGCTCCAGCGCCTCGTCCTTAAAAAAGCCCTTCGCCACTGCGACCTGCGCCGGCAGGAAGGCGTAAGTGCGGCTGGAGTATGAGATGACGGTTTTGTCCGCCGCCGCGGCGGAGCCGGCTGCGATCCCGGCGCAAAGCGCCCACGCGGCCAGAATGACATAGTTGCTCTTCAAGGCGGTTCTCCTCCTCTTGCCCGCTCTTTTCAGACGCGGCTAGATTATCATGAAGCGCGCCGCCGGCCAACTTTTTTCCGGGTTTTGGCTGGCTTGACAATATAGCGCCCCTTTCTTATACGTCAATGATCCCTCACAGCGAACAAAGATTCGGAGGTTGATAATGCGTTTTTTAACTTTCGTGCGGAAGAGTGAAAACCGGTTGGGTCTGATGGGACCGGAGGAGCAGGTGATCGATCTGGCGGAGCTTAACCGGCGGTATCTTAAAGCGGGTGCCGCGCCCTATCTCGACAACATGCAGGCATTTATCGAGGCGGGCGGAAAAGCGCTCAGCGTCGCAAAGAAAGCCGCCAAATATGTGGCGGGAAAGGATGCGGAGGGGCAGAAAAAACTGCGCCAGGCCGGCGCGCTCGTGAAACTCAACCAGGTGAAGATTCTCTCTCCCATTCCCTGGCCGCGCAAGAACGTCGTTCTTCTGGGCGTCAACTATAAGGAGCACATTGAAGAGGGGGCGCGGGCAAGAGACATCGAGCTTAAATATCCCGAGGCGCCGGTCTTTTTTACCAAGCCGGCGACTTCGGTCATCGGCCAGTTCGGCAAAGTGGTTCACCACAAGGCGACGGAGAAGCTCGACTACGAAGTCGAATTGGCGGTGGTGATGGGCAAAAAGGGGCGCGACATCCCCAAGGACAAAGCTTACGACTACATCTTCGGCTACACGATCTGCCTCGACATGACGGCGCGCGATCTCCAGCGCAAGCACGGCCAATGGTTCAAGGGCAAGTCGCTCGATACGTATTGTCCGTTGGGGCCGTGGATCGTCCACAAGAGCGCGATTCCCGATCCGCAGAAGCTGCGCCTCATCTGCCGGGTGAACGGCCAGGTGATGCAGAACGACAACACCGACAACATGATTTTCGATATCGCAACCACGATCGAGTCGCTCTCGAGCGGCATGACGCTGGAGCCGGGCGAAATCATCAGCACGGGCACGCCCTCGGGCGTCGGCTTCGCCCGCGTGCCGCCATTTTTCTTAAAGCCCGGCGACAAGGTGGAGGCGGATATCGAGAGGATCGGCGTTCTTCAGGTGGAAATTGTTGCGCCCTAGGTCGGCACAATGCAAAATGAAAATCGCAAAATGTAAAATGCAAAATTTTTCAACTTAAAATTTTCACTTTACATTTTAAATTGAGGTTTGGGGTTCATGGCCCAGGTCAGGTCTTCCGCCGTCGCGGGCTCTTTCTATCCGGCGGAGCCCGAAGAGCTTAAAAAACTTCTGCACGACTGTTTCGTCTCAAACCCGCTGGGACCGCGGGGCGTAAAGTCTCCCACCGCTTCGCTCCTGGGCGGCATGGTGCCGCACGCGGGATATATTTACTCCGGCCCGTGCGCCGCGCATCTCTACTCGGCTTTCGAAGACGATATTCAGTGCGTCATTCTCCTCGGCGTAAACCACCGCGGTCGTGGATCAAGAGCCGCGCTCAGCCCCGCGGAATCCTGGCAGACGCCGCTGGGGAGCGTCAGCGTCGATCGCGCTCTGGGAGAGCAGTTGAAGCGCGAAGTCGATTTTCTGGCCGATGATGCCGGCCCCCACCGCGAAGAGCACAGCATCGAAGTCCAACTGCCGTTTCTCCAGAGCGTCCTCGGAGATTTCGGCCTTCTCCCCATCTCCCTCTCTCATCTGACACTCGAAGACTGCAGCCGGCTAGGGCAAGCGATCGCGCGCTCGTACAACGCAAATCGAGCCTTAAATAAAAAGACGCTCCTGCTCGCCAGCAGCGACCTCAACCACTATCTCTCTCCCGAAGAGACCGAGCGGTTGGACCGGATGGCGCTGGAAAAAGTTCTCGCGCTCGATCCGGCGGGCTTGCTTGAGACGGTCGAGAAGAACGATATCAGCATGTGCGGTGTCTTTCCTACGGTCGTTTTACTTTTCGCCGCCAATGCCCTCGGCGCCCGGCAGTCGCGGCTGCTCAAGCATTGCCACTCCGGCGACGCGGCGCCGATGCAGGAAGTCGTCGGCTACGCCAGCGTCGCGGTGGAGTTTTAGGTCTCTTGTATCCCGGAGACGCCTAAGGTAAAAGCCGGAGAGCTCGAATTGGAAAGAGGTGGGCTTCAAATGAAACGCATTGTACTATGCCTCGTAGTGGCGACTATTTGTCTTGCCGCTCTTGCGGGCCTTTATGCCCAGGAGCAGGCTCAGACGCCGGTCTATAAGGACGGCGATTTCTGGTGGTACAGGGTTGGGGGAAGAATCTATGAGCTGACAATTATCGCCGGGAAACTCAAGATATTCGACCCCAAGCCGGACCAAAAAATAGAGGTGGAAGGCGAGGCGGCCGAGGCGTTGAACGGCCTGGTGGCTGTCGGAGAAAAGGACAGGCAGATGGTCCAATTCCCTCTTTCTGTGGGAAAAGATTGGAGCGATCGATACGACACTGGAAAGCAAGTAAAAGGATTTAGAGGGAGTCGTCTTTCTGTGTTCAGAAGTGTTGACAACAAAGTGGCTGGAATTGAGGACCTTACAACTGCTGCCGGCACGTTTAGAGCGTTCAAAATCAACAGGAGAGAGAGCGAGCGGGCAAAAGTTTCGGTCTTAGGTTCAGTTTATTACAGTCCTGAGACCAGGAGCGTCGTCAAGTACGAATATGGGCGTCCGGAAAAGGCGACAAAGGTCATCGAACTAACCAAGTACGGCTCGGGGAAGTGAAGCTGAGAGATTCGACATGGTCAAACTGACAGCATGGTTTTTACTCGCGGCGTTGTTGGGCATGAGCGGCGTCGCCGCAGACGCCGCTCAGCGCCAGGGGCAGGGAGCGGGAGGCCGAGGCGGCGGAGAACTCAAGCCTCTGCGGGAGGGCCAAGGAGGGTTGAGCGACATCGAGGCCAAGGCGGCGGAGGCGGAAAAAAATAATAATCTGGAAGTCGCTTCGGGCGCCTACAATCGAGCTTCATCGGCGGCGAGAAATCAGGGCCAGTATCAGAAGGCGCTCACCTACGGGAACAAAGCCTTCGAACTGGGGGAAAAAGCCGGCAAGCCGCTGCTTCAAGCGGGCGCGATCCTGCAATTGTCCTATACCACTGGGCTGGTGGGGCAATGGGATAAAAAGAGAGAATTATTGCACAAGGGAATCGAGATCGTAAAGAAAATTCCCTCTGGCGCGCCGAAGTTCACCATCGAAGCCAGCCTTTACACAGAGTTGGGGAGCGACTACCTGAGGACCAAGGACGCTCCGAAAGCGATCGACTATATCTCCTATGCGCTTCAAGTCCAGGACTCGCAGTTGGACTTTCTCAAAAAACGCGCCTCCCGCCTGCCCAACCCCAGAGTCATACGTGTTATGCAGATCTCGATGCTCACGACACTCCAGCGTCTCGGCAACGCTTATCGCGGCGCGGGGAAAATAGAGGAAGCGATCAAGGTCTATGAGAGGGGGCTCGGCACGATTAACGAGCTTGCGTTGAGAACTCCCCTTGAGAGCCGGCTCTATCAGGAGCTGGGCCAGCTCTATCTCCAACAGAAAGATTATGACCGGGCGCTGGCAACTCTCACGCGGGCCGCGGCGTCGGCTGAAAGGACTCAAAATGCCTATGCCGCCGAGCGGGCCAATGGCCAGATCGGCGACCTGCTGCGCGAAACCAAGAGACCCTCGGAAGCGATACCCTATTATAAGAAGGCGATTGCGAGCGTCGAATCGAGCCGTTCCGCGCTTGAATCCGAAGAGCTCCGCAGCTCATTTTTTGAAAATAAGCGCCAGACCTACGCCGGCATTATTCTGGCTTATATCGGAGCCAAGAATTGGGAAGAGGCTTTCAATTACAGCGAGCGGGCGCGCTCGCGCGCCTTTCTGGATATTCTCGGCAGCAAGGTGCAGCTCGCGCAGGGTTCTCTGCTGGCGGAGGAAAGGGCCTTGCAGGCGAAAATGAGCGCCCTGCGCGCCAAACTGGCGGTGCAACAGGAAGAGTCGGAAGAGGACGAGGAGGCGGCCGACCCCAAACAGTTGATGCGGGAGCTGGAAGAGGCGCAGAAGGCGTACAATGATTTTCTGGCAAAGATCAGGAAAGAGAACAAAGAGCAGGCGTCGTTAATGAACGTCGAGCCGCTGACGCTGAAGGAGACACAGCAACTGTTGGATCCCGGCGTGACGATGCTGGAATATTTCGTGGTTGCGCAACGGGTGCTCTTGTGGGTGGTTGAGAAAGACCGGATACGCTACCTGAGCAGTCCCATCGCCAGGAGAGATCTGGTCTCCAAGGTGGGCGCGCTGCGCGAGAGCGTGTTTCAATTGGGGGAGAAGGAGAAATTCAGGGCTTCGGCGCAGGAGCTTTACAAGCTGCTGATCGAGCCGGCGCTGCCGCACGTTCGCGGCAAGGAGCTGCTCATCATTCCCCACGACGTGCTGCACTACGTTCCGTTCCAGGCGCTCATCTCCCCGCAGGGGAAATATCTCATCCAGGACTATCCGGTTTACTATCTCTCCAGCGCCAGCTTGATGCAGTTCACTAAGGAAAAGAAGAGAGCGGGTGGGGAGAGAGCGTTGGTCATGGGCAATCCGAGTCTGGGGGACGCGGCGTACAATCTGCGCTTTGCGGAAAGGGAAGCAAAGGAAGTGGCCGGGGTATATCCGAAGAGCGAGGTCTATCTAAAAGAGCAAGCGAGCAAGCCCAGGGCGATCTCGCTCAGTCCCGGCTTTGAAATGCTGCACTTCGCCGTCCACGCGGAGCTTAGTGAGGAGGATCCGCTTAGTTCAGCGCTTCTGCTGGCGGGCGATGGGAAGGACGATGGTCGATTGAAGGTAGGAGAAATTTTCTCGTTGAATCTCAAGGCGGGGATGGTGGTGCTGTCGGCCTGTGAGACGGGGCTGGGGAAGCTAAGCAACGGCGATGAGATGATCGGCCTGACGCGCGCCTTCATCTACGCCGGCACGCCGTCGGTCGTGACGACGCTCTGGAAAGTGAATGACCGGTCGAGTTACGAATTGATGCGGGAGTTTTATCAGCACCTGAAAACAACGAAGAAGTCCGAGGCCCTCCGACAGGCGCAGCTAAAGACAATGAAAGAGTTTCCTGAGCCGTTCTACTGGGCGGCGTACCAATTGACGGGGGAGCCGTAGGACGATAGTTGCGCCGCCCCGTCCGTTCACTGCAAGATAGAGCGGCTCTCAAATGCCCAAACAACCGTCTTGGAAGGTTGATGTTAAAAGCCTGAGTCATAACCAGATCGTAGACCTGCTTGAGAAACTACAAGGTAGCGGCCGGCAAGATATCATCCTCTCCCTGCGCCAGGAGTTGATCGGCAGAGCGAGAATAAGAGGCTTGAGTGACGCAGAGATCGTTAAATCCCTCTCGCGGGGAGTCCCGCGCGGTCTGAGGCTGCAGGAAGTCGCGAAAGAGTGGGCCGAAGCCTTAGGATTGACTGTCGAAGAATTTAAGCGGATCGCAAACGTGAGGTATGAGCTTCGCGATCTATCTCCGTTAGAAGAGCAGCAAGCCTCCTCGCCGGCTCGACTACTGTTCGTCGATATTTCTCTCGCTGCTTTTGTTGGGCTTTGGAAACTTTGGCGAGTTTCTTTTTGCCGTTCCTATGCATGAAGGCACTATAAGACACGTGCGCTGACCTGTCAAGTTTCACCGGCGCTACCTAAGTTTGACTTGCCCTGACCTATTTGTTAGTTCTCTCCTCATGCTAGGGGTGTCCGCCTAAGGCGGACTGAGAGTCTGCTTCTGGCAGGCAACCCTCTGAACCTGATCCGGATCGTGCCGGCGTAGGGAAGCGTGAGAGTCGCTGTCCCTTCCGCTTTTGCGGCGGGACGAACTTGAAACCGTATTCCCGGGCCACCGGATGTGGTCGAGTCGGATACGGTTTTTTTATTGCATGATCGTTCAAGTCAACGGCGAGAAGAAAGAGATTAAAGAGCGGCTCAGCGTGGCAGAGTTGCTGAGCGAGCTGGGAGTCCGCCCCGGGCGAGTGGTGGTGGAGCTAAACCGCGACGTAGTCTCGCGCGACGCGCATGAGGCGACGTTTCTCAAAGAAGGCGACGCGGTTGAGATCGTCCAGTTCGTCGGCGGCGGATAAATGGTTCGACTGAGCTCACCACCCGGAGGTGACAAGATGGATGACGTTTTTAAGCTTGGCGGAAAAACATACAAGTCGCGTCTCATTGTCGGGACCGGCAAGTACAAGGACTTCAATGAGACGCGCAAGGCGATCGAGGCCTCCGGCGCGGAGATCGTGACCGTCGCCGTGCGCCGCGTGAACATCACGGACGCGGGCAAAGAGAACCTGCTCGACTACCTCGACCCGAAGAAGTACACCATCCTTCCCAACACCGCCGGCTGCTACACGGCGGACGACGCCGTGCGCACCTGCCGCCTGGCGCGCGAGGCGGGCGTGGGGAACCTGGTCAAACTCGAAGTCATCGGCGACGATCGAACTTTGTTCCCCGACATTCCCGCCACGCTTGAGGCGGCGCGCTTGCTGATAAAAGAAGGATTCATCGTCCTGCCTTATGTCACCGACGACCCGGTGACGGCGAAGAAGCTTCAAGAGATGGGTTGCGCGGCGGTGATGCCGCTGGCCGCCCCGATCGGCTCGGGCCTCGGCATTCGCAATCCCTACAACATCCGCATCATCTTGGAGCACGCGACGGTTCCCGTGATCGTCGATGCCGGCGTCGGCACGGCCTCCGACGCTTCCCTAGCAATGGAGATGGGTTGCGACGGCGTGTTGATGAACACGGCCATCGCCGGGGCGAAAGATCCGATCCTGATGGCCGAGGCGATGAAGCTCGGCGTGGAGGCGGGGAGAAAGGCGTTTCTCGCCGGCCGCATCCCGAAAAAACTTTACGCTACCGCGTCCAGTCCGCTCGATGGCATCTTAGGCTAGGTCTCCGTTGCAACGCCGCGCGCCTCAGTTCGATCTTTATCTCATCACCGACCGCCGGCAGGCTCGCGGCGGGGACCTGGTAGCAGTCGTCGAGCAGGCGCTTGACGGTGGCGTCAAAGCGATTCAACTCCGGGAGAAAGACTTAAGCGGCAGAGAGCTGTTTACGCTTGCCGATACACTCAAGAGCTTGTGTGCGCGCCACGGCGCTCAGCTTTTTATCAACGATCGCATCGATGTCGCCCTCGCCGTCGACGCGGACGGGGTGCAGCTGGGGAGAGCGTCGATGCCGGTCGGCGCGGCGCGGGAACTCTTGGGAGAGCGAAAATTGATCGGCGCTTCGACGCATTCGCTTGAAGAGGCCTTGGCCGCCGAGCAGGCGGGAGCGGACTTTGTTCTGTTCGGCCCGGTCTATTTCACGCCGTCCAAAGCCGCCTATGGGACGCCCCAAGGGATTGAGCCGTTGCGGCAGGTAGTGGAAAAAATTTCAAAACCCGTTTATGCTATCGGTGGCATCAGGCCGGAGAACATTGACGCGGTGAAACAAAATGGAGCGCGGGGCGCGGCCCTGATCTCGGCGGTGATGGCCGCCGAGAAGCCGCGCGAGGCTGCGCGGCAGATATTGCGTTTGCTCAGGGAATGACCGGATGAAAGAGATCGCGATAGAGGTCTTGGGTTACTTCCAGGGCAATCTCCTGGCGGCCCTGGCCGTCGCTTTTCTCATGGGGCTGCTCGCCAATAAGACAGTGGACAAATGGGGCAAAGGCAACATCATCCTCTATCTTGTCATCGGCGCGCTGGGCTCTTTCGTCGGGCAATTTGCCAGCCGCTACATCGGGCTTAAAGGGATCCTGGACCAGGTCGCCGGATTGTGGCTGCTGTTCGATTTGGTCATCGCCTATTTAGGCTCGTTCGTGGTCGCGACGCTGTTTCATATGCTCAAACCCCAGTGAGCCACCCTAGCTCAGTTGGTAGAGCAGCTGATTCGTAATCAGCAGGTCGCCGGTTCGAATCCGGCGGGTGGCTCCAAATTTCCCGCTATTTGCAAGACTTCCCAAGCCCTCCCACTCTATCTAAGAGCGAAAAAGGGGCCTGCGCATATCCGCCGCTTGACAAGCGCGACTTGAGTTTAGTAGAAAATTTGTCGACAGATCTGTATACACATATCGGCGGAAATCACGGTATGACCAAGGCAAAAAGTATTCATCGACCTGAAACGCTGGTTGATCGTGTAGTCAGTCACATTCAGGTAGAGATCGCCCAAGATCGCCTGCGAGCCAATCAAAAACTCAGTGAGAATCAAATCGCCAAGCAGCTCGGTATCAGTCGCTCTCCGATCCGGGAGGCGCTGCGCATATTGGAAAGGGATGGACTGATCAACTATGTTCCGGGAAGAGGCGCTTACGTCAATGAGGTGACGCCGGAGGATGCCTGCGAGATTTTTTTGCTCCGCTCCTACCTGATCGGCCTAGCCGTTCGCCTGGCAACCCCAGCCATAAATGGAAAGGAAATCCGGACGTATAAACAGTGGATCAAGGACTTGGAGCGCGCCGCCAAACAGGATGACTCGCAAACGTTTTTGAAAATCACCTCAGCGATAGAAAGATTTTTTGCGGATCATTGCAGCTCGGGCAGGTTAAGACGATTTATCGAGACGCTTGGCAATCCGTGCCTCAAGTACAGGGCCTTTCTTGCCTCCGTTCCCGGCTATACGAAAGAGGTCATTCAGTTTCATCGGAGAATCGCGGAAGCCATTGAAAAGAAGAATCCCTCCAAGGCGGAGAGCTTGCGCCGCGCAATAAGCGAGCGGGGCAGGGTGTTGATTTATCAATATTTTTTAAACCATTACGACAAGAAGCGTGAACACAGAATGCTCGGCTAGGTCGCCGATAGGGAGAAACGGGTATGTCGGACAGAAACCTGATACAAGAGTTGGATCGCGAGCTCGAGGCAAAGAATTTCCAGGGCCTTTGGAATGAGGCTTTGTGGAAATCTGATGCCAAGCTCATGACCAAAGATCCCAAGACGGCGGTTCTTCCCTGTCTTTGGAAATGGAACGACATCGAACACTATCTCCGCCAGGCGGGAGAGCTTGTGGGTCTGGACGGGAAGGTCGAAAGGCGAACGCTCCGCTTGCTCAACCCCGGTCTCAAAGATCTCAGAGGGCAAAAGCACGCGACAACGCACACGGTTCACATGTCGGTGCAACTTTTGAAGCCGGGCGAGCTGGCGAGCAGCCACCGGCACAACTTCGGCGCGTTTCGTTTCATCGTTGAGGGGCGTGGAGCTTACACGGTGGTGGAAGGCGAGAAGTTCGTGATGGAGCCGGGCGATTTAATTCTCAACCCGCCCATGACCTGGCACGGCCACGGCAACGACGCCGAGCCCATCATGTGGCTCGACGGTTTGGATTACCCGCTGATCCTTTCACTTCAGGTTCTGACCTGGGAACCGTTTCCCGGGGATTTTCAGCCGATCAAAGAGTCGTTTAAGTCGGCGGCGTACCGGGTGGGGATGGCGCGGCCGGTGTGGGAGAAGGCGGCGGGGCCGCTGGCCTACAAGTGGGAGGAGACGTACCGGACTCTGAAGGGGTTGGAGGGGGGCGAGGGAAGTCCCTTTGACGGAGTGGCGTTGGAGTACGTGAATCCCGTGGATGGCGGGCACACCTTTCCGACGATGTCGTGCGGGATCCAGATGTTGCGACCTGGGGAGGCGACGCAGACGCACCGGCACAACAGCAGCACGGTGTATCATGCGTTCAGAGGGAGCGGTGTGACGGTGATCGACGGGAAGAGGTACGAGTGGGAGAAGGGGGACTGTTTTGTGGTGCCGTTGTGGAGTTGGCACAGCCATCAGAATCAGTCGAAGAAGGAAGAGGCGATACTGTTTTCGATGAACGACCGGCCGATGCTGGAGGCATTGAAACTCTACCGGGAAGAAGCGGGCGAGGGGATGCCGAAGGTGTGACCTCGCCCAAGTCAAGATCACGAGGAATCCAATGAGAAGCAAATTTGATTTCACGTTCCGTTCGGCTCTTATCCTGATCTTTCTCTCATTGGGGTTGTTGGTTGCGCCCGTCTCATCGTCCGCGCAGACCAAGCCCGATTGGAAAGACAGATGGGGGAAGACTCTGGCGGACGCGAAAAAGGAAGCGAAAGTCGTCGTGTTCGGGCCTCCCGGCGAGCTTATCCGGCAGGCTTTCGTCGAGGGTTTTAAAAAGGCCTATCCGGATGTCGAAATTGAGTTTTCTGCCGCTCGAAGCGGCGAGCAGGCGGTAAAACTGCAGTCGGAAAGAGATGCGGGGATCTACAGCGTCGATGTTTTCGTGGGCGGGCCTACTACTGCGAATTTTCAACTGAAGCCGATGGGCGCGCTGGATCCAATCCGGCCGGTCTTGATTTTACCGGAGGTGGCGGAATCGAGATACTGGCGCGATAATCGACTCGAGTTCTCGGATAAGGAGGGTCTCTACAATCTAGTCTTCGGCATCGAGCTGTCTCCTCCGATAATCTATGATCCTAAGCAGGCTGCGCGGGACGAGGTTGACGAGCTTCACGATTTGTTGAGTCCCAAGTGGAAGGGGAAAATCGTTCTTAACGATCCTTCTATTTCGGGCGCGAGCGTGCCGTTATTGCGGTTTATCTGGACGACCCTTGGACCTGAGAAAGCGAGCGATTATTACAGAAAGCTCAGGGCTCAAACCGGCGCGGTGGACCGCGATCTGCGACGCCAGATCGAATGGGTGGCGCAGGGCAAGTACCCGATCCTGGTGGGCCCGAGCCCTAGAACCGCGGGGGATCTGATCAAGAGGGGGTTGAAGTTCGAGTTCGTGCCGGAATTCAAAGATATCGGGGGGATGACCGGCTCCAGCTCTGCGACTGTTGTGAAGCTCAACAAGTCGCCCCACCCTAATGCCGCTGCGGTCTTCATCAACTGGCTTTTGGCGGCGGAAGGTCAAACGCTCTGGAGCAGGGCAACTGCTCAATCGAGCCTGCGGTTGGACGTTTCCAAGGACCACGTGCCCGCTTATTTGGTCCCAGGATCGAAAGGCAAATACTGGAAGTCCTACACGGAAGAGGCTCAAACTCGCACCGCGGAAGAGAAAAAACTCCTGAAAGAACTCTTCGAGCGGTAGATTTTTCCGGGTGAAACTCCCAAGCGCGTTGGATTTAGGCAAGAGAAAAAACGGAGGTCGGGGTTGATGGCATTTTCAGGGCCGGTTCCAAATGACAAGCTCTACCTGGAGCAGGTGCGCTACGGCAAAGACGAGCAGAAGCGACGCAAGGAATCGCCGATTTTTGTCTCCGGCGACGAGGTTGCGAGACTGCTCGAGACCAATCAGGGCGTGTACATGGTCGATCCGAGAATGGGCTTCAACAACCGCACCCACCGGCTCTTTGTCAGCAAACACGTTCCGACCGAAGCCGAAGACAACAAGGCGTGGAAGACTTTAGGCCATCGTCACACCGTCGAAGCGGTCATCCACTGGCTCGCCGGGAAAGGGTACAGCATTGTCGACGGCAAACGCTACGACTGGGAAGCCGGCGATTTTATCTGCGTGCCGATTTTTGCGTGGCATCGCCATGTCAACTTAGGCCACGAACCGGCGATCCACGTCGCTTCGACGACCGGTCCTCTCTACATGGGGATCGGACAGGCGGTGTACGAAGATGAACGCTACCCGGAATACTGGATTTACGCGCAGCAGGGCGAGGATGCGCTGCGTACCTTGATTCCAGGGGGAGTCGCCGATGCTGCGGGAGGCGATGGCGGCAGTCAAGCGGCCCGGCTTTACGCCGAGCAGGTTGCCTTCGCTTTCAATGAGGAGCAGCGACGTCGCGAGAGTCGCGTGCTGGTAAGGGGAAGCGAGCTGCGCTTTGAGCCGACGGCCATGGGGAACGTAGCCTATGTCGTGGACAGCCGAATCGGTTTTCATATCAAGGCGTTGTCCACGGTGGTGGCTGAGATTCCCGTGGGAAAGCGATCCGGCGCCCACCGCCACCTCTACGATGAGATCGACTACGTCCTCTCGGGGAGAGGACGATGCATCATTGATGATCAGGCATTTGAGATCAAGAAGGGCGACACCTTGGCCGTTCCGGTCTTCGCCTGGCACCAATACTTCAACACCGGCGAGAGTCCGCTACGCATCCTTGCCCACAGCACGCGCCCGGCCATGGAGAATTTGGGGCTCGTGCTGACCCATCAGGGGGAAGTGGCGGACCATTAGCGCGCGAGGGCGAATCGACGGTTTCGCGAAGGCTTGTCCGTGAACTAAGTAAGGAGGGGAAAGAGATGGTGGATAAACAGTTGCTGCAGGCGTTTGACGCGGAATTAGCGCAAGAGAATCTCGAGGGTCACTGGGTGAGAGGTCTGACCGAAGAGGACAAGGTGCCTTATACCAAGGATCCTCATACCTTTGTGCTGCCGCATCTATGGAAATGGGAAGTCATCCACAGACACCTGCGACGAGCCGGAGAGATGCATGGGTTGGAAGGTATGGCGGAGCGGCGGACGCTGCGATTGATCAACCCGGCATTCCAAAAGCTTGACAGTCGACGTCGAAGATCGACGACGCACACAGTTCACATGTCGGTGCAGCTTTTGAAGCCCGGCGAGCTGGCGAGCAGTCACCGGCACAACTTCGGCGCGTTTCGTTTCATCGTTGAGGGGCGTGGAGCTTACACGGTGGTGGAAGGCGAGAAGTTCGTGATGGAGCCGGGTGATTTGATTCTCAACCCGCCCATGACCTGGCACGGCCACGGCAACGACGCCGAGCCCATCATCTGGCTCGACGGGCTGGACTATCCTCTGCTGAATTCGCTTCAGGTCATCACCTGGGAGCCCTATCCCGGAGATTTTCAGCCGGTCAAGGAGTCGTTTAAGTCGGCGGCGTACCGGGTAGGGATGGCGCGGCCGGTGTGGGAGACGGCAGCGGGGCCGCTGGCCTATAAGTGGGAGGATACGTATCGGACTCTGAAGGGACTGGAGGGGGGCGAGGGAAGTCCCTTCGACGGAGTGGCGTTGGAGTACGTGAATCCCGTGGATGGCGGGCACACCTTTCCGACAATGTCGTGCGGGATACAGATGTTGCGGGGCGGGGACGCGACGCAGACACACCGGCACAACAGCAGCACGGTGTATCACGCGTTTCGTGGGAGCGGGGTGACGGTGATCGACGGGAAGAGGTACGAGTGGGAGAAGGGGGATTGTTTTGTGGTGCCGTTATGGAGCTGGCACAGCCATCAGAACCGGTCGAAGAACGGGGAGGCGATCCTGTTTTCGATGAACGACCGGCCGATGTTGGAGGCGTTGAAGCTCTACCGGGAAGAGCCGGGAGAGATGGGCAGGCTGTAGGGCTTAGCTGTCCCCGAGTCCGCTTACGCTCGATACCTAAAACGCTTGAATCAGGGAGGCATTGCCATGTCCGATCAAAATGCAGTCCAGGAGTTCGACGAACAACTCGGGACCAGGGGGCTCGAAGGGTTGTGGTTCAACATTACGGAAGCGGACATCGTAGGAAAAGAGCCCCGCACAACGCTCATGCCGCACATCTGGAAGTGGACGGATCTTTACCAGAGCCTGCTCCGGGCCGGGGATATCCACGGCCTCGGCGGACAGGCGGAGAGGCGCGTGCTCTGTCTGGTTAACCCCGGCCTTAGAGATTTGAAGATGAAGCGGCAGCGGGGAACCACGCACACGATGCAGATGACGGTTCAGCTTTTGAAGCCGGGCGAGCTGGCTCGCAGCCACCGGCACAACTTCGGCGCCTTTCGATTCATAATCAAAGGCCGTGGGGCCTACACCGTGGTAGAGGGAGAAAAGATCGTAATGGAGGAGGGTGACTTAATCCTCACTCCCCCTATGACCTGGCACGGCCACGGCAACGACGCCGAGACTCTCGTCTGGATCGACGGGCTGGATAATATTTTACTCAATTCCCTGCAGGTGATTTCCTGGGAGCCCTATCCCGGGGACTTTCAGCCGATCAAGGAGTCCTTCAAATCGACGGCACATTGGGCGGGGATGGCGCGGCCGGTGTGGGAGAAGGCGGTGGGGCCGCTGGCTTACAAGTGGGGGGAGACGTATCAGACGCTGAAACATCTGGAGGCGAGCGACGGGAGCCCATTCGATGGGGTGGCGTTGGAGTACGTGAATCCCGTGGATGGCGGGCACACCTTTCCGACGATGTCGTGCGGGATACAGATGTTGCGACCTGGGGAGGCGACGCAGACGCACCGGCACAACAGCAGCACGGTGTATCACGCGTTTCGTGGGAGCGGGGTGACGGTGATCGACGGGAAGAGATACGAGTGGGAGAAGGGGGACTGTTTTGTGGTGCCGTTATGGAGCTGGCACAGCCATCAGAACCGGTCGAGGAACGAGGAAGCGATACTGTTTTCGATGAACGACCGGCCGATGTTGGAGGCATTGAAACTTTACCGGGAGGAGCCGGGCGAGGGCGCGTAGGGCGCGAATCAGAGAGAAGAGATCAAGGAGGCATGAGCTTGAAGGAGATCAAAGGCATAGTGATGCCGATTCTGACTCCGTTTAAAGAGGATGGGGAGCTGGATGAGGCGATGGGGTGCGAGATTGCCGATTTTCTCATAGGGGCCGGGGTCCATGCGCTGTTTTTGCTGGGCTCCTTTGGTCAAGGGCCGGTGATGCGAGTGGA
>Ga0156192_1152_pt2 | contig 37270 bp, 37 predicted proteins | sample RifCSPlowO2_12_FD_107845 | JGI IMG/M metagenome (GOLD analysis project Ga0156192, IMG submission 107845) | Deltaproteobacteria bacterium RIFCSPLOWO2_12_FULL_60_19
GTCGCCGACCGGGAGAACCCCGAGCCTCTCCCTCCCCTGCGCATCGACGAGCCGACGATCGCGATGATCTTCAGCTCCAACAACTCTCCGTGGGCCGGGCGCGAGGGAGATTTCGTCACCTCGCGCAAGCTGCGCGAGCGGCTCGTTTACGAACAGCGCAAAAACGTCAGCCTCCGCATCGAAGAGACCGACTCGCCGGACGCCTTTCGAGTCACCGGGCGGGGCGAGTTCCAGCTCGCGATCGTGATCGAAACGATGCGCCGCGAAGGCTACGAGCTGCAGGTATCGAAACCGACCGTCATCACCCGCGAGAGCGGCGGCGTGGTCCAGGAGCCGATGGAGCTCTTGTTGATCGACATCCCGGAGGAGCACATCGGCATCGTCTCCCAACTCCTCGCGACGCGGCGCGGCAAGATGACCAAGATGGTCCACGGCGGCTCGGGCCGGGTGCGGCTGGAATTCTCCGTGCCGTCGCGGGGGCTGATCGGCTTTCGCTCCCGCTTTCTCACCGACACGCGCGGCACGGGCATCATGAACGCGCTGTTCGACGGCTGGGCGCCGTGGCACGGGCCGATCCAGGCGCGGAGCAACGGCGCAATGGTGGCGGACCGCGAAGGCATGACGACGCCGTACGCCGTATTTCATCTCCAGGAGCGCGGCACGCTCTTTATCGCGCCCGGAACGCAGGTGTACGAGGGCATGGTGGTCGGCGAGTATTCCCGCGACAACGACCTCAACATCAATATCACGCGCGAAAAGAAATTGACCAACATCCGCGCCGCCGGCCGGGACGAGAACATATTGATCACGCCCCACCGCGAGATGGGGCTGGAACAGGGCATCGAGTGGATCGGCGACGACGAGTTGGTGGAGGTGACCCCGCAATCGATCCGCCTGCGGAAAAAAATCCTGCGGCAAGCTGGCCGGCCGCGGAGGCGCGGGGAGGAATTGAGTCAAGATCAATGACGGGTGCGGACTCTTAACTTGGCGTAAAGCGAGCCTCCAGCTCCATATAATCCCGCAGACCCAAAAGCTCGTTGTAGTCTTTGAGGGTGGCCATCCGGTCGCCGATGGCGGTGGTGCACCAGTCTCTTTTTAAAACCTGAAGCATGTCGGCGACCGCCTTGACCACCGTATAACGGATCGAATTGCAGGAGCCTATGACGAAGCCCATCTCGCGGACCTCGTCGATGGTGGCGTTGCCGGCGCCGATGACCTCGTCGGAAAACATGAGTGAGACGGGCGCCTTGACTTCGCGTCCGATACGGCCGAGCGCATTGAGCGTTTGCTCCCGCTTGCCCTTCTCGCGCGACCAGCGCAGCGCGATCGAGATCAGGTCGGCGCCGGCCGCCGCGTAGGCGTTGGCCCGCTTGATGGCTTCGTCGAGACCGAGCGATTCTTCGGCGTCCGTTCGCGTCCCGATCACGAAATCCTTGTCCTCCCGCGCGTGAACCGCGGCTTCGATTCTCTTCGCGTGCTCCTCGACCGGGACCACGCGCGTGGCGCCCTCGATGAGGGCGCATTTTTTCGGCCAGGCCTGGTCTTCGAATGAGAGGCCGGCGAGCCCGGCCCGCTCGAATTCCCGCACCGTGCGGATAATGCCCAACGGGCCGCTCAAGAAGCCCGTGTCGGCATCGACCATCAAAGGGATATTGACCGCCGCCGCTACGTTGCGGGCATGATTCACGACTTCCATGAGACTCAGAAAACCCAAGTCCGGCATCCCAAGCAGGCTCGCCGTCGTGGCGTTGCCGAGCAGCTTGACCGCCGGAAATCCCGCCTGCTCGACCAGCCGGGCGGTCATGGCATCGTAGGCCCCCGGCGCTATAAAAAACTCTTTCCGCGCCAGCAGCTCCCTTAACTTTCTCGCCTTCGACATATGGCTCTCCTCTGTATCAGCGCTACTTTTTGCCGAATATCCCTTGAAACTCTTTGTAAAGCCGGTCGTAGCTCCGGGCCAGCGCGAGATTGCTGGGATGAACATTCAGTCCATCGACCAGCCTGGGCGGATTGGGTTTGACGTCGGGCCGCATCGAGATGCGCCGCGACTCGGTAACCTCCGTCTGTCCTTCCCGCGAGAGCGCAAAATCGATCAAGAGTCGCGCCGCGTTGGGGTGCGGGGCTTTGTCCGCCAGGCCGACCAGATAGAGGAATCCGATCACCGGGTCGCTGCGCACCCACTCGACGGGAGCGCCCTTGGACTTGAGATCCTCGATACGCGGGGCGTAGAGCGATATGCCGATCGGGTGCTCGCCCGCCGCGACGAGCTGGGCCATCAATGTGTGGCCCTCCCACATGGTCGGCCTCTGTTCGGCCAGCCGGCGCATGTATCTGAGCCCGTTTTCCCTGCCCATGACCTCCAGCATGTTGGCGAACCATTCGGTCTCCTCCCGGTCGATCACCATTTGCCCCTTCCATTTCGGGTTGAGGAGATCTTCCCAATTTTTAATTTCGCCAGGTTTTACGAACTTCGTGTTGTAGGCGATAATAGAGGTTTGAACGTACATGGTGGCCCATCGGCCGTCGGGATCCTTGAACCCTTTTGGATAAGCTTGACTCTCGGGAGAAAGATATTTTGTGAACACCCCTTTATCCAGCATGACCTGGGCCGGAAAGCCGCGCGCCTGAATCACGTCCGCGGTGTGCTTGCCCGCCTGCCTCTCCGTCAGGACGCGCGTCATGAGTTTTTCCGCGCCCTCCCTCAGATGATTGACCTTGATGAAAGGGTATTTGCCGTTGAACTTCTTGATGAAGCCCGCGACATCGGAGACGCTGAAGCCGCCGTAAAAGACCACCTCGCCCTCTTTTTTGGCCGCTTCGATCATCCGGTCCCGTTCCGACTGCCCTTCGGTAGGCGCCGGGAAGGCGAACAGCGAGGCGATAAAGATGGCGATGAGCGACCCTGCGGTGATTTTTCTGTTCATAGGCGCGGTTTCCTTTTCGACGCTTACTTGAGCTGTCCGCCGTTCTTCAAATAGGGCATCAGTCCGCCTTTTGCGAGAATCTGCAGGGCGAAGTCGGGAAGCGTATCGCCCCGCAGCGTTTGGCCGGAGCGGAGGTTCCGGACGCTTCCGGCGACGTAATCCACCTCTATCTCATCGCCTTCGCTTACGGCCGCCGCTATGCCGCCGCACTCCATCGCGGGAACGCCGATGTTGATCAGGGTTCTAAGAAAAATATTGGAAATCGACTCTGCCACGACTCCGGCGATTCCCGCTTCCTTAAGCGACCTGGGCGCGTGCTCATCGCTGGCGCCCATGCCGAAGAATTTGCCTGCGATCAGAATATCCCCCGGCTTGACCTTGTTCTTGAATTCCGGATCGACGCCGCTCATGACTCCGTCGATGTTTCCGGAATCGATGGAGTCGCCGAATTTCCAGATGCGTCCTTTAACCGCCAATGCGCTCATCGTAAGCTCCTGTTTCACAGATAGTCTCTAGGGTCGGTGATTTGGCCGGCGACCGCGGAAGCGGCGACCGTGGCGGCATTGCTGAGAAATACGCTCGACTCTTTGGGACCCATTCTTCCCCGATAGTTGCGGTTGCCCGACGAGACGCAAACTTCTCCCGCCGAAAGAGAAGGCCTGACGCAGAGGCCGCATTCGGAGCCGGTCACGACCGCGTCGGCCTGCTGAAAAATCTCCAACAGCCCTTCCTTTTCGGCGAGGCGATAGGCCATGAAAGAGGCGGGCGTGATGATCAGCCGCACGCCGGGTTTGACCTTTCGGCCGCGCAAGATCTCGGCCGCCATCCTGAGGTCTTCGATCCTGGCGTTCGTGCAGGTGCCGATAAAGCCTTGATGGATTTTGACTCCCTTGAATTCGCCGACCGGATGGGCGTTGGCGGGGTACTCCGGCGCCGCCACCTGCGGCTCGATTTGTCCCAGGTCCACGGGGTGGACTTGCTCGTAGCGCGCGCCGGGGTCGCTCGCCACGGGGGAGAACTCGCCGGCGCCGATTTCACTGGCGTAGGCGGCCGTGCGCTCGTCGGGAGGAATGATGGCGTTGACCGCGATCATCTCGACCGCCATGTTGCAGATCGTCAGCCGGCTCTCGATAGAGACTTCTTGGATTCCCGGTCCGCTGTATTCCAAAGTCCGGTTGATAGCGCCTTTGTACCCGATCTTGCCCGCCACCCAGAGCACGATATCCTTCCCGACCACGAACGGCCCGGGCGCGCCGGTCAAATCAAAGCGTATCGTCGCCGGAACCTTGAGCCAGATTTGGCCCGTGGCCAAAACTCCGACCGTTTCGGTAAATCCTATGCCCGTGGCGAACGCGCCGAGGGCGCCGTAGGTGCAGGTATGCGAATCGCCTCCGACGATGAACTCACCGGGCGTTACATGGCCGTGTTCCACCATAACGTTGTGGCCGATGCCGCCGTCCTCTCCGGCGTGGAGTACGGCGCGCTGCTCCCGCGCGAAGTCGCGCGCTCTGTCCTGGCCTTCGGACCGCCTCTCGGTGCGCGGCGGCTGCTCGTCCAGATTGACGACGATATTCTTGCCGTTCCACACGTTTCGTTTTCCCATGCTTTCGAGGACTTCCAGTAGGACTCCATAGAGCCCCTTGGCGTCTTCCTTCTTCGAGAAGCGCAAATCTTTTATGTACAGCTTGTCCACGTTGGCGACGACGATGTCTCCGGCGCCGACGCTGTCGCGATTTGCCGCTCGCGCGATGATCTTCTCTGTAATGGTCATTCCCATAAAGCGCTCCCGGGCGATTGAATGGCTTTCCGAAAGCCCGGCTAAGGGCTGGTGGCGATCATAGTAAGCGGGTACCGAGCCGTCAACCTTTGCGCCTTGGATAATCGCGTGGCGGGGGCAAATGCCGGCGCAAAGAAACCCATGCGCAAGGGAAAAAAGAGCTCCGGAGACGGTTGACTTGGCAGTGTAACCCCAATAGGCTGCGTTTGAAAATTCAAAGAACAGGGAGGTAGCCATGTACACGACCGATAAATACGAAGGCATGACGGCGGAGACCGTCACCATGCAGGGCGCCAAAGGGGGCAAGATCAACGCTTACTTCGCCAAGCCGCTGGGCGAGGGCCGCTTTCCGGGAATGGTCCTGATTCACCATGCTCCCGGCTGGGATGAATGGTACAAAGAGTGCACTCGCCGGTTCGCCCACCACGGCTACCTGACGATTTCACCCAATCTCTATTTTCGCGACGGCCACGGCACCCCAGAAGACGTCGGCGCCAAGGTGCGCGCCGCGGGCGGCGTCGCGGACGAGCAGGTCCTGGGCGACCTCGAAGGGGCGATGCAGTTCCTGCGCGCGCAATCCAATCTCAACGGGAAGATCGGCGTCTTCGGCACCTGCTCCGGCGGCCGCCACGGGTTTCTCGCGGCCTGCCGCCTCAAAGGCGTCAGCGCGCTGGTCGAGTGCTGGGGCGGGCGCGTCGCGGCGTCGAAGGAAGAGCTTACGGCCAAGCAGCCGGTCGCGGCGATCGATTACACCAAAGATCTCTCCTGCCCGATGATCGGGCTTTTCGGCAACGACGACAAAAGCCCGTCGCCCGAGCAGGTCAACAAACATGAAGAGGAACTGAAAAAGCACGGCAAAAACTATGAGTTCCATCGCTACGACGGCGCGGGCCACGGCTTTTTCTACTACGACCGCCCGGCCTACCGGCAGGAGCAGGCGGTGGACGGCTGGAAAAAGATCTGGGCGTTTCTGCCGAAGCATCTCGGCGCATGATGGTAAAATGCCGTGATCGTGCTCGTGGCTCGTGCTCGCGAGAAGGAGTCGAACACGAACACGAAAGTCCAGAGGACCACTTCGAAGTAACACGAACACGTTTTTAGGAGGCTAAGATGTGCACGATGATCGCCAAGCAGATAAAGATCGCGGGCAGCGGCAAAGCGGCGGATAGCTGGTTCAAGGTGGCCGAGGCCAATGTCTCCTATGACCACCCCTACGAGGTTCCGCTGGAGCACGCGCTCAACATCGACTTCGTCAATGAAGCGCAGGGGCCCGGCGCGCGCGTCGCCGTGGAACTCGACGTCGCCTCGGCGCGCAGGCTCGTGCAAACTATCCTGGATGTCTTAAAGCAGGCCGAGACCGGCGGCCATTTAGATGAGGCGGATCGCGCCGAGGGCCGGTGAAAGAGATAAGAGCGCTCGCCCGCTCTTAGCCGACCCAAACAACATCCAATTTCATCTGCTCCGCAGCATCGCGCTGCCTGCCGTCACCGGTGACGAATGGGATGTGAATTCCGGAAGTCCCCTGAAAGGCCATCAAGGATGCGATGTGAATGGCATCCAAGGACCTTAGTCGGAGGCTTCCTTGAACGACCTCTTCAGCCCGGCTTAGGACCATCGCGCCAACTTCGACCAACTCCCACCGTATTCGGTCGTTCCGAACCCTATGCAACGCCGCCGTGAACTTATCGTCCGATAAATCGCCGTTCTGCCTGCGTCTGCATAACGCGGACATCACTTCGACGGGTGTTATCGCCGAGGACAAGAAGTCATGCCGGCGCAGTAGTGCGGTCACCCGGGACGACCCCGGCTCGCTCACGTATCGCTTTACCAGAGCGCTGGTGTCGAAGTAGGCAAATGTCACCGCTCGTCGCGCTCCTCACTGATCGTCTGCGATAACGGCTTGCCCTTTATGCGGACCGGCTTCCAGGTCGGCGCCGGCATAGGCCCTCGCTTCAACGCCGGCCGCAATATCCCCTCGGCTTCCAATCGTCGGATGATCGCCTCCTGATCCTCCTTCGCCTCCAGCGATTTAATCACCGCGATGGGCTTCCCTCGCTCCGTCAAAACCACCTCTTTCCCGGCCTTAACCGCCTTGATCGCTTTTGAAAACTGATGATTTGCCTCTCTCAAGCCCATACGCATGGCCGGCCTCCCTTAATGTAGTGACGTAACTACATTACAGACTTAGGCTTCTTGAGTCAAACCCAACCGCGCGCGTCGCCGTGGAGCTCGACGTCGCCTCAGCACGCAAGCTCGTACAGACCATCTTGGATGTTCTAAAGCAGGCCGAGACCGGGGGCCATCTGGAAGAAGCGGATCGCGCCGACAGCCGTTGACGGGTTGAGGCTACGCAGCCCTGCCCGGAACAGCCTTTATCGCCGTACACTTATTTCAATCCTCGCCCGCTCCTCAGAGCGGGCGCTACGCGGACGACCAGGATTATAAGCTGGTCGTAAAAAAAGTGCCGTTTAAGCTCCAGCGGCCGCGCCACAAGCCAAATTTCAACCAGAGCTACCTTGTGGATCAGATCCTCGAAGTGAGAGGGGACGCGCACTCCCGGCCGTATCATGAGCAGAAGGTGAGGGAGCTTCCCGAAGCCACCATTTGGATGCTCCTTTCGGAAACCAAGCAGGCCCGCCTTGAAAGCCGGATCCAGACGAGTCCGGCCCGGTACTTCACAGATATCGTCGAGCGCCAGCTCGGTCACAAGGCGAAATAATCAAGAGCCCAGCCAACCCCAACCCGGCTAAAAGCAGGGTAGGGGGCGACCGACCTAGACCTAAATCAACTCCCAATTCAGGAACTATCTGATTTATATCAGGCGGCGAATCGTCGCTCCGTCTCCTCACCTAAAAACCCTTGAAACTAAAGGGTTTTTCCGTCCCTGGAATCGTATGGACGGCGGTTCGTCGCCTCCGCGACCACAAACTCGAATGCCGCCTACGGCGGCACTCCGCTTACTTCGTTCGCTTCGGGATTGCGCTCCGCCCCCCTGCGGGGGGTCGGTGCTCACCTTCGTGTTTGTAGTCGCGGAGCACGATTTTCTACGCCCCTGCGGGGCTATGCCGCTTTCAACGGCAAAAAAAATCGGCTCGCGACGATTCGCCGCCTAGATAAGGTATCCCCCTTGCGCTGTCCCTCGACAATGCTCGGGAACGCTCCCTCGGGGCTCAGCGGCCGGCTTTTTGTTGTGAAAATAAACCGGAAGCGCTACCAAAATTACCCACTCTGAGGGACCACCGGGAACTGTACGACCTCCGCGGCCGTTTGCGCTTTCTTTACTCTCCCCGCCATCGGTTCCTCCGGAAGGCAGCTTCCCTACGATCTTCTCCAGTGCTCCGCTGCCGCTGGACTCTGGAGCTTCTCCGGGCAGATAGAGAATCACCCCGCCGCGCGTGGGCCGTTTCTCGATGACACGCTTAGCGGCCAGCCCTCTTGTGGCTTCAACAGGGTCCTCGTGGAAATAACCCCTGAAGGCTTCATTGAACCTGGAATAAACCGAGTGAATCCCCTTGCGGCCAGGCTCCCGAAGCGTCTCTATAGCCCTGAGCACAAACTCCTCCTGGCTGATTTTGTCACTCATAGCCAACCCTCCTTTTTTTTGGAAAATTTGGGGGCTTATCGATCCCCCTAACCAAAGGCGTTGACCACCGAATAATACCTAGTTACGTACCTAGTTACCTAGCCGTAGGACATAGATGCAGGGATAGGCAGGCTACCTTAGGATTCCCCCCTTTCACCTGCCTCGCGTCGCTCCATTGTACCAGCCGGCTCAAGGCCGCTTTTTAGAGATTTGTCGCCAAAATGACAAAATTTTCTGCCGCATTTGCTGTATAATGCATTTTCTCGGACCGGGCCTTACCAGATGGTAGGGGTATTTTCGGGTTCGCGGCCTTGACCTCGGCCGGTGTGTCGCTCCGCGGGCGAGGCAGGTTTTCGCCGAGCAAAGGTCGATTTGACAGCTCTCATTATCCGCTTAAGCTTAAAGTATGCCCTAGAAAAATATCGCCACAATCCAGGAGCTCGACAGTTCAAAAAGTTCGATCGGCACCGTTCAAGCCGCCTACCCACCCTAGCTTCCACGGTTCAACGGGTTCCCCCCTTCGACTTCGCTTCGCTCCGCTCAGGACAGGCAAAGTTGTTTAACGGCAGTCCCCCGACCGACCGCCCGCCTCCGTTCGAGTCGTTCAAAAGGTTCAACGGTCGCGTCTCCCCCTACCCGCCCTCCCGCGCGATGGCTTCGCGACCGGCCTCGGTCGTCCGGTACCGCTGCATACGGCTTCTCGGCTTATCGGGAATGGTCATCTGGAGCAAGCGCAAGTCTAAAAGCGGCTTGATGAACTGCTCACGGAATTTGGTGCGGTTCTTGCGGCCGACGGAGTTCATAAGTTCAAGCAGGGTTCCTTCTTTACGGCAGAGCCGAAGAATCTTGACTTGCTCCCTACTTAGTCCCGACTTAGTCCCGACTTGGTGCCGACTTGGTCCCGACTTGGTCCCGACTTGGTTCGTGACTTCCTCGCTCGCTGCGAGCGCCTGTCTGCGCACTTCGGGGTTGGGATAGAACGTCGCAGTGAAAAAACCCGTGGTCTCGAATTTAGGTTCGGGGCTGCCGCATTTTTTGGCCTCCTCGCGCATGCGCTTGATGCCGGTACCCGCCTTCTCGATAAATTCGATCCGGTGCAGCAGGTCCGCGATCAGCGGATTGCGCCGCACGCTCTTGTGGCCTAGGTCGGAAGGCAGCATCCCTTTGGGCAGACCGCCGGGGTTCGAGACCTCGATGCGGTCCGTGTAAATCTCTACGAAAACGTTGGCTCCCTCGTTGAACCAGTCGCGGTGCATGACGGCATTGGTGACCGCCTCGCGCAGGGCGGCCAGGGGGTACTCGGGGATCTCCTCGCGGCGCAGCCGCTCGATGCGATAGGCCACGCGGGTGTTGCGCTCGATGAAGCGCAGGGCCTCTTCGATGTCGGCGACGATCCCTCCGTCGAAGTCCTTGCGGTCGAGGATGTGCGTCTTGTCCGTGCCGCGGGCGAGCAGGCAGGTGATATAGGCATGCGGGAAGAAATGCCTCACGTTCTTTGCGAAGAAAAGGACTCCGGCATTGCGGAAGATGAGCTTGCCGCCCGAGCGCTCGGCCGCCTCGATATTTACGAGAACATCCTCGATTCGCCCTCTACGCGTGATCCGGCTTTCATGAATCCACGCGTCGAATTTCGCGCGATCGAAATCCTCAGGGTAACGAAACTTTGGATAAACGGTCAGGTCGAAGCGGATCGCACCCTCGCTGCGGAAGAAATCCCGTATCTCATCCCGCGAGAGCTTCTGGGTGCTTGCTCCCTGACGCCAGAAAAAGCCGTCACGGCATTGAACGGGTTTGCTTTCGCTCTCTCGCACAACGACGGCCAGCACATTTCCGACCGCTTCCACGAGGACGTTAACCGGCGGATCGCAATTTCGCGCTATGTCCTGTATCTGGGCTCTCAAGTCGTTGGTATCGCGCATTCCGACCACTGTGCCGTCATTACGAACGCCGAGCAGGATCTTGCCGCCGGCGCTGTTGGCAAAGGCCGCCAACTCCCGCGCCAAAGAGGAGGACAGGGACTCCTTATACTCAAGCATGGAACCTTCGCCCTCGTGAAGAAGAATATCAAGGTCTCTCTGGTTCACGGCTCCTCATTGACGGCGTTCAAAACCGACGATTCCCCGTCAGGTCTCTCAGGAATAGATTTCGCAGGCAGTGTCATTTGCGAATCTTATACAACAAGCATTTGACAGATCAGGTCATTTCATTTTTCCCGTTTTGACATCCAAGGTCACGATTGCCAAGAAAAAATACCGTTCAAGCCGCCTACCCACGCAAGCTTCCCCGGTTCAACAGGTTCAACCTCGTTCAACGGTAGTCCCCCGGCCGCCCCGGTTCAAAGGGTTTCCTTCGACTTCGCTTCGCTCCGCTCAGGACAGGCAACCTTGTTCAACGGCAGTCCCCCGACCGCCCCGGTTCAAAGGGTTCCCTTCGACTGCGCTTCGCTCCGCTCAGGACAGGCAAGTCGTTCAAATGGTTCAAAACGTTCAACCGTTTCAAGAGTTCAAAGTTGGAACAGTTCAAGTCCTCCGTGCGGTTCACATCGTTTAAGAGCGTCAGCCGGAATATCGCCGAGCACGTTTAACCTTGTCTTTTCCCTTTCCGCCATACCTCGCCCCTTTTTCCCGAACGGCATCGGGCCCGGCGAGGTCGGACAGCCGATCCAAGGCCTCCAGACGCTGCCGCAGGCTCAGCGCATGCCAACGTCGCAACTGCTCGCGGCGGCTGCCTTCAAAAGTGGTCTTGGACCAATCTATCGTCTCGTCGGATTCGCTCATTTTTTGCTCTCGTCTTCGAGTATCCAGCGCAAGTGTTGGATGTCGTCCAGATCACGGGGCCGCCCAGCCGCCTCCTTCATTCGAATCAGCGTCGGAATAGAGACAAAGCGCACCGATAGCCCCGGCAAAACTTCGCCCACCATCGCGGCGGTAAACTCCTGGTGAAAGTCAAACGGCTCGTACACAAATATGTCCACGGAGCTTTCCGGGTGCTGATCACTGAAGAAATTGAGCACTTGCATTCCTTTTTCCGCGATCCAACGCTGTCGCTGGTTGGCATCGGCGAATTGCTCGGCTCTGATCGGCACGGTGGGCCGGTATCCGACCTTTGACAAGGCGCCGAACGTCCGCAAGATATTGCGGGCATCCAGCGCAATGACGAAGTCCATATCGGCCGTGAAGCGCAGATACCCATGAGCGTTCACAGCCAGGCCGCCAGCCACAAGATAGCGCACCTGGGCATCGTGCAACGCCTGCGCTACAGCTTCAAAGGCGCGCAGCTTCATGCTTGTCGCTCGCGGCGCGAGCCTTCGACGGTGGTCGCGCGCCAATCGAACCCCGGTTTGCGCGGTTCATATTTCGGCATCGTCTTCCACTTGATTCGCAGATGCGCGCGGACGATGGCTTCGAAGTGTTCAGTTTCACGGCTCGGTTCCCCTCCTCTGCGCCCGGCGCTTTGTTGTTGGCTCCACTATACCAGCCCTGTGTGACAGATCGGGTCATTTTATTTTTTCCCGTTTTGACATCCAAGGTCACGATTACAAGAAAAAATACCGTTCAAGCCGCCTACCGACGCAAGCCTCCCAGGTTCAACAGGTTCAACCTTGTTCAACGGTAGTCCGCCGCCCGACCGCTGGCCGCCCCTCCGTGGTTCAACAAGTTCAAATAGTTCAATGATTCCAGCCCCAGCGGGCCCACAATACGGCAAAGCCATAACATCCAAGGTCCTTCTCCCGTTGCATCATTTTGGACACTCTTGTACACTTGCCTTCATGAAACTCTCCGTCAATCAGGCGCGAAAGAAGCTGCCGGAACTGGTCCGGCAGGTGCGGAAGGACCCCGGCGCCGCCGTTCAGATTACCGTGCGGAACGAGATCGTCGCCGAGCTGCGCGCGCCGTTGCCCGAGCCGGAGCCCGGCGCCGCCGCCAAAAAACTGGTTGAGCTGATGCGTAAGCTGCCGAAGCATCGGGGACGAAAAACGGATGTCTCGGCGCACGTCAAAGAGCATCTTTATGGTTCCGACGCAAAGAGCCGCTGATGGCGCTTCCCGCCCGTCTTTTCTGTGATACATCGTTCTTCTACGCCTGCTTCGATCAGGGGGATGTCAACCACCAACAAGCCAACGACCTCTCGAAAGACGCCGCTGCGTCCGGGGCCGGTCTCTATGTCACCTGGGACATCGTCAGTGAGACCGTAACCCTGCTGCGCTATCGGCGAAGCCACCGCGATGCGCTGACGTTCCTCGCCGAAATCAAGCCCCGTCTCCATATCGTAAATTACGCCGACAACACCCGCGCCGAAGCGGAACGAATCTTCCGCCGGTACGGGCGCGACCATAAACTTTCTTTCTGCGACGCGATATCATTTGTGGTTGTTACCACGCTTCTCGATGATATTCCCGCTCTCGCCTTTGACGATGACTTCCGCGCTCTGGGGCTTACAGTAATTCCTTAGCTGAACTTCCTTCCGTCGCTTCATCGCAGATCTCCGCCCGTCTCAACTCGAACGCATCATAGCACGGAACTTTGACATCCAAGGTCACGACCGAAAGATTTTTCTCGCCTCTTCTTTGACCTTTTGCCTCAATGCATCCGGCCGGACTACCCGCACCTGGCTGCCGAAGCTCAAGATCCAGCCGACAAGCTCGGCCGTATCGGCGACCTTCAACGCCATCCTTAGCCGTCCGTTCTTTAACACGTTTGTCTCCTGGCTCGGGTGCCAGACCTTATCTTTAACCCAGGCGGCTGTGGCTTTGGAAAACAGAAGCTCCACTTCGATCCGCCGGCCGCGCATCACCATGAGCGCGTCCTGGACGTACTCTTCCACGTTGAAACCCAAAGGCAGTTGATAGGGATGGTCGGTCAGCGCGATGGAGCGAATCCGCTCTACGGCGAACATCCGCACGTCCTTGCGCAGATGGCAGTGGCCGATCAGGTAAAGCCCGCCGGCCGCATACCACAGGCGATACGGGTCTACTTCACGGCGCGTCGTGGTGTTCCGAGAAGCCGAATAGTAGCGGAGTTGGGCGGTTCGCGCTTTGTCTATCGCCTGGGTTATGACGTCGATCGTTCCTCGATGCCGCTGGTAACTCTTATGCGGCCCCAAGCCGACGGAAAACACCTTCTCCAACGCTCGAACATACTCATGGCCTTGCGGGGGCAGCGCCGCCGCCATCTTGTTCAGCGCCGAGTTAAGAGAAGATTGAATTTCCGTGCCTTCCAACGGCTTTAGGAGATTTCGGCTGAACACGAGAGACATGAGCTCCGTGGGCGAAAAGCCTAAGGCCGGAATGTGACGGAACCCGTCCATGAGCTTCCAGCGCGTCTGTCCATCGAAACGCTCCGTGACAAGCGGCACCCCTACGATTTCGAGAGCCTCGAGATCTCTGTGAATTGTGCGCAGATTTTTGGGGTAATCTTCGGGAAGACCGTCCATGAGTTGTTGGAGCGTCATCCCCGCGGAACTCTCCAGTTTCTGGAGCAGCAACCACTGGCGCGTGACCTGAGTGTTCCTCGGCATGGCGGCAGGGCCGATTCTCCTACAGCCTTCCAGCGGTGTCAAACTACTCTATGCCGGTAATTTGGCAGGAAAAATGAACTCTGGGGAACGAGAGAAGGCGAAGGGAGTCTATTTTCTCTTAGCCTGCAAGGCGCGCCAGACTTTTTCGGGAGTGATCGGCAGATCGTAGAAACGGATGCCGATCGTATTCGCGATCGCGCCGCTGATGGCGGAGGCGACCGGCAGCAGGCCGCCCTCGCCCATGCCCTTGGCGCCGAACGGCCCGGGGCCGTTCCCGTTCTCGATCAGCGTTGAAGCGAACTCCTCCGGCAGGTCGCCGAATTTAGGCACGCGGTAGTCCACGAGATTCGGATTCAACAACTGCCCGTCCTCGTAAACCATCTCCTCGAACAGCGTATGGCCGAGGCCGAAGACGACGCCGCCCTCGTCCTGCCCTTCGCACTGGAGCGGGTTGATCGCCTTGCCGACGTCCGCCACGGAGACGTACTTGCGAAGCTGAATCGCGCCGGTCTCGCGATCCACTTCGACCTCCGCGCCGCCCCAACCCACTTCCCAAAAAGTCGTCGTCGCGCCCAACGCGGCTTTCTTCGTCCTGATGTCGCGGTAGATTCCTCTGCCGATGATCTCTCCGGCTTTGCTGCCGAAATATTCCGTGATGACGCCGCCGTAAGCGAGCGACTTTCCGCGCCCGGCGTGAACCTTGCCGTCTTTCAACTTTAACTCCCTGATTTTGCAGCCGAGCGCCCCGGCCGCGGCTTCGAACAGTTGTTTCTTGGCGTCCTGCGCCGCGCGCTGCACCGCCAGCCCCATGACCGTCATCGAGCTGCTGGCGCTCGTCGAGACATCGTAGGGCGTTACATCCGTATCGAGCTGAGCCACGGAAATCCGCTCCAGGCCCAGGGACAACTCTTCGGCCACCACCTGGCTGAGCGCCGTCTTCGATCCTTGACCGACCTCAACCGTGCCGGTCAAAAGAATGACGCTCCCGTCGGAAGACATCCTCACCGTGGCGCCCGCGATCTTGAACGTGCCGCCGGCATCCTTGAGACAGACACTCAAGCCCTTTCCGGCGCCGGGCTTCGAGCGGCCTGTCCAATTCAACGCCTTGGCGACCTTGACCAACCCTTCTTTTAAGTCGCAATCGACCGGCGTGTCGCCCGGCGTGTATGGCTCCCCTTTTTTGAGCAAGTTTTTGAGACGAAACTCCACAGCGTCGATCCCGAGCCGCTCGGCGATGAGATCGGTATGCGATTCGTAGGCCCACGCCACCTGCACCGAGCCGAAGCCGCGGAACGCGCCCGCTGGAACGGTATTAGTGTAAACGCAGTAGGCGTCGATCTTCGCGTCGGGGATTCGATAGGGACCGAGCGCGCGGTATCCGGCCTTCTGCGTCACCCGCGGCCCCGCGTCGGCGTACGCGCCGGTGTTCATGTAGATCTCGCACTCGCGCGCGAGCAGACGGCCGTCTTTGGTCAGGCCGCTCTTTATCCGCACGCGCGCCGAATGGCGGGTGACGGTTTTGAAGCTCTCGCCGACGCCCATGACGAGCTTCACCGCACGGCGCGCCTTCCACGAGAGCGCCGCGGCGATCGGCTCCGCCTTGACGTAGAGCTTGCCGCCGTAGCCGCCGCCGACGTAGGGCACGACGATCCGCACGTGGCTCAGCGGGAGATTGAATATCCCGGCGAGCTGGTCGCGCAGGCCGAAGGGGTCCTGACAGGAGCTCCAGACCGTCAAATGGTCCTGGTCGAAATTTGCGATCATCGTGTGCGGCTCGAGCGAGTAGTGCTGGACTTTCGGAAAGCGGAAGACATCTTCGAAAACATAGGCCGACTTTGCAAACGCCGTCCCGACATCACCCCGACTATAACCGAAGTGCGAGCAGATATTCGTCCCCTTGAATTTGTCCGGCGCGCCGTAGCTTGAGCCGCGCAGTTCCGCCTTGCCGAACCATTGCTCGTGGACGAGCGGCGCCCCTTCGGCAATCCCCTCTTCGATGCTCGTGATCGCGGGGAGATCTTCGTACTCGACGTCGATCAGGCTCAGCGCCTCCTCCGCGGTCATCTCATCCATCGCAAGCACGGCGGCGACGGGATCGCCCGCGTACCGGACTTTATCCGTCGCGACGATCGACTGATCCTTGTGGATTGCGCCGTAGCGAGAGTTGATCCCTTTGAAGTCGTCGCGCGTGAGGACCGAAAAAACTCCCGGCAGGCTTTCCGCCTTGCGCGCGTCGATCCGCGCGAGCCTGGCGTGCGGCACCGGGCTGCGAAGAACTTTCGCAAAGCCCATCCCCGGCAGCGTGACGTCACCGGTATAAATCGCCTTGCCCGTGACCTTCTCGACTCCATCGAGACGCGCGAGTGAAGTGCCGACGATTTTGAGATCGTGGTTTCGTTTCATTTTATTGACCAGGGAAACGGCGCTGCTTTTGCGATCAGTACTAGCCGTGCTCGTGAGGCGTGCTCGTGGAAAAAGCAATCAACCTTCCTGACGAGCACGAAACACGAACACGATCACGTCATTTGCGAATTTTCGGGCTTTCCTTTTCCGGAAAATACAGATCGCAGTAGGGACAATGGAAATCCATGCCGGAGTTGAGCATGTGCGGATGCGCGACAAACATCTTGTTGCATTTCGGGCACGTCACTTCGATGGTCTGACCCATTGTCTACTCCATTTTCGATTTTAGATTTTGGATTTTAGATTAATCGGAAATTGGTAATCAAGCGGTTTTAGCTTCTGGATTCAATCGAAAATCGGAAATCGGCAATCTAAAATTGTTAGGCCCAGTACGTCGTCCGGTCCATGGGAATGTGCTGCAAGACCTCGCCGGGGATAAAATCCTCCAGCTTGATCCGCGCCAGCGCGTCGTCGGGGCACTTCGACACGGGCGAGAACGGGCGGTCCAACGGCCGGGTGGCGTCGATGATCATCCCCGAAGTTTTGATCTCGTCGAGCAGCGACGGGTCGAGATAGTTGCCGCGAAAGAGCGGCTTTAGGATCGAAACCTGCGCGTGCGGCTGCACTCGCGTCGCCAGCGCCCAGAGGATCTCCGTGGGATTGAAAACGTCGATGTCGTCGTCGAACACGAAAACGTTCTTCGTGTGGTCGAAGCTCAGCGCCGCGGCCGCCGCCCGTCCGGGATCGCCCTCCGACATCTTCTTCATCGAAATAAAAATATTGTACTGCGCGTGGCGCCCGAATTTGCACACCGCCGTCACGCCGGGGATCGCCTCGCGGATTCTTCTGAGATACGCCCCCTCGCGCGGCAAATCCATCCACGGCTTGTCCCCTTCCGGCGTGATCACCGACTGGTACATCGCTCCCTTGCGATAGTTGATCGCGCGCACTTCGTAACGGGCGCAGCTGGTGTAGCGCTGGGGGCCTAAATAGCCGGGCGCTTCGCCGAACGGCCCCTCGACCACGCGCCCGCCGGGAATCAGCGCGCCTTCGATGACGATCTCCGCGTCGGCGGGAATCAGCAGATCGTCGCTCCAGGTCTCCGACGGCGTGAGACGCAGAGGCTCGCGGAGATAGCCGCCGATGACTTCATACTCGCTGACGTCGAACGGCCCGGTGTAACAGGCGCCCATATGATAGGCCGGATGGTGGCCCAACACCGTCGCAACCGGGCATTCCTGCTTGTTGTCTTCGTAGTCGCGGTAGATCCGCCACAGGTGGCGCGGCGAGGCATAGCAGGCGGTCGTGTTCTTCGACTTGACCTCCATGCGATGATACGACGTGTTGTAGATGCCGCTCTTGCGGTCCTTCGTGATCGTCGAGAGCGTGATGTAGGGTCCTCCGTCCATCTCGTGATGGCGCATGATCGGCAGTTGAAAGAGATCGACCTCTCCCCCCTTCTTCACGATCTCCTTCACCGGCGCGTCCTTCTTCTCCACGATCACCGGCGGAACTCGCTGCCCTTCCAGCTTGAGGCAGGCCTCGGCCATCTGGCTGCGGTTCATCTCTTTCGGCAGGCCGAGCGCGATTTGAACCTTGCGCTGAGAGATCTCGCAATTCATGACCAGCTTCACGTCGCTGACTTTGCCGTGGAGGTTCAGCGGCCGGTCGAAGACGATAATGGGAAATTTTTTTAGCGCGCCCAGGTGCTTGATGATCGCGGTCACGTCGTAGTGCGCCGGGTCCACCTGCTTCGCGATATGGATGATCTCGCTCGGAATCTCCCTGCGGCAGTCTTCCAGAAATGTTCTTAGACTCTTCGGCATTCCGTTCCCCCTACAGATTCAACAGCCGCGCGGCGTTTTCCCCAAGGATTTTGTCTTTCTGCTTCGCCGTGAGATCCTTGCGCTCCCGGATACTGGACACCGTGTGCGGATACTCGGAGTCGAAGTGCGGGTAGTCCGTCGCCATCAGGATGTGGTCCTCTCCGACTTCTTCGATCGGGCGCGTCAAATCCTTCTCGTCCGCTTCGCAGGTGAAGTAGCAGTTGCGCTTGACGTATTCCGACGGGGGCATCTTGATCCCGCCCGTCAGTTGGGAGAAATCCTTGGCCCATTCGTAGTCGTCGTCCATCCTGTGCATCCAGTAGAGCGGGAACTCCGCGCTGCACTCGAAAAAGGCGACCTTCAGCTTGGGAAATTTCTCGAAGACGCCGCCCAGGACCAACGCTATGAGGGCGGGGGTGCAGTTCATCGGCCGTCCCAAAACGTGGGTCTTGAAAAAGTTATCGAAGCGGTCGACCAGATCGCCGTTGCTGTTGGGGTGGCAGAAGAGCGGAACGTTCAGCTCCTGCGCCGCCTCATAGTAAGGATAGTAGGCCGGATCGTCCAGGTTGCGAGTGCCGCAGTAAGGAACCAGGTGGCCGACCTTGAAGCCGAGTTCCTTCACGCAACGCCTGAGCTCGTCCGCCATCGCGTCCGGGCAACCGCCGGGCGCCATCGCTACCGGCCAGAAGATGTCCTCGTAGCCCTTGACCAGCTTCGCCACCCAGTTGTTGTACCCCCGTGCGAGCGCCAGGCCCAACCGCCCGATGTTTTGCGTCGCGATGCTGATCCCCGTCGGAAAGATAATCTGCTTGTCGACGCCTTCTTTCTTGATACCCTCGCGGCGAAACTGCATGTCGTAGCCCGCTTGCTGACGGTCGGCGATATCTCCCCCGCGCCACCTGACCTCGGGGTCGTAGATATAAGGATGGGCGTGCGCCGCGCGCCCCTGCGGGCTGATGGGATCGAGCGAGTGAATGAATTTAGTCTTGTGGCCGCGCTCGCCGCCCACTCTCACCGGCGTCAGCCTGGCATAAGGCCCGTCGAGCTTGTAGATCTCATCCAGAAAGTAACCTTCGCGCAGGTGCGAGTCCAGGTCGATAATCATCTTTCCGTCCCTCCTCTGTGAACTTGTGAATATTATGCCATCCCGAACAGCCGCATCGCATTGCCGCCGAGAATGTTTTCCTTGTCCTCTTCCGACAGCCGCCCCATCTCCTTGATCGGCCTCACCGTCCTGGGCCAGGTCGAGACGGCGTCGCCGTGGTCGAAGTCGCTGCCGACGATAATGTTGTGATTCGGCCAGAACTTCACGATCTCCGGCAGGTAGTCCTCCCACGAAACCGCGGCGATGTAGAACTGGCTGAAATATTCGCTCGGCGCTTTTTTCGGCCAGGAGCGTTCCTTCAAAAATGCGCTCTGGGCCGCCGAGACTCTCGTGGCCTGTTTGGGGATGTGATGGTCGAGCGTCCGCATCAGCCACGGCACCCAGCCGATCCCGCCTTCGAAGAAAGCAAGGCGGAGATCGGGAAAACGATCGAGCACGCCGCTGAATATCAGGCGCGAAGCGGTGACCATGTAGGTGAGCGGGAAACCCAGCGCCGTCGGAAACAGCGGGAAGCCCTGGTAGCGTTCCGCGCCGATCAACCAGGGATGGCTGTGCTGCGCGTCGAAGACGCGCGCGCCGGGATGAACGAGGATCGCCACGTCGAGCTTGCAGACCTCCTCGTAAAACGGCCACAAGACCTCGTTGTCGAGGTCGCCGTCGGCATAGCCGCCCATCAGCTTGACCGCTTTAAGACCGAGATCCTTGACGGCGCGCCTGAGTTCCCTCACCGCTTCAGCCACGTCGGGCAGGTAGACCCAGGCGACGCCGATGAATTCCCGCTTGCCTGCGATGTCCTCCGCCACCGTATCGTTGTACGCCCGCGCGAGTTGCCGCCCGAGCTCCGGGTCGAGCTCGTAGATCAGCTGGCGGTTATCGGGAATCAACACCTGAACATCGAAGCCGTCTTTTTTCATGTACTCGCGGCGAATGTCGAGATTCCAACGGCCCTCTTTGAAGGAATGCACCAGTTGGCCGTCCCGGTAGTACGACGCCACGGCCCCCGGGACCGGCTCGCCGTAGCGCATCCAGGTGCCCGGATCCTTAACGACCTTCAAATAGCCCCTGCCGGGATGCTTTACTCGATCGAGAAAGCGCAGCGGCCAGTAATGCGTATCGCCGTCGATGTACATGGTCATCGACATTCCTCCAAATGCGAGGCCTCACGGCGCGAGTCTTCGGGCCGCGGCCAAGCCCTTCGGGATCTCAAATTTCAAATCTCAAATCTGAGATATGAAATCTGCTATCTGAGATTCCGAGCATCGCGAGGACTTGGCCCTCTCCCTCGCGCCCATCGGCCTCGCGGGGAGCGTCGTCGCCCGTTCGAGGAGCCTGCGCATCCGATACTGCCGATGGGACTAAACAGCTACTTATTGCGCAGGCTCGGAGAGCGGGTGGCGGCGCTCATCGTCAAGCGTAAACGACAATGAGCATCCGCGCCGTGAGGCCGCGCTTTCGGAAGCCTCACGGCTACTTCCCGCTGTATGTGGCCTGAAGCCCGTCGATGGCGCCGCTCTCGTCGAGCCGCCGCAATATCCGCGCGAATATTAGGTGCTTCAGGGGTTAACTCCCGATACGGCCCCGCGCCACATCCTCCGCCGAACGATCACTTTCCCCCGATCGCCTGGATGAACGACCGGTCGATCAGCTCGTCCAGGGAGATCTTGCGCTTGATCCTTGCGTTTTCGAACTCCTGCTCGATGACCACGGGGATCGGCTTCTCGGCGATCTTGCCGTTCACGGGAAACGAGTCGCGGTACTCGTCGTAGCCCGCGGGCGCATAAGCAGGGTCCATCCTCACGTACTTTCGAATCGCCCTGACGGCGTCTTCCTTGCTCTCGTGCGTATGGCGAACGGCGCGCTGATACGCGCGCAGGAACCTCGTGACCTGGTCTTTTTGCTTGGCCAGCCATGATTCGCGCGCCGCAAAAGTTTCATACGGCCATTCCGGGAAAACTTCTTTCAGATCGAACAGTTTGTTGTAGCCCTTGGATTTGGCGATCTCGGTCACCGGAAACCAGACGATGCTCGCATCAACGCCGCCGGCCTCAAGCGCGGCGAAGCGCGCGGGCGTGCTCCCGATCTGAAGGATTGTCACGTCCTTCGGATTGATGCCGAAGTGCCGCACGGTGGCGCGCGTGAGAAAGTCCGTAAGCGAGCCGAACCGGCTGATGGCGAACTTCTTCCCCTTGGCGTCCTTCATCGACTTGAAGCCCGGCTGGGAGTAGAGTTGAAACGGCATGAGATTGCAGATGCCCCAAAAATTCTTCACATCCACGATGCCGCTCGCCCGGCCGCCGATCGTCTCGACGAAGGCGCTGCCCATGATCTGCACGTCGCCGCCGGCCAGGGCCTGGAGATTGGTCGAGCCGGCGTTGAACATGACGGGAACGATCTCCAGCCCTTCGTCCTTAAAAAAGCCCTTCTCCTGAGCCACGTAGAACGGCAAAAAGGCGATGTTCACGGACGACAAGCCCACGACGATTTTTCCCTGCGCGAACGCCGAAGACGCGCCAAGAAGCAAGAAAAACATCAACAAGCCTGTTAAGCGTCGCATAAATTTTCCTCCAATTCTTCAGATCACGGACTGTTCCGGCAAGATCGTTTTTAACACCCGCAGATAATTCCCGCCGAGAACAAGAGCGATATCCTTCTCCTTGTAGCCCCGGCGGATCAACCCATCGAGCAACTTGGGCAGATCTTCAATCTCCTCGAAGTCTTTCACATAGGTCCGTTGGTGCAGCGGATGGTGCTGGTCTTTGAGCGTGCGCGGCCCGTCGTACTTGATAAAATCGAGCCCCAGCGCCACGTGCTCGATGCCCGCCAACTCCACCATGTAGTCGAGATGCTTGAGCAGATCGTCGAGCGTGGCGTCTTTCTTGGTCACCCGCTCCGGCAGGGCGAGAATGCCGACCAGCCCGCCCTGATCCGCGATCGCCTTGATCTGGTCGTCCGCCAGGTTGCGCACATTGTCGAGCATGCCGCAGGCATTGGCGTGGCTGACGATCAACGGCGCCTCCGCCACTTCGAGCGACTGGAAAAATCCTTCACGGTTCATGTGAGCCAAGTCCGCGACCATTCCCAGCCGGTTCATCTCTTTGATGACCTGCACGCCGAAGCGCGTGAGCCCTCCCTTGGTGCGATTCTCCCAAACGCCGTCCCCCAGCTCGTTGCGGAAGTTCCACGTAAGCTGCATCGACCGCAGCCCGAGCCGGTAGAAATTCCGGAGCTGGTGGATGCTCCCCTGGAGCGGCATCCCCCCCTCGAAATGGAGCAGGAACGATATCTGCCCCGGCTTCACGTTGTCCGGCAGGTCCGAGCGCGTGCGGATCATCGAGATCATCCCTTCGGACCTGGGCGCCTCTTCCAGGAACATGTCGATGTTCTCGAGCGTCGTTTCGAGATAGCGGCCGGTGTTCTGCGAGTGCGAGTAGGAATCCCCGCCGATCGCGTAGACGCAGACATTGATGCCGTCGCGGATCAGCCGCGGCGCGATCGCGTCGCGGATCGGGCTCTCTTCGCCGACCGATTTCCGGTAGAGTTGTTCGTAGACATCCCGGTGTCCCTCGACGACGATATGTTTTTTCAGCAGCTCCTGACCTTCCATAGACTTTCCTTTTCCCTTGAAGAACCCTCTCGCTTGGGGTACTAATAGCCGCAAAACGAATCCGACGCAAGCGTGAATTTAACTTTGGTTTTCTTATTCAGAAAAGGCCGGCTCAGGCCCGTTTTCGCCCTCCTGATTCTACTCATTTTCTCCGGCTGCAACCCGTTTTCCCGCGGCGGCGACGACAAAGTCTTTCGCGTCAACCTCAGCACCGAGCCTCCCAGCCTCGACTGGTCTTTGGCCACCGATCATGCCTCCTTCAACGTCATCGCCAACCTGATGGTCGGGCTGGCGGATTTCGACAAGAGCCTGAAACCCGTGCCGATCGTCGCTAAATCGTGGAACGTCCTCGAACGCGGCCGGCGAATCGTCTTTCATTTGCGGGACGACCTGACCTGGAGCGACGGAAAAAAGGTGACGGCCGAGGATTTCGAATATTCCTGGAAGCGGCTGCTCGATCCAAAAACCGCGTCGCAGTACGCCTATATCCTCTTCGATATCGTCAACGCGGAGGAATTCAATCAGGGGAAACTCGCCGACGCGGATCAGGTGGGAGTGAAGGCGACGGACGAGCGGACGCTGGAGGTGCGCTTGAAGCATCCCGCGCCCTATTTTCTCTCGATCGCCACTTTCGAGGTGACCTACCCGCAGCGGCGGGACGTGATCGAGAAGCACGGCACTAAATGGACCGATCCGGAGAACATCGTCACCAACGGGCCGTTTCTGCTGGCCTCGTGGAAGCACGAGAATGAAATCCAGCTCAAAGCCAATCCCAACTTTTTCCTCGGCAAGCCCGCCATCGAAACGGTCGAGATGTATATGATCACCGAAAAGACGACGTCTCTGGCGTTATACGAGCAGGGCAAGCTCGACTTTCTCGACAACTACAGCATCCCGACGTTGGAGAAGCCCCGTCTCTCCAAGGGCCCCGGCTTCCGGCGGGTGCCGCAGCTGAGAGGAGAGTATTACGGCTTTGCGGTGGACAGGAAGCCCTTCGACGACGTGCGGGTGCGCAAGGCGTTTGCCATGGCGATCGACCGCAGCGTCTTTCCCAGGATTCTTCACGGCGGAGAGCAGCCTGCGACCTCGTGGATTCCGCCCGGCATGCTCGCTCACAATCCCAAGATCGGCCTGACCTACAACCCGCCTGAAGCCCGGAGGCTGCTGCGCGAGGCCGGCTATCCGGAGGGAAAAGGTTTTCCCAGGGTCACGGTCAGCTACAACACGCTCGAACACCACAAGCTGGTCGCCGAAGCGATCCAGGGCATGTGGCAGCGCAACCTGGGCGTCGTGGTGCAACTGGAAAATCAGGATTGGAAAGTCTATCTGAAGAAACTTGAGACCGATCCGCCCCCGGTCTTTCGCAGCGGCTGGGGCGCGGACTATCCCGATCCCGACAACTTCATGAAACTTTTCACCTCGCTCAGCGGGAATAATCACGGCCGCTGGAAAAGTCCGCGTTATGACGAGCTGTTGGAGGAGGCGGCGAGAGAGATGAGCGAAAAGAAGCGCATCCGCCTGTACGACGAGGCGCAGAAGATTCTGTGCGAAACCGAGGTCGCGATCATGCCGCTCTTCGTCGTAGTCGAGAGCACCGTGCTGAATCCGCGATTCACCGGCCTCGAATATAACTCGATGAGCCGGATGGTCCTGCGCCACGTGAGACCAAAAAAAGTGAGCAGTGAGAAGTGAGCCGTGAGCAGTAACCGCAAAACGCCACGAACCGAATGCCTGTTAACTTCTCACTACTCACCCCTCACTGCTCACTAATTTCATGATCCGCTTTTTAGCAAAGCGTCTGCTTCACGGCCTGGCCGTTCTCTGGGTCGTGGTGACGCTGACTTTCGTGCTGCTCCGCATTTTGCCGGGCGGCCCGTTCGACAGCGAGCGACGTCTGCCGCCCGAGATCATGGCCAACATCCAGGCCAAGTACCATCTCGACGAGCCCTGGCTGAAGCAGTACGCGCGCTATCTCGCGGGCGTCGCGCAGGGTGACCTCGGTCCGTCTTACAAATACATCGACCGGACCGTGAGCGATATCATCAAAGACACGCTTCCGACCTCGACCCTGTTGGGCGTGCTGGCGCTTGTCTTCGCCGTCGTTCTTGCATTTCCGCTCGCCGTCGCCGCCGCGGCGTATCACAACCGCTGGGCCGACCGCGGCTGCGTCTTCCTGGCGACGCTCGGCATCTCGCTGCCGCATTTTCTGCTCGGCGCCGCGTTGATTTGGGTGTTCTCTCTCAAGTTGGGCTGGTTTCAGGCGGCCCGCTGGGGCTCGCCGGACAGCGCGGTGCTACCGACGATCACTCTCGGCGCGATGCCGTGCGCCTACTTCACCTACCTGCTTCGCTCTTCGCTGCTCGAAACCCTGGGCGAAGATTTTATCCGGACAGCCCGCGCCAAAGGACTCAAGGAACCGTTCGTGCTCTTCAAGCATGCCGTGCGTAATTCGCTGATTCCGGTCCTGACCCTCCTGGGCCCGCTCTTCGCGACTCTGGTCGCCGGCTCCTTTGTCGTGGAATACGTCTTCGCCATCCCCGGCATGGGCCGCTTTTTCATCTCCGCCGTCACCGACCGGGACTACCCGCTGATCACCGGCGTGACGCTCGTGTACACGGCGATTCTCGTCTGCGCCAATCTTTTGGTGGATATGTGCTATTCGCTGGTCGATCCGCGGATCAGGGTTCGTTGAGGACAACGCGATGAAACTCTTTCAACGACTGGCCGGCGAGTTCCGGCGGAATCGCCTGCTGACGGCGAGTCTCGCCTTCATCGCGCTCGTCACCCTCGCCGGTTTTCTCGCTCCGCTCATCTCGCCCTATTCGCCGGGAGGATTCGAGGAGCAGCGGCTGCTCGAAGTGCCGAGCGCAGCCCACTGGCTGGGGACAGATGAGCTGGGACGCGATGTGCTGACGCGCATCCTCTACGGCGCGCGCGTCTCCATCGCCGTCGGGCTTGGGACGGCGCTGATCGCGTTGCTCATCGGAACATTCTACGGCCTAGTCTCCGGCTACGCCGGCGGCGCGCTGGATAGTTTTCTCATGCGCGTCGTGGATATCTTCTATGGCCTGCCCGACCTGCTGATCTTCGTCCTGCTGTCGCTCTTTTTGGGCCGCAACATCACCGGTGTTCTGATCGCGCTCGGACTCATCACCTGGGTCCGCTTCGCTAGAATCACGAGAGGACAGGTCCTTCAAGCAAAAGAGCTGATCTACGTCGAAGGCGCCAGGGCGATCGGCGCGTCCCACGTGAGGATTCTCCTGCGCCACATTCTCCCCAACATCTTCGCGCCGCTCCTGGTCACGCTTACCTTCAGCATTCCCGCCGCGATTCTCTCGGAGTCCACGCTGAGCTTCATCGGCCTCGGCATCAACGACCCCTACAACGCCTGGGGCACGAGCTGGGGAACGCTAGCGCAGGACGGCTGGCGCGCCATGCGCACCTACCCGCACCTGATCTTCTTCCCGGCGCTGGCGATCTTTCTCACCATCCTGGCATTTAATTTCTTAGGCAACGGGTTGAGGGATATTTTGGACCCGAAGAGAAATTAGAAAGTGCTTCTCTCTCTTGTCGAACCCTTCGCCGGAGCCGTATGCCCGAATTTGACAATGGGGAATGCTTTTCTTACTATCAGGGACAGGCGCTCCGTAGGTTCCGTGGAGGAGGCTGAATCATGACGCAGGCTGCAATAAAGACACTCCACCCTCACATCGACGCTCGCGCGGACTACTGCGGTGGACATCCCATCATCACAGGAACAAAATTTCCTGTGCACTCCGTAGTGAATTACGTCCTACGGCAAGGGCTTTCTCCGGAAGAACTGGTCAAGGAATTCTCGCACCTGACCTTGGCGCAAGTCTATGACGCCCTCTCGTACTATTACGACCACAAGGAAGAAATCGACCGAGAGCTGGACGAGTCCACCGAGGACAAGCTTAGAGCAGCGAAGCACATCTAATGGCGGACATCACCCTGCTGTTGGATGAGGATGTACGGGTAGTTCTCGGCGAGATCCTCCGGCAGCGTGGTTATGATGTTATCCATGTCCTGGAGGTGGGTCGGACCGGGAGAAGCGATTCGGAGCAACTCGATTACGCTACCATCCAAGGGCGCGCGATACTAACTCACAATATCCGCCACTACATACTGCTGGACAACCAGTACCGTCGGGAAGGCAAAGACCACGCCGGAATTCTCCTCTCCGACCAGATTCCGCTAAGGGATCTGCTGCAGAGAACTCTACGGTTCCTGAGCCGTCACAGCGCCGACGAAGTAGCAAACATGGTGATGTGGTTAAAAGATTAGCAGGCCGCTGAGATGTAGAGCGCCTGCTGTCGGAAGAATAGGAGGACCGACGAAGATCAAAAGAGTAAAAATTAACCTGAAGTCGCTGGAAGATGTCGGCAAGGAGACGGCACACGTGATGCGATCGCTTGCGAGCGGCAAGAAAGTCGCGCCTAAATCCCACGAGGTTATCTTTGCCGACTTTGTGGCGCTGCGAAGCTTTCTTACGCCAAAGCGTCTTGAGCTGATTCGCCTGATCCGTAAGCACGCTCCCAGCTCCATCGCTTGACCGGGGACATACTTTCTTCTAGGCTTTCACCAAACGTTGAAACGGATAAGGGAGGAACGACAGATGAACTACCGTCTCGAGCATGTGGCGATTCAGTGCAAGGACTTGCAGGAGTCGATCAAATTTTACCAGAAACTTTTCGGCGGGGAGCCGACGCCGATCCGCAAAGGCGGCGCGGGTTACGGCTTTTGCTTTCTCAAGGTCAACGGCGAGGCGCCGTTGCAGCTGATGGAGTCCGACGGCCCGATCGGAGTACACCACTACGGATTTGTCACCGACGACGTGGAGGCCGTGGCCAAGGAGTTCAAGGAGAAAGGAACGAAAATTCTGCGCGAGAACCGCGACGCCGCCGGCAAGCTCACGACGATCTTTTTCCAGGACCCGAACGGCCTGCAAATAGAGGTGAGGGTTCCCAGGTAAAGTCTCGGTCGTTCGTATTGGTATTTAGGCTGCGGTAGATTAAAGATTTCCAGGCTGGTCAAAAAGGTCCAAGTTGAGATAGTCACAAGGCGCGCGAAAGACCGCCCTTCGACTAGGCTCAGGACAGGTGTGCGGAGGCGTACTTTTTAGTACGTTGACGCGAAGCGGGCCGAGCGCAACTATCACCACCGCCCGCCTGGGGGTCTCTTGGAGGGCCTATGCGTGGGACGAGGAACGCCAACCGTACCTCCTGGTTACTCTTATCTCCTGGGAGCAGCGTAATATCGACGTATCGCATCGGCCCGGAGAGAGATTCCCAGGCGGGCTGACGGCAGATGAGCTTTTTTCAACAGCCTGAACAAAGCCAGCTTTTACAAACGGTTAGGTCCCAAAGTTGACTTTTCGTATCGGGATGTATAACATAGACTCACAAGGTCCAAGAACTGACTCGGAGGATTCATGGCCAAGACCTTCAAAGACTTAATGAATGAGGCGCGGAAAGAGGTGAAAGAAATCTCGCCTCAAGAGGCCAAAGGGCTCCTCGAAAACAACGGCAAATACACGCTCCTGGACGTGCGCGAGAAGGACGAGTATCGCGAGGGGCATCTTGAGCGCGCCGTCTCCCTGCCGCGCGGCTTTCTTGAATTAAAAGTCGAGACCACCGTTCCGGAAAAGTCCACGCCGATCATCGCCTATTGCGCCGGCGGCGTCCGCTCGCTTCTGGCGGCCAACGCGTTAAAAGAGATGGGGTATCGGAACGTCATCTCGATGTCGGGCGGCTTCACCGCCTGGAAGACCGCGGGCTACAAATGGGTGCAGGACCATCAGTTTACCCAGGAACAAACGACGCGCTACAGCCGCCATTTCCTGTTGCCGGAGGTCGGTGAAGAAGGCCAGGCGAAACTACTCAAGGCGAAAGTTCTTATGGTAGGCGCGGGCGGGCTTGGCTCGCCGTCGGCCTATTATCTGGCGGCGGCCGGCGTGGGAACGCTCGGCATCATCGACAACGACGTGGTCGATCTCTCCAACTTGCAGCGCCAGATTCTCCACACCAACGACCGCATCGGCATGCCCAAGGTCGAGTCGGCGAAGCTGACGCTGCAAGGGCTGAACCCCGATGTCCGCGTCATCCCTTACCAGGACAAGCTCACGTCGAAAAACATCATGGAGATCATCAAGGACTACGATATTATCGTGGACGGCTGCGACAATTTCCCCACGCGTTATCTGGTCAACGACGCCTGCGTCCTGGCGAACAAGCCGAACGTCCACGGCAGCATCTTCCAGTTCGACGGCCAGGCCTCCGTCTTCTATCCCGGTAAAGGCCCCTGCTACCGCTGCCTCTACCCCCAGCCGCCCCCGGCGGAAATGGCGCCGAGCTGCGCCGAGGCCGGGGTGCTCGGCGTGCTGCCGGGGCTGATCGGGACGATTCAGGCCTTGGAGACGATCAAGCTGATCCTCGGCAAGGGAGACCCGTTGGTCGGAAGGCTTCTCTGCTTCAATACGCTCACGATGGAAATCGCGATGCTGAATCTGAAGCGCGACCCCGGTTGCCCGATGTGCGGCGACAACCCGACCATCAAAGCGCTGATCGACTACGAGGAGTTCTGCAGCCTGCGGGCCGCGCACGCGGCGTAAGCGCGATGCGCGCCAACTGAAAAAAGGCCGGCGGCAACGTCGGCCTTTTTTTGTTCAAGGGTTCAAAAGTTCAAGGGGGGCCATCCCGTCACCGGTTCGCCGATTCCCCGATGCGGGAGAAACGGAGAAGAGTGAAAGAAACCAAGGTGGGCTACAGTCCCACGATTTTCCTGAGCGCGGTAATTTCCCGCGGGGAGAGCGAACGATACTCCCCCGGCCCCAACGAGCCCAGGCGCAGCGGCCCCATGCGGACGCGGACCAGCTTTTCGACGAAGTAGCCGAGCGTTTCGAACATCCGCCTGACTTCGCGGTATCGCCCCTCGTGGATTTCGATTTCCACCCAGGCCTTTTTGTGCAGCCGCTCCACCACGCTGACTTTGGCGGGCGCGGTCCACCCATCTTCCAGCCGAATCCCCTTTCTCAGCCGCTCCAGCTCGCTCTCCGAGGGATGGCCGCTGACTTTCACGCGATAGAGCTTGCGCACCCCGTAGCGCGGATGCGTAAGTCTCTGGGCAAGCGGTCCGTCGTTGGTCAGCAGCAGCAGGCCGGAGGAGTTGAAGTCCAGCCGCCCGACCGGAAAGAGACGCCCTTTTCTACCGAGCGACTCGAGCCAATGGCCGAGATCCGGGCGGCCTTGCGGATCGCGCATTGAAGTCAAAAGACCGGGAGGCTTATGGAATAAAATGTAACTCAGCGCGGGACGCGGGATGAGCTTGCCATCGACTTTGATTTTGTCTCGATCGGCGTCGGCCTGCGAGCCCAACTGCTTCACCACCGCGCCGTTGACGGTCACGCGGCCCTGTTGAATCCACGTCTCCGCTTCCCGGCGGGAGGCCAGACCCGCGCGCGCGATGATCTTCTGCAAGCGCTCCATGTTTAAAGACCGTCAGGGGTAAGGCGTCAGGGGTGAGGCGTCCCCACCCCTTACCCCTCACCTTTCACCCCTCACGATTAAGCGGTTGGGCTTCCGGGTCGGGTGGAGGCGGGGCCGCCATCTCCTCCATCTCTTTCAGCGTCGGCAGATGGCTCAAGTCTTTGAGGTTGAACAGTTCGAGGAACTCGGGCGTCGTGCCGTAGAGGAAAGGCCTCCCCGGTATATCCTTGCGCGCCACGATCCGGATCAGCCGCCGCTCCAACAGGGTCGCCACGACTCCATCGACGTCCACTCCGCGAACCGCCTCGATCTCCGCCCGCGTGATCGGTTGGCGGTAAGCGATGATCGCGAGCGTTTCGAGCGTCGCGCGCGTCATGCGCGCCGGTTTCTCCCGATAGAGCTTCTTCACCCATTCGGCGTTCTCCCGGGCGGTCCGTAGTTGATAGCCGCCGGCGACCTCCGTCAGCCGAAAGCCCCGTCCCGCCGCGTCGTATTCGGAGATCAGCTCCTCGACGGCCGAGACAATCTCTTTTCGCTCGACGCCCGTGAGTATCTCTCCCAATTGCGCCGGCGTCAGCGGCCCCTCGGAAGCGAAAAACAGACTCTCCAAAACCGATTTCAACTGCTCACGCTCCATCGCCGTCTCCCTCGATCTCCTCCGTTGCGATCTTCTGCTGCACCTCTTCCAGCGGCGCCGCCAGTGCCAGGACGATGGGGCCGACAACCTCCTCCTGCCAGATTCGGATCGCGCGCATCTTGACCAGCTCCAGCATGGCAAGGAAGGTAACGATCACCTCCATGCGCGACGACGCCCCCTCGAAGACGCTCTGGAATACCACCTTCTCCTCCTGGCGCAGGCGGTCCAGCAGCTGGCTCATCTTCTCGCGCACGGAGACCTTCTCCAGCGCGACCTCGTGCACCGAGTCCTTCGGCAGACGGTCGAGCACCGTTCTCAGCGCCGAGATCAGATCGAACAGCGACACGCTCTCGAACCCGCCCGTCTCGACCTCCTCGGGCGGCTCCGGCGCGCGCGTGAAGACATCGCGCCTGAGAATATCCCGCCGCGCCAGCTCTTCGGCGGCCTCTTTGAAGCGCTGGTATTCCAACAGCCGCCGCGCCAGCTCCGCGCGCGGATCGCCCTCTTCATCCTCCTCCAGGTCCGACTCGTCCGGCGGCAGCAGCATCCTCGACTTAATGTGGATCAGCGTTGCGGCCATCACCAGAAATTCTCCGGCGACGTCGAGGTTCAGGTCCCCCATCAGCTCGATCGTCGCCAGGTACTGCTCGGTGATCGGGGCGATCGGAATATCGGTGATGCTGACTTCGCTTTTCTTGATGAGGTGAAGCAGCAGGTCGAGAGGCCCCTCGAATATTTCCAGTTCGACTTTCGATGTCATAACCCGACGGCGCTTCTCACCTGCTCCATCGTTTCAGCGGCTTTTTCCTGGGCGGCCCGGTTGCCCGCGGAGAGCGCGTCCTCCGCGTCGCCGGGCCGTCGATCGTACCCCGCTCTTTTTTCCTGAAACGGTTGAAGCTCCTCGACCACGTGCTTGATCATGATTTTCTTACAATCGAGGCAGCCGATCCCGGCAGTGCGGCATCCTTTAGAAACGTAGTCGATCTCATCCGGCGTGCAATAAATTTTGTGCAGATTGAACGCCGGGCATTTTTCCGGCTCGCCCGGGTCCTGACGCCGCACCCGGGCAGGATCGGTCATCATCCGGCTCAACTTCCGATCGATCTCCTTCGGCGAATCCGTAAGAAACACCGCGTTGCCGTAACTCTTGCTCATCTTTCGCCCGTCGAGGCCCGGCACTTTGGGGATTTCGGTCAAAAGAACTTCAGGCTCGGGAAATATTTGCCCGTAAAACTGGTTGAAGCGCCGGACAATCTCCCGCGTCAGCTCCAGGTGCGGCGCCTGATCCGCGCCCACCGGCACTTTATGCGCCTTGTACATGACGATATCCGCCGCCTGCAGCACCGGATAGCCGAGAAAGCCGTAGGTCGAGAGGTCCTTGCCCACGATCTCCCGGATCTGTTCCTTGTAGGTCGGATTGCGCTCCAGCCACGGAACCGGCGTGATCATCGAAAGCAGCAGGTGAAGCTCGGCGTGCTGCTTGACCGCCGACTGGCGAAAGATCACGCAGCGCTTGGGGTCCAGGCCGACGCTCAGCCAATCCTTCATCATCTCCAGCCCGCTCTCCTGAATTCCCTGCGGCGTCGCATAGTCGGTCGTGAGCGCGTGCCAGTCGGCGACGAAGAAAAAACACTGATAGCTCTCCTGCAGCCGGAGCCAGTTCTTAAGCGCCCCGTGGAGGTGGCCGAGATGAAGATTGCCCGTAGGGCGCATGCCGCTGACGATCGTCGCCATAGACTCTCTTTCTACAACAGTAGTTCGAAAATGCCGAGGAGAAAACGCACGGCCGGCCCCATCAGGGCGTCCAGCGCGTCGGTCATCAGGAGAACCATGATAATCAGGAAACCGTACGGCTCCACCCGTGCCACGATCGAAGCGTGCGGCTCAGGCAAAAGCCCGACCAGGACGCGGCCACCGTCCAACGGCGGAACCGGAAAGGCGTTGAAGACCGCTAAAACGAGATTGATGATGATGCTGCCTTTCGCCATGAGTGCGAGCGGCATGATGACCGCCGCCGCGAGAGAGGACGAACCCGGGTCCAAGCCAATCAGCAGCTTCAAAGCCGCCAGGCTGCCGAACGCCAGCAGGATATTCGTCGCCGGCCCGGCGAGCGCGACCCAGATCATGTCCCGCTTGGGATTCTTCAGGTTATGGTAATTGACCGGCACGGGCTTGGCGTAGCCGAACAAGAAGGGCGCGCGGACCAGAATCAACAGAAGCGGCAAAATGATCGTCCCGAACAGGTCGATGTGCGGGATCGGATTGAGCGTCAATCTCCCCAGCTGCTTCGCCGTCGGGTCCCCCAGGCGGTTGGCGACCCAACCGTGCGCGACCTCGTGAAACACGATCGCCGCCAGGACAGGCAACGCCCAGATTGCAATCTGTTGTATCGTTTCCGCAACCACTCTCGCCTCGCTTTATCTGTCGAAAATACGGGACTTATGGCGAAAACACAAGGAAAACTTCGCAGCGATCCTGCGACCGGCGCCGAGGGGATCATTCAACAGGCGTCTCTGTGGATGAAGCGGGCTGGACCATCGAGCGAGTCAGTTGGTGGACGATGCTCGATTCGCGTTTGTAGAAGCCTTCGGTGTGTAACGATTCACGCAGCTCGAGCAGCTCGTAGTCGAGGTGATGACAGATCTCATGAATGAAAGTTCGAAGCAAGGTCTTAAACGCAACGACCTGCTTTCGCTTGGCCGTGCGCATCCAGACCGTGATCGTCGGCAGCGCCCCGCCCTACCGCACGCGATAGAGGCCGTGCAGCTCTCCCCACCGGCGCGACGGGCGAGTCGCCAGCACTTCGACGCGCACCGGAGCGATTCTAAAACTCTTCGCCAGCGCGCTCGCCAATCCCTGGCAGGCCTCCTCCACGATTCGGCGATCGTCGCGCACCAGCGCCTGCGCGACGCCATCCACCAGACAGTCGAGCGCCGGGATCGCCGGCAGGCGAATGGCGGCAATCTCGTCGCTGCGCTGGTAAACGCGCTGCTGCGTTCGATTCAAGCGGCGGTAGTAGGCGAAGGGCATGACTCTGGGACGAGCTAGAAGCTAAGACTGAAGAAATTTCCGTAACCGCTAAACTCCATGACTCCGAGTTGGACAAAATGTCCAGCCATACTTGGAAACCGCCCGCGCGTTGACATAGAAGGGCGTTATCGGATACTCTCTCCTCCGAAACGGCGATCCGAACGGGCTCGACCTATTTCCTCCGGTCACTTGAGCCCCTCAAGGGATGCGGCGGCGCGGGGTCGCCGGGAAAAATCCGGCGCTTCGAGCTTGTAGTCGAAAAACAAATTCCTGTCACTTAAAGCAAAATACTACGGCAGTAAAACGCGGTCTTCAATGGAGCTTCTTGCAATGCCTCGTCGTTTTAAATAGCATCCCGCGTGATAGCTTACGTGACGGCTTTTTGTTTTCGAAAATCGCCGGCTCTTTAACCGGGAAACCTTCACTCCGATCAACATCGTCATAATCATTTTTATGGAGGGTTACGATGCTGCTCATCAATAATCAAGAGGTTGAGAGCTTGCTGCCGATGAAAGACTGCGTCGAAGTCATCGAAGAGGCCTACCGGGAGCTCGGCGCCGGTCTCGCAGCCAATTTCCCCGAGGGCGGACGAATGGACGTGCAGGCTCCCTCGCCGGGGGACCAGCCGGAGAGATGCTATATTTGGGGAGGGCTCGCGGGAGTCATTCCCAAGAGGGAAATCTTCGCGCTACGAATCAAAAGCGATATCCGATACCCGGAGCTCAATATAAACGGCGTGCCGACGCATAAGAAGTTTTGCATAGAGCCGGGGACATACTGCGGCCTGGTGTTGTTGTTCAGCACTCGAAACGCGGAGCCTCTGGCGATCATCAACGACGGCGTCATCCAACACCTGCGTGTCGCGGCTACCAGCGGAGTGGCCGGTAAATTCTTGGCCCGCAAGAACAGCGAAACCCTCGGCATGATAGGCTCGGGCGGAATGGCCGGAACCCACGCCCTTGCCTTTTGCGCGGTGCTACCGATCAAGCACATCAAGGTCTTCAGTCCCACCCCTGCACATCGGTTGGAGTTTGCGCGGAAAATATCCGACCGGATCGGCATCAAAGTCGACGCGGTGGATACAGCAGAAGAGGCCGTGAAAGGCGTGGACGTTCTTTCCAGTTGTACGGATTCACTCTCTCAAGTAGTCAAGGCGAGCTGGCTGGAGCCTGGAATGCACGTTGCCTGCGTGCTTCCCTTCGAAGTCGAGCCAGAGGCTGTAAAGAAAGCCGACGTCGTGGTGCGGCATCTCAACGGCGGCGCGGTGGGCGTGAAAGCGGCGGCGGCCGAATTAAACGAGCACGAACGCGTCCGGCGAAAACTCTATGAGCAGTACGGACCTCCATTGGAAGAACGACGGGATTTGCCCACGCTGGCTGAGATCATGAGCGGCAAGAAACCCGGAAGAACCGGCGATCGCCAGATAACGTATTTCCATAATGTGCCGGGCTCCGGAATTCAGTTTGCCGCCGTCGGCGCGAGGATATTGGAATTAGCCAAGAAAGCGGGAGTCGGCAAGGAGCTTCCGACAGACTGGTTCCTGCAAAATATTCGCGACTAGAGCAAGGGAATCAAAATTGAAACCCAGGCATTCTTTTCGGATATCGATTCCGGGCGATGACTCAAAAACCCCGTTCGGCGTGTTACTTCTCCTATCGGCCGTCCTTTCTCTCCCGCTTTTTTCTGTACGAGGCGAGGCGCAGGAAATCAGAAAAGTTCACGTCGCTGTGCCCGGGATCTCTCCGGGAGCGGCGAGCGCTTTCGTCATCGCCAGGGAGATGGGGTATTACCGCGAGGAAGGCTTGCAGGCGGAGCTTGTCGTGATGCCCGCCGCCCTGAGCGCGCAAGCCTTAATCGGTGGCAGCGTAGAATTTACCAGCGCTGGCGGAGCCGTGCTCCCGCCTGCGCTTCGCGGTGCTCCGCTGCGATTTCTTTTTACCGCGTTCTACCGGCCTATGTACTGGCTTTTTTCCAAGCCCGAGCTTCGCACCATAAAAAGCCTGAAGGGAAGAAAAGTCGGAGTCTCCAGCATCGGCAGCGGGCCGGATTCCCTGCTACGACAAATCCTGAAAGACAACGGAATGGACGGCGGGCGGGACGTAACGGTCATGGCCCTGGGCGCGAGCACCGCGCGGTTTTACGCCTTACAGGCGGGATCCGTGGATGCTTCGATGCTCGGTATTCCCGCCAACCTCATGGCCCAAGACGCGGGGTATAACGAGCTTATCTCATTCATCCGGCAGGAGTTCCTTGAGTTCCAGGGGAACATTGTCGCGCGAGAAGCGCTGCAGCAATCCGAGCCCGCCCTGATCGAAAAATTTCTTCGAGGCACCCTCAAAGGATTTCTGTACTACCGAGCCAACCGTTCGGGAACGATCAAGATATTCAGCCGTTTTATGAAAATAAGCGAAGACCAAATGGCCCGAATCTACGATTCGATTCTGCTTGGGCTTACCCACGATGGGACGGTGAGCGAGGAACTGCAGAAAAAATCCGTTGAGCACATTCTGGAAAGGGTCGGACTCAAAGAGCCCCCGCCTATGGACAGGATTTTCAACTACGGGCTGAGTAAAAAGATATACGACGAGTTGCAAATCAAAGGTTGGAAACCGGGTCGTTAGGATATGCGGTCGCCTGAAGAATCGAATAGTTCCCGGATTGAAGCGAGCCATCGTTAAAGGATAGCCTTCGCCGGCGAAGACGATCATCAGCTTCATTGACCAACCTGACCTGATTCAAAAAATCCTTGCGCGCTTCGGTCTATGGGAAGAGTGTACTTAGAAAAATGCTTGGTGGGTATATGACCTTTACTTGGAAGTTCTAATTGGCGAAAGGCAACAATGGAAGGCTTGAAAAAAGAGATCACTCTCGACTCATCCTATTCTCAGTTGGCCTGAACTCCATTACTCCAACCTGGGGCAAATGTCCATTTCTATCTGGAAACCGCCCACAAGTTCACATACGAGCGCCCTATCGGATACTCTCTCCTCCGAAACGCTAATCCGAACCGGCTCGACCCCACTCATAGGACGCCAATCCGGATTACTTCCCCGCTCCCCTCTCCCTCGGATGATACTTCCTATGGACGTCTTTCAGATGGCTGCGGGTCAGGTGCGTGTATATCTGCGTCGTCGAAATGTCGGCGTGGCCGAGCATCGACTGGACGGAGCGGAGATCGGCGCCGCCTTCCAGGAGATGCGTGGCAAAGGAGTGGCGCAGCATGTGCGGCGTCACGCGCTGCTCGATCCCGGCGGCCAGCGCGTGATGCTTGAGCGCTTTCCAAAACCCCTGCCGCGTCATTGCCTTGCCGGAGCGCGTGACGAACAGATAGACGCTCAGCCGCCCGCGAAGGAACTTGG
>Ga0156192_1021_pt1 | contig 36401 bp, 41 predicted proteins | sample RifCSPlowO2_12_FD_107845 | JGI IMG/M metagenome (GOLD analysis project Ga0156192, IMG submission 107845) | Deltaproteobacteria bacterium RIFCSPLOWO2_12_FULL_60_19
TGGCCACCCATTCGCATCGGTAGCCAAGACGGAAGCGACCTAACAATCGGCCTGCGCCCCGAAGACCTTCAGGCGACTATGCGCGCCAGCGCCTCTCCTCCAAGAGCGGTCAGCACGACGACAAGCCAGGGCGGAAGTTTCCAGAAGGTAAGAAGGCCGAAGGCAGTGAGGCCAAGCCCGAAGTCGGCTGGAGCGTGGATTGCGCTGGTCCACACCGGCTGGTAAAGCGCCGCCAGCAGCAAACCCACCACTCCCGCGTTGATTCCGCTGAGCGCCGACTGAAAACTCGACTTGGAGCGCAGCAGATTTCAGACGCCCGCGACCGCGGGCTGAAGCAAGGGCAAAGCCATACGGCAATCTTTCGCGTTTGCGGAACAACCCAAGCTTTGATATATCGGTTTTCGATAACGAAAAACAATATAGAGGACTATGACGTGAGTTTTTTCGCTGCCGCCGGTATTTGCCTCGCCGCCCTTGTAGTCGCGGCCATGGTCCTCATGAGCGGCTTTGGATTAGGAACCCTTCTCACGCCGCTTTTCGTCGTCTTCTATGACATCAAGATCGCCGTATTCCTCGTCGCCATCGTCCATTTTTCCAACAACCTTTTCAAGCTGGGCCTTTTCTTCCGGCACCTTGACAGGGCCATCTTGAAACGCTTCGGGGCCGTAAGTGTGGCGGGCGCGCTTGTCGGGTCGTTGCTTCAGGCCCGGCTGGAAAGCGAGACTTTGAAGATCGGCCTCGGGGTCCTGCTGGTTATCTTGGGTGCGGCGGAATTCCTGCCTCCTCGCATGTCGTGGCGCATCCCCAAGAGATTCGACCCGCTCGGGGGTTTTCTCTCGGGGCTTCTGGGAGGGGTGCTGGGAAACCAAGGGGCCGTGAGAAGCGCTTACTTACTCAATTACTCTCTGTCCAAGGAGGCGTTTGTCGCCACCGCAACAATCATCGCCTGCATAATCGATATCACCCGAATTCCGATCTATCTGGTGAATTACTCTCACGAGATCGCCCCGGCCTGGCCTTACCTAACGGCCACTATTCTTTCCGCCTTCCTCGGGACGCTAATCGGGAAACGGCTGCTGCAGGTCATTACCGTCGATGTGTTCCGAAGAGTTGTCGCCGGGTCTGTGGCGATCGTTGGAGTAGCTATGGCTCTGGCGCTGATTTGAGGCGGGATGAAAAGGAAATTGGCACAGGAGAGGGCGGAGCAAGATTTTTACGGAGGCTTAATTCGCCTCCACATCCTTTACCATGCCTCCGAGCGGCCGGTTTTCGGCCTCTGGTTCATCGAGGAGCTGGCCCGTCACGGCTACAAGCTTAGCCCAGGCACTCTCTATCCGCTGCTTCACGGACTTGAGCGTAAGGGCTACCTTCGGTCCGTGAAAGAACAATCGGGAAAGCGCTCCCGCCGAATGTATCGGGCTACCCCCATAGGCCGTAAGGTTCTGGCGGCTGCCAAAGAAAAGGTCAGCGAGCTGTTCGGTGAATTATTGGAAGATGCGTGAATCCCAAGCGAGCTGAGCGTCAATTGGAAATCGCCGAGGGTTCGCTCGAAAAGGTGACCGAGCATTATGAATGATCCCGCAGAAACTGCCGACGACGAAGTCCTGCCCAGTCCAAGCCAAGGGTCCGTGCTTGAAGTTCTTTGGGTTTCGACGCGGTTGGGCCTGACCTCCTTTGGCGGTCCCGTCGCTCACCTGGGTTATTTCCATGAGGAGTACGTTAAACGCAAAAAATGGATTGATGAACAAAGCTACGCCGATCTGGTCGCGCTCTGCCAGTTTTTGCCCGGCCCGGCCAGCAGTCAGGTCGGGATCGCGATCGGCATTGCCCGTGCACGGCTTCTCGGCGGCGTGGCTGCCTGGATCGGCTTTACATTTCCGTCAGCCCTCGCGCTCATCGCCTTCGCCTTCGGAATCGGGGCGTTCGCGAGCGCTTCCGACGCCGGCTGGCTGCATGGCCTGAAGGTTGTTGCCGTAGCGGTCGTCGCCCAGGCGGTTTGGGGGATGGCCCGCTCTCTCTGCCCGGATCGCGAGCGAGCAACGATCGCCGTTCTCGCTTCAATAGCGACGCTGGTATGGCCAACAGCGGCGGCGCAGCTTTCATCCATAGCCATTGCCGGTCTTGTTGGCTTAGTGATCTTCCCGGGAACAGCCATCTCTTCACTCTCCCACATGCGTTTCCCAGTTGGAAAAAAGACGGGAATCGCCGCTTGGGTCGTTTTTTTCACGCTTCTCCTCGGACTACCGCTGTTGCGACAAATAACGCCTGGCCACGCGCTGGAGGTGTTCGATAGTTTTTTCCGCGTCGGCTCCGTGGTTTTCGGCGGGGGCCACGTTGTTCTACCTTTGCTGCAGGCGGAGGTTGTCGGGCCGGGCTGGGTCACAAACGAGCAGTTCGTCGCAGGCTATGGGGCCGCTCAGGCCGTGCCCGGACCGCTTTTCACTTTCTCCGCGTACCTTGGCGCGGTGATGGGCCACGAACCCAACGGGTGGACGGGCGCGCTCCTCGCCCTGGCAGCGATCTTCCTTCCTTCTTTTCTGTTGATCGTCGGCGCGCTCCCTTTCTGGGATCTTCTTCGCGCAGTGCCGGTTTTCCAATCGGCTTTGAAAGGCATCAACGCGGCAGTCGTCGGCTTGTTGCTGACTGCGTTGTACAAGCCTGTGTGGACAAGCGCGATTTACTCACCCGCCGACTTCGGGCTCGGACTCGTTGCTTTCGGCCTCTTGATGTTCTGGAAATGTCCCCCTTGGCTGGTGGTTGTGGTGACGGCCGTTGGAGGAGAAGCTCTGAGTCGCATTTAAGACGATCTCCAGACCCCACGATCCTACGTGGCTAAGATCTGTTCCGAATAATTTCCTCCGGCGGCCGGACCTGGCGGAAGAGGGCGAAGATCGAAACATCGTAAATAATTTTTCGCATCTGGCTTTCGCCTCCTCCTTATGGCATAAGTCGAAAAGTTCCGCATCAGATGACGCACGATTTTTTTCTCGCCATCGCGGTAGCCCTCGCGGCCACTCTCTACGCTTCCGTAGGCCACGGCGGCGCCTCGGCCTACCTGGCTATTCTTACGCTTGCCGGCCGCGTCCGTCCCGAGATCGCGGTGACCGTTCTGGTGATGAACGTTCTGGTTTCGTCCATCAGTTGGTTCCGCTTCCGGCAAGCGCGCCACTTCGACCTGCCGCTGACCGCCGCCTTTCTTCTCTTTTCCGCCCCCGCAGCCTTTGTCGGCGGCCTGCTGCCGATATCGCCGCGCCTCTTTAGTCTTGTCTTGGGATGCGCCCTGGTGGCAGCGGCGGCGCGCCTGCTTCTTCCCGATCCTCGACCGCATGTCGCGGCGCGACCGCAAGGAAAAGCTCTTTGGATCGCGGCAGCCGTCTTGGGCACGAGCCTGGGGCTCCTGTCGGGCCTTACCGGCGTCGGGGGAGGACTCTATTTATCCCCGCTGCTGCTCTTTCTCGGTTGGAAGGATACCAAGGGCGCGGCCGGGATCTCCTCGGCTTTCATCGCGATCAATTCCGTAACCGGTATCGCCGGCCGGCTGGTACGCGGGGAAGCTTTCGACCCGTCGCTGTGGCCGCTGGTCGCCGCCGCCGTCCTGGGCGGACTGATCGGCGCGCGGTACGGCGCTAGTCACGCCACACCGATCACTCTCCGGCGGCTGCTCGGCCTCGTCCTGTTGATCGCCGGCGCCAAGCTCCTGTTCGGCGGCGGATAAACTGCGATTCCTCAGCGCGCAAGTCTTCGGGCCGCGGCCCTCTCCCTCGCGCCCCTCGACGTCATAGCGAGAGCCGTCGCCCGGTCGGAGAGTCCGCGCATCCGATACTGCCGGTGGGATTAAGCAGCTACCCATTGCGCGGGCTTGGAGACCGGGTGGCGGCTCTCGTCGTGGGGGATCGTACGAAATATTCCCGCGCAAGCGGGTGAAGCGACGATTTTTCGGTGGCCATCTAGTACTAGCCGGTCTCTTCCGGCGGCCGGACGTGGCGGAAGAGGGCGAAGATCCAAACGTCGTAAATAATCTTTAATCCGCCGGCGAGTAGAAACGGCAAGCCGAGCGCAGGAGCCGCGAGCACCACAGCCGTGAACAGCGGCGCGATCGCCGCGCCGGTGTTGCGCGCCACCGACATGATGCCCGCCGAGGCCGCCCGCTCATCGCGATCGACGACAGCCATCGTATAGGACTGGCGCGTCGGCACGTCGAGCTGCGAAAGCAGGTGGCGGACAAGCAACACGACCACCGCCAGTTCCAGGTTCGGCATGAAAGGCACCAGAAGCAGCAGAAAGTTGGACGGCAAGTGGGTGAACACCATCGTGTTCAGCAGCCCAAAACGGCGCGCGATTGCCGGGGCGGCGAGGAACGACAGAGCGGAGAGCAGGTTGGTGCCGAAGAAGATGCCGCCCAAGGCGTTCGTGTCGGTTTGGTAACGGAGAAAGAACCAGTAGGCGACCAAACTCTGGACTATGAAACCGCCGGCGAAAGCATCGAGCGCGAACAGAGCGGACAGTTTGGTTACGATCGCGCGCGAGCGGTGGACGCCGATCCTGCGCAGATCGACGGCAGATTTTTTTGTCGCCTCGATAGCCGGAGACAAAAACGCAAACAGGACCAGCATCAGGAGGGCAGAAGCGACATAACCCCAGATCAGGAGGCGATAACCGGCGAGCGCAGCCACAGAAACCAGCGACGGCAGGCCGACGGCCAGCGCGCCGAGCGCCCCCGCGAGCGACCCGACAAGATTATAGGCCGAGAAGGCGGCGGTCCGGCTCTGATCGCGAGTCGTCTGGGGCAGAATCGCTTGTTCGATCGACAGAAACGGTCCCACCTCTTTGCCCGACGGGCTGATGGTGCCTAACATCGCGGCGACCGCCAGGAGGATGAAATTGTCGGTGGCGGCAAATGCGATGCCGGCGAGCGCCATTAACGCCGCTCCGATCATCAAGAGCGCTCTTCGACCGAAGCTGTCCGCGACCGCCGTAAGGATCACCGTCATGACCGCGCCGCCTCCCAGCGCCGCGGTAAAGATCCAGCCAATCGCCAGTTTGTCCAAGCCGATGGCATCGAGGTAAAGCCCGAGGATAACGGATAGAAAACCGTACGCGAATGAGCGGACCGCGCAGGTGACAAAGAGCAGCCGTCCGTCGCGGGACAGTTCGAGCGACCAGGGAAAGGGTGGAGGCATGTCGAGAACTTCCCGTCAGCCCCTGGAGACGCTCCCCATCGAATTCATCCGGCCGCCGTCGACCGGCAAAATCGCATTGGTGATGTAGCCCGCTTTCTCGGAAGCCAAAAACAACACGGCTTCGGCCACTTCTTCCGGCTGCCCGATCCGTTTGAGCGGAATGCTGTCGTACTCCAACTTCCGGTTGCCCATCTCCCGGCTGCCGAGCGGCGTGCCGACGATTCCGGAGATGACGGCATTCACCCTGATCTTGTGCGGCGCGAGATCCACCGCCGCCTGGCGCGTCAGCGCGTTGATCGCGCCCTTGGATATGGAATAGACCGCCGTGCCGGGGCTGCCCCGCTCACCGGAGCCGGCGGATATATTGATGATGACGCCGCCGCCGTTGTCTTTCATGATTCTCGCCGCGTGCTGGATGCAGATGAAATAGCCGGTCAGATTGATCGCCATGATCCGATTCCACTCCGCGAGCGAGGTTTCCAGGATATCGTTTTTGGTCGAGTGGGCGACGGTGTTGACCAGGATATCGAGCCGGCGATGTTTCTGCTGGATGCGGTCGAATAATTGTTCCAGCTCTTCGGGCCGGGAGACATCCGCGGCGAAATAGTCCCCGCCGATCTCTTCGGCCACCCCTTTGGCGGCCTCTTCATGGCGCGAATGAACGATGACCTTCGCCCCCTCGCGCGCGAAAGCGCGCGCAATCTCCAGGCCGATATTGTTGGTCGAGCCGGTCACGAGCGCAATTTTGTTTTTGAGCAGCATGGCGTTCCTCCTTAAATCGATCCTTTGGCCTCCGAAAGTTATCTCAGAGCGGTTCACGGGTCAATCAACTTATATCGAACACGGGGTTTGAATCCCCGTGTTCGACCAAAGGGGAGAGCTGCCGCTTCTCCCCTTTGGAAACCCCATCGGTTTTGTGCCCGCCTCAAGAGGCGGGGTTTAAATTCAATCATCCCCCGCCGGATTTGCGACGCGCGTTGCGCGGGCGTGGCTAAGACGTTATCCTTGTCCATGAGAAAAGAAGGAGGGCACAAAGATGGCAAGGCTGTGGTCTCTCTTACTGCTGGCCCTTTGCGGCTGCGTGAGCCAGAGCGTCATGTTGATCCACCCGCAGAGCGGCGCCACGGCGAAGTGCGGCGCGAGCGGCAGCGGAGTCATGTCGGGAGCGGCGGCAGGGCTGGTCGAGGATTGCCGAAAAAAATATGAAAGCCAGGGCTACGTGGAGGTGGAAAATCTGACGCGCGAGCAGCGCGCGGACCTGGAGCGGCGCGGCCTCATGCCCAAACCCGAGCCGCCGACTTTCCGGATGGGCTACTGACACTCTCGGCGGGCTTTCATTGACGCTTCGGTTTAATCCTAATATGATCCATCGCCAGTGAAACCAGCCTCGATCTCCCATACGCTCGAAGCCATCCACGCCCTGATCGGCGGTGAGTTGGCGGGGAACGGCCAGGAGTCGATCGTCGGGGTCAACACTCTGGAGCGCGCCGGGCTCGGAGAGCTCGCCTTCGCCGAAAGCGCACGGTACGCTCCGCAGGTGCAGCACGCCAAGGCCTCCGGCATCATCGTTCCCGAACAGTTTCCCGCCGTGGTCGGAAAAAATCTCCTCTCGGTGGCCAATCCTCGGGCCGCATTTGTGAAAGTCATGATGCTGTTTCAACTGCGCCCTACAACGGCGTCGGGGCGTCATTCGAGCGCCGTGATCTCGCCCGAAGCTGACTTAGCGCCGGATGTCGTTGTGGGCGAATGCACCGTGATCCGCCCGCACGCGCGGATCGGGCGGGGCACGGTGATCGAGTCCGGCACGCATATCGGCGCCGGGGTGTCGATCGGCGATCAATGCGTCATCGGCCCCAACGTGACCTTGATCGGAGGCGCGCAAATCGGCAATCGCGTGATCATCCATGGAGGGTCGGTGATCGGCGACGACGGCTTCGGCTACGTGTGGGCCGACGGGCGCCATCTGAAGATCCCTCAACTCGGCGACGTCAGGATCGAGGATGATGTCGAGATCGGGTCGAACGTCTGTGTGGATCGGGCCATGCTCGGCTCAACCCTTATCCGCCGCGGCACCAAGATCGACAACCTGGTTCAGATCGGCCACAACGATGTGATCGGCCAGGACGTCATCATCACGGGACAGGTCGGGCTTTCGGGCAGCGTCACCGTGGGCGACCGGGCCATGTTTGGGGGGCAATCCGGCGTCGCCGACCACATCACGATCGGCCACGATGCGCGCGTCGGCGCCGCCACTCCCGTGATCAAAGATGTCAAACCCGGCGAGCGGGTCTGGGGATTTCCCGCTCGTCCCGAGGCGCGCGTCAAACGGCAACTCGCCAGCCTGGCGCTTGTTCCCCGGTTGTTGAAACAATTCAGGGAGCTTCTGGCGCGCGTCGCCGAGCTTGAGTCACGCCTTAAACACTAGGTTCCGAATTCTCCGATCTCTATCTTGAACCGGCGCGGTTAGCCGCCCAGGGTGATCATCTCGATCTTTTTGTGGCTCTTGGGGTCGTAGGCCGAGGCTTGAAGGGCTTCGAGCCGCTCGGCAGAGTAGCGATCGCTACGCTTCGTCCACACAGAAGTGATAAAGTCTAAAATTTGCGCGTCTGTCAATCCGCGTCGCAATAGCCCTTTCAAATCGTGGCCCACGGATGAGAAGAGACAGGTGACGAGTTTGCCGTCGGCGGTGAGCCTCGCGCGGTTGCAGCTCGCGCAGAACGGCTCGGTGACGGAGGCGACGATGCCGACTTCGCCCTTGCCGTCGATGAATTCGTAATCCACCGCCGGCGCGCTGCCGTTCTCTCTGCCGACTTCCCGCAATGGGAAGCGCGCATTGATTCTTTCGAAGATCTCCTTCTTCGAGACCAGCCTCTCCGACGTCCAGCCGTTGGTGTTGCCGACGTCCATGTACTCGATGAAGCGCATCGCAAAGCCGTGCTCTCTGGAGAACTCGACCAAATTCAGGATGTCGTCGTCGTTGACGCCGCGCTCGACCACCGCGTTGAGTTTGATCGGGCTTAAGCCTTGCGCCTTAACCGCGAACAGCCCTTTAAGGACCTCCTCAAGGTCACCGCGCTTGGTCATGGAGCGGAACTTATCGGGATCGAGCGTGTCGAGGCTCAGGTTGATACGACGGAGCCCCGCCGCTTTGAGCGCAACGGCCTTTTCCGCCAGCAGCGAGCCGTTGGTCGTGAGGCAGAGATCTTTGAGTCCGTCCAACTCCGACAGCTCGGCGACCAGCGCCTCTATATTCCGCCGCACCAGAGGCTCGCCGCCGGTCAGCCGGATCTTTTCGACTCCCAACTGGACAAAGAGCCGCGCCAGGCGCGCGATCTCCTCAAAGGTCAGAATCTCGCCTTTGTCGATCCATTCGTATTCGTCCAGCGGCATGCAGTAAGTGCAGCGGAAGTTGCACCGGTCGGTCACCGAGATCCGCAAGTCCCTCACCGGACGGTTGTAGAGGTCGCGCAGCATCGAATTTACTATGCATCAAAGAATCAGGGGCCGCAAGGGTAGGCTTTGACGCGAAATATCCATCTGATATCGTACCGTTTATATGAGCCTGCGCCAGAAACAGGTCCTGGTTTTCATCGGGACCGTGGTAGTAATCTTCAGCCTGTTCGCTGCGGGGATACTGCTGGTGGCTCAGCGGCTGACTACCGAAGCGACGCTGCAAACGGCGCTGCTCATGGCGCGCCAAGTCGAGATCGCGCTCGCCGAGAGCTTGCAGCAAACCCCGGCGACCCCTCCCCCGAAGCCTCCAGCGCCTGCCGCGAAACCCGCCCCCTCCGGCTCTTTCTGGAATTTTCTGGGGCGGCTCTTTCCGGACAATCCGCCGCCCAAGGCGCCTAAAACCCCGCCGCGAGCTCCCACGCCCCCGCCACGCACGGAGGTCAAAGGATTGATCCGCGCCTACCTGAGTCGAAGCGGCAGCATTCAGGCGATGTGGGTGCTCAATGAAGAGGGAAAAGTCCTCTACGCCTCGCAGAGCCGCGAGGAGGGCCAGGTGCTGGCCGATGCCAACCTGCGCGACAATCTGAGCCGCGGCATCGCCACCATCGAGGAGCATCGCGAGGAGGGCGTCGCCTACTACGACGTGCTCGTGCCGCTCCAGATGCCGAAGGGGGTGCGGGGTCCGGGCGGCCTCAGGCTGTGGATCAATCCCTCCGACTGGACCGAACTCCTCTCCGGCTTATGGAGACAACTGGGCTTGCTGTTTTTGCTCGCCGGCGGCGTCGCCGTGCTGAGCGCCTTTTTTATCACCGCCCTCTATACACGCCGCTTCCGGCTGATCAGCGACGCGCTGCGCCAGGCCGACGCCGGCACCTACCGGCAGCGGCCCCGCTACGCGAGCGACGACGAAGTCGGCGCAAGCCTGGACCTGATCGACCGATTGGTCATGAAACAGCGCGGCAACACGGGCGGCGCGACCCCGCTGCAGCGCGTGGCGGTGGCGGCAAGAACTCTGGTCCATGAAGTGAAGACGCCGCTCAATGCGATGGCCGTCCACTTAGAGCTTTTACGCCAGACGGACGAGGAGTCCGCAGGCGCAAGGGAGTCGGAAACGCAGCGGCGCGCGCTCGAGACGCTCGAAACCAGCGTGCGCCAGGTCGATCGACTGCTGGGCGATTTCGCCGACTACAGCATGCCCGTCACGATGGAACGCCAGCCGCTCGACCTTGCCGAGGTGCTGTCGGCCAGCATCGAAGCGGCAAAGGCCCAGTGTACGGTGCAGCAGATCGCCCTCTCCACCGATCTCCCTCCGGGTCCCTGGCCGCTCTACGGCGACGCGCGGCGCTTGCGTCAGGCGTTCGACAACCTGCTCAGAAACGCGGTCGAGGCTCAACCGCACGGCGGATCGATCCGTGTGAGCGGCGAGAGAAACGGCGTCACGATCGCGCTCCGCTTCACCGACGCGGGACCGGGGATTCCTCCCGCGGAGCGCGACGCGGTCTTTGAATTCGGCCGCAGCACCAAGCCGGGCGGCGCCGGCATCGGTCTGCCCTTGAGCCAGTTGATCGTCGAGGCCCACGGCGGCCAGCTGCGCTATGAACCGTCTTCCGGAAACGGCTCCGGCGCCACCTTTTGTATTTCACTGCCGTTGAGCGGAGGTGAGTTTTGACCAAGCCGCGTCCAACCGTGCTGGTGGTCGACGACGACCGGGCGAGCCGCGACGGCCTTGCGGCGCTGTTGGAGAAATGGGGATACAAGAGCCTCGCCGCGCCCAACGGCGCCGACGCTCTTAAGGTCTGCGAGCAATCCCTGCCGGATGCCATCGTGGTGGATCTGGTAATGAAGGAGATGACCGGGCTCCAACTGGTGGAAGCCCTCGGTGAGCGCGTGCAGCAGGCGGCGGTCATTATGCTGACGGGGCAGGCGACGATCGAGAGCGCGGTCCAGGCGATCAAGCTGGGCGCGTACGACTATCTGACAAAACCGCTCGAAGCGGCGCGGCTGAAGACGGCGCTCGAAAAAGGACTCCGCCAGGTGCAACTGGCGCGCGAGACCTACGCCTTGCGCCAGCGGTTGGAGTCGCCGTTGGGCTCGTACGGCGGGCTGATCGGCAAGTCGCCCTCGATGCGCCGGCTCTACCAGCATCTCACGCAGGTGGCGGCCACCGAAGCCGCGGTCCTGGTGAGCGGCGAGAGCGGCACGGGGAAAGAGCTCGTCGCCCACACGCTGCATGATCTCTCACCGCGGCGCGACGGACCCTTTCTGGCGCTCAACTGCGCCGCGATTCCGCCCACGCTGATGGAAAGCGAACTCCTGGGCCACGAAAAGGGCGCCTTTACCGGCGCTCTCGAGCGGCGCCTTGGATGTTTTGAACAGGCGGATGGCGGCACGCTGTTCCTCGACGAGATCACCGAGATGGCGCCGGAAGTCCAGGCTAAATTCCTCCGCGTGCTGGAGGAAAAAGAAGTGCGCCGCGTGGGTGCCGCTACGGCGGTGGCGGTCTCCGTCCGCGTGGTCGCCGCAACCAACCGGCCGCCGGCCCAGGCGGTCAAGGACGGCAAGCTCAGATCCGATCTCTTCTATCGGTTGAGCGTCTTTCATCTGGAGCTTCCCGCGCTCAGGGAGCGCGGCGACGATGTCACGCTGCTGGCGCGCTATTTTTTGGAGCAGTTCGCCGAAAAGTACCAACGGCCGGTCCTGCCGTGGGCGGCGGATTTCACTTCGGCCCTGACGGCGCACGCCTGGCCCGGCAATGTGCGAGAGCTGCGCAATGCTATGGAGCGGCTGGCGGTGCTCGCTCCCGGACCCGCGCTCGCCGCGGAGGATTTCAAAACATTTTGTCTTACCACGCTCGCCGAAGAGCCGGCCGGCTCCGAGCCGATGTCGCTGGCCGATGCGGAGCGCCAGGCGATCGAGCGCGCGCTGGAAGCGACCGGCGGCAACAAGACCCAAGCCGCGCGAATTCTCGGAATTACGCCAAAAACGCTCAACGCCAAGCTTTCACTCTATCGTCCCGAGCCTGCCAAGTAACTTTTCCCGATCTCCCTAACCTTTTTACCTGCCTAAAATCCGGGCATATTCCGTAAATCACTGACTTTACAGCGATTTTTGCAATGGCACGCTCATTGCCATACCCCCTTGGCAGTGACCGGAACATCGCAAAGCTGAGGTGAATTCGACAGGTGATCAGTAAGTCGGCGCTAACGGTCATGTGGCATGTAGGAGTGTTGGTCGTCGTAGCCTGTGTCGGCCCCGTAGCGGCGAGAGAAAACGTCGACCGGCAGCGCATAAACGGAGCGGAGTGGCATATGAGCGATAAGAGCGCGGAGGGTACCAACGGCCAGTGGTTCGCCGATCCTGAGCGCGGTTGGATTCGGGTGAAGCCGCGCCAGCAGCCGAAGAAAAAGGCCCCGGCGCAACCGCCGCAAAATAGGAACGAGGATCCGAAGACCAAAGCGTCGCCGGCGTCGCTCGATTATTGACTATGGAAAACCGCCAAAAAAGGAAAGTCATCAACACCACCTTGGGCGAGTTGATCGCGGCACTGGCGGAGGAGGCTTTCCTTCTCGCTAACGATGAAACGGAAACTACGGTGTTGGTGGCCGCCATACTGGATGACCTTTTCGACCAGCCCGATACGAAGGTCGGGAGGTGGCAGTGATAACGCTGTGATTTTGCGAACAAAGGAGGAAAGGAAAATGAAAACAAAATTCATCAAAACCATCACGTTGGCGACGGCTGCAGCCTTGATCGTCGCGGGCTGTGCCGGCGGGCCTCTGACGACGCGAGAAAAAGGCGCGGGCATCGGCGCCCTGGGCGGGGCCGCAGCCGGCGCCATTGTCGGGAGCGCCGTGGGACATCCGGCTGCGGGCGCGCTGATCGGCGGCGGGCTTGGCGCAGGCGCGGGCGCGCTGATCGGCGACCAAATGCAGGGCCAGGAAAACCGCAATTACGAGCAGGATCGTGAGATCCGCAGAAATCAGGCCGAGATCGAGCGGCTGCGGCGGCAGCAGGGCGAGTACTGAGACCCGGCGCTGAACAAGGCCTGAACGGAGGAAAAAGTCCATGAAGGATAAAATCGGCTGGATCGTTCTCGGAGTGGTCGTGTTCGTCGCACTTTTCCTGGCATCGGACGGATTTTACACGATCACTACGCCCAACGGGCCGGTGGATACCGCCTACAAGATAAACCGCTTCACGGGAAAGGTCTGGATGATCAAAACCTACACGAAGCAGGTGGGGCCGCTCCGCGTGCTCGCGGCTCGCGAGGCGGACGTCGAAAAGACCAAAGAGCTGACCGAAGCCGACATTCCTTCGGTCGCGGCGGCGGAGGCGGCTTCGTCGACACGTGGCGGGCGAGTACGATAGCGCGCGGTCGCGCTGCCTGACCGCAACGGAACTCAGGCGAAACATCGTTTCTCATAAGGAGGCAACATGAATAGGATCGTGGTCGCCAAAAGACTGTTGTTGATCGTGACGGGAGGCTTTCTCTTGGGGGCCGTCATGACGAGCTGTGTGCCCGCCAGTCAGCCCGTGCGCACCGCCAGTGCGGTGACCTATGCTGACGGCGCCGCCTACCGCACATTCACCGAACCTCTTCCCAAGGTCGCGTCAGCGGCGATGAAAGCGTTCGACAGCATGGGCATCAAGGTGCGGGGTGACGAACGAAACGATCGTTGGGAAACCATCCGAGGCGAGGCCGCCTACGTGCAGATACAGGTTCAACTAGAGGCCTTGAGCGCGAGGAGCACGCGCATGCAGGTGGTGGCGCGAGAAGGGATGTTCTCCAAGGACCAGGCGACTGCGACGGAGATCATCCTGCAGACCGAGAACGCGCTCAATGGGGAGTTGGCCCTGCGCTAGCGGCGCAAGGGGGTTGCCATGACGAGGCTTTTACTCGCGGTTCTGCTCGCGTTGCTGACCGCCGCTTTCGCCGGCTGCCACTTGAGCGGGTACGGACACAACAGTCCGCCAAGAGCGCCGGAGTGCGACCGCTGGCACTATCACGAAGGCAGCGACACGTGGCATTGCCACCGTTGAGTTGAGTTATGGCTCTAGAACCGCCGATCGAAGGCGACACGAAAAGGAGATCGAAAACCTTAGGCCGCCTGACGATCGCTTGCTTTTATGGACAGACAACAGAAAAAAGCGGAACCCAAGGGATGGGGCGAACGGTTGCGAGCGTCGCAGTTTGCCCGGATCTCAAGTCTGTACCTTCTGCTTTCTTTCACCTCCACTCACTCCCCCGGAGGCGCCGAGGACCAAGTTCTCCACAGAGCGGAGGCGCATCGCGTCTACTCGGTGCTCAAGTCGCACGGCGCCGACTTGGGGGATGGGGCGGCGTGGAAGGTTGCGTTCACCATCGCGTCCGAGAGCCGGAAGTACTCGCTGGACCCGGAGCTGATCCTGGCGGTGATCCGGGTGGAGAGCGGCTTTCGCCGACGAGCGGTGTCGAGCGCCGGCGCGCGCGGCTTTATGCAGATCCGTCCGTTTGTCGCCGACGCGTTGGCCGAAGAGCTCGGAGTCGAAAAGTGGAAAGGAATCGAGAGTCTCGACGATCCCGTAACCAACGTCAAGCTCGGCGTGTTCTACCTGGCGTACCTGAAACAACGGTTCGGCGATCTCAGGCTGGCGCTGAGCGCCTATCGGTGGGGGCCGACGAAGGTCCAAAGCCGTCTGGAGGCCGCGCAGAGCGTCCCGCGCGGCTATGCAGAGCGCGTGATCAAATTCGCCGCGCTTTACCGGCGGCAACAGCGGAGTTTTTTATAGCCCGCGGCGCTGAGAAACCCGGCTCAGCCCTACGGTCGTAGCTATCGAGCAGCGCCCAAGCCTCTGTCAACGAGGAGGATCGGAGGAGCCATGTCGATTGAATTTGTCGGATCGCCGAAGCCGACTCTCGGCGTTGAATTGGAACTCCAGCTGGTCGATCCCGCGACGAAGGACCTGACTGCGGAATCGGTCCCCCTTCTCGACCTTTGTCGCCGGCGCGGCATCGAGCGCGTGAAAGCGGAGATCACGCAATCGATGGTGGAGATCGACACGGAGATCTCCGCCGACGTGAAAGAGTGCCGCGCCCATCTCGCCAAGAGAATCGCGCAGCTCCAGGCGGTGGCTCAGGAGATCGGCGTCGAGCTGGCGGTCTCCGGCACCCATCCGTTTCAATGTTGGAGAGAGCGAAAAATTTTCCCGAACTCACGCTACCGCTATCTGCTTCGGAAGTTTCGCTGGCTCGCCGCGCGAATGAACGTCTACGGCCTTCACGTCCACGTCGGGGTGCGCAGCGGCGCCGACGCCATCGCGATCTCCAACGCGGCGATCCGCTACCTGCCGCATCTGCTGGCGTTGTCGGCGAGCTCCCCCTATTGGGAAGGCGTCGACACCGGCCTCCATTCATGCAGGGCAGGGGTTATGGAGTCGTTCCCGATTTCCGGACTCCCTTACTATTTTCCCAATTGGCAGGAGTTCGAGAAATACTGCGACACCCTGCTCCATACGGGCGCCATCGCGTCGCTTAAAGATCTCTACTGGTTCATCCGGCCGAGCCCCGCCTACGGAACGCTGGAGTTTCGCGTCTGCGACGGCATCCCGACGCTGTCCGAGACCATGGCCCTCGTGGCGCTGATTCAAACCCTGGTGGTTTGGATCGACGACGGACTCCGGACCAAGGCGCGGTCGGAGACAATCTCGATGCGCCGCTACTGGATCGCGCCGGAAAACCTGTGGGTCGCGGCGCGCGACGGGCTCGACGGCATGATCATCGTCAACGAGGAAGGGAAAAAGCGAAAGATTTCGGACGATATCCTGAACCTGATGGAGCACCTCGCTCCTATCTCCAAGAGGCTCAATTGTTACGAAGAACTGATCTTCCTCGGGGAAATCATCCGCCGGGGCTCCAGCGCAAAACGCCAGCGGGCCCTGTTCCGGCGAACGCAGAGCCTGGAGGCCGTGGTCGGCGCTCTGGTCAACGAATTCGCCACCGGCATGCCGGACCTCGACGACCATGAAGAGGTCAACGTCGCCAGGCTGCCTCGGCGTCCGACCGCTGACGTCACACCGCTGTCAACGATAGCGCTCAGGCACAGGGCGCGGGCCGATCTGCGGCGATATCACTAAAGGAACGGCGACAAGTTTTGAGACGATGCCGGATTACAAAGAAAGGAGAAATAAAATGACGATCAGGCGAAACGGGTCGGTGTGGCTTTCGTTGTGGGTCGCGCTGGCGGCGCTCGGGACGTGGGGGGCGCCGCTCTGGGCGGCCACGCCCATGGAGCAGGTCAAGGTGACGGGCGACCGCGTGATGGAAATCCTTAGAAACCCAAGTCTCAAGGGCGAGGACAACAAGAGCGCGAGGCGCGACCAGCTTCGTCAAGCGATTCTGCCGCGCTTCGACTTTACCGAGATGGCCAAGAGATCGCTCGGCAGCCACTGGAATCGAAATCCCCAGAAGCAGCGTGAATTCGTCTCCGTGTTCTCCCGCCTGCTCGAAGACGGCTACGCCGACCAGATCGAGGCCGCCAACGGAGACCAGATCGTCTACCTCAAGGAGCGCAAGGAGAACAATGGCGCCGAGGTCGCCACCAAGGTGATCTCGCCCAAAGGGGAGGACACGTCCATCAATTACAAGCTCCATCTCGTCGGCAAGGAGTGGAAGGTCTACGACGTCGTCGTCGAGAACATCAGCCTGGTGAACAACTATCGTTCCCAATTCGACCGGGCCCTCGCTACGGCCTCGATCGAAGAGCTGATCAGAAAAATGAAGGACAAAAAGCTGGAACGAAGCAGCTAGCGGGACCTGCCGGGGAGACATCGGGCTCCGGCGGATGAACGCCTCGGAACTTTGAGGCGATCCGGAAGGGTCGAAATCTTGATTAAGAAAACTTCCACCAAACGGTTTCTCCAGGGCCTGGGACGGGCGCTGTATCACGTCCTGCTGGTCGCTATGAGCGCCGGGATCGCGTTCTCCCTGCCTACGATGGTGAGCATCGTCGCCCGCGACTTCTGGACCTACTGGGCGCTCGTGGAGAAGCAGAATATCTTCCTGGTTTCCGTCGAGATCGCGCTGGCGCTGCTGTTGGTCCTGTTTTTCAACTATCTCGGAAGCAGTTGGAGGGACAGGCGGTTCGCCAGAATGGCGCGCGGTTCGGGCATGGTCCACTTCTTTCCCGCGAGCAGATTCCTCACCCAGAGAAGAATCAGGAGATTGAAAAAAAAGCAGGGTTTCGCGCGCGACATCATGACGATCGCCTCAACCGGCCATCGCACCTTTACCGATCCGCGAGGCGACCTGCACGACGTGTTACAAAACTGCCGCGAAGCGAAACTCATGCTGCTGAATCCGCACGGCGAAGGCGCCGGCGCGAGGGCCAAGAGCATCCTGGACCCGGAGGTTACGCCGGAGAGATTCAGAGAGCAGATCAAAAAGAGCATCGATTTTCTAAAACAGCTGAAGGCGGTCCAGAAGAATATCAAACTCAAGCTCTACGGGGACGCCCCTTTCTTAAAACTGGCGATCCTGGGGGACTATGTATGGGTGAAGCACTACCACCCCGGCCTCGACATCCACGCGATGCCGGAGTACGTGTTCGAGCACGACCAAAATCCGGGCAGCCTCTATACGCCGTTCTACCAATACTTCCTCATGCGATGGGACGGTCCCGACACGCCGGAATACGACCTCGAGACGGATGAGCTGGTTTACAGGGATGTCGCGGGAAACGAGTTCAAGAGAGAGAAATTCGACGCGCCTAGTAAGCACGACGGCGAACCAGGCGCGGGAGAGTCGTTCCGCCCGGCCTCGCTCACTTCGCTGACCTATCATCATGAATCCTCGACGCGATCCGGCGAGGCCGATCGAGGAAACGCCGCGGTTATGGATGGCGGTAAAAGCCATTGATTGATTCGGGCCGTGAGGCTCCGGCCTCCGGGGTGTCCGACGATCCACGAGAGAGAGGTTGATATGGACAAACCTAGCTTACAGCGAGTTCTGTTCGGCGTGCTGTTGGCCCTATCAGCGGCCGGGACCGCCCCGGCGGTCCACGCCCAGGAAGCGCCCAAGCCGGCTGGGCAGCAACGGAGCGTGAGCGACAAAGAGCTGCGGGCCTTTGCCGGGGCATACGTGGAGTTCCATCGGATTCGCCAAGCCTACGAGACCCGGCTCAGCAACGTGAAGGATCCCAAGGCGAGAGAGAAGATCCGGGAAGAGGGAGATTCCAAGGTAAAGCAAGCCTTGGAGACACGGGGACTCACTCCGGAGTCCTACAGTCAGCTTTTCACGGCAGTGAACAGCAACGAGCAAATGCGCAAGAAAGCGCTTAAGCTTATCGAGGCGGAACGAAAGAAATCATAACCCAGGTCCGTCACCGCTCCTATGGCCGACGACTGACACAGCTCGACCGAACCGTTCGGCTCGGGCGGGAAGGAGACAGTGCCATGGAACACATCAAAATCAAAAAGGGGTTGCTGGCGTCCGTGCTGGCGGCGCTCACGTTTGCGTTAGTCGCAACGACGGTGATCACAACCGTGAGCAGTTGTCTCGTCTGCCGCGACTGCGGCCCGCACCGCCGCCGCTAGCGGCCCGGCCAAAAATAACTTCGACGAAGGAGGTTCAACTTTTCCGATGGACTATCAGGCAAACGCCAATTTCATCACCAGAGATGAAACCACGGCGGCGCTGTTTCAATTGGACACCCTGCTCCCGGTCCAGTACTTCGAGACCTTTCGCAGGACGGTGCCCATCGAGCCGGAGAAAAAACTCATGCTGGCCGCGCTGGCGGACGCTTTGACCTGCTTTCAGAAATACCTCGCCGCGCGCAAGGGAAAAGGCAAAAAGCTCTTTCGCGAGGCCGACGAATGGATTTTCGGCGAGGATGACGATCATCTGTTTTCCTTTGAAAACGTCTGCGAGGTCATCGGACTCGATCCCCAATACGTTCGCCGGATGCTGCTTCGGTGGAAAGAAACACAGTTAGTTAAACCCTCCCATGCCCAGATCTACCGGCTAAGGCCGATAAGGAAGCTTGTCACCAGCGCGGGACGAACCCACAGCGACCGATGGATCGGAACTCGTCTCGGAACAGATCGCTCAAGCGGCCGCGCTTCGACCGGCGGAGAGGGCGCCCTGTACCGGCCCAGCCGGCGAAAGCGAGCAGGCCAGTGAGCGAGATTCTTGGCAAGGCCATCTCCCTAGACTTGTGGGTCATTCTGCCCGCGATAGTCGCCGCCACCGCCGCCTGCGCGTTTCTCGTGAATACGGTCATTCTCCGGGCGGTCAAGAGGATCGCGGAGAAAACCTCGACCCAGGTCGATGATCGCATTTACCGGCTGCTGGAAAGATACCTGTTCCCCCTTCTCACGATTGCGGGGATTTTGGTTCTGATGGACTCCCTTCCCCTTCCGACGCCGGTTCTCCAGCTGGCCAACCGGCTCTTCGTCTTCGCAGCGCTCCTCCTCCTGTTGTTTCTTTTGACGAAAGGAACTCTCCTGCTGATCCGCGGCCTGGAGAGCCACTATGAACCCATAAGAAACATCATTGGGCCGATCGAAACCGGCGCCAAGATTTTATTCATCGCCGTCGGAGGGATGATCCTGATCGACAATCTGGGAATCTCTCTGACGCCGATCATCACGACCCTGGGAGTAGGAAGTTTGGCGGTAGCCATCGCGCTACAGGACACCCTCGGCAACGTGTTCGCCGGACTCTATGTGAAGGCCGATCGTCCGATCAAGGTCGGCCACTATATCCGGCTGGAAAGCGGCCAGGAGGGATATGTCGACCGCATCGGCTGGCGCTCGACTCACATCCGCGCTCTGCAAAACAACCTCATCGTCGTTCCCAATAGCAAGCTGGCCCAGACGATCATCACCAACTTTCACCTCCCGGAAAAGCGGATGTCGCTGCTGATTCCCGTATCGGTTTCCTACGATTCCGACCCGCAGCGGGTCGAGGAGATCCTTGTGGAGGAAGCCAAGAACGCCGTCGGGAAGGTAGACGGGCTGCTGGGCGAGCCGCAACCCTTTGTCCGCTTTATCCCGGGATTCGGAGACTTTTCTCTCAACTTCACGCTCATCTGCCAGGTCAGGGAGTTCACCGACCAATATTGGGTGCAGCACGAGCTGAGAAAGCGGATCTTCAAACGTCTCGGAAGAGAGGGGATGCAGGAGGCCATTGGTCCCCTTATCCACTGCGCTTTCCCGATGTCAACAAGGTCGCTGCAACACTAGCAGACAGCGGAGAACGGTACTTTTAACCTGAAAGGAGGTGAGACGTATGAAAAAGGATTGGAATCGGTGGACCGCAGGCTGTCTATTCGGCCTAGCCTTGGTCTTCTTCCTGACTGGCTCCCTGAATCTCTAGAAGAGAGGAGAGATTCGACATGGAAGCGTCTCGACCGAACCCGCAAGCTTCTCTCCGCAAGCGAACCCTAACGGCGATCAGCACTGGAGCCGGCGTTTTACTTCTGGATCTTTTGCAGCTGGGCATCATCGGCTCCGTTGTCACCCTGTTCCGTACGGGAACCAGGTGGGCTCATCGGCGACTACGGGGACAGTAACCAGGGAGGTTTGTGATGAAAAAGTTTCTCTTACGAAACATTCTAATAAGCGTACTCATCGGCCTTTTGGGCCTCTGGGTCGCCACGGAGACCGGCGGTCAGGAACCTTTGCCGGAGCCATCGGGGGGCCAAAGGACCCTTATCAGTAACGAGCGGCTTGAGGAGTTTGCCAAGGCGTACGTGAAAATCAACGACATCATCGCCACCTATGAACCTCCCACGAACGATACCCAGGACCGGGAGCAGGTCCGGAAGATCCAGCAAGGGGCCGTGGACAAGATTCACGAGACGCTCCAAACGCATGGATTCACTGCGGAGGCCTTTCGGAGAATTTTTACGGTCGTCAACGCCGATGATGACCTGCTGCGAAAACTCCTCAAGCTGATCGATAACGAACGAAGGAAGGCGCAATCCTGAGTTCTCGGGGCGGCGCGCTCCAAGCAACTGCTCCGTGGAGTCAATGAACATGATCGAAACCGAAGACTACGCGCTCATCGTGGGACGCCAAACCCTAGCGGACGGAGACAAAGACATCTTCATTCTCTTTCTGCCCCCCGGCAGCGATACCGAGATCAACGCCCTGCAGCGGGGCTCAACGGTCGTCGTACAAAAGTCCCTGAGAGAGGGCTTCGGGCTGACCGTGACGGAGGGCGCTCCATGAAACATGAAAATCACGCCGGACAGAGAATCATCATCGCTTCGAATCGTCTACCCTTCACGGTCGAACGGAGGAACGGAGAGATCGAATTTACGGCAAGCGTTGGGGGCGTTGCGACCGGATTAAAATCTCTCCTCGATGCGATGCCAAGCTTTTCTTCCGCCGCGCCGGAGTACGTTTGGGTCGGCTGGCCCGGCGGCGCCATCGACGAAGAGCAAAAGGAGGAGGTCCGATCCCGGGCGCGCTCGGACTTTCGCTCCCATCCGGTGTTTTTTTCCGAAGAGGACTTCGAGGCTTTCTATCAGGGCTTTTGTAACAAGACGATCTGGCCGCTCTTCCACTACTTTCCCTCCAACGCGAGTTATGATGACACCTACTGGCTGCAGTACAAAAAGGTTAACAAGGTCTTCAAGGAGTCGCTGCTCGAACTCCTGCGTCAGGACGATATCCTATGGATTCACGACTATCACTTGATGCTTTTACCCAATCTCGTCAGGAAAGAGCTGCCGAAGCTCCGGGTGGGATTCTTCCTTCACATCCCATTCCCTCACTTTGAAATCTTTCGCCTCCTGCCGGCCGCCTGGAGGCGGGAGATTCTGGAAGGACTGCTCGGCGCCGATCTCATCGGCTTTCATACACACGACTATATGGAGTATTTTTTGCGTTGCGTGCAGCGTCTCCTGGGTTACAAGCACAAAATCGGCCAGCTTGTACTCGGGCACCGGATGGTGAAGGTCGCTGCCTTCCCGATGGGGGTGGATTTCCGAAAGTTTCATGGCGCGGCGAAAAGCCCCGAGGTTCGAAAGGAACGAGAGAAACTCAGGAGAAGCTTGAGTGACGCCAAGATCGTCCTCTCCGTGGACCGGCAAGATTATTCCAAAGGAATCATCCATCGCCTCCAGGGATTCGAGACCATGCTCGAACAAGATCCACGCTGGCACGGCAAGGTCACGCTCCTCATGGTCGTCGTGCCGTCACGAATCGGCATCCAGGACTATGAGGGAATGAAAAAACAGATCGAAGAGCTGGTGGGAAAAATCAACGGGAGATTCGGCGCCATCCACTGGACGCCCATTATCTATCAGTACCGCTCCGTGCCCTTTGATAGCCTGGTCGCCCTCTACGCGATAAGCGACGTCGCCCTGGTGACGCCGCTGCGCGACGGCATGAATCTGGTCGCTAAGGAATACATCGCCAGCAGGACCGACCTAACCGGCGTCCTGATCCTCAGCGAAATGGCGGGCGCCGCCAAGGAATTGGCGGAAGCGATCATCATCAATCCGAACCATCGTGAAGAGATCGCCGACGCCTTGAAGACGGCGCTGGAGATTCCCCGCAAAGAGCAGATCCGGCGCAACCGGATCATGCAGAACAGACTGCGCCGGCACGATGTGGCCCGTTGGGCGACCGACTTTATCAAGGAGCTCTTTGCCATGGAGCCGGCTCATGACAAATTCTATGCCAAGCGGCTAAACCTCGCCGCAACGATGGGGCTGGTGGGGCATTACGACCAGAGCACGCATCGCCTGCTGTTATTCGACTATGACGGAACGCTGGTGCCGTTTGCGAGCCATCCCCAGGCGGCGAAACCCGACCGGGAACTGCTGAGCCTGCTTCACGGCCTCGGCGCCGATCCGAGAAACGAGTTGGTTCTGCTGAGCGGGCGGGATAAAGGGACGCTGGAGAATTGGTTCGGCTCGCTTACGATGGGACTGGTGGCCGAACACGGCGCCTGGCTCAAAGAGCGCTACAGGCCGTGGACGATTATCGAGCCCCTAAACGCCGACTGGAAAACGAAACTCCTTCCAACGCTCGACGCCTACGCGGACCGGGTCCCCGGCGCGTTCGTCGAGGAAAAGGAGTTCTCCATCGTTTGGCACTATCGCAACGCCGACCCAGACCGGGCAGCGCTGGCGGCGCGGGAGCTGACCGATGACCTGCTCGCGTTTACGGCGACCATCGACGTGCAGGTGCTGCAGGGCAACAAGGCGGTGGAAGTAAGGAATGCCAGGGTTCACAAAGGGACGGCAAGTCAGAGATGGCTGTCCAAAAGCAGCTTCGATTTTATCCTGGCGGCGGGCGACGATTGGACCGATGAAGATACGTTCGCCATTTTGCCCGAAAGGGCTTATTCGATCCGCGTCGGCATGACCCCAACGCAGGCGCGATTCCACCTCCGCGGCCCTGAAGAGGTGCTACGGCTCCTGAAGATGCTGAGCAAGTCGCACTATACGGACGGATTCTATGACCACGGCTCAGAATCGCCGGTGCACCAATAGCAAACATCCAGTCTCATATTCTGAATCAGACGCCTTCGTCGAAGCCCGCAGGATAGGCCAAGCCGACGAATCTTCTCAAGCATAAATTAGGGGCCGGAGTATCCAAAAGATGCCCTCTAGCGAACCGGGTAAATTTTCTCCGCACTACCTGCCCCATGACTGACCTCCGCCAGCAGCGCTTCTGCAAGTAATTGATTTACCTAAACTTTTAGTTGGCACGGCCGTTGCTCCCTCCCCTCTTAGGGGTAAAGACTAAATAAACAGCAGCGCCAGAAGAGCACGAATACGTCCGTCGGCCAAGGAACGCGCGACAGACTTTTCCGGTCGACAGAAAGGAGACGGTAAAATGGAAAGGACTAAGATAAAAAGGGGCTTGCTGCGGGCTGTGCTTGCCGCACTGATGGTCACCTTGATGATTGCTACCGTGGTTACGACGATTACAACGGCAACGGGCTGTCTTGTCTGTCGTGACTGTGGACCCCGTCCCAATCGCCATCGCTAACGGGTCAACTCTTTTTTAGGAATGCTCAAGCGACAAAGCGCGAGCTGCGGGAAGCTTGGTTCCTGCGGCTCGCCATCCAGAAAGGAGGGACAGCACATGAATGAAAAAATCAAAATGTTGATTGCGGGGACCCTCCTTGGCGCTACCCTTTTGGGTTGCGCCAGCGGGCCCCTTACGACCCGGGAGTCGAGTGCTCTCGTCGGCACCGGCCTGGGGGCCGCCGCCGGAGGCATTGTCGGCAGCGCCGTGGGCCGTCCGGCGGCAGGGGCGCTTATTGGAGGTGGTCTCGGGCTAGTGACAGGCGCCCTCATAGGGGACCAGCTCCAAGGTCAACAGTATCGAAGGCGGTAGTCTGTTCTCTGAGAACAACCCGCACTTCGAATCGATATCGATACTCCGCGCCCTGTGCCCGTGAAGATCGCCACTGCCATACCGGGCGCAGGGCGCGCCGCCAGCGCAGTCGAACACTGCCCAGACCCTTTTTACTAGCGGACAAAGCTTTCCGATTTGACATGACCCGCCCGGGCGGACTAGTCTCCTGTTGCTTCGCGCAAGGAGGCTTATGCCCATGAAGGTCATCGATGCCGACGGCCATGTTGTCGAGAAAGACCGTGACATTCGCGCCTATCTCCCCGAGCCGTACTGCGATCGGCAGGGGGCGCTCGTGCCCTCGGACGGTTTGGACACCAGCATGGGCGGGCGGCTCGGCGGGCTGGAAGGCAACGACATCCCGGCGCGTCTCAAAGACATGGACCGCGAGGGCATCGACACCTCCGTCCTTTTTCCCACCAGCAGCTTTTCCCTGACCAAATTCATGGAGCGCGGCTACGCCGTCGCCTACGCCCGCGCGTACAACGATTTCATCGCCGATGTGTGCAAAGAGAGCCCGCGGCTGAAGGGCATCGCGCTGCTGCCGTTGCAGGATCTCGACGCGGCGGTCGACGAGCTGGAGCGCGCGGTGACGAAACTCGGGCTAGTCGGGATCGCCGTCGCCTCGCAGGGAATGAACGAACATCTGGGTTCCGAGCGCTTCTGGCCGCTCTACGACGAGATTCAGCGTCTCAACGTTCCTTTTTGCGTCCACAACCGGCGCGTCGGGCCGGCGGGCGACAACCGCTTCGACAGCTTTCTCTACATGCACACGATCGGCCGGCCGGTGGAGACCTTCATCCAATTTGCCGGCCTGATTTACGGCGGCGCGGCCGAGAGGTTTCCCAAGTTGCGCATCGGCTTTCTCGAATGCGGCGTCGGCTGGGTGCCCTACTGGATGGAACGAATGGACGAGGAGTGGGAGAAGCGCGGCAAAGTCGAAACGCCGCTCTGCCGGCGCAAGCCGAGCGAGTACGTGAGACATGGAAATTGGTTCTTCGCCGCAGAGCCGGAAGAGGAGATGCTGCCTTACGTCATCGAGCGGATCGGAGACGACAAAATACTTTTCGCCTCCGACTACCCGCACTGGGACGGCATGTTCCCGCGCGTCGTCTCGACGATCCGCGAGCGCAAGGATATTTCCGAGAGCGCCAAGGAAAAAATCCTAGGCGCCAACGCGGCACGTTTTTACGGCTGGGCGTTATGAAGATATTGAAGGCGTTCGTCGCACTTTCGTTTTTCGCCGCCGCAGTGTCCTTCGCCGTCGACGGAATGGCGGCGGAATCGGCTTCGCCGCGCAAAGTTCGCGTCATCTTCACCTCGCTCTCCGGCTCGATGGCCCCTCCGTGGGTGGCGCGCGAGGCCGGCATTTTTAAGAAGCACGGTCTCGACGTGGAGGTGATCGCGATGCCGAGCGGGGTCGAGGGAATGAACGCCCTCATCGCCGGCGAGGTGGATTTCCTGCAAATTTCCGGCGGCACCACCGTCGGCGCGGCGGTCGGCGGCGCCGATGTGACGGTCATTGCGACGACGATCGGGACGCTGGTGCAGAATCTCGTTGTCCGCCCCGAGATTGAGAAGCCGGAGCACCTCAAGGGAAAGACTATCGGGATCAGCCGCTTCGGAACTTCCATCGACACGGGCGCGCGCCTGGCGCTGCGTCACTTCGGTCTGCTGCCGGACAAGGACGTCGCTATTGTGCAGATCGGCGCGGTGGAACAGATCGTCGCGGCCATGCAAGGGAACCGCGTCCAGGGCGGCATTCTTTCGTACCCCGCCATCAGCCGGGCGAAGAAGCTTGGCCATCGCGTGCTGCTTGACATCGCGGGAATGGGCATCCCCTACGCCTCGACGGGAGTGACCACGACGGGAAGACTGATCCGCGAGCAGCCCGATCTTGTGCGACGTTTTGTCAGCGCCGAGGTCGAAGCGATCGCGCGGATGAAGCAGGACAAAGCTTACGCGACGAGCGTGATGGGCAAGTATTTGCGCGTGACGGATCCTGAGCTGCTCTCCGAGGCCTACGAAGTCTACGTGCAGAAGTATCTGATGAAAGTGCCGCTGCCGACCGCGGACGGTATTCGAGCGGTGCTCGACGAGTTGGCGCCGAGAAATCCCAAGGCGCTGAACCAGGACCCGCAGAAGTTTTTCAACGACAGCTTTGTGCGTGAGCTGCAGTCGAGCGGCTTCATCGACCGGCTTTATCGCTGAGCTAAGGTGGAGGCTCCTATGCGCGTGATCGACGCGGACGGCCATGTAGAAGAGAATCCGGCGACGTTTAGCGATAAATATTTCGACCCGGCGCTGCGCTCGCAGCGGCCGCGCGTCATCGGCATGGACGGGCTCGCCTACTGGATGATCGACGAGCAGCTCTACCCACGCCGCGTCGGGCGCGGCTGCCACAACTTGGGCACGCCCGTGAGTTACGACGGTAAGCCGACCAAGCATGCCGCGCGGAAGGCGGACAGTCTCGAGAGCATGGAGCTGACCGATCTCAATGCGCGCCTTAAGATCATGGACGAGGAGGATATCGCCGTCCAGGTCCTCTACCCGACGCTCTTTCTCGCCTATCCTCTAAGCTCCAATCCGGCTCTTCTCACCGCGATGTGCTCGTCCTACAACCGCTGGCTGGGCGACCGACTGGGCGGCCATGAGCGGCTGAAATGGGTCGGCGTCGTCAACCTTGACGACATTCCGGCCGCAGTCCGGCAAGTGCGGGAGGCCAGGCGCCTTGGCGCGGCAGGGATCATGATCTTGGGCACCGCCGGCGACCGCTTGCTGGACGATCCGACTCTCTTTCCATTTTATGAAGCCGTCGCCGGGGAGAATCTGCCTTTGGCCGTGCATGTCGGCTGGGCCTGCCCTTCGATCAATAACCTTTTTACCCACATCTACCCTTCGGGCGTGATCGCTTTTCTCATGCCGGTGCTGATGGGCTTTGTCTCGCTCATCAGCGGCGGCGTGCTAGATCGTTTTCCCAATCTGCGCGTCGTCTTTCTCGAAGCGGGCTGTCTGTGGATCCATTTCATGCTCGACCGCCTCGATCACCGCTTCAAACATTCAAGCAAGAATCTCGCGCACGTCGTCTCGGAAACGGCGCCGCGGGAGGCGCTGCCGCCGATGGACTATATCCGCGGCGGCAATCTCTACTTCAGCGCCGAGATCGAAGACGCGCTCCTGCCGCAGGTGTTGGGCTTGGTAGGCGAGGGGCAGATTGTCTTCGGCTCGGATATGCCGCACGGCGACCGCGAGCGCTTCGCCGCCCGCTCGCTGCTGCAAAGAAACGATATCGGCGAGGCCGAGAAGACGAAGATTCTGGTGGAGAATCCGGTCAGCCTCTATGGGCTCGACGACAAAATCATGAAGGAGATTTCCCATGCGATTTAAAGATAAGGTCGTCATCGTCACCGGCGGAGGAGGAAAGATCGGCAAGGCCTATGCGCTGGCGTTCGCCAAGGAGGGCGCGAAGCTGTCCCTGCCGGACCTCGTCAGCGCCGACCCCGTGGTGAAAGCGATTCAGGACCAGGGAGGGACGGCGATGAGCGTCGAGTGCGACGTCTCCAACGAGGCGAGCGTCAAGGCGATGGTCGACGCAACGGCGAAGCGGTACGGCGGAGTGGACATACTGATTAACAACGCGGCCTACTTCATGACCGTGAAGAAAAGCCCCTTCTGGGAGATGGACGTGGCGGAGTTCGACAAGGCGATGGCGGTCAACGTGCGCGGCGTCTGGCTTTGCGCCAAGGCGGTTTTTCCCTATATGAAGCAGCGGGGCAAAGGGAAGATCGTCAACATCTCGTCGGGAGTCGCACTGAACGGCAACCCCAACTACATTCACTATGTCACGTCCAAGGGCGCGGTGATCTCGATGACGCGCGCGATGGCGCGCGAGCTGGGCGATTTTAATATCTGCGTCAACACCGTCGCGCCTGGCTTCACCCTGACCGAAGGGCGCCAGGTAGACCCCGAATACGAGCGCAAGCGCAACGAGCAGCGCTGCTTCAAGCGCAGCCAGGTGGAGCAAGATATTGTCGGCACGGTGCTTTTTCTGGCCTCCTCCGACAGCGATTTTACCACTGGCCAGCTCCTGGTCGTGGACGGCGGAACCCATTTACTTTAGCAGGCTGCTGAAAAAGACTCATATGCCGTCAGCCCGCTTGGGAATCTCTCTCCGGGCCGATGCGATACGTCGTTGTTACGCTGCTTCTAGGTGCTGATAGAACCTCTTCGCTACGCTTGCATCTCCCCGTCCCACGCATCGGCCCTCCGAGAGACCCCCAAGCGGGCGGTAGTGATGGTTGCGCTCAATCGCCTCGCTCGACGTACGAAAAGAGTACGCCTGCGCTCGCCCATCGATTTTTGCGCGCCTTGCCTCTGAGATCTTTTTGAGCAGCCTGTAAGAGAGTTATTCAGCAGACCGCTATAACTCGCTATTTGATCCTCCAGAGGAAAAGCGTGTGAGTGTGGTGCCAATCCCCGCTGCCGACCTTTTCCACCCTGTCCGGCGTCCAGCCCTCGATGCCGAAATCGTGCGCGACCACGCGCGTCCCCGGTTTCAGCTTCTCTAATTGCGGCCGCAGTTTGATGTTGAACTCAGGCATCATGTAGAGCGTCACAACCGTCGCCGGAGTCAGGTCGACGGTGAAGGCGTTCTGCCGGCGAACCTCCGCCAGGTGTTCTACACCTTCCGCCTTGGCTGCCGCGCGCGAGCGTTCGACTAATTCTTGGTCGATCTCGATCCCGACCGCTCTGACACCGTATTTCTTTGCGGCTCGGATAACGATTCGACCGTCGCCGCTGCCCACGTCATAGACCACATCGTTCGCCTTGACCTCCGCCAGCTCCAGCATCCGATCGATGACCTCCGGGGGAGTAGGGACATACGGAACCTCGCCTGCTGTCCACACAGGCAAGCCGCAGCCGGTCAACAAGAATAGCACCCACGCAGACGATGCAACTCTCTGGAGCAATCTCATTGTCATTCTGTTCTCCCAACCACACGGCAACGCACTTTTCAACAACGATCTCACCCGGAGAGCCTCGGTGGGCCTGTCTCCACCCCCCCCGGAGGGCGTATCGGTCCCAGAGCGAAGATTGACTCCGAGCCGCTGGAAGTCTCTGCGAAGCTGAGGGAGAGCAGCATCGATGTCTGAGTCAGCCACGTTTTTCGGTTGACGAGTTTCGATGCTGCCCGAAGCGAGCAGCAAAGACTTCGCGGCGAGGAGGCACTGGAGCGAAGGGACCGGTACGCCCGACACTTGACACACCTCCGCCATCTGCTATCAAAGGGCCAGCTTTTCACTGAAAGAGAGGAACGGCGCTATGGCGACATGGGACGATGTATTGACGCAGCGAGATAAAGAGGTCTTTGCAAAATCGGGTTATGGCAAGCGGGCGGGGTTCGGCCAGCGGCCGGCGGTGCTGGTGATCGACATGAATTATAATTTCGTCGGCGACAAACCGGAGCCGATTCTCAAATCGATCGAGCGCTTCCGCAACAGTTGCGGCGAGGAAGGATGGGAAGGAGTCCATCGCATCCGCGAGCTGCTCGAAGCGGCGCGCAAGAAGCGTCTGCCGACTTTTTACACGACCGGCCACGAAGGGGGAAGCTCTGTCGCCTTCGGCCGGTGGCACGGAAAAAACAGCCGCGGCGGAGAGGACAAGGGCGAGCGCTGGTCGAAGGGAAACGACATCGTGCCGGAGATCGCCCCGCAAGAACGGGATATATTGGTTCGCAAGCAGAAGCCCAGCGCTTTCTTCGGCACGCCGCTCGTCAGCATGCTCAACGAAGTCCACGCCGACACGGTCCTCGTTACCGGCTGCACCACCAGCGGCTGCGTGCGCGCCAGCGTCATCGACGCTTTTTCTTATAATTTCAGCGTGAGCGTCGTCGAAGAGTGCGTCTTCGACCGCGGTCAGGCCTCCCACAAGATCAACCTCTTCGACATGAATATGAAGTACGCCGACGTCGTCTCGCTCAAAGAGACGCTGGAATACATCGCGGCCTTGCCGCCGACCCTCTACGCGCCGGGGCTGTAACCGATCATGACAAAGAAAATATTCTCCTGGATGGGAAAAGAATTTGTCGCGCTCTCTGCCGAGGCCAGGTCCGGCGGGACGGCGGCGGAGCAGGCGCGTCAGCTTTTTCGAAGCTTTAGTGAAGAGCTGAAGTCCGCCGGGCTTTCGCTGGATAACACCGTGCGAACACGGCTGTGGGGAAGGGACCGGCAGAGCCGCAATCTCGGAAGTGAGGAGCGGACAAGAGCCCTGTCGGGCAACGCGAGATCGGCAAGCTCCAGCTACATCGCGCCGGTTCATTTCGACTCAGACGCCCTGGTCGGATTGGACCTGCTCGCCATGAGACCTTCGCGGCCGGGCATCGAAAAGATTCTCAAGGAATACGAGCCGCCGATCACGCCGCTGCGCTATCTGATTTACGACTCGGTCGTGTTTCTCTCCGGCGTGACGGCCGTGCTTCCCACGCTGGATAACCAGCTCGCAGATATCCTCCCGCGCATCTCCGGCTCTCTCACCGATGCCGGCACGTCGTGGGAGCGCGTCGTGAAAGTCTCCTTTTATCTTCACCGCAGCCAAAAGCCGGAGACACTGACGGCGCTGTTTCGAAAAACGGTCAAGGCCGGGATTCCGCAGATGGATTATTCATTCGTCGACGGTTACTCCGCCGAAGGCAAGTTGGTCGAGATCGAGGTCACCGCAACGAAGTAGTGGCTCTTGGAGGCACGCCGCGTTACACCCACGCCTAACTCAGCGACCGCACCACCAACATCACGCCGATTAAGAAGAGCAGTACGAGCAGGCCGCGATTGAAGGTCTGCTGGTTGACGCGGTCCTGCGTCTTGAGGCCCACGTAGAAGCCGAGCAGGCAAAACAGCGTAACCTGGAGCGACAGCCGCAGGCTCGAAAAAGTAAAGAGATTCCAGGTCGAGACGGCCACGAGCTGGCTCAATTTGGTGATCAGGAAGATGGTTGCGATTGATCGGACAAACTCCGTCTTCGGCAATCTCAACCCATAGAGATAAATCGCCAGCGGCGGGCCCGCCGCGTTGGTCATGCCGTTCAAGAAACCGGTGACAAAACCCAACAGGGGCGACAGTGCTCTCTCCATCGAAGGCGAAATCCGAAAATCGAAGCGCAAAAAATCAGTCGCAACAAAAACAAAAATCATCGCCGCCAGGGAAAGATTCAGAACCCAGAGAGGAAGAATCACGAGGACCTTCGTGCCCAGAAGCACTCCCAACACAGTTAGGACCAGGAGCCAACTGAACCGACGCAGGATCGGCGTGGGAAAACCGCCGCGAAAGATCTGGCCGATGTCCATGACTATGTTGGGAATGACGAGGATGGCGATGGCGGTGCGGATGTCCAGCAGCAGCGCCACCATCGGCGTCGCGATCAGCGGGAAGCCGAAGCCCGTGGTTCCCTTGACGAACGCGGCCAAAAGCAGCGCGGCGCCGACGAGAAGCGTGGTCAGGTCGAGTGGCATGACGAGCGCTGTCTCGCGTTCCGAGTGTCGAGTTCCGAGTTAAATCCTGAAACCAGAAACCTGAAACCCTGGTCTTACCCCTTAGGAAAAGGAATAATGTTCTGAAAATCCCGGATAACTTTTTCGCGCAGCTCGCGGCTCACGCGGCTTACCTTGGGGAACTTGTCGCGCCATTCGAACGGCCTCACCGCGTAAAAGACTGCGCGGCTGTTGGTATGGTCGCGCGCCGCGCGCTTGTCCGGCGGCATGCGCGGATCGAGCGGCGTGCTCCAGCAGCCGTCCACGATGTCGATGTTGGTCGCCGGATCGACGCGCGTCATCATCGCCCAGAGAACCTCTTTCAAATTCGTCGGATCGATATCGTCATCGACGACCACTACGTAGCGGCCGTGGCGCGCGGAGGCCGAAGCCGCAACGGCGGCCATGCCGGCCTGTTTGGCGTGGCCGGCGTAGCGCTGCTTGATGGCGACGACATAGATATAGTTGGTGAAGCTGTAAACTCCCGTCACGTCCTGAATCCCCGCGCTCTCCAATTGATCCCAGAGCAGGCCGGCGCGGAGACTCAAGTCCGTCCGCGGCGCCCCCGGCCACAACGGCGCTTCGTCCTGCAGGATCGGGTCATTGCGATAATAGAGCGCTTTCACTTTGATCACCGGTTGCGCTTCACCTGTGCCCACAGTCCCGCCCGAGTAATAACCGGGCCATTCGCCGAACGGCCCTTCGTCCCGGGATTCGACACTCGGCGGCGGGACTTCACCTTCAATCGCGACTTCCGCCGACGCCGGAATCGGCAGGCCGGTGATCGGCCCTTTGATAATCTCCAACGGCCTCCCGCGAAGCCCGCCCACGTAGTCGAACTCCGACTGCCCCCAGGGAATCTTCGCGTTGGCCGCGAGGAAAGAGAGCGGGTCCGGGCCGAAGGTCGCGACGATGGGACAGCTCTGACCTTTTTCCCAATGGCGCATGCAGATCAACCGGCCGTGCTGTCCGGGACTCATCCAGAGGCCCAGCAGGTCGCGATCGTGAAGCTGCATGCGGTAAGTCCCCATGTTGATAAAACCGCTGTCGGGATCGCGGTTGATCACGGTGTCGCCGGTGCCGATGTAGCGCCCGCCGTCGTTCTCGTGCGAGCGCAGCGCGGGAAAGCGCAGCAGATCGACGTCCTTGCCCTTGAGCACGTTCTCCATCACCGGCCCGGTCTTAACTTCCAGCGGAGGAATCGGCTGCGAGGATCTGATCTTGCGCGACGCGAGGCGGACGAGTTCCAACTTGCTCTTCTCGTGCGGCAGCCCCAGAGCCAGCGCCACGCGTTTGTAAGAAGCGAAGAGGAGAGCGGCGACACGAAAGCCGCGCGGATAGTTTTTGATCTCGTCGAACAGCAGCATCGGCGGCTGCGGGATCAACTCGGCCGTGGTTTCGATCAAGGCGCCGATCTCAAGATTCCAATCCGCTCCTTTGATCTCTTTCCAGTCGCCGATCTGCTTGGACGCTTCGATAAATTCTCTTAGATCGTGACACGCATTTTCCGCCATCGTCATTACCTCTCTTTCAGACGCCTTGGATCCCTGCTATATCTGCGATGAAACAACACGCTGAACGAACGCAGTGTCGCCCATGCACGGTTTAGTGAAACTTCTCCGGCGCACGCCGGTTCGAACCTTTGTTTTTTACCCTCTCATTACCATCGCCTGGGAGCTGGCCGTAAATCGCGGCGCATTGAGACTTGAGCCGATCTTTCTTCCCTTGATGCTCTGGGGCTATCTCCAATACCGCCTGTGCGGCCTTTACCGGATAAAACGTGGCGGAGGCGGCCCCGGACTTGAAACTCCGCCCGAACGCCTGGTCGCGGGCGGACCCTACGCCTACACGCGCAATCCGATGTACCTGGGCCATCTGATCTATCTTACGGGATTGACGCTGAGTTTCCACTCGCTCCTTGCCGCGGCGATCACGCTCGTCACCGCCATCTGGTTCCACCGCCGCGTTGTCGCCGACGAGGAGAGACTCGCCGTTCGTCTCGGCGAACCGTACCAGCACTACTGCGCGAGCGTAAAACGCTGGCTCCCGGGACTTTTCTAAATCGGTTTTTCGACCCGGCTCGCGAACCGTAAACCGCAAATCACGAATCTTCTTATGACGGTTTCACCCGCTTCGCCTTTGCCTTTTCGCCGGTGACGAAGTGGTCGCCCTTGAGCGCCACTTCGGCCTCTTCTTCGTCTTGCCTGGTCCAGTCGCCGAGGCTATAGCCGTACCACGGCATGCGCGGCTTGAGTTCCGGCAGCCCCAGCTCTTCCCAAATCGCTTTAGACCTCTCCATAAATTCTTTTCGCGGCAGCGACACCGGCGTGTAGGGCCAAGGGCGGGTCGCGTCGATCAAGAGCGCGCTGGTCGGCGTCTGCCGGGCGACGTGCGATGGGATGCCGGGCGGATAACACGATGGGTCGAGGCCCGGCGACTTCCCTTTGAGGACCATGACATCCTGGTCCGGTCTGACGTTGAATGAGATCGCCCAGTTGATCATCGCCGGATCGCGGATATCGATATCGTCGTCGACGGCGATGCAGATTTTGGCGTAGCTGCCGCCGTAGCCGGCGGATGCGTTGAGCGCGCGCCAAACGTCGCCCGCGGCGGGCTTCTTCATCTTGACCACGCAGTATCCCTGGCCGCTGCCGCTCACCTCGTCGTGAATCGCCACGTCCACGACGCTCGGGTTCCCGGCGTCGTAGCGGAGAAATTTATACAGCACTTTTTCCGTTCCCGTGTGCTTGATCTTGCTCGACTCGCTCGGCGGAAACTGGCTCATCAACGTCGTGTAGATCGCGTCTTTCCGATGCGTGATGCAGGTCACGTCGAGAAACGGCGCGATGCCGCGATGGCCCATGTAGCCGGGATATTCGCCGAACGGTCCTTCCGGCTCGATCCAATCGGTGGAGAGTTTTCCCTCGATGACGATCTCGGCCGTGGCGGGAACCATGAGATCCACGGTTTTGCATTTGATCAGCGGGATCGGCTCGCCGGCGAGACCGCCGGCCAGACGGTACTCGTCGAAATCTGCCGGCAGCTTAGCCGTCGCGGCGTACGCCACGGCGGGAACCACGCCGATCACGATGGCGGCTTCGAGTGGAATGCCTTTGGCCTGGCATTTTCTCCAGTGCTGTCCCATGTGCTGGCCGAGAAAAAGTCCGCCGGTGCGGTCGGGCGCCTTGATCTGTCCGCGGTAGTTGCCGATGTTGTAGACGCCTGTCTCGGGATCTTTCGTCACCCAGTTGGCCGAGGTGAGATAGGGCGCGTTGTCGAAGCCGGGGGTCGAAATTGGAACCGGAATCATGTCGAGGCCGTAGCCGCTCAGAAGATCGTTTCCCATGCGCACGACTTCCTGCGCCGGACCGGATTCGACGACGACCGGCGGGATCGGTTTTAACTGCGCCTCGGTCCAGCGGTCGAATATCTCATCGGGCGTACACATGAGGCCGATGCTGTAGATTTCCGTGGATGCGGCGAGCGTGCCGACGGTGACCGGCATCGTGTAGCGCTTGCCTTTCACATCGACGACATTCTCGAACAAAAAGGCTTTGCGCTCCTGTTCTTCCAGCCCGCGAAACTGCCATCGCACAAGCGGCATCAGCTCCGTGTCTTTGTTGATCTCGCGCTTGATGCGCCGGAGCTTTCCGCGCTCCTCTAAAACCTTGAGATGTTCCCGAACATCCCGGTAATATTTTCTCTTTTCCATCCCGCCGATCCTCCGTAAAGTGTCTCTTCATCTATCACCGCACCACCCAACCTTGTCAAGGACTATTCCTCGCCGACGCTCGGAATCTCTCCGCCAAAGTACGGTGGCGGACAGATCTCAGATTTGCGATTTGAGATTTGCCATTTGAGATGCCCGAAGGGCCTGCCTCAGACCGAAAGAAATTTCCCCCGCAGGCTCTTCTCTCTCTTCTTGACAAAGCCCTCCCCCCAACCTAAGTTCAGACCAGTTCAATCAGCCTCACGCTAAGAGCGAGAATTCTATGGCGAATCTCGGATTTATCGGACTCGGAACGATGGGCAGCGGCATGGTCAAGCGGCTGCTCGCCGCCGGCCACACCGTGCACGGCTACAACCGGACCAAGTCGAAAGCCCAAGTGCTGCTCGACAGCGGGATGAAGTGGGCGGAGACGCCCGCGCAGGCGACGCGCGCGGCGGATGTCGTCTTCAGCATGGTCACCGACACAAATGCGTTGCGAGCCATCACGAGCGGCCCCGACGCCATTCTGTCGGCGCTGGGGCCGGGAAAAACCTACATCGACATGAGCACCGTCAGCCCGGCCGTAAGCCGCGAGATCGCGGCGCAGGTCGCGGCCAAAGGCGCCCGGATGCTGGACGCGCCGGTCTCCGGCAGCGTGAGCACGCTCGAAGAGGGCAAGCTCTCCATCATGGCCGCGGGCGAGCGCGCCGCCTTCGACCGCGTCGAGCCGATTCTCAAAGATATCGGCCCGAAAGTGACCTATGTCGGCGCCAACGGCCTGGCTGTCTCGATCAAGATCGCGACCAACCTAAACCTCGCCGTCCAGATGCTCGCCTTCAGCGAAGGAATCCTCCTGGCGGAAAAAAGCGGCATTCCGCGCGAGACCGCCGTCGAAGTTTTTCTCAACAGCGTGATGGCCTCCCCGATGGTCAAATACCGCGGGCCGTTCGTGCTCAAGATGCCCGATGAGGCCTGGTTCAACGTCAACATGATGCAAAAGGATATGCTGCTCGCCCTGGAGCTGGGAAGGAATCTCGGCCTGCCTCTTCCGACGACGGCCGTGACGAATGAGATGCTCACGGCAGCGCGCGCGATGGGATTTGCCGACAAAGATTTCGCCGTCCTGTTCGAGACGCTGGCGAAAATGGCGGGGAAACAATAATTTTGAATTCTCAATTTT
>Ga0156192_1158_pt1 | contig 35826 bp, 31 predicted proteins | sample RifCSPlowO2_12_FD_107845 | JGI IMG/M metagenome (GOLD analysis project Ga0156192, IMG submission 107845) | Deltaproteobacteria bacterium RIFCSPLOWO2_12_FULL_60_19
CTATGCGTTAAAGAAGTTGGGGTTGAACCCGGAGAAAGACGTAACGATCGTTGGGGCCGGCGGGGCGGGAGAGCGGTTCGCGGCCGTAAGCGGCGGGCACCTTCAGGCAACGGTTGTCCAGCCGCCTTTTACGCTGCTTGCCCGCAAAGCCGGTTTCCCGATACTGGTCGACCTCTCGAAGGAGGAGTTCGACTACATCATCTCCGGGCCGCTCACCACGCGATCTTTCATTCGTTCGGACAGAGAAACCGTCATGAATTTCATGCGCGGCCTCGCCGATGGCATGGATTTTTATCGCGACGAGAAAAACAAAGACCAGGTCATCAAGTTTGTTGGCGACTACTATCGATCCAATGCCGTCGAGGAGTTGGACGAGACGCGCCGAGCCTACAGCCAGCTGACTCCGGGACTGCCGGTCATCGCGGTCAAGTCGATCGAAAATTTTATCGCCAACGACCGGGTCCTCTCGACCATGAACCTCAAGGCGGCGGATATTCTCGACCTGTCGTTCCTGGAGAAACTCGAGGAAGAACGAAAAGCCAGAGGGCGCTAGAAAGGCGAATGATGCAAAACACTACTGTCATCTACGAAGTCACAAACCAGATCGGCTGGATCACGCTCAACCGGCCCGACGTGATGAACGCGATCAATCAGGAAATGAGCGGCGAGATTGTGAGCGCGTGTCGTCAAGCGGAGGAAGACGAGACTGTCCGCATCGTTATCTTCAAAGGCGCGGGCGAAAAGGCGTTCTCCAGCGGCATGGATTTAAAAGAAAGGGCGCAGGGCGCGCCGGTCTCGGTCATCGAGAGAAGGCAGGTGAAGACGGCGTCGGAGGCCAACACTCCGACCAAGGCGGTGGCCACTATCGCCAAGCCGACGATCGCCGCGATCAACGGCTACGCCGTCGGCGGCGGCTTGGAATTGGCGCTCGCGTGCGATCTCAGAATTGCCACGGAGGACTCCAAGCTCGGTCTCACCGAGGTTCGGCATGGGATTTTGCCCGGGGCGGGCGGGACCCAGCGGCTGGCGCGCGCTGTGGGGATCGCCAAAGCATTGGAGATCTGTCTCCTGGGTCAACTGATCGACGGCAAGGAGGCGTTCCGCATCGGCCTGGTGAATCAAGCCGTGGCGCGCGAAGAGCTGATCGCGGCCGCGGAGCGCATGGCGCAGACGCTGCTCAAGGGCGCGCCGTTTTCGCTCCGCTATATAAAGGAAGCAATCCGCAAGGGCTTTGACCTTCCGCTGGAGGAAGGGTTGCGCCTGGAGGCGGACCTCTCGGCGCTGATCGGCACGACCGAGGACAGCAAGGAGGGGCCGCGCGCCTTTACGGAGAAGCGGGCGCCGGTTTGGAAAGGGAAGTAAGAGTCTGCCTGATGCGCCTCTCCGGCCTGATGCAATACGGGCGTCGTCCGCTCGACAAGAGTGGTGATGGGATCTTTGGGGTACGCTTGTGTCTCCTCGTCCGGTGCATCAGTCCTTCGACGCGCCCCAGGCAGACCAAGTTGAGAGAGTAAGGAATGAAGCGCGAATGACGACTCCGTTACTCATAGCCGACGCGCTTAGGCGGAACGCCTGGAAGTATCCGGTTAAACTCGCCGTCAAAGACGCCAGGCGGCAGGTCACTTATCGGGAGCTTAACGCCAGGGTCAACCGGCTGGCCCGCGCTCTCCTGGGGATGGGCATCGGGAAAGGCGATCCCGTGGCGCTCCTGGTCGGCAACCGGATCGAGCATCTGGAGATTTTCTTCGCGCTGGCGAAGATCGGAGCTTTGTCGGTTCCGCTCGATGTGAAGTGGCGCGCGCTGGAGATGGGCGCCGTTCTATCCTCGCTCACGCCCGCCGCGCTGTTTCTTGAGACCGCGTGCGCGGATGAGTTCGCGAAGGCAAAGGCGGCAAACCATCTCGCGTCGCTTAAAACGATAGAGCTCTCGCAGGCAGCCTACGGACGTTTGGTGGATGAAGGGGAGGCCGAAGAGCCGGCGGTAGAGGTCGGGGAAGACGATCCCGTCGCCGTGCTGATCACTTCGGGGACCACAGGCCTTCCCAAGGGCTGTCTGACGACTCACCGGGCCTATGTTCTTCACTGCATCAACAACGCCATCGAGAAAGGACTTGGGGTGCATGACACGGGGCTGCTCGCCTCGCCGATCTACTTCAGCGCCGGAAGATCGTTTACGCTGGGGATCTTGTACTTCGGCGGCACGATGATTTTGCACGAGCGGTTCGATCCGGTCGAAGTTTTAACGACGATCGAGAGAGAAAAGGTGACTTATCTCGGGGCCGTTCCGACCATGTGCGAGCGGCTGCTGCAGGTCCCTGACGTGGAGAAGTTCGATACCAGCTCGCTTCGCTGCCTCGCCATCACGGGTGGAAAAGTCCACGGCCCGGTGTTGGAAGGGCTCAGAAAATATATCACGCCGAATATCTATCGGACCTACGCCTCTACAGACTCCGGCCAGATGGCCATTGCCAAGCCTGGAGATATGGAGGCGAAGCCCCTCTCGGCGGGCCGTCCCGTCTGGTGCGTCGAGCTGCGCGTCGTCGACGACGCGCGCAACGCCGTGCCCGTCAACGAAGTGGGGGAGATCGTCTGCAAGAGTCCGCTCGCCACCCAGGGTTATTACAAAAATCCGGAGGCGACCGCCGCATCGTTTCGCGACGGCTGGTTTCACACCGGCGACCTGGGCTATTTCGACGAGGACGGCTATCTCTATGTCGTGGGGAGAAAGAAGGATATGGTGAAAAGCGGCGGGATCAGTATCTATCCACTGGAGATAGAGACGGTGCTGTATCATCACCCCGACGTGCTGGAAGCGGCGGTGTTCGGCCTGCCCGATCCGAAGTGGGGAGAAGTCGTGACGGCGGTGGTCGTTCCGCGCAAGGGGGCCGCGCTTCGCGGCGACGAGCTGATTCAATTTTGCAAGGAGCGTCTGGCTTCTTACAAAGTTCCGAAATCGGTGGAGATCGTTGACTCGCTGCCGCATACTGAGTTGGGGAAAGTGGCTAAGGATAGCTTAAGGGAAACTTTCAAATTATTGCTCTAAGATGCTAAAAACACAGGAGTGTTTATGGCTGAATACAAGACGATCCTGGTAGAGAAGAAAAGCGGCATCACGACGGTCACATTCAACCGGCCGGAGCAGCGCAACGCGATGAGCCCGCAGCTTCACCGCGACATGCACGCTGCGCTGACCGAACTGCGGTACGACAAAGAGACCAGGGTGATTATTTTGACCGGCGCGGGCCCGAGCTTTTGCGCCGGACAGGATTTAAAGCAGTATTTCCTCGAGATGGACTCGCAGCCGCAGAGCGTTCGCGATGAGGTTCGCGACTTGTCGCGGCGCTGGCGCAACGAGCTGCTGCGCACGATGCCGCAGCCGGTGATCGCCATGATCAACGGCTGGTGCTTCGGCGGCGGTTTCACAGTCGTCACCGCCGCGGACATCGCGATCGCCGCCGAGGACGCCGTATTCGGTTTGTCCGAGGTGAACTTCGGCCACTTCCCCGGCGGAGAAGTCACTATCGTGCTCACCGAGCATCTCCAGCCCAAGCACGGACTTTTCTACGCGCTCACGGGCAAGACCTTCACGGCAAAAGAGGCGGAGCGCATCGGGCTTATCACCAAAGCGGTGCCGCGCGCCGATCTTGAGAAGGAAACGATGGCCATCGCTGAAAATCTGCGTGAGAAGGACCCCGTTGCGTTGAAGGCCGTGAAAGAGGCGTGGTACTACACGTTCTATAGTCCGCCCGATGTGGCGTATGAAATCTCCGGGCTTATCTCTCAGCGCGTAACGCAGCAGCACGGCGGACGCCCGGGCATTCAACAGTTCAAGGAGAAGAGATATCAGCCGGGGTTGGGGGCGTATAAGTGGGAGAAGTAGGGGGAGAAACGGAGAAACGAAGAAACGGAGGGGACGCATGAGGTACTTGCCGCTGTGTAGAGGAGCGCGAGCGCTGTTGGCAGGCGTAGTCGTCATGGCGACCAGCGCCGTGTTCGCGCAGGACTGGACGGTAAAAGCGCGTGAGGAGAAATCGCTCGTCCTTTATCACACCACCAATGTTCCCGACACACAGAAGATTCTCGATGGGTTCCGCCAGCGCGCGCCGTATCTGGCCGTCGAGCCGTTTCGCGCGACGGGAGAAAAGCTGATTCAACGCATCACCACCGAGATCAAGGCCGGCCGCCATCTGGCGGATGTCTACATCATCAGCGGTCTCCAGGCCTGGCTGCTGAAAGACGCCGGGTATATTGCGCCGTACCGTTCGCCCGAACGCGACCGGGTGAACTCCGCGCTGAAAGACCGCGAGGGCTACTGGAGCGGAATCTACTGGAACCTGGAGGTGCTGGGCTACCAAACAAAACTCGTGCCGGCTCATGAAGTGCCGAAGCGGTGGGAGGATCTGGCAAGCCCCCGGTGGAAGGGCCAGGTCGGCTTAGAGGAGGAGGATGTCCAGTGGTACGCCTCCATCTTGCAGCTTATGGGGGAGGAGAAGGGGAAAGAGCTGATGCGCCGGATCGCCCAACAGCGCCCGCAGATCCGCCGCGGCCACACATTGCTCGGCCAGCTCATGGCTGCGGGAGAATTCGCCCTCGCGCCGACGTTGCGCGTCCATGAAGCGGAAGCTCTGCGGCGGAGAGGCGCCCCCGTCGACTGGCACGCCATCGAGCCGCTGGCGCCGAACCCGCCGGTTTGCGTCATGTTGCCGAAAAGCGCGCCCCGGCCCAACGCCGCCAAGGTGTTTATCGACTATATTCTTTCCCGCGATGGACAGGAGGTCCTCCGGCAAATGGGCCGCAACAGCTCGCGGGTCGATGTCGAGCAGTCGATCGCGCGGGTGACGAAGGTCAAGCTCATGGAGATGGATTGGGAGAAAGTGCAAAAAAACTACGCCCGCTATGCCACGGAGTTCCGTGAGATCTTCGTCGCTGGGGCGGCGCATTAAACGGAGGCGAGAAAAAAATGGGATCTTTGACTTCTTTTCCACGCGGCGGAGGAAGGATTGCGTCATTGTTGCTTTCCCTGATTCTTGTTTTCTCTGGTTTTGGTGGCGATATAGGCTGGGGCCAGACGGAACACGCGTCAAAGCTCGTCGAGGGCGCAAAAAAGGAAGGCAAGCTCGTCTGGTACACCTCGATGGCGATCGACACCTCGAAGCCGATTCTGGATGAGTTCCTGAAAGAATATCCCTTCGTCAAAGCCGATCTCGTTCGCGCAGGGGAAGAGCAGCTCTTAAGCCGCATCATGACCGAGACCCGGGCGGGGAGATGGCTGTTCGATGTGGTCTCGACGAGCGCCGTACAGGTGCTGGCGCTGAGAAACTTTCTGTCTCCGTATGCGTCCGTGGAGACCCGCGCCTACAGCGATGAGCTAAAAGATTCCAAAAACCGATGGACGGCGATCTACAACAACAACCTCATCCTGACCTACAACACTAAGATGGTGTCGGCAAAAGAAGCACCCAGAGACTACGGCGACCTTTTGGACGCGAAGTGGAAGGGCAAGATCCTCATGGACTCGACCGACTATGATTGGTACGGGACGCTGGCGAGCTTCTGGGGCAAGGAAACAGCCAGGCGGTATCTGGAACGCCTGGCCCAGCAGAATCCCGCTTGGCGCAGGGGGCATGGCCTGTTGGCGCAGCTTGTAGGCGCGGGGGAAGCTCCTCTGGGTTGGGCCTACAGCTTTCGCGTCGAGAGGATGAAGAAAGAGGGCGCGCCGATCGACTGGGTGGAGAGCTTCAATCCGATCGTGACGACGATCAACGGGATCGGCCTGAGCGTGAAGGCGAGCAACCCGAACACGAGCCGGCTCTTCATCGACTTCATTCTTTCAAAGAAGGCTCAGGAGATGATTCGAGACATGCGGCGCATCCCCGCTCGGAGCGACGTGAAGCCGCTGGCGCCGAAGATGGACCAGTCCAAACTGCGCCTCAAGCTCGTCCCCGGAGAGGTTTCTGTCAACATCGATCAGTACGCCGAGGAGTTCAGAAAGATATTCGGCCTTTGAGTTCCATTTCCGTCAAGGCTGCTGAAAACCCTGTCAAACGCTTCGTTCGTCCCGCTTGACACCCGATTCGACGGTCAACTATGCTCGCGGTCAAAGTTCGTTAAGGAGGAACAAAACGATGGGGACGAAGAATTATCAGACCGTGAAGGTTGAGAAGGATAACGGGATTACGTGGGTGACGCTCAACCGGCCGGAGAAACGCAACGCTATGAATCCGCAGCTTCACTACGACATGCTCGACGCGCTGACGGAGCTGGAGACGGACAAGGAAACGCAGGTGGTGGTGTTGACCGGGGCGGGGGAGGCGTGGTGCGCGGGACAGGATTTGCGGGAATATTTCCGCGCGACGGACAACAACCCGGTGGAGCGGCGGCGCGCGAGCTGGGCGTCGCAGGAGTGGCGCTGGCGGCGGCTGTTTACCTTTCCCAAGCCAACTATTGCGATGGTCAACGGTTACTGCTTCGGCGGGGCCTTCACGCCGTTGATCGCCTGCGATTTCGCCATCGCCGCAGAAGACGCGATCTTCGGCCTGAGCGAGATCAACTGGGGCATCTTCCCGGGTGGATTGGTCAGCCGGGTGTTGGCGGATGCGTTGAGCTATCGCGACGCGCTGTACTACATCATGACCGGCGATCCGTTCGACGGGAAGAAGGCGGCGGAGCTGAAGCTCGTAAACTTCGCCGTCCCAAAAGCGAAGTTGAAAGATGAGACGGTCAAGCTGGCGAAGAAACTCATGGAGAAAAATCCTCAGACGCTGCGCGCGGCGAAGGAGGTTTACAAATTCTGCCGCACGATGGACTACGCGCAGGCCGAGGACTACATGTCGGCGAAAGGGATCGCGCTCCGCGCGACGGACCCGGAGAAGGGGCGCGAAGAGGGGACAAAACAGTTCCTCGACGAGAAGAGCTTTCGGCCGGGGCTGGGCGCTTACCAGCGCAAGAAGAGTTAAGGGCTACGGGTATTTTAGATTTTCGATTGCCGATTTTCGATTGGTGAATCTTCAGCCAAAGGCTGATCCGCCTCAGGCGGAAAAATCCAAAATCTAAAATCGAAAATGGGTGGGGTTCCTGGGGGCGTAGGGGAAGATGGATTTCAATCTGCCTGAAGAGCTTCAGTTGCTGAAAGAGACATTGCGGCGGTTTGTCGACAAGGAGCTGATTCCGCTGGAGCGGGAGTTTCGCCCGGAGGGCGAGGAGATGCCGGAGCGCTTGCTCAAGCCGCTGCAAGAAAAAGTGAAGGCGATGGGGCTGTGGATGCTCGACGTCCCGCAGGAGTACGGCGGGGCCGGGCTCGGCCTGCTCGCGCGCTGCGTCATCCAAGAAGAAGTCTCCCGCACCGTGGTCCTGCCGTTTCGCGGCAGTGAGCTGTTTGGCCACGACGTGCGGCCGGTGCTGTTCCACTGCAACGCAGAACAAAAGGAACGTTTTCTCAAACCCGTTCTTCAGGGCGAGATGCGCGTCTGTTTCGCCCAGACCGAGCCGGACGCGGGCAGCGATCCCGCCAGCATACAGACGCGCGCGGTGCGCGACGGCGAGCACTTCGTTTTAAACGGCACCAAGCGCTTCATCAGCGGCGCGGGCCGGGCGGACTACGCCCAGGTGATGGCGGTCACCGACCCGGAGAAGCGAGCGCGCGGCGGCATCACCTGCTTCATGGTCGATATGAAAAGCCCCGGCGTCATCCTCGACCGCCAGTGGCCGACGATGATGGGCGACGCGCCGTGGCAGATTGTGTTTGACGGCGCGCGCGTGCCCGCCGCGAATGTGATCGGCAAGATCGGCGAGGGATTCTCGCTGGCCCAGCAGTGGATTCAAGACGGGCGCATCAAAGGTCACGGCGCGCGTCCCGTCGGCATCGCGCAGCGGGCGCTGGAGATGATGATGGACTATTCGCGTCACCGCGTGACCTTCGGCCGGCCGCTCGCGGAGCGCCAGGCGGTGCAGTTCATGATCGCCGACTCGGCGACGGAGCTTCGAGCGGCTCGTCTTCTGGTTCACGAGTGCGCGTGGCGTCACGACGGGGGGGAAGACGTGCGGAATCTCTCCTACATGGTAAAGATCACTTCCACCGAGATGGCGAGCCGGGTGGTGGATCGCGCGATCAAGGTCCACGGCGGCATAGGTCTGACCAAGGATTTGCCGCTCGAATGGTGGTATCGCCAGGTGCGGAGCATCCGCATCACGGAAGGGGCGACGGAAGTTCTGCGCTGGCGTCTGGCGCAAAACCTCCTCAAGGGCCGATGAAAAAGGACCATCTACGGCGTTGTGCTCGGCTCGTTTCGCTCGACGTACTGGAGAGGACGCCTGCGCTCGCGGACCTTTGCACGCCTTGTATCTGGGACCTTTTTGATCGGCCTTGAAGAGAATTGTGAAAGAATAGAAGCTTAAGGCGTGTCACCAGTTCCCACGTTCAGGTTAGGAATGGCTACGATTAAACTGGTTGCCGGTTACGCGACGATCGGGCAGGGCGCGGGTCCGATGATCGTGACTGAGAAGGCGGGCCTGTTCGCAAAGCACGGGCTTGAGGTCGAGACTCGGCTGATGGGCGGCGCGACGGGCGTTGTCAGAGGCCTCATCAGCGGAGAGATCCTGTTCGGCAATCTGGCGGCGCCGGCTCTTCTGAAGGCGGTCCTAACGCAAAGCGCGGATCTTGTATTTCTCACCGGCGGCATCAACCAGCAGTTTTTAGCGGCCCGGCCGGGCATCAGAGATCGCAAGGAGTTAGACGGCGCAAGGATCGGCCTGGTCGGCGACCCCGGACTGAACGACGTGCTGGTCCACTTCGTGATGGAGCAACTGGAGAAAGAAGGTGTTAGCGGTCTTCGCCTTGCGCCGATCCCAAGCGGCGGGAGAGAAGGCATGGCGCTGCTTCTTCAAGGGCAGTGCGACGCTCTCGTGATGACGCCGCCTGAAGCTATCGAAGCGAGGCGGCAAGGTTGCTCGTTTCTCGTGGATTTTGCCGAGTTCGGCTTAAACTACGCTTTGGGCGGCATCGCGACGCGGCAAAGAACAGTCGAACGCGAGCCGGACGTCACAAAGAGATTCGTTCGAGCCTACGTGGAGGGGATGCACCGCTACCGGACGGACCGAGATTTCACCATTCAGGTGCAGCAGGAGTACAGCGGCATCGCCGACCGCTCGATCGCCGAAGAGACTTACGATCTCACCCAGCCTGGAATGCCGAAAGTACCTTACCCTGTGCCTGAGGCCCTTGCCAAAGCGCTTAAAGTTATGTCCAGAGACTTGCGGCCCGCTGCGACCGCCGACCCTCGCCGCTTCGTCGACGATCGTTTGATCCGCGAGCTGGAACAAGAAGGGTTCATCGCCTCACTGTACGCGGTTTAAGTCTCTTTTGGGGGCACGACGTCACGAAGGCGCTGAAGATTTTTTTCTGCCAACGGTCTCTATGCGTAAGGAATTCCGGATGCCACTGGACGCCGAGGACGAACGAATGGTCTTTACTCTCGATCCCTTCGATCACGGAGTCGCCGGCGGTGGCGTTAACGAGCAATCCTTTACCCAGTTCCTTCACCGCCTGGTGGTGCGTGGTGTTGACCTCCAACGAGGCGCGGCCCACGATGGCTCTCAGCTTCGTGCCCTCGTGAATCCGGACTTCATGTCCGCCGCGATCCTTCAACGCGCCTTGCTCGTGTTTTCCGGCGCCGGCGATCTGCGTCCCGATGTCCTGATAGAGCGTGCCCCCGACGGCGACGTTGATCGCCTGCGCGCCGCCGCAGATGCCTAGGAGCGGCAGGTCGCGCTTGAGCGCGAGTGAGATCAGCCCCAACTCGAATTCCGTCCGCTCCTTGCGGATGTGGCGCAGGCCGTCGATCGGCTTTTCGCCGTAGAATTCAGGATGGATGTCGAAATTTCCGCCGCTCACGACGAGGCCGTCCAGCCGGTCCAGGTTGGTCCGCATCGTCGCGCGAGAGCCGGTGATCAGCAGCACCATAGGGACGGCGCCCGCTTGTTCGATCGCCCGCGCGTAGCGCGCCTGGAGGACGATCAACGGCTCGCCTTTTCCGTCGGGCTTCGACGTCGGGGCAGTGGCGACATCGGGCGTAATTCCGATGAGCGGCTGCCTGCGGGAGCGCCCGGTCATTTCTCTCCTCCGTAGAGCTTGCGGTAGATTCTCAAATTGCGCAGCACGAGCTTCACGTAGAGCCGGGTCTCGCTGTAAGAGATTCGCTCGATGAACTCGTCCTCTTCGACGGGGCCGATCTGTCTTTCCCAGCGCGCCACGGCGTTCTCGCCGGCGTTGTAGGCGGCGATCGCCTTAGCGAGGTTGTTAGAATAGCGTCGCAAGAGATCTTTGAGATATTGCGTGCCGAGCGTGAGGTTGAGCACGGGCTCGAAGAGCCGCTCGCGGTCGGGTGACTGAAGGCGAAGCTGTCGGGCGACGCGGGCGGCCGTCGGTTGGAGCAGCTGCATTAAGCCGAGGGCCGACGCGCGGGAGATCGCATTAGGGTCGAACAAGCTTTCCTGACGGATCAGTCCCACGACGAGGTATGGATCGAGGCCCTTCTCCTGCGCCAGCTTTTTGACGGTCTCCCAGTAGGCCAACGGGTAGCGGTAACGAAACAGGTCGTCGGAGCCGCCGGCGAGCTGTCCCGCCAGCACGACGCTGCGGTTGAACGCCAGGTTGCGCTCATACTCTCGGACGAGGAGCAGGCGGAGCGGCAGCGGCTCGACGCCGCGGTTTCTCATCTCGTCCAGCTCGGCGGTGGCCAACTGGTTGAGCGCCAGCTCCGCCAGCTCGCGCGCCCGCGCGAGGCGAAACGCCTGCGTCGCATTCAACTGCGGCTCCGGCGCGCTCGCCGGATTCGATTCGGCGGCTCTCTTTTCTTCGACCGCCACTCCCATCCGCTCGAGCCATCCCGCGGCCGCGCCCTTATAGTAGCTCTCGTCAGGGTCCCGCAGGATACCGAGAAAAATCTGCTTCGCCTCTTCCTGGCGTTCCGTTCGATAGGCCATGCGGGCCTGCCAGTAGAGCGCCGCCGCGCCGTACCTCGTGTTGTCCCGCCGAGCCGCGAGCCGCTTAAATGCCGCGTAGGCGGCGTTGTCGTCGCCGCGCAGATAGTAGAGCCACGCGGGCCTCCAGCCCGCCTCTTCGCGCAGCTCGCGGTCCCGCGATCGCTCGGAGAGAGCCTGATATTGCGCCAGGGCCTGGTCGATGTTGCCCAGGAATTCGTAGATGCGCGCGGAAGCGAACTGGGCGTGATCGACGTGCGCGCTCGACGGGTAGCGCTCGCGCAGCCGCCCGAAGTGCTCCAGGGCCTTGAGATTCTCGTCGCGGTTCCAGTAGATCATCGCGAGGTGGTGCAGCGCCGTGGGCGCCTCCGGGCTGTCCGGGAATTGCTGGACGATTTCCGTCAGCAGCGGCACGGCTTCGTCTCGCCTGCGCTGCGCGCGATAAACGCTCGCCAGGCTCGTCAGCAGCCGCGGCCGAAGGTCGCTCCGGGGCGTTTGCGCCAGCAGGGCGCGATAGAGCTTTTCAGCTTCAGGGTAGGCCTGCTCCCGGGTCAACGTCTCCGCTTCGCTCAACTGCGCTTCCGGCGTCGCCAGGCCGAAGAGGTCGGGATACTTCTCCCGCAGGGCGGCGACCTCTTTTCTTACCGCCGCGCCCCAGCGGGAGAGGGGCGACGATCCCCGCAGCTCCTGGTAGGTGGAATAGCTTTGTTTGAACTCGCCCGTGATACTATAGGCCTGGCCGAGAAGATAGGACGCCTCGTCCAAAATCTCCCCTTTAGCCTGCAGGGCGCGGAGCGCGCGCAGCTGTTCTATCGCTTGCGCATAGTTTGTCTCCGCTAAAGAGAGCTTCGCGAGATCGAGGGTCGCCTGCGGGCGCCAGATGCTCTGAGGAAAGTTTTGCTGAAGCCTGGCGATGTGCCGTTTCGCGCTGTCGCGGTCTTGCCGGGCGAGGGCGAGCTGCGCGAGATAGTACAGGCTGTAATCTTCCAGCGGGTAGCCGCGGTCGAGAGTCTTGAGAAAAAGGGCTTCGGCCTCCGCTCCTTTATTTTGCGAGAACAGCGCATAGGCCGTGGAAAATAGCTCGCGCGGGGCGATTTCCTCGGCGGCGAGGGAAGACGCCCAGCAAGGCCAGGCAAGGGCGAGTAGGAAGGTCCAAACTTGCCGCATGAAAGTAACCCAAGTCTATACGAAAACCGCGCGTTTTGAAAATCCGCGTCGGGCCTATCTGGCAGGCGCCTGCATCCGCTCGCGCGACTCCACGACCAGATCGTAGAGCCCCTGCCGCGCCTCTTCATCGACGATGTTGGGGGAGGCGCCTAGGTTGGCGGCGACCTCGTCCTGGCTGAAAATGAAGGCCTTCCAAACCTCGGGGGGATAGGATTCCAGGGGCAGGGCAAGACCGCCGTGGGGGGAGCCGTGGGGGATGGTGACGTGATGGCTTTGCGATCCGACGCCGCCTAGGGTGTGACAGTACACGCAGCCGTTGCGGAAGGTCAGGGCCTCGTAGAGTTCTTTGGGAAGATGGCGGAGCGGCTCGAGCGGATCTTTCTCCGTCAGCTGAAAGCTGTTCTCGGTCAGGGCGTAGTGTGACGCCTGGGGTCCGAACTCCGGGGGCGCCGGCTCCAGAAAATGAATGAACGCGCCGAGCGGCCGCGCCATCATCGGAGGCGGCGGGCTCTCCTTCCACGAATATTCGCGCAGCCCCCGATAGAAAACGCCCAATCGAAATAGATTCCGCTCGTCGTCGATGCCGATGACGATGACCGGCTTGTAGGGCTCGATCCGCCGCCGGTCCCAGAATATTTTTTCGTTGCGCAGGTTGGTGATGGTGAGGTAGTTTCCGCCGCCGATTTTTTCCTGCGGCACGGAATCCAGGTAGGAGAGAAGATCGATGGCCGCATAGGATTCGAGCGGCAGATCCAGCAGCTCGTATCTCATCGTGGTGTAGACCGGCAGCAGCTTGGCCACCAATCGCTGGTCGACGGGAAAGGAGCGAAGCAGTTTTTCGTCGCGCCAGAAAGGCAGGGTCGAGAACGGCAGATTGGGCCAGCTGCGTTTTGTCCCGAAGAACCACGCCCTCGGCTCCGGCAGGGGCGCTACTTTGAGAAATTCGAGAATCAGCTCGCGCACCGGGTTATCCACGCCCGCCAGTTGCGTAAGAGAAAAATGGTTTCGGTCGGGGATAAGGTACTGCTCGACCCTTGAATGACCCGCGGCGCGGAGCGCGTTGGCGAATTTTCTCGCTTCCAGGGGGAAGCCGGGAAAGTCGCTCTCAGCCGCGAGGATGAGAAACGGCGGAGCGGCGGCGCGGATGTGGGTCGTCGGGGAGGCGGCCTTGAGGATGTCCGGATTCTCGCCGAAGGTCTGCTGAACGGCCGCTCTCTGCTGGTCCGAGCTTGCCGCTGTTGGATGGAGATTGTAAATCCCGCTGAGGGCGATGACGCCCGCCAGCGATTGGGAACTCAGGCGGTGAGCGCCCAGATACGCAGGGTCCAGCGCCACCAGCGCGGCGAGATGTGCTCCTGCCGAATGACCGGCAAGGACGATCCGTCGGCCGTCGTATCCATACTTGTTAGCCTCGCGCGCGAGATGGGCGACGGCGGCGGCTACGTCTTGGGCCTGGGTGGGATGGCGGTGGGTCGGCGCGAGACGATAGCGAACCAGAGCGACGGCGACGCCGCTAGGCACGAGCGCGTCGGTTACATCCGGGCCGATCCGATAGTTATCGTCGGAAAGCAGCCAGAATCCGCCGTGGACAAAAACAACCAGCGGCGGTTTCACCGCGGATTTCGGCGGCAAATATAAATCCAAGGTCTGGCGACGGTCGACGGTTTTCGCTGTTGTCTTGGTGTAGGGGATATCGCGAACGATGCTCGGTTTGGAGGCCGCTACGGATTGAGCGGGGGCCGCGGGCGGCGTTGTAGTCCCCAGATTGTATAGAGCCCACAAGGCTAGGCTGAGTGCTGCGGCGCGGAAATGGAAAAGGGGATGCATAGTTCAAAATGGTTAAGGCAAACCGCTCGATCGGAAAGAATATCGGACGAGAAGATTACATGTCAACTAAACGGCGGCGGGCGGTGATGGTTGTTTTCGCTTGACAGAAACGCGGCGTGGAAATATGGGTGGGAGGGGAGGAGTTTTCGATGCAGCATTGGGAAATCGGCATCCAGCTGTGGCCCTGGTACTCGGTGAAGCAGCTGCTCGCCTACGCGGAGCGGGCGGTGGAGTCCTATCCGTTCGACCAGATCTGGATGTGCGACGAGTTTCAATACGAAGACTCCATGACCGTGCTGGCGGCGATGGCGATGCGCCTCAACGTCTCGGTCGGCACGATGGTGACTTTTCCTCATCGCAATCCCATGGAGCTGGCCCAGCGCTTCTCCAGCGTCGCGGGCCTGATCCACGAGGGGCGGGAAGTTTCAGCCGGCATCGGCGCCGGCGGCGCGGTCCAGGAGCAGGTGGTGAGCGAGAAGACCGCGCCGATGGCGGTGATGGAGGAGACCACGCGCTTTCTAAAATCGCTATTTGCCGGCGAGAGCGTCGAGCTGAGTAACTATCCCAAGCTCTCCGCGCGCTTTCGCTATAATCAGCGAACCAAGGCAAAACTCTATTTCCCGCCGAAACCTAAAGTTCCGGTCTATCTTGCCGCCGGCGGGCCGAAGATGTTCGAGATGGCCGGAAGGTTGGGCGATGGCGTGATCCTGACTCAACTGAATCCCTGGACATCGCTCTCCGGCATCCGCCGCGGCATGTTCCAGCAGGCGGTGCAGATGGTTGAAAACGGGCGCAAAGCGGCCGGCGGCAACGGAGGGTTCAAAAAAATCTACAACCTCCACATCTCCGTTTCCAAGGACGGGGACAAGGCCAGGCAGTGGGCCAAGCGCAACACTTCCTACGGACTGGCGGGCAGCAGGGCGCGTTATCCCGATGTGCTCCAGGCGACCGGCGTGAATCTCGCCGACGTAGAGACCGTGCGCGACGCCTACGTCAAAGGGCTGGGCGTCGAGGAGGCGGCGCGGCGGGTATCGGATGAACTACTCGAAGACGCGGGCTTCATCGTCGCCGGCACGCCGAAAGAGGTCCTGGCCAAGTGCGAGGCGATCTTGCCCCTGGTGCGCGACTACGGCGTCGATCAACTCGTAGTCGGCGTGCCGCTGGGGCCGAACGTTCCCGAGGCGCTGGAAATCATCTCGAAGGAGATCATCCCCGCGCTCAAATGAAACGGCTGTCCTCGAATCTCTACCTCGATCTCGTGAGCGGCAGGGAGATGGTCCATTGCCGGTGCGGCGCCGTTTTGGGGCCGGGCGACCAGGACCCCAAGAGTCTCCTGGCCGTAAAACGCGCAGACCTATCGAAGGCCGGTCCGAAAGTAAATCCCTATGGCATCGGCGCAAAGCGCTTTTTCCTGCGGGAGTATTATTGTCCGGCCTGCCGCCGTCTGATTGAAACCGAAGTGGCATTACAGGAACCATGAAATTCGTTCTTGGCGTCGATACCGGAGGGACCTTTACCGATTGCGTGGCCATCGGCGAGGACGGCTCCATCGTCTGGGACAAAGCCCACACGACGCCCCAGGACCACGCCCAGGGAATTCTCGCGGCGATTGAAAACACGACGGCGCGCCTCGGCCTCTCGCGTTCCGAGCTGCTCGGCTCGACTGTGGCGCTGGGCATCGGTTCCACCGTCGGGCTGAACGCGCTTTTGGCCCACGCGGGCGCCAAGACCGGCCTGCTCACGACCCGCGGCCATGAGGACAATATCTTCATCGGCAGGATTCACCAGAAGGTCGCGGGTCTCGGCGAGGAAGAGATCAAAGACGTCGTCCATCTGGACAAAGCCTCCCCGCTGGTACCCCGGTCGCTGGTCAAAGGAATCAACGAGCGGGTGGATTACAAAGGCGCGATCCTGGCGCGGCTCGATCTGCAAGAGGTCGAGCGCGCCGTGGCGGAGCTGGCCGGCCAGGGGATCGAATCGCTCGCGGTCTGTTTTCTCTGGTCGTTTATGAACCCTCAACACGAGCGCGCCGTGCGCGACCTCGTCAAGCAACGCTTCCCCAAGCTCTTCGTCACGATTTCGAGCGAGGTCTCCCCGCTCCTGGGAGAATACGAAAGGGCGAGCACGACCGTCATCAACGCGGCGTTGGGGCCGATCGTGGCGCGCTTCATGGGACGCCTGGTCGAAAATCTGCGCTCCGCCGGTCTCAAGAACCCGGTGCTGGCGATGCACTCGCTCGGTGGCGTGGTCCCGTGCGAGGAAGCCGGCGACAAGGCCGCCCACATCATGGCCTCGGGGCCGGTCGGGGGAGTGATGGGGGCGATGAGCATGGGGCGGATGCTCGGTCACAAAAATATCATCATCACCGACGTGGGCGGCACGAGCTTCGACGTCGGTCTGATCGTCGAGGGGCGGCCGGCGCTCAACCGTCAGCCGGTGTTCGAAAAATACACGCTCGCGCTGCCGATGATCGACGTCGTTTCGATCGGCGCGGGCGGAGGAAGCGTCGCCTGGGTCGATCCGCAGAGCCGCCTGCTCCAGGTCGGTCCGCGCAGCGCCGGCGCTCTGCCCGGCCCCGCCTGCTACGGACACGGAGGAAGCGAGCCGACCGTAACCGACGCGAATCTCTTGTTGGGCCGGATCGACGCCGGGACGTTTTTCGGCGGCCGGAAAAAATTGGACGGCGACCTGGCACGAAAAGCAATTGAAGAAAAAGTCGCTTGGCCCTTGGGCCTTGACCTTTTCGCGGCGGCAAAGGGGATTTTAGAAATTGTCGACGCCCACATGGCCGATCTGGTGCGAAGAGTCACGGTCGAAAAGGGGTATCATCCCTCCGACTTTGTGATCTACGCGTACGGCGGCGGCGGGCCGTTGCATGTAGGCTCCTACGCGCGCGACATCGGAGTCTCCGAGGTGGTGGTTTGTCCTTACGCGCCGGTTTTTTCCGCCTTCGGCATCGCCGGCTGCGACATCCAGCGCCAATACACACGCTCGCGGCCGATTACGCTGCCGGCGCGCGCCGCCGAGTTCAACGCGATCTTCCGCGAGCTGGAGGGAGAGGCCGCGCGCGCCGCGGTAAGGTCGGCGGGAGAGTTGGAACTGGAGCGCTCGCTCGACATGAAATTCCGCCGCCAGGTTCACAACGTCCGCATTCCCGCCCCCGCCGGCGATCTGGACGACAAGGCGATGGAAGGGCTGGTTGTGAGCTTCGAGCAGGCCTATGAAAGGATTTACGGCAAGGGGACGGCGTACAGAAAGGCCGGCGTCGAGGTCAGCAACTTCATTGTAACGGCGACCACGAAGACGTATAAGCCAAGGCTCAAGGAAGAAGAGTCGGACGGGGCGAGTCCGCAAAGCGCGCGCGTGGGCGAGCGCCGGGTCTATTTTGACGGATTCATTGCAACGCCGGTGCTCAACATGGAGCGGCTGCGCGCCGGCAACGTTATCGCCGGTCCCGCGGTGGTCGAAAGCCCGGCGACTTCGCTGCTGCTCCATCCGGGCCAGACGGCGAAGGTGGACCGCTATCGCAATCTGCTGGTGAAAGTAGGGTAGGGCCGTGCAAGAACAACGCCTGGATCCGATCCGTTTCGAGGTGCTGCGCCATCGGTTGTGGTCGATCGGCGCCGAGGCGGCGAGCGCGATCAAAAATATCTCCGGCTCGCCGATCGCCAGCGAGGCGCACGATTTCAACACCTGCATCATGAGTCCCACGGGGGAAGCCGTGGTGATGGGCCCCTACGTCGCCTCGCTCGCCATCGGCCAGGGACTGGTCGTGAAAACGATTCTCGACAAATATTCCGACAACCCCGGTTTCTTTCCCGGCGACATGTTCCTCTGCAACGATCCCTATTCCGGCGCGCTGCACCAGAACGACGTGACTCTGGTTGCGCCGGTGTTTCACGCGGAAAAACTTATCGCCTGGACGGGCGCGACGATCCACCAAGTCGATGTCGGCGGCTCCTCCAAGGGAAGCCAGGCGGCCACCGGCGCGAAGTCGATCTTCGAGGAGGCGCCGGTGATCCCGCCGATCAAGATTATGGAGAAGGGCAGGCTCAGGCGCGATCTGGAGGAGGAGTATCTCATCCGCTCGCGCACCCGCGATCTGAACGCTCTCGACCTCCGGGCGAAGATATCGGCGAATCTGGTGATGGCGGAACGGCTCGGGGCCCTGGCGGAGCGTTACGGGGCGGAAATGCTGGGCGAGGTCTTGACGCGCATCGTCGACGTGACCGAGACGAAGCTCAGAGCGCGGCTTAGCGAGCTGCCCGACGGCGAGTGGCGCCACACTTCGTACATCGACTACGACGGCGAGGTCTATGCAATTCGCCTGAAGATGGCCAAGCAGGCGGATCAGCTCACGCTCGACTTCACCGAGAGCTCCCGGCAAGCGCCCGCGGTGATCAATTGCACCTACTCCGGCCTGCTCGCCGGCGTCCAGGCGGGCGTGCTCGCCTATCTTTGCTACGATATCCCGATGTGCCCGGCGGGAATTCTTCGCCCGCTCGAAATCGTTTCAAAAAAGGGAACCGTCGTCGATGCCGCGTGGCCCGCGGGAGCGGCGAAGGCGACGACGGCGGGAAGTTTCGTCAGCACGACGGCGGTGAGCGCCTGCCTGGCGAAGATGCTCGACGCGAGCGACACGCACCATTCGAAACTCATGGCCTGCTGGAACGGCGCGTCGGGGCAGCAGGAGCTTTTCGGCCTGGATCAGCGCGGCCAGCCCTTCGGCTCCACGATTCTCGACGGCATGGCGGGCGGCGCGGGCGCGCGCTACGACCGCGACGGCATCGACACCGGCGGCTTTGTCCGCTCGCTCGGCTGCGCGATCGCCAACGTGGAGACCTACGAGTTTCGCTATCCCGTCCTCTATCTCTACCGGCGGCAGGAAGCCGACACCGGCGGGCCGGGAAAATTTCGCGGCGGCGCGGGCGTGGGGCTGGCGATGACGCCGCACGACGTAGAAGAGATTCCCACCTGCGTGATCCACGGCTGCGGGATCGAGCAGCCGGCATCGTCCGGTATAGCCGGCGGCTATCCGGGCAGCACGACGCAGTTCAATATCCGTCGCGGCACGTCCGTCCAAGAGCGATTGAAGCGGGGCGAAGTTCCGGTCGATTTCAATCTCATGGACGGTAAGCTCGAGCCCAAGTCGAGCGAGGAGACGTTTCTCAGAAAAGGCGATGTTTTCGAACGGGTTGCCTGTGGCGGAGGTGGATTCGGCGATCCGATCGAGCGCGATCCGCAGATGGTTTTAAGTGATGTGCAGAACGGCCTGGTAAGCGGGCGCTCGGCGAAGGAGATTTACGGGGTCGTCTTGCGCGGGGATCTTCAAGGCGTGGACGAGGAGGGAACGAAAAAGAGGCGGGAGCAGATTCGCGCGGAACGGGCGAGTTGAAAACGTCATGGCTGGCAGGAGCGTCTTACTCATCGTTGACATGCAGAACGAGCTGCTCCATCCTGAAGGCAAGCTTTACGGCCACGGTTTTCCTCGGGAGTTCGACCGGCTCGTGCCCAACGTCCAGGCCGTGCTCGCCGCCTCGCGGGCGAGGGGAGTGGCGGCGGTTTTTGTTTACACGGCGTATCATCCGAGCTTCGTTGACGCCTCGCCGCTCTCGCCCAGCCGCAAGAGCGGCTCGCTGGTCGAGGGGAGCTGGGGCGTGAAGATCCTCGAAGAGATCGCGCCGCGAGACGGCGAAGTGGTGATTCGCAAGCGCCGCCCAAGCGCGTTCTATGAAACGCCGCTGGATTCGGTTCTGCGTGGGCTGGGCGCGCAGTCGCTCTTTATGTGCGGCGTAGCGACGAACCGGGCGGTCGAGTCCACGGCGCGCGACGCTTTCAATCGGGATTACCACGTGTTCATCGTCGCCGACGGCTGCGCGGCCCGAAGCGTGGCGGCGCACGCGGCATCGCTGGAGAGCCTGGGGGGATTTTTCGGAAAGGTGGCGAGGGCGGAGGAGGTGGAGGGGATGTGGGAGGCGGAAGGGAAAGGTAGAAAGTAAAAATGCAAAATGCAGAGACACTAGACGCCAACAGCTAGAGGAGGTTACATGGAGAAGGTGAAAATGATTTCGAGGAAACGGGACGTCAAGCTGGTGCCGGCGCGCACCGGAGGGAGGCGGTTGGAGGTGGTCTCGCCGCGGCTGGGCTATCCGGTGAGGACGATGCTGACCTTTTATCGGGAGATCCCGGCGGGCGGGCAGTCGGGCACGCACCGCCACCGCAACGAGGCGATCATCTACATCGTAAAAGGGAAGGGCTACACCATGGTCGAGGACGAGCGGGTGGATTGGGAGGAGGGAGATATTCTCTGCATCCCCGTCATGGCCTGGCACACCAACGTGAACCTCGACCCTAAAGAGCCGGCGCTGTTTCTGGCCACCATTAACCGCCCGCTCATGGAGTCGCTCGATCTCTTTTACATCGAGGACAAAGAGAAGATCGACTACGACTACGAGGTCGGGAAGACGATCGAGAGAAAATAAAAACACGCAAAGAATTTTGGATTGCCGATTTTGGATTTTGGATTGAGGAGAAACAAAGACATGGATAAAATTTCCTGGACCCGATTCTTGGGTTCTTGCTCCGACAATCTAAAATCTAAAATCCAAAATCTAAAATGGGCGGGGTTTCTTCTAATCCTTCTCTTGCTCGCGGGGTCTGTGGGGATGGCCGAGGCGCAGCAGGCGAAGAACATGCCGCGCGTCGGCTATCTGGCTCTGCGCTCAGGGCCGTCGTCGCATCGGGACGCCTTTGTGCAGGGCTTGCGCGACCTCGGCTATGTCGCGGGACAAACCGCCGCGATAGAGTACCGATACGCGGACGGCATCCCCGAGCGGTTCCCGGCACTGGCTGCCGAGCTAGTCAAGCTCAACGTCGACGTCATCGTGACCGCCTCTGCCGCGGCGGTATTGGCGCTCAAGGAGGCAACCCGCGCGGTTCCCATCGTCTTCGGCGCGGCCAGCGATCCGGTCGCCGCCAACCTCGTCGGCAGCCTGAAGCGGCCGGGCGGTAACATCACCGGGCTTTCCAGCTTCGCGCCGGAGGCAGCCGGCAAGCGCCTCGGCCTTTTCAAGGAGATCTTTTCCAAAGTATCCCGCGTGGCGGTGCTTTCGGACCCGACCACGATTCTCAACACCGTCGAGTGGACGGAAACGCAAGCCGCGGCGCGGCCGCTCGGCGTGGATCTATTTTTGCTGGAAGTTCGTCGTCCCAACGACCTCCAGCCGGCATTCGACTCCGCCGTCAAGGAGCGCGCCGGCGGCCTCGTTGTGTTGACGAATCCCTTAACCAATAATCAGCGTGCGCGGGTGGCCGAGCTGGCGGTGAAGCGCGCGTTGCCGGCGATCTACAACGATCGGGATTTTGTTGAGGCCGGGGGTCTCATGTCCTACGGCCCGGAGTTGAACGATCTGTACCGGCGCGCCGCCGGCTACGTGGACAAGATCCTGAAGGGCGCCAAGGCCGGCGACTTGACCGTCGAGCCGCCGGCGAAGTTTGAATTCATCGTCAACCTCAAAGCCGCGAAGCAGATCGGTGTCGCTATTCCACCGGAAATGCTGAAGCGGGCGGACCAGGTGATGCAATGATTTTAGATTGCCGATTTTTGATTTTAGATTAAGAAGAAAAGACATGAGCAAAACATTGATCCCGTTCTTCGGCAATCGGCAATCGGAAATCTAAAATCGAAAATGGAAAGGGAGGGAACATGAGAGACGGCGGTCGAAAGAGAGTTAGGAAAAAATTAAAGCGGGAATTGCAGGCGAAGGATACCTGGTATCCCCGCCTTATCAAAGAACTCGAGCAGATGAATCACCGGGCGGAGACGGGGAAGATCGTCGTCCGCGCCAAAGAGACGCCATGGATGCAGAACCGCAACGCCAAAGTGCGTTACTACTTCATGCCCTACAAGACCGACACGGCGCTGCAGACGATGCAGGCCTTCGAGCATGTCATCCATCGCCACTCCGGCAAGCATCGTCACCAGGGCGGCCTGGCGATCTTCGTTCTGGACGGCACGGGCTACACGCTGGTGGATGGCAAGCGCCACGATTGGAAGGCCGGGGATCTCATTCTCCTGCCGATCAGGCCGGGCGGCGTCTCGCACCAGCACTTCAACGCCAATCCCAACAAGCCGGCGCGCTGGCTCGCGTTGATCACGAACACCTACCGGGCGCACCTGGGCTACGAGATCGTCCAGATCGAAGATTCGCCGGATTGGAAGGGGTCATGGGAGAAAAGTGTCAGGCACCAGGCTGGTTCAAAGTAGTTCAAAGTTGTTCAAGGTAGTTCAAGTCGTTCAAACCATTTTGAACCACGTTGAACAGTTTTGAACCCCTTGAACAAGTCGAACAGGGGTAAACGACTCACGGAGACACAGAAAATGAAGAAACAAGAGAACTTGTTGGATGCCTTGATCGATTTGCGAGACCGTTACCGGCGGCAGGCGGAGCGGGGAATCAAGATCGTCCGCGGCGACGATCTCCCATGGGAGATAAACCGCCAGGGAAAGATGCGCTGGTATCTGCACCCGGCGAAAGATGACACTGCGATCCGCAGCCTGGTCGTCTATATGCAGGAGATCGAGCCGGGTGGACGGTCGGGAAAGCAGGCGTCGCCGGGCGGCATCGTCCATTATATGCTGGACGGCAAGGGCTACGTCGTGGTGAACGGCAAGAAGCATTCATGGACGAAAGGGGATTGCGTCGGCCTGCCGATTCTATCGCGGCCCGTCGAATATCAATTTTTCAACATCGACAAAAAGCTCGCGGCGCGCTTCATCGCGGCGACGCCCAATTTGTTTGAAGTTCTCGGTGTCGATATGGGAACGCGCTTTGAGCAGTTAGAGCCGGCCTCGATCTGCTCCAAGAGCTCAGGAAGGAGGCGCTAAGGTGAACTCCATGCAGTGTCGTTGGATCCGTCCGGCCGTTATTTTTTCTCTGGCGGCGGCGTTGGCTCCGGTCTCAGACGCGCTCCCGGCCCAGGACAAAGGTAAAAACATCGCAGTCAACCAGGGAATCTCCTCACCGGACTTCGGTTACCTGCCGTCCTATCTCGCCCGGGCGAAGGGCTTCCTTGCCGCCGAAGGGCTCGATTTAAAGATCATCGTGATGCGCGCGAACGTCTCGGTGCCGGCGCTGGTCACGAACGAGGTGCAGTTCGCCGTCCACGGCTCGGCCATGAACGCCGCCCTCAGAGGCGCGCCGCTCAAGGCGATCTTCTTTACCTACAATACGTCGATTTTCCAGTTCACGGTGCGGCGCGAAATCCAGAAGCCGGAAGATCTCAGGGGGAAGGTCATCGCCATCGCCAGCCCCGGCGGCTCGCAGGATCAGGCGACCCGGCTGATTCTCAAAAAGCTCGGTCTCGATCCGGAGCGGGACGTGAGCCTGCTTGCGGTCGGCGACGCCAAGGCGCGGGTCATCGGAATGGAGACCGGTCAGATCGCCGGCTCGGCGAACAATCTCGACATCGCCGCCGAGCTGGCTCGGAAAGGCTATCGGATCATCGCCAACTCGGCGGAGGTTTATCCCGTGCCTTTTTCCGGGATGGCGACCAACGACCAGGTGCTGAAAAAAAATCCCGAGATCGCAAGAAAGTGGCTGAAGGGACACGTCAGGGCGCTGCTTTTTATCAGGCAGAATCCGGATGAGGCGGCGCAGATTGCGGCCAGGGAATTAAAGCTCGCCCCCGACGTGGCGCGCGAGGCGATCCGTCAGGCGTTGGGGTTCATGACTCCGGACGACCCGGGAGGCTTTACGGAGAAGGGGATGCGGCTGCACATCCAGTATAACGCCGAGCGGATCAACATCGATCCGGACAAGGTAAAGATCGCCGACGTCGCCGACGTGACTCTGCTGAGAGAAGTGCAGCGGGAGTTGGGGGTTCAGTGCCGCGGCGGTTATCTCTGCCAGCCGGCGGGAAGATAAGGCAGGAGGAGAGCAAGATGAAGCTCATAGGCTGGCTGATGACGGCGCTAGGATTGTTTCCCTGTTCTATCCTTTTCGCGCAGAGCTCCGGCGAGATTCTCTCGAAGCTTGGCGATCTCGCTCCTGCGGAGCGCGAGTCGAAGCTGATCGAAGGCGCCAAGCGGGAAGGGGCGGTGAGCGCCTATTCGAGCGAGGACAATGAGCTGCTCGGCCGCTACCGCGCGGCCTTCGCCAAAAAGTATCCGTTCCTCAAGCTCGAGTTCTGGCGCGCCGGCGGAGGCAAGATCGTCGAGCGCGTGCTCATGGAGCATCGCGCGAAGAAGCTCGGCGCCGACGTTGTCGGGATATCCTTCGACGAACTGGTTGTGGTCCAACGGGAAGGGGTGCTGGCGCGCTACGAATCTCCCGAGCGAAAATTCTATTCGGCCGCCCTGAAGGACAAGCAGGGCTATCACACTTCGACCAATATCATTCCGACGGTCATCGCCTACAATACCAGGTTGGTCAAGGCCGACGAATCCCCCAAGGATTATCCAGATCTCCTTCACGCGAGGTGGAAGGGGGAGATATCGATCGACACCGAGCCGTCGCGGGCGGTGATGGGTTGGTTGCTGAGCTGGGGGGAAGAGAAAACGCGCGCCTACATGCGCGGGCTGGTCGCCAACGGGGTTTTGGTCCGGCGCGGCCATTCGCTCCAGACCCAACTGCTGTGCGCTGGAGAAGCTAAAGCGGCCGTCGAGCTTTACGCTTACCGGGTCGCGCAGGTGATTCACGAGCGAAAATGTCCCGTAGGTTTCGTTTTCGGTCGCCCGACGCCGGCCGCAGTCGCGCAGCTCTGGGGCGCATCCGCCGCCACCGAACATCCGCACGCCGCCGCGATGCTGGTCGATTTTATCCTGAGCGAGGAGGGGAGCAAGATCGTCGCCGCCAGCGGCCGCATCCCGACCCGGCGGGGCGTTAAGGCGTTATACGACGAGGTTTCGAATCTGGAGGAGAGGGGGGTGCCGCTCCTGGTGATATCGCCGGAGGAAGGGTTCAAGCTGCGGGACAAGACAAACCAGTTGATCGAGGAGATTCTGATTCGGAAAGGAAAGTAGGGGCGACCGGCCGGTCGCCCTTACACCTTCGGAGAAAGCATGACACCGGAAGAAATTGCGCGCCAGCCGATTACGGATCGGCGGAGTTCTTACGTGAAGTGGGTGGAGTCGGAGGGGCTGCCGCTCGTCCATGGATTCTTTATCGGCGACGTCAGGACGGTTTCGTTGGGACATTGGGAGCGCATCGGCGGCCCGGCGGCGCGCGTTTGCCTCGAAGGCGCCGGAGAGACGGACGACGCCTACATCTGCGAAATTCCGGCCGGCAAGTCGCTCAAGCCGCAAAAACATTTTTTCGAAGAGCTGGTCTATATAGTCAAAGGCCGCGGGGCCACCACCGTATGGCAGGACGGCGGCGCCAAAAGGACCTTCGAATGGCAGGAGGGATCGCTTTTCTCGCCGCCGTTCAACGCCTGGCACCAGCACTTCAACGGCAGCGGCAGCGAGCCCGCCCGATTCGTCGGTGTCACCAGCGCGCCGATCATGATGAACCTTATCCACAACACCGATTTCATTTTCGGCTGCGACTATCATTTCAAAGACCGGTTCAACTCGGAGGGGGATTATTTCAACGGCGAGGGGCGATGGCTGCCCGGCCTGGTCTGGGAGACTAACTTCGTAGCGGACGCGCGCAGCTTTCAATTAATGGACCGCAAGGAGAGAGGCGCCGGCGGCCAGCTCGCCCATTTCGAGCTGTCGGGCAATACGATGTGCGGTCACATCGCTCAATTTCCGGTAGGCACCTACAAGAAGGCCCACCGCCATGGGCCGGGCGCGCATGTGTTGGTCCTGAGCGGGAAGGGCTATTCGCTCATGTGGCGCGAGGGCGAGCCGATGCAGCGATTCGATTGGGGGCCGGGCAGCCTGGTGGTGCCGCCGGACCGGTGGTTTCACCAGCACTTCAACGCCGGCTCCGAACCCGCCCGCTATCTGGCGCTGCGCTGGGGAAGCAAAAAATTCTACGGGATTATGGGGGAGGGCAGCGACCGGCCGTTCAAGAGCATCAAGCTGGGCGGAGATCAGATCGAATATGAGGACGAAGACCCGGTCGTCCGGCGCATGTTCGAAGAGGCGCTCGCCCAAGCCGGAATCGAGAGCAAGATGGCGCCGTTTTACGCGAAGAAGTAATCCCCCGTTTCAGCCGCCGTGGGCCGTGGGTGTCGGCGTTGTGGGGATCGTGACCGTAAAGGTCGAGCCTACGCCCGGCGCGCTCTCCACGGCGAGTGTCCCACCGAGCAGCTCGGTGAACTTCTTGACTATGTAAAGTCCCAAGCCTACACCACCATAGGACCTAGTCTCTGAGCTGTCTACTTGACGGAACTTCTCAAATATGACGGGGAGCGACTCTTGAGGAATTCCTATCCCTGTGTCTGTTACCTTGAACTCCACTGCCTTGGCCTGCGGAACATATCGGGCCGAGATGGTGATAGCGCCCTCCTCGGTGAATTTTACCGCATTGTTAACAAGGTTCTGAAGGATGTGTTTAAGCTTCTCACTGTCAGTCTTAACCACCGGCAAGTCGGGGGGATAGTCCCAGTTGAGGGTAAGTTTTTTATCCAGAGTCCTGTCATAGCCCAGCCTCAGCGTGGTGAGAAAAAAACCCAGATTGACTTCATGAGGCCCCAGCCGGGTCTCCCCCGCCTCGATGCTGGTTGCCTGAAGAATGTCGCTCAACATGCTCAGCAGATCCCCGGAGCGGCAGATCACCTTTCCCAGCGTCTCCTCTTGCTTCGGGTTAATCTCCCCTAAAACCCTGTCCTTGATGATCCCCGTATAGCCCATGATCACGCTAAGGGGTGTCCTGAGTTCATGGGACATGACGCTCAGAAACTCGTCCTTCACCTTATTAGCCCTCTGCAACTCAGCTGCCTGGTTTTTTGTCTGCTCGTAAAGCTGCGAGTTGTGAATCGCTATGGCCCCTCGGCCCGCAAGTGTGGCGAGAAACTCGCCCTCTTTGTTGCTGAAAGTTTTTCCCTCTTTCCCGGAAAATGAGATGAACCCCAGGGTGTTGCCCTTGACCACCAATGGGACTCTCAGATAGGAGACCGGTCCGAGTTCGAGGTGAGACATCGGGCGCCCGCCTTGAGGGGAGGTTTGGAGCCTGGTGACAGGGGGAGACATAAGGGAGCTATCTTCCAACATTCTCTGAGGCAAGTCTTCCACCACTTCCGACCTGTGCCTTTCCCATTCCTCTTCGGTACTATTCCGATGGGCCACGGCCTCTAGTTTCCTCGTCACTAGATTAAATAGCCTGATGATGGTGGCATAGTTCGGGAGAACGCTATCGATCTTTTCCAGTAGGATGTCCAGGACGGCGCGGAGATCCAAGGTGGAAGCGATGGCGACGTCAATCTCATGTAAGGCCCGAAGGCGCTTCAAGTTGTGTTGATTCTCTTCTTCGACCCGGTTGCGTTCCCGCCGCATCTCCGCCTCGCGCAACTCCCGCTCAATTGCGGGCACAAGTCGTGCCAAGCTGCCTTTCATGACGTAGTCGTGCACGCCGGCTTTCATGGCTGCCACCGCGGCGTCCTCGCCAATGGCGCCTGAAACGATGATGAAAGGCAGGTCGAGCATGCTTTGCTGAAGCAGCTTCAATGCGGCAGGGGCAGTGAACTGCGGCATGGAATAATCGGAGACGATAATATCCCATGTCTGCTTATTAAGCGCCGCTTTCATAGCTGCGGCGGTATCGACCCGCTCGTACAGGGGGTCATAACCGCCGCGCCGCAGTTCCCCTAGGAGCAACGCGGCATCGTCTTCTGAATCCTCGACGATCAATACACGGAGCGGCCTGCTCATCTAGGCCCTCATCCCGCTCGGCGGTGCCTCGTTGAGGACGACCCAATAGAGTCCCAGCTGCCCAATGGCCGCAGCAAATTTTTCAAAGTCCACTGGCTTGCGAATGTAGCTGTTAGCGCCTGAGCTATAGCCTTGAATGATGTCTTGCTCCTCTTTGGATGAGGTGAGAATGACCACGGGAAGGAGTTTTGTCCTCTCGTCGGCGCGCACGCGCCTGAGCACTTCCAGTCCGTCCATCTTAGGCAGCTTTAAATCCAGCAGGATGACCTGCGGCCCCACGCCCGTATCGCGGCCCGCGTGGGCCCCCGTGGCAAACAGATAATCCAACGCTTCAGCCCCATCCCGTACGACTACCACCTCGTTCGCAATCTTGTTTTTCTTGAGTGCCCTCAGGGTCAACGCCTCGTCATCTGGATTGTCCTCCACGACGAGGATGATTTTTTCCTTCACGTTTTTTTCCTTTCCGTTTGTTAAAGTATGAAATAGAAGGTTGCGCCTTTCTCTACTGCGCCTTCGGCCCAAATGCGGCCGCCATGGCGCTGAACGATCCGCTCTACGGTAGCAAGCCCGATACCGGTGCCTTCGAACTCGGTGCTTCCGTGGAGGCGCTGGAAAGCGCCGAATAGCTTGTTGGCATAGGTCATGTCAAAACCCGCCCCGTCGTCTCTCACGAGATAGGTCGATTTGTGATCGTCCTGGATAACCCCGACTTCTATTTTGGCCTGGGTATGCTTTCCAGTAAACTTCCAGGCGTTGCCAAGCAGGTTCTCCATGACTATCCTTAGCAGGCCCGGGTCTCCGTTAACTGCTAATCCTTCGGCGATGGCGAATGTCACCTGGCGCTCCGGCTGCATCCGCTGGAATTCCTCCGCAATGTTTCGCGCCAAGGCGCTAAGGTCGACCCTCTCACGACGCATGTCGGTGCGCGTCACGCGGGACAGACTCAGGAGATCATCGATCAGTTCAGCCATGCGCTGGCTGGCTGCGCGCACACGGCCGAGGTACTCCCTGCCCTGAGGGTTCAGTTGGTCCGCGCAGTCCTCCAGAAGCGCCCGACTGAATCCGTCGATGCTCCTGAGGGGCGCGATCAGGTCGTGCGAAACCGAGTAACTGAAAGCCTGCAACTCTTTGTTGGCCGCTTCGAGTTGCCCCGTGCGTTCGATGACCCGCTGCTCCAGTTCCTCGTTAAGCTTTCGGACTTCTTCCTCTGCCCGCTTGCGCTCGGTGATGTCGCGGATCACGCTTGAAACAAGGATTCCTTCGTCCGTTTCTAACGGGCTTAGGCTGATTTCCACGGGGAACTCGCTGCCGTCCTTTCGCCGCGCATAAAGCTCAAGACCTGCGCTCATTGGGCGCACCCGCGGATCGCTAGAGAAGCCCGCACGGTGGTTGGGATGCGTCGCCCGGAAACGCTCGGGGACAAGGATCTCAACGGCCTTTCCAAGCAACTCCTGTCGGTTGTACCGAAACAACTTCTCGGTCTGAGCATTGACCAACACAATGCGGCCTTCTCGGTCGACGATCACCATCGCATCAGGAGCAGATTCCAACAGTCCCTTAAATCTCTCCTCCGCCCTTTTGGTCTCGGCGTAGACTTTCTCGTTGAACCGCCAGGCGATGATGCTTCCAATGCAGGACCAGAGCACAAAGAAGGCGTGGATGCCGGCCCACGTCCAGGGAGCGCTGATCGCGGCCGCGTGATTATAGACTTCCTCAGGCCATAGGACGCCAACGACGCCGTGATGCACAGCGACATAGAGGACCGCCAGGCCGTAAGGAACCCAATCCTGGTACAGAGCGAGAAAAACGAGCATGACGAAGAAGTGGAAGTGCAACTCGATGTAGCCGCCCGAAAGATGCACGAGGATGGCGGAGGAGCTGATCAGACCAAAACCAACGAGGCTGGCTCGCAATGTGCGGCTCATTGCCCTCCGGCTCGCCAGGAGCGCGCATACGGCGACAACCAGCCCCTCCGCGACCGTGTGGAGCACGGTGCCATCGCGGAACAACGCCTCGAACTTCAGCTCCCAGCTGTAGCCGAATAGCGGCCCTACAAGCGCGATGATGAGCGCATGGAACCAGGTCAATCCCAGCAGAAACCGGTGCCTGCTGCGCCACATCTCGTCCGGCAGGGATCCCCCTGAAGGCACAAAGGACCATAAACGTCTCATGACTAGGGAGAGGGAGATATGTTTGATTACACTATCGCTCATGGCATTCTCTCTCTTGGATTCAATCTTATGAGCTGAGAATTAGCTATTTACGCTACGATACGGCGCTTTTGTTTTCAAGGATTTGCAACTGCTAGAGCTTTAGAGGAGTAGGGAGCGCTGAAGCCGCGCATCAGAGGCATAAAAATGTCTCGATCAGAAGATCACGGCGCATGTTCGAAGAGGCGCTCGCCCAAGCCGGAATCGAAAGCAAGATGGCGCCGTTTTACGCGAAGAAGTAACCCCCCGTTTCAGCCGCCGTGGGTCGCGGGTGTCGGCGCAGTCGGGATGGTGACTGTAAAGGTCGAGCCTACGCCCGGCGTGCTCTCCAACTCAACGACTCCTCCCATGAACTCAGTGAGTGTTTTGACGACGTAAAGCCCCATCCCGATACCGCCGTAGGGACGGCTGAGCGAGCTGTCCGCCTGGTGGAACAACTCAAAGATCGTCGGGAGAACCTCGGGCGCGATGCCGATGCCGGTGTCTGCCACCGTGAACTCGACAAATCGGGAATCAGGGGTTAGGGATTGGCGGGAGGCCCCAATTCCTAATTCCTGATCGCTAATTCCTATCACCCAGGCGGAGACCGTCACCTGCCCTTTTTCCGTAAATTTAATGCCGTTGTTGATAAGGTTTTGCAGAATCTGCCTGAGCTTTGTGGCATCGGTCGTCACCGTGGGCAAGTTGTAGTCACAATCCCAAACCAGAGTGACATCTTCCTTGAAGGAGGCCGCGTAGAACAACTTCAGATCGGCGATGAATTCTTTGAGATCAACTTCATGGTAGGCCAGCTTCAGCGTTTGCGATTCCATCGTGGTCGCCTGGAGAATGCTGTTGATCATGCTGAGCAGGTCCAGGCCGTGGTGCAAAACCTTCTTCAGCATCGTTTCTTGACTGGGGGTGATGTTTCCCAGCGTCTTGTCCTTGATGAGCCCCGAATAGCCCATCATGATGCTCAACGGCGTCCTTAGCTCGTGGGACATGATGCTGAGAAATTCACTCTTTACCCGGCTGGCGCGCTCCAGCTCTGCAGCCTGCGTCTTAGCCTGTTCGTACAGGTTTTGCAGGTCGTGGGTCTGCTCCCGGACGGTCTGCGAGAGCTTGTCGGCGAATTCTTTTTCGACGATCGCCCAACGGTGTTCGCGCTTCCAGCGCTCGGTGAGATAGCCGTAAAAGAGGGCGGTGGTGAAGATGAAGGGAACGCGAATCAGCGCAGGGGATGTCCAACCCGATTGGGCCTGGCTGGGGCCGACCAGAATGGCCAGATCCACGAGGCCGATCAAGGCGCCGGCGCCGGCGATCAGCAGAAGATTCTGTCCCATCGCCGCCAGAAACAGAACGAAGAAGTAGAGGAAAAAAATATTGTCGCCCGTTTCGCGTCCGTACCAAAGCCCGAAGGCGATCCAGGCAATGTCGAAGCATACCAGCGCCCCCACGATCGCTGGACGCGTAAGCCGCTCTTCCGGCACCTGCGACAACAGGACATTGGAGAGGAGCGCGCCGGCGATAATGGCTGCGATCAGGGTCGGGGAGGATGTCGTTCCCTCGAACAGGAAGAGATAGGCGGCGGCGGCGATCAGCACATAGCGAAGCAGAACCAGGGTCGAGGCTTCGCGGCCCGATTCGGGTGGCGCGCCTTCTTTCGCTATCTCCGGAACGCAGTCCTGCATGGTCGCGAATTCGCCGGCCGTCCGCGAAATGTTAGTAGGGGCTGCACGCTGAGTCTCTGCAATCATAAGGGGGCGTTGGCCGAGCAGACCCGGTGTTTGAGCTAATGGCGAACCAAACGGCTGTATCTTAGTCCAAATGGGTGCCTCCGAGCAAGCTCTTCGTACCGTGCCCGGAACACGGGATAATCCGCGACGTTCGGCGTGAGGTCGGAAAAGTTGCTGTCGCAGGATGCGCGCGGCGCGAGGTTGAAGCGGCCGGTTCGGCGTGATACTTGAGCTTGACAGTCGCATGCACGTGTAGACACGGAGGAAAAATATTGAAGATCGAAGGAAGTTACACCTTTCAGGCGCCGAGGGAAAAAGTTTGGACCGCGCTGCTGGACCCGCAAATCATTGCGCAGTGCGTGCCGGGCTGCGAGGGGCTCAAGGAGGTTGGCCCGGATCAATACGAAGCCACGATGAAGATCGGCATCGCTTCGGTCCAGGGGGCTTACAAAGGGAAAATCAGGATTAAAGACAAGCGCGCGCCGGAGCACTATGTGCTCAGCGGCGAGGGGACGGGTGGACCCGGGTTCATGCAGGGCGATGTGGCGATCGATCTTACGGAAGAGAACGGCAAAACGATTCTCAAATACAGCGCCGAACCTAAAATCGGCGGGCTGATCGCCGGCCTGGGGCAGAGGATGTTGGGCGGCGTCGCCAAGATGATGGTGGAGCAGTTTTTCAAAAAGGTTGAATCACTTGTTTGACTGTGCCGCGAAGCCCCTCGTAAGCGTCATCATTCCCACTTACAATCGCCGGCCGATGGTTTGCGAGGCGATCGATTCGGTTCTCGCGCAGCGCTATCGCCCGTTTGAGCTGATCGTGGCGGACGACGGGTCCGACGATGAAACGGCGGAGGAGATCGGAAGAAGATACGGCCGCTCCGTTCGCGTCGTGTCTGATCCCCATCGCGGCGTCGCGGCGTCGCGCAACCTTGGAGTATACAACTCCACCGGCCCCTATCTCGCCTTTTTAGACTCCGACGATCTGTGGCAGCCGAATAAGCTCCAGGCGCAGGTGGCGTTCATGCAGGCCGACCCGAGCGCAGCGATCTGCCAGACGGAAGAGATCTGGATCAGACACGGGAGGCGGGTCAATCCGAAGATGAGGCACCGAAAAGCTTCGGGCGACCTGTTTCGAGCGAGTCTCGAACTCTGTCTCGTCAGCCCGTCGGCGGTGTTGATGACGCGAGAGCTGTTTGCCCGGGTGGGTGGCTTCGACGAATCGTTTCCGGTCTGCGAGGACTACGACCTGTGGCTGCGGATTTCGCGCGACACACCGATCCATCTCATTCCGGAGCAACTGGTGATTAAACGCGGCGGGCACGTCGATCAATTGTCGCGATCGACGTGGGGCTTCGACCGGTTCCGCGCGCTGTCGATCAAGAAATTGCTCGATGCCGGTTTGCCGGGCGACAAGAGAAGGTGGGCGCTTCAAGTTCTGGAGCGGAAAACGGCCATCCTGGCCCAAGGGGCGAGGAAGAGGGGTAAGAGGGAAGAGGCGGCGGGCTACGAGGCTATGTTGCAGAGTTCATTGAGTTGATTGGGTGGATTGGGTTCATTGAGTTGATTGAGTTTTTGAGTTAGACGCAACAAACTCAACAAACTCAAGTAACTCAACAAACTCAAGTAACCCAACAAACTCAGAAAGAGCTATGAACCCAAGGAACTCAACAAACCCAATCGACGACCCGGTCAAGGGCTACGCCACGAGCAGGGGCTTCCACAAACGGACCCTCGACCGTTGGCTCGCCCTAAAGGAGGCTGACGCGGCGGCGCTGCTGGCGCTGGTTCAGGAGCTTAAGGTCGGCGAGAATCATCTCAAAGATTTTCTCGATTGGCTTGAAGAGATAGCGCTCAGGGACGGTGTCAGCGTCGCCGCGATCCTGGCCCGCGACGAAATGAGCCGCGTCGTGTCGGACCCACGCCTGGGGCGAAACGACAAGCTTAAGCGCCTCAAGGACGAGCTGCGCCGGCTGCGTTTTCCGCGTCTGGCGAAGATCGAGGAAGAGATCCAACGGCGGGTGCGCGCGATGAAGCTCGATCCGGGCCTATCCGTGAACGTGCCGGCGGGTCTCGAAGGCGGCGCGGTGATCCTTAAAATACAGGCGACGAGCTACGACGAAGCAAGACGGTTAACCGCCCGGCTCGGCGATGTCATGGAGAGGGCTGAAATGAAGGAAATTTTTTCGCTGTTACACGGAGATGGTACCGAGTGGTAAGATGAAAGACTTCCAGCCACAAGAGATCGTCGTCGAATCCGGCTCCGAGGGCGGCGTCATCTACAGAAACCTCAAGCGCGCCTTCCCGCAAGTGCCGTTCATCGCCGGGGAGCGGCTTCAGGCCGACGCTTCATCCATTGCTTCGCTCGACGGCTTCGGAGACGCCAAGCGCCGTTTGCTGCTCGCGCGCCATCGCGGCGAGTTTCTCAAAAAGTGTCCCGGCAGCGACGGTCAGGTCTGCTGCAACTATTTCGTCATCAATTTCGCCAGCAACTGTCCGATGGATTGCAGTTACTGCTACCTCCAGGAGTATCTCGCGGAAAATCCGGCGCTCAAGGTCTTCAGCAACGTCGATGACCTGATCCGCGAGGCGGACGATCTGCTGACGCGCCACCGGAAGTTTTTCTTTCGCATCGGCACGGGCGAGATCACCGACAGCCTGGCGCTCGATCCCTACATCGGCTTTTGCGCCGAAGTGGTGCCGTTCTTCGCCGAGCAGTCCAACGTCCTGCTGGAGCTCAAGACCAAAAGCGATTGCGTGGACGGACTACTCACCGTCGATCCCAAAGGGCGGGTGGTGGTCTCGTGGTCGATGAATCCGCAGAAGGTGATCGACGCGGACGAGCACGGCACCGCGTCGCTGGAGGAGAGGCTCGCGGCGGCGCGCCGCTGCCAGGCCGCGGGCTACAAGCTCGGCTTTCACTTCGATCCGATCGTCGAATATCCCTGCTGGGACGCGGACTACCGCGATATGGTCGGGCGGATTTTTGCCGCAGTGGACTACCGCAGGATCGCCTGGGTCAGCATGGGCGTGCTGCGCAACACGCCTGCGCTCAAACGGACAATGCGGGGACGCTTTCCCGAAACAACGCTGCTGTCCGGCGAGCAGATTCTTTGCCCCGACGGCAAGATGCGCTACTTCCAGCCGCTGCGCGTCGCGATGTATCGCAAAATGCTCGGCTGGATTCGCGAAGCCTCGCCTACCGTCTTCGTCTATCTCTGCATGGAATCCAAAGAGGTCTGGGAGCAGGTTTTCGGTTTCGCCCCAAGCTGCGAGAAAGAACTCGGCGCGCGGATGGCGGCTGTCGCCGGTTAACTCGTTACCTGTCTGCTCGTTGGACCGACGCGGGTTGACCCGACTCGACGAACCAGGACCGAGATCCTTCGCTGCGCACGGCATGACACGGGAGAGAGCCGTCATCCGGAGGAAAGAGCAGTATCCCTCCCCGGATGCCCCGCGATCAAGTCATTAAAACACATCCGGTATACCGCTGAATCGGTAGCCGATCTTAACACCGACGCTGCCGTCAGCCCGGACCGTTCTGCTGCCGTTGAGCACATCCAGAGCACTGAAGCCGTTGGTCTTCTGGAGGCCGAGGGAGAAGCCGTTAGGCCACAGCGCTTCGATCCCAAATCCGAACTCCCAGCGAAACGCAGAGTCGCTGTCTTGGAAACTTTTGGCGTTTGTAAACTGCGGCTCGGGATTCGCCAACCGCTTCATGTCAAAACTCATGTAGGTCCAACCGAGCCCAAGGTTAAAGTTTGCCAGGAGTCTGGCGCTGCCGAGAGTCCAGCCCCATTTTGCGAGGTCGGAGGTATGCTTAAGCCCCAGTATAAAACCCAGCGTCATCGCGTCGGCTATGCGATCCTGGAATTGGCCGTTGTGATCGTAGGGCTTGTGCCGGGCGACATTGAGCGCCGGTATGATCCAGAAGCTGTAGAAGGGATTCAGGCTGAAGACATCGGTGAAAAAACCCGGCGCCGTGTATTCTCCCCGGATGTAGGCCGAACCGTTGAGGGGAAGCGCGCCGTCGAACCATCGGGCCCCTGTGTAGAACTGGAGGCTGTGCAGCAACGCGATCGCCGGCGGAACCAGCCCGGCGAGGCTTATCG
>Ga0156192_1161_pt1 | contig 35655 bp, 20 predicted proteins | sample RifCSPlowO2_12_FD_107845 | JGI IMG/M metagenome (GOLD analysis project Ga0156192, IMG submission 107845) | Deltaproteobacteria bacterium RIFCSPLOWO2_12_FULL_60_19
AATTCCTCGATCTCAGAGCGCTCAACCGCTCGATCCTCGAAGACGCCGGCGTGCCGCCGGCGCAGATCTTTGAAGTCGGCCCGTGCACGAGCTGCGCCGTGGAAGATTTCTTCTCCTATCGCCGCGAGAAAAAAGAGACCGGCCGGCAAATCAGCTTTATCGGCTGGGTGTGAGCGGGCCGCCCGCCAGGGAATCTCTCTCCGGGCCGACGCCTGCCCTTCGCGATCTCAAATCTCAGATCTCAAATTGAAAATCTGAAATCTGAGATCTGCAATCTGAGATTCCGAGCGGAGCGAGGACTGCGGCGTTGACCGAATACGCGCTGCGAAGTATGGTGGGGCGCGGAAAGGAATTCTCCCGTGCAAAAGGACAAGCGCTACGATCAACTTCTGGATCGGATTGAAAACGACCGCGACGAGCTGGTCGAGCTCTGCCTCAAGCTCGGCAACACGCCGAGCTATCACGCCAAAGAGAGAAACGTCGGAGACCTGGTGGTGGAATGGTTCAAAGCCTCCGGGATCGCCGCCTCGCTGCAATTCATCACGGACGAGAGCGTCAACGCCGTGGCCACGGTGCCGGGGAGCGGCGACGGGACCAGCCTGATCCTCAACGCCCACATGGACACCGGACCCGAGCCGGGACCGGACGCGACCGAGGCCGACAAGAAGATCGACACCGCGTGGACCGAGGGAGAGCTGATCTTCGGCCGGGGCGTGATCAACGACAAGGCGCAGCTCTGCGCCTTTATGATCGCGGCCAGAGCAATCAAGAGAGCCGGCATCCGCCTGCGCGGCGATCTCACGATTACGGCGGTGGCGTTTGAAACCGGCGCTCCTTCAATCGACAAAGACCAGGGGGTCAACTATCCCGGCGAGGGGTTCGGGACGAAATGGGTCGTGGACCGGGGAGTCACCGCGGACTACGCGCTGGTGGGCGAGACTTCGGGCTTCGGCATCGTAAGAGCCGAATGCGGCGCGGTGTGGCTCAAGGTGCGCGTGAAGGGGAGGGAAGTCTACACGCCTCGCCTCGAGCGCGGCTCCTCCATCCAGGAAAATCCCAACGCCTTCGCGAAGGCGGCGCACGCGATTCTCGCGCTGGAGGAATGGGCCGTCCAATACCAGAAAAAGGAAAAGTTGGAGTTCGAGGGGGGCGCGATCGTTCCCAAAGCGCAGATTATGAACGTCCGCGGCAACGACGAGATCAGCCAGGCCAGCCCCTTCTGCGATATTTATATGGACATCCGGCTGGTTCCCGGCAGGAAGCCTGAAGCGGTCAAGAAAGATGTCGAGCGCGTGGTGCGCGGTCTGGGCTTCGACTATGAAATCTCCGCGTTTCAATATTCGCGCGGCCATATCGCTCAAAACGCCGGGCCGCTGATCGCCGCGATCGAAGAGGCGCACCGCTACGTTTTCGAAACCGAGCCGCCGCTTCCGCCATCCGCGGAGGTGAGCATGTGGCGCGATCTCAACGTCTTCAACGAGGTCGGCATCCCGTCGATCTGCTACGGCCCGCCGCGACAACGAGATCCTTACAGCGGCGCGGGCAATCGCGCGATGAAGATATCGGATTTGGTCGCGGCGACGAAAGTGTACGCGCTGACGGCATTGTTAGTGTGCGGCGTGTCAGACCGTTGAAAAAGGCTCCTGGTTAGCTTCCGTGCTCGTGATCGTGGCTCGTGCTCGGGTCGGAAAAAATACGAACACGGGCACGAGACTTGGGAAGGCTGCTTCGAAGTGACACAAACACGATCACGAAGCGCGCGCGCCTTGTAGCTGGACCTTTTTGATCGGTCTGCGAATTTACTTCAGTCGAAGGAGGAAAAACATGGCGATCAAGATAAAGAGAACGGGCCATCTGGTTCTGCGGGTAAAAGACCTCGAGCGGTCGAAAAAATTCTTCACCGAAGTCCTGGGCTTCCCGCTGGTCGGCGACAACGGCCGGGGGATGCTCTTCTTCAGTCCCGACGTCGATGCGAATCATCATCTGCTGGCGATCCGCCAGGCCAAAGAGGGGGCGGCGATGCCGGATCCCGAACAGGTCGGCATGGAGCACGTCGCCTACGAGCTTGGCTCGTTCGCCGATCTGCAAGAGGCCTACCGGATTTTCAAAGAGAACAACGTGAAGCTTCACCATGTGGTGTTTCACGGCATCACCAAGAGCATTTATTTTTACGATCCCGACGGCAACCTGCTGGAGGTCTACTGCAACGTGCCGCCGGAGGTTTACCGCCAGACGGTGGCGAATCCCTACGGGCTTTACGGCGATATCCGCGACGAGCTGGACGGCAAAGTTCCGCAAAAACCCGGCACCGTGGCGCCGTAGTTAAGTTTTTAGTTTTGGGTGCTCAGTTTCAAGTTTGGGTTCGGGAGAGGAAACGATGGAACCGCTACCGCGAGGCGCTAACTTTCAACGCCGCAAACTGCTCTGGGAGATCGGCCTCCGCATCGCGGGCGACCCGGCCACGCCGCTGGATGTCCCGCTCCATCCGGGCGCGGCGAGGTGGTATCGGGAGCACAGCTTCAAGGTCTGACAAGAACGTGCTCGTGATCGTGTTCGGTAAAACAAAATCCAAAATATCTTGACGAGTTTTTATTTCACGAGCACGAGGCACGAACACGGCCCTTACCAGTTCGCCTGGCCCATCGCCCAGCGGTCGAGGCTGGCGAGATATTCGCGAAACAGCACCATGCGCATCGCCACCGCCCGGCGGACGCGATCCTGTCGGTCCGGCGTGGTCGCGTACTGCTTCAGAAACTTTTGCGGGATGCTGCCGTGCTCCGCCTCGTCCTCGGTGATCCGGCGATAGGGCTGCTTGATCCAGTCCGGCACGGCGGGTGACTTTAAGCACATCTGGATCAGGTAGTAGGCCACGGTCTCGCCGGCGAGCGAGAGGCCGGCGAGGCGCTCGCAGGTGTCGTTCAAGCCTTCCATGGCGTTGAACATCGCGATCTGCGCCGGCAGCGGCTTGTAGTCGAACGGGTCGTGGCCGAGCTCCTGAATTCTTTTCGACAGGAGTCCCGCGTGAGTCATCTCCTCGTGCGCCGACTCGGCCATGGTTGCCTTGACGTCCAACTCCGGGGTCGTCTTGAGCCACGTCCCGTAGAGATCGGCCGCCCGGAGCTCGTTGAACAGACGGCTTTTCATCACCCGGATGCGCTCTCCGTCGCTCTTAAGCGGAATATAGCTGTAGGCCGGGGGTTGCCCGTCCAGAGTCTTGCAGAACGCCTGAACCGGCTCCAGCAGCTCCTGGACGAATTGTTCGGTGGTCATAGGTTACTCCTTTCTATTTTTTGGAAGTTCTCCGCTCAATTTCGCGCAATGATTTATCCAATTTCTCCTCCAGATCGCCCACATCAAAGCCGATTGCGCGCGCGCCGTCAAGAATGGCGAGGCAGATCGTCACGAGATCGAGGTACTCCTTGGGCGGCGGCTCGTCCGGGTGGACGTAGAGAGTGTGCTCGATTCTGCCCTCCAACGTCTGAAAATCCTGGAGGCAGGCGACCGGCGGGAGATCGGGCAAGGGACCGGTGTTCATCGTCGAGGGCGCAAAGGCGACGCCGCCGGGATCGACCAGCGCGATCTGGTTGCCATTCTCGAACAACAAAACCAGATAAGCGTCTTTCGTCTCCGGATGAACTTTCTCCTCGAACGCCGTCACCCCGCTCCATGGGAGATGAGTGCTCTTGCCGGAGGCGACGTCCAGGAGCGCGCTGTTTTCTTCATCGTAAAGCGCGGCGTGGCAATGGCGTTCAGTCCACTGTCGCACCTTCGCCTTGGCCTGGCCGACGGTTTCGAGCATCGGCCGATTCTAGCATCTCCGGCCAAGATTGACATAGTGCTGCGACATCGGATATGTTTCGCTGTCTAACCGCCAGCAGAGCGCAGAAAAACCCTCCGCTCACCCTTCGACGGGCTCAGGGCGAACGGAGGAATTCTTGAGGAAATTTTCGGATTTCCGTTCATGCTGCGCTAGTCGAAGCAGGAAAACGACTTTTTCAGAAACCTGTTAGAGATGACCATGCCCAGAGCGGTCCCTGCTCCCAAATCAGCCGGCTCGTCCGAGGCGCGCTCCATTCATCACGTCCTTCGGCAGTGGGCCGAGCTGACGCCGCAAGCCGTCGCCATCGCCGCCCCCGGCCGCGCCGCGCTCACGTATCGTCGCTTGTTCGCGCACGTCAAGAGCGTAGTAGAGGCGCTGAACGCAGCCGGGATCGGACGTGGCGATCGCGTGATCGTCGCGCTGCCCAACGGTCCGGAGATGGCGACGGCTTTTGTCGCCGTCGCCGCGGGCGCAACCTGTGTCCCCGTCAACCCCGCTTACCGCGTTACTGAACTTGCGTCCCATATCGCCAGCCTTGGGGCGAAAGCTTCGATCGTTCAGGCGGGAACGGACTCGGCGGCGAGGGCCGCCGCTCGATCGCTCGGCGTTCGGATTCTTGAATTATCTCCTATCCCGGACGCCGAAGCGGGTCTCTTCATTCTCGCCGGCGACGGCCATACTCGCGCCGCTCGTACCGGCTTCGCCGAGCCCGGCGACGCGGCTCTGGTGCTGCTTACCTCAGGCACCACCTCGCGTCCGAAAGTCGTATCGCTCACCCATGCCAACCTCAGCGCGTCGGCCGACAATATTCGCGCGGCGCTCGCGCTGACCGCAGCCGATCGCTGCCTCAACGTGATGCCGCTGTTTCACATTCACGGGCTTGCCGGCGCAGTATTGTCCTCGCTGGCGGCCGGCGCGAGCGTCTTTTGCGCTCCGGACTTCTATGCCCCGAAATTTTTGGAATGGATGGAGGAGTTTCGCCCGACCTGGTACACCGCGGCGCCCGCCATCCATCAAGCGATCCTGGAGAGAGCGGCGTCTCACCGCGAGGTCGTTCAACGCTCTCCGCTCCGTTTTATCCGGTCCTGCTCCGCCCCGTTGCGCGTCGCGCTGATGGCGGAGCTGGAGCGAAAATTCAAGGCCCCCGTCATCGAAGCCTACGGGATGACCGAGGCCGCCCACCAGATCGCGAGCAATCCGCTCGATCGGCGAAAAGCCGGCTCCGTAGGCGTGGCCGCCGGGCCGGAGGTTGCGATCCTGGACGAGGCGGGCGACCGGCTGCCCGTCGGGCAAGTCGGCGAGATCGCGATTCGCGGCGCGAATGTTATCCAGGGCTACGACGGAGCGGCGGAGATCGACCGCGAGGCGTTCACCCACGGCTGGCTCAGGACGGGCGATCTCGGTTATCTCGACGGCGACGGATATCTGTTCATCACCGGCCGTCTCAAAGAGATCGTCAACCGCGGCGGCGAGAAAATCTCCCCTGAAGAAATCGAAGAAGCGCTGCTCGCGCACCCGGCCGTCGCCGAGGCCGCCGCCTTCGCGGTTTTCCACGTTACTCTCGGCGAGGAGGTCGCCGCGGCGGTGGTTTTGCGAGAGGACGGCGCGCCGACCGAGCAGGAGATCCGCGACTTCGTCGCCGAGCGGCTGTCGGATTTCAAAGTTCCCAAGCGTGTCGTCGTAGTCCGAGAGCTTCCCAAAACAGCCTCCGGCAAGATTCGGCGCAGAGATCTGGCGGAGCAGCTGAGGCTGACGGCTGAAGTCAGGGCCGAGCCTTCGGCGGCATACGCGCCGCCCGTCACTCCGACGGAAAAAGGATTGGTCGAGATCTGGTCCGAGGTGTTGGGCATCGCGCCGATCGGGATTCACGACAACTTCTTCATGCTGGGGGGCGATTCGCTGCGCGCCGGTCAGGTTCTTTCCCGCCTGCGCGAGTCCGCTCAGGTGGAAATCTCCTTCGTAAGTTTCTTTGCGACACCGAGCGTGGCCGGTCTGGGAAAGGCCGTTGAGGCAGCCCGGCAAGGGGCGCCGGACGCAACGGCGCCGATCCGGCGCGCCCCGAGGGACGAAACGCCGCCGCTTTCCTTTACCCAGGAGCGGATGTGGTTTCTGGAGCAGTTGGCGCCCGGCAATCCTGTTTACCACCGTTCGCTCCTCTTTCGCGTCGCCGGCCCGCTCGACACGGCCGCTCTGAATGAGAGTCTCAACGGGATCATAAGGCGGCACGCAATTCTACGGACGACGTTTGGGTCGTCGGGTGGCCAACCCTATCAAGTCATCCTGCCAAACCAAGACACGCCGATTCACGTCGTGGATCTGACAACATTGCCGGAGAAGGAACGCCGGCCGGAGGCGGAGCGTTTCGCGGCTGTGGAAGCAAAGCGCCCCTTCGATTTGGGGAACGGGCCGTTGTTGCGGGCCATCGTGCTCCGACTCGGCGATGAGGAGCGTCTTCTTGTCCTCGCCATGCACCACATGGTCTTCGACGGCTGGTCCGACGCCGTTTTTCTCCGCGAGCTGTCGGCGCTCTACGAGACCTTCCGCCAAGGCAAGGCTCCCTCCCTCCCGGAGCTTCCCATCCAGTACGCGGACTTTGCCGTTTGGCAGCGAGAGTGGCTGCAGGGCGAAGTTCTTGAGCGGCAGCTCTCCTATTGGAAGCGACAGCTCTCGGCCGTCCCGGTCCTGGAGCTGCCCGCCGACCGGCCGCGCCCTGCGATTCAGACCTTCCGCGGCGCCGCACAGTCGTTCACGCTGCCCGAAGCTCTCTCCGACGAGCTTAAGGCGCTCGGTCGTCGTGAAGGCACAACGTTATTCATGACACTGCTCGCGGCCTTCCAGACCCTGCTTCACCGCTACACGGGACAGGACGATATTGCCGTCGGTTCCCCGATCGCGGGACGCACTCGCGCTGAGTTCGAAGGGCTGATCGGGCTTTTCATTAACACGCTGGTTTTGCGAGACGACTTGTCGGGCGACCCCAAGTTTAAGGAGCTGATGGGGCGCGTGCGCGACGCGACGCTGGCGGCGTACCAACACCAGGAGCTGCCGTTTGAGAAACTAGTGGAAGCGCTGCGTCCCGAAAGAAATCCGAGCCGCAGCCCCTTGTTTCAGGTGATGTTCGTCTTACAGAACATGCCGAGGACTTCTCTGGAGCTTCCTGGCCTCACCGTTACTCCTCTGGAGGGCGACAGCGGGACGGCGAAGTTCGATCTGACGCTGTCGATGGCGGAGGCGGCGGGCTCGCTGAGGGCGACTTTGGAATACAACACCGACCTGTTCGACCACGGCACCATCGAACGCATGATCGGCCACTTCCAGACGTTGCTTGAAGGGATTGTCGCGAATCCGGATCAGCGTCTCTCCGAGCTGCCGATACTGACCGAGGCGGAACGACATCAACTGCTGGTGGAATGGAACGACACGAAGAGAGATTACCCGAAGGATAAATGCATTCACGAACTGTTCGAAGAGCAGGCGGAGCGGAGTCCCGACGCAGCGGCGGCGGTCTTTGAGGATACGCAACTTACTTACCGCGAACTGAATCGCCGCGCCAATCAGTTGGCGCGCTATCTGCAAAGGTTCGGTGTGGGGCCGGAAACGCTGGTCGGCCTCTATGTGAAGCGCTCGCTGGAGATGGTTGTCGGGTTGCTGGGAATTCTCAAGGCCGGCGGGGCGTATGTGCCGCTGGATGCGAGTTATCCGACGAAGCGGCTTGCGTTCATGTTGCAGGATGCTCACATAGTGGTGTTGTTGACTCAGCGGCGGCTGGTCGAGGGGCTTTCGAAGGATGGAGTTCATACGATCTGCCTCGATACGGATTGGCAGGCCATCGCCCGGGAGAGCGATGCGAACCCGGTCAGTTGCGCAAAAGGAGACAATCTCGCCTACGTGATCTATACCTCAGGCTCCACGGGAACGCCCAAGGGAGTTCTGGTTGAGCATCGACAGATTCTCAACTATGTCAAAGGCGTCTCGGATCGCTTAAACCTGGAGCTCGGCGCAAGCTTTGCTATGGTTCAACCGCTGTCCGTCGATTCGAGCCAGACCGCAATCTTCCCCGCGCTGATTTCAGGGGGCTGTCTCCATGTCGTATCCGAAGAGAGAGCTTCCGATCGGCATGCCCTTGGAGAATATTTCCGCCGTTTTGCCATCGATCTGCTCAAGATCGCTCCGTCCCATCTGGCGGCGTTACAGCTTTCGCTTCGCCCCGAGCAACTCTTGCCGCGCCGTTGGCTGGTGCTCGGCGGCGAAGCTTCACGCCGGGATTGGGTGGAGAAGCTTCAAGCGACGACGTCCTGCTCCATCTTCAACCACTACGGGCCAACGGAAGCTACAGTGGGCGCGCTGACCTACGCGATGGGGAAGGAGCGAAACGGTCACAGTTGTTCAACGCTTCCCATAGGACGCCCCATTCCTAATATTCAGGCCTATGTGTTGGACCGCCACTTGCAGCCTGTTCCCATTGGGGTTGCCGGTGAATTGCACATCGGCGGTAGTGGTCTGACCCGAGGTTATCTCAACAGGCCTGAGCTGACGAGGGAGAGATTTATCCCAAACCCATTCAGCAATGAGCCGGGGACAAGACTCTACAAGACAGGCGACCTTGCCCGCTACCTGCCTGACGGGAACATCGAGTTCCTCGGTCGCGCCGACCACCAGGTTAAGATCCGAGGCTTCCGCGTTGAGCTGGGGGAGATCGAGGCCGTGCTTGGCCAGCATCCGGATGTGCGGGATGTGGCGGTTTTGGCTCGGGAAGATAGCTCTGGCCGGCAGCGCCTGGTTGCCTATATCGTCGCCAACAAGAAGCGCGCGCCCACAATCGGCGGCAGGCAACGCTATAGGCTGCCGAACCATATGGCTGTGGCGCAGTTAAATAATTACGAGACCGACTATATCTACGAAGAAATATTCGAGCGCCAAGCGTACCTCAAGCACGGGATTGCGATTCGTGAAGGGGATTACGTCTTCGATGTGGGGGCAAATATCGGCCTGTTTACCATCTTCGTGCGTCAAATGTGTAAAACCGCCAGGGTGTACGCCTTCGAGCCGAATCCGTTTGCCTTTGAGATATTGAACCTGAATGCTTCGCTCTATGCTCCCGGCGCGAAACTGTTCGATTGCGGATTATCGAATGAAACCAAGACAGCCTCGTTTACTTTTTTCCCCGGCTTTTCATTGTTCTCCGGTTTCTATGCCGACCCACAAGTTGAAAAGGAAGTCGTAAAGACATTCATGCTGAATCAGCAGAAAGCCGGCAAGGCTCATATGGCCGAGCTCTTAGAGCAGGCCGACGGCATACTCGACGAGCGGTTTTCGCCTACCACTCTGTCTGTTCGGTCGAGAACTCTTTCCGCCGTCATGGAGGAGGAGGGCGTTGAATGCATAGATCTCTTGAAGATCAACGCGGAAAAGAGCGAGCTGGATGTTCTCAACGGGATCAACGACGTTGACTGGAAAAAGATCAAACAGATTGTGTTGGAGGTCGATGTTGAGGAAAATCTGCGCGCCATCCTCTCTTTACTGGAGCGGCAGGGCTATGACTTCATCGTGGAGCAGGATCGGCTGCTTGAGAATACTCAGCTCCGCTACGTTTATGCGATCCGCCCGTCAGAGGGTAAGCGGCTGGAAAGGAATGCGGAGCGGGCGGAGATTGTGCCGATGCTGAGCGATTCTTTGCTTTCTCCCGACGAACTGAGGCGCTTTTTAAGAGAGAGGGTGCCCGAATATATGGTGCCCTCCGCATTGGTCTTTCTCCAGGCTCTCCCGCTGACTCCTCACGGCAAGGTGGACCGCCGGGCGCTGCCGGCGCCTGAGCAAGCCAGACCCTTCGACGGAGCTCAGGGCAGGCCCGAGCTGGAAAATTCATACATCGCGCCTCGCACGGAGGTGGAGAATGCTCTAGCCGTGATCTGGGCTGAAGTTTTCAAGCTCGATCAGGTGGGCATCCATGACAACTTCTTTGATTTAGGGGGGCACTCCCTACTGGCCACGCAAGTCATCTCGCGCCTGCGTGAGGCTTTCCACGTGGAGACGCCGCTGCGCGCGCTTTTTGAATCGCCTACGGTGGCCGGCCTTGCCGAACAGGTTGAGAAGGCGGGTTTGGCAGGGCCGGAGCCGCAGCCCGGCTCGGGAGACGGCGAGGCGCCCCTGTCCTTCGCCCAGCAGCGACTATGGTTCCTGCATCAGCTCGATCCAGGAAGCCCTGTGTATAACGTCGCGCGGGTCATGCGGTTGAGCGGCGCGCTCCATGTGGAAGCGCTGCAAAAATCGCTGAGCGTGATCGTCGCGCGCCACGAGATATTGCGCACGAGGATCACCGCCGCGGATGGAAGGTTGCGCCAGATCGTTACCGAGGGTCGGCCGGTCCAGCTTGCGGCGATCGATTTGAGTGAGCGGCCGCGCGACCAGCGTGAAGGGAAGATGCATCGCCTCCTCGCCGGTGAAATCCGGCGGCCGTTCGACTTGACGTCAGATTTGTCGTTTCGGGTCACCCTGCTGCGACTGAGCGAAGAGCAGCACGTCCTGGCCCTGGCGATCCACCACATCTTTTTCGACGGCTGGTCCGAAGCGACCTTGCTCCGCGAGCTCTCGGCTCTCTACGACGCTTTTTCCCAGGGCAAGGTCCCGTCTTTGCCGGAGCTTTCCATCCAGTATGCGGACTTCGCCGTCTGGCAGCGGCAACGGCTACAGGGAAAGGTTCTGGAGGAGCAGATCTCTTACTGGAAAAAGAGGCTCGAGGGCATTCCTGTCCTGGAGCTTTTCACCGACCGTCCGCGTCCCGCGGTTCAGAGCTACCGCGGCGCGCGGCAATCCTTTGTGCTGCCCAAAGCTCTCAGTGACGGACTTAAGGCGCTCAGTCGTCGTGAAGGCGTAACGTTGTTCATGACGCTGCTGGCGGCCTTCCAGGCGCTGCTACAGCGCTACACGGGACAGAACGATATTGCCATCGGCTCGCCGATTGCGGGTCGCACCCGCGCTGAGTTCGAAGAGACGATCGGACTGTTTATCAACACGCTGGTTTTGCGAGGCGACTTGTCGGGCCATCCCAAGTTTACCGAGCTGCTGGCGCGCGCGCGGAAAACGGCCTTGGAAGCCTACGAACACCAGGAGCTGCCGTTTGAGAAATTAGTGGAAGAGCTGCATCCCGAGAGAGATCCGAGTCGTTCTCCGCTGTTTCAAGTGATGTTTGCTTTTGAGAATATGCCGAGAGCTTCCCGAGAGCTGACAGGCCTCAGGGTCAGCCCCATAAAGGTACACACCGGAACCGCAAAATTCGACTTGACGCTGTCGATCGAGGAAGAGGCGGGCGTGCTGGCGGCAGCCTTGGAATTCAACACCGATCTGTTCGACCACGGCACCATCGAACGCATGATCGGCCACTTTCAGACCCTGCTCGACGGCATCGTGGCGAATCCGAATGAGCGTCTCTCCGAGTTGCCGCTGCTGAGCGAAGCCGAACGCCGTCAACTGCTCGTGGAGTGGAACGATACTGCAAGAGATTTTCCGAAAGACAAGAAGATCCAGCGACTCTTTGAGAAACAGGCGGACCGGACGCCCGACGCGGTCGCGGTAGTTTTTCCTTCGATGGGCTCAGGACACAGCGAGGACAGTAAGCTCACTTACCTGGAGCTGAATCGCCGGGCCAATCAGTTGGCGCATCGCCTGCGCAAGCTGGGAGTCGGACCGGAAGCGCGCGTGGGCCTCTACATGGAACGATCGCTCGAGACGGTCGTTGGACTCCTAGCCATTCTCAAGGCAGGAGGAGTTTATGTCCCGCTGGAGCCCGCCTATCCCGACGCGCGCATCGGTTTTATGATTGAGGACGCGCAGCTATCGGTTCTCTTGACGCAGAGTTCTCTGAGCAAGAGGTTTTCCGGAAGCGGCGTTCACGTCGTCTGCGTGGACGGAGTTGAAGAACTCGTTCCTGAGCGCGAGAAGAATCCTGCTTGTGAGGTAAAGGCTGATAACGCAGCTTACGTGATCTATACCTCCGGCTCGACGGGTGAACCGAAAGGCGTGGTTGTTACGCATAGCTCGCTCGCTCAACACTGCCTTGAGATTCAAAGATACTACGAGCTCAGGCCGGAGGACCGGGTGCTCCAGTTCGCTTCCCTCAGCTTCGATGTCTCGCTGGAACAGGTTCTTCCGGCGCTCATCAGCGGCGCAACGCTGTTCATGAGAGGCGCCGAGACGTGGAGCGCGGAAGAATTTTACGAGAAAGCCTCCGAGTTAAGACTCACTGCGGCGAATTTGCCGACGGCGTATTGGCATCAGTGTGTTCAGGCGCTGGCCGACGCCCCCGGCCTGCCTGCGGCGCACGATCTGAGGCTCATGATCGTCGGCGGCGAGGCGATGTCGCCGCTGAGTTTGAAGCTTTGGCGGCAGACAGCGATGAAGGGGGTGCGTCTGCTCAATGCGTACGGTCCCACGGAAACGACGATCACCGCGACGACTTTCGAGATCCAGCCGGAACTATCGGAAGCAGACTTGCACAGCGTTCCCATCGGCCGCCCTCTGGGCAACCGAAAAACCTACGTCTTAGATAAACACCAAAATCCGGTTCCAATCGGCGTCGCAGGCGAACTGCACATCGGCGGAAGCTGTCTGGCGCGCGGCTATCTGAACCGGCCTGAGCTTACGGCGGAGAAGTTTATTCCCGATCCGTTCAGCGACCAGCCCGGCGCGCGGCTCTACAAGACCGGAGACCTGGCGCGTTATCTCCCAGACGGCAACATCGAGTTTCTCGGCCGCCTCGACGATCAGGTCAAAATCCGCGGCTATCGCATCGAGCCGGGAGAGATCGAGAGCGTGCTGGCACGACACCCGGGAGTGCATGACGCGGTAGTCTTGGCGCGGGACGACACGCCCGCAGATATTTTGGCCTCACTCAGAATGGAGAAACGTCTGGTGGCTTATGTTGTCCCTGGCCGGGAGCTATCCCCTTCTGTCGGCGAGCTACGCAGTTTTCTCAAAGAGAAGCTGCCGCCGCACATGGTCCCCTCGGCCTTTGTGATCCTCGATGCTCTCCCTCTCACGCCCAATGGCAAGTTGGACCGCCGCGCGCTGCCGGCGCCTGAGCAGACGAGACCCGAGCTGGAAAATTCATACATCGCGCCTCGCACGGAGGTTGAAAATGTTCTAGCCGCGATCTGGGCTGAAGTTCTCAAGCTCGATCAGGTCGGCATCCACGACAACTTCTTTGACTTAGGCGGCCATTCCCTATTGGCAATTCAGGTCGTCTCCCGAGTGCGCGACGCTCTTCAGGTAGAGCTGCCTCTACGGAGCTTCTTCGAGACGCCGACGGTCGCCGGGCTCGCCGCTACCATTCAGCAAGCCAAGGACGGCGGGGTTGCAAGCGCGTCGCCTAAAATAACGCCGGTTCCCCGGCGGTCGTGCGGGATGAATTCGCCGTTATGAAGATTCCCGGCGATTCCGATGTCTTTCCCACCTCCTTTGCCCAGCAGCGGCTGTGGTTTCTGGATCGGTTGGAGCCCGGCGGCTCGACCTATAACGTCGCTCAAGCTTTTAGGCTCAGCGGCTGGCTTCAGCAACCCGCGCTGGAGCGCAGCCTGAATGAAATCGCGCGCCGCCATGAAATCCTACGGACTACTTTTGTCGAGATGGAGGGGGCGCCTGTACAGCTCATCGGCCCGCCGCGGGATCAGCCGCTAAAAGTTATCAGCCTCTTGCAGCTTCCCGCGGGCGATCGTGAGACCGAAGCCGGGCGATTGATCGAAGAGGAGGCGCGCCGGCCTTTTGACTTGGCCAAAGGCCCTCTTTTTTGCGCCACCCTCCTCAGGATCGAGGAAGAGGAGCATATTCTGCTGCTGGCGATGCACCACGTCGTCTCGGACGGCTGGTCGATGGGAGTGCTCTACCGAGAGCTGTCGTCGCTCTATGAGAGTTTCTCCCAGGGCAAGGCGCCGTCATTGGCGGAGCTGCCCATTCAGTATGCCGACTTTGCCGTTTGGCAGCGCCAATGGCTACAGGGAAAAGTTCTAGAGGAGCAGCTCTCTTACTGGAAGCAACAGCTCGCGGACGTCCAGCTTCTTGAGCTGCCGACCGACCATCCGCGTCCCGCGGTTCAGAGCTACCGTGGAGCGCGGCAAGCTTTTGCGCTGCCCAAAGCTCTCTCCGACGGGCTTAAGACCCTAAACCGCCGCGAAGGGGCGACCCTGTTCATGACGCTGCTGGCGGCTTTTCAGACTCTGCTGCATCGCTACACCGGTCAGGATGACATTGTGGTGGGCTCCCCCGTCGCGGGACGCAACCGCGCCGAGGTCGAGGGGCTCATCGGCTTCTTCGTCAACACGCTGGTTTTGCGAGGTGACTTGTCGGGCGAGCCCAAGTTCACCGAGCTGATGGCGCGCGTGCGCAAAGCAGCCCTGGACGCCTACGAACATCAAGAGCTGCCGTTTGAGAAGCTGGTGGAGGAGTTGCAACCGGAGCGCGACTTAAGCCGCAATCCGCTTTTTCAGGTGATGTTTGCGCTTAACAATCTCCCCAGCCAGGCGTGGAGACTGCCGGGTCTCGATGTGGAGCCTGTAGAGGTGCCGAGCGACGTAGTCAAGTTCGATCTGAGCTTGGGCATGTTTGAAGAAGGGAAAGGACTGAGAGGGTTGTTGGGTTACAACCGCGACTTGTTTGACGCGGGCACCATCCAACGCATGATCGGCCACTTCCAGACCTTGCTCGAAGGCATCGCGGCGAATCCGGACCGGCGTCTTTCCGAGTTGCCGATACTGACCGGCGCGGAGCGGCGTCAACTGCTGGTGGAGTGGAACGACACGAAGCGAGATTATCCGAAGGACAAATGCATTCACGAGCTATTCGAGGAGCAGGCGGCGCGGACGCCGGATGCGGTGGCGGTGGTATGCGAGGACCGACAACTCACGTACCGGGAATTAAATCGCCGGGCCAACCAGTTGGCGCATCACCTGCGGAGCTTGGGAGCGGGGCGGGAAACGCTCGTCGGCATTTGCATGACGCGTTCTCAGGAGATGGTCGTCGGACTTCTAGGAATCCTCAAGGCCGGCGGGGCGTACGTGGCGCTGGACCCGGATTATCCCAAGGCCCGGTTGGCCTTCATGATGGAAGACGCGCCGCTCTCGATGCTTTTGACTGGGCAACGGCTGGTCGAGAGAATTCCCCAGTCTGGCGCGCGCCTCATCTGCCAGGACCGAGATTGGAGCGCGGTCTCCAGGCAAAGCGAAGCGAACCCGGTCACCGGCGTCAGGCCCGACAACTTAGCCTATGTCGCCTACACTTCAGGGAGCACCGGGCGGCCGAAGGGCGCGATGATCGAGCACGGAAGCGTGGTCAACTACCTTTGTTGGGTCAACGAGAGTTTGCTTGGTGATCGGGTGGAGAGCGTGCCGGTGGTCACCAAGCCGGTGTTCGACGCCTCTCTCAAGCAACTATTTGCTCCGCTCCTGCGCGGCCGCAAGGTGTGGGTGTTGTCAGAGAACATGGCGCTCCAACCTGCCGCCTTGGTGCACGCGCTGGGCACGCAGACCGAAGTCGGCCTCAACTGTGTGCCGTCGTTGTGGAGCGCGGCGCTCGACGCAATCGACTGCGGCGAGGCCGCGATGCCCGTCGAGAGCATCGCAAGTCTCTTGATCGGCGGCGAGCAGCTCAGCAGGGAGCTGATCCGCAGATCCTTCGCCGCGCTGCCGCATGTGCGGATCTGGAACCTCTATGGCCCGACGGAGGCAACCGCGAACGCAAGCGTTGCCGAAATCATTTCTGACCGGGACCTGACCATCGGCCGCCCTATCGCCAATACGCGGATCTATATTCTCGATGCCCGTTTGAAACCCGTTCCCATCGGCGTCCCCGGCGAGCTGCACATCGGTGGCGCGGGCTTGGCGCGCGGCTATCTGAACCGCCCGGAACGCACGGCCGACAAGTTCATCCCCGATCCTTTCCGTGACGAGCCGGGGGCGCGGTTTTATAAGACAGGCGACCTGGCGCGTTATCGGCCCGACGGCAACATCGAGTTTCTTGGCCGCCTCGACGATCAGGTAAAGATCCGCGGCTTTCGCATCGAGCCGGGAGAGATCGAGGCGGCGTTGAACCAACACCCGTTGGTGCGGGACAGCATCGTCGTTGCCCGGGACGACGATGCGCAACACAAACGTCTAATTGCCTACGTCGTGCCGAACCCAGGGTCTTTTCCGACAGCCGGCGAACTTCGAAGTTTCCTGAAATCCACCCTCCCCGACTACATGACGCCGGCCGCTTTTGTGACGCTGGAAGCGCTGCCCCTCACTCCCAACGGAAAAGTGAACCGCACAGCGCTCTCTCAGGCGCTCGACGACCGCGACGAGCGCCGGGACGCGTTCACGCCGCCGCGTTCTCCGGTGGAGAGCGCGCTTGCCGAAATCTTTGCCGCCGTCCTTGGCGTGGAACGGGTCGGCGCGCACGACAACTTCTTCGATCTGGGCGGCCATTCCCTGTTGGCGGCGCAAGCCGTCTCCCGCCTGCGCGCAGCCCTGCAGGCGGAGATTTCGTTGCGTGCGCTCTTCGAATCGCCGACGGTAGCGGGCCTGGCGGAGCACGTTGAAACGGCGCTCCGGGCGGCGCGCGGCCAGGAGCCGGCGCCGCCGCTTGAACCGACGCTGCGGCGTGGCCCATTGCCGCTTTCCTTCGGCCAGCAGCGGCTGTGGTTTTTGGATCAGTTGGAGCCGGGCAATCCTACTTACAACATGCGTGCCGCCTTTCGCCTTGCCGGTCCCCTCCATCTCACGGCGCTGGAGCGAAGTCTCAACGAGATCGTGTGCCGCCACGAAGCCCTGCGCACGACCTTCGCCGTGGCCGATGGGCAGCCGTTTCAGGTCATCGCTTCGGAGTTGGCTGTAGGGCTGCCGGTGGCGAATTTGCAGGACTATCCCGAGGGCGAGCGGAAAGCCCGGGCGGAGCGGTTGGTCGCCGAAGAAGCTCGACGGCCGTTCGATCTGGCGCGCGGGCCTCTGCTGCGCTCCCAGGTGTTGCGGCTGGGAGCGGAGGAACACATCCTGGTCATGACCATGCACCACAGCGTCTCAGACGGATGGTCCATGGGGGTGTTCTTCCGCGAACTCTCAGCGCTTTACCAAGCCTTTTCAACCGAAAAGCCGTCTCCGTTGCCTGATCTGCCTATCCAATACGCGGACTTTGCCGTTTGGCAGAGGGAGTGGCTGGAGAGGAAAGTGCAGGCGAGTCAGCTGTCCTACTGGAGACGGCAGCTCGCGGGCGCGCCGCCTGTGCTGGAATTGCCGACCGACCATCCCCGACCGCCGGCTCAGACGTACTTTGGAGCGAAGGAGTCCTTGATCCTTTCCAAGGACCTGACGGAGGCTCTCAAGGCGTTGAGCCGTCGGGAGGGGGCAACGCTGTTCATGACGCTGCTGGCGGCCTTTCAGCTCCTGCTCAGCCGTTACAGCGGGCAGGATGACATTGTCGTCGGCGCGCCCATAGCCGGTAGAAACCGAATGGAGATCGAAGGGCTGATCGGATTTTTCCTGAACAACCTGGCGCTCCGCACGGACCTTTCGGGCAACCCGAGTTTCAGGGAATTGTTGGGCCGGGTGCGCCGGGTGGCTCTGGGAGCTTATACTCACCAGGACTTGCCCTTCGAGAAGCTGCTGGAAGAGTTGCGGCCCGCGCGAGACCTCAGCCGCACGCCGCTGTTTCAAGTTTATTTTAATATGAACGACGCCGAAGGCCGGCTGGAACTCCCCGGGCTGACGGCGGAGCCCATGTCGTCCCTTGAGCCTCTGTCAAAATTCGATTTCACGCTCTATGTCAGAGAGCAAGCCGGCAAGATCCGGTTCAATCTTGTCTACAACGTCGATATCTTTGAGCGCGACCGAATGGTCGAGCTGTTGGGTCAGCTCGAACATCTGCTGTCGCAGATCGCGGAGAACCCGGACCGAAGGATCGGGAACTTTTCTCTGGTCACTCCCGCCGCCGAGGGCGGCTTGCCAAATCCCGCTCGACGCCTTGATGACGCCTGGAAAGGCGCCGTCCACACACAGTTTACCCGGCAGGCGGACAGATTTCCGCAGCGGCCTGCGGTCGTAGATCGTTGGGGAAGCTGGAGCTATCGAGAAACCGATGCCCGCGGCAACCGCATCGCCCGCTACTTGCGCGCGAGCGGCATCGGGCCGCGCGACCTCGTTGCCATCTACGGCCATCGCAGCGCTCCGCTGGTCTGGGCCGTGTTGGGCGTTCTCAAGGCGGGCGCGGCGTTTGTGATTTTAGATCCCGCGTACCCGGCAGCGCGGCTGGTCGAGTGTTTGCGGGCGGCGAAGCCCCGTGGCTGGTTTCAGATCGCAGCGGCCGGGCCGCTTCCCGACGCGCTGGAGAAATTTATCACCGTCTCCTCCATTCGATGCCGCCTTGAGCTTTCCGCCGACCCCGCCGCCGCGTCACGCGACCCTCTCACCGCTTATTCCATCGACGATCCCGGGATCGCCGTAGGGCCGGATGACTTAGCCTATGTCGCTTTCACCTCCGGTTCCACCGGCCGCCCCAAAGGCATTCTGGGCCGCCACGGTCCCCTGTCGCATTTTCTGCCGTGGCAAGAAACGGCATTCCATCTCAGCGGGTCAGATCGCTTCAGCATGCTATCGGGACTGTCGCATGACCCGCTGCAGCGGGATATCTTCACGCCGCTGTGGCTGGGGGCGACGATATTGATTCCCGATCCGGAAATCATCGGCACACCCGGGCTGGCCCGCTGGATGGCCGAGGCGCAGGTGACCTTCGCGCATCTTACGCCCGCCGTGGCGGAGCTGCTGACCGAGACCGCCGCTCCTGACTGCCGCATCACATCACTGCGTTACGCATTTTTCGTCGGCGACAAGTTGACGCGGCGAGATGTAGCCAGGCTTCGACGCCTCGCCCCGGAGGCCGTCTGCATCGCCTCCTACGGCTCGACGGAAACACAACGGGCAGTGGGCTACCATATGGTTTCTCCAGCGCCGGAACCGTCGAAGAGCCGGGAGCAATCGGTTTATCCGGTGGGGCGTGGCGTGGAAGATGCGCAGCTCCTGGTGTTGACCGCGGAACAACAGTTGGCCGGCGTGGGTGAGCTCGGCGAGATTCACCTCCGCAGCCCTCACCTCGCCCAGGGATACCTCGGAGACGAGGAACTCACGCGGGCGCGGTTTCTGACCAATCCGTTCACGGGTCTCGACGGCGACCGTCTTTACAAAACCGGCGATATGGGACGCTTCTTGCCCGACGGCAGCGTCGAGTTCGTTGGCCGCGCCGACCGGCAGGTGAAAATCCGCGGCTTCCGCATCGAGCCGGGAGAGATCGAGGGGGCGCTGTGTCAACACGCTGCGGTGCGTGAGGCTTTGGTTGTGGCGCACGAGGATACGCCCGGCCAGAGACGCTTGGTTGCGTATATTGTTCCCCGGCAGGAGCGGGCGCCGGCCGCCGATGATCTGCGCGGTTTTGCCGCATCCAAGCTGCCGGCGTACATGGCGCCGTCAGCCTTTGTGTTTCTGGACGCTCTGCCGCTTACTCCCAACGGCAAGGTCGATCGTCGCGCGCTCCCGCCTCCCGACCGAGCGAAGGTTGACGGCCGTCCGGGCTACGCGGCGCCCACTCCCGGAACGATTGAGCCACAGTTGGCGGAGATTTGGGAAGAGCTGCTGGGGATTCATCCAATTGGGACTCAGGACAATTTTTTCGAGCTGGGAGGCCACTCCTTGCTCGCGGTCCGGATGGCGCACCGGATCGAGCAGAGCTGCGGCGAGAGGGTTCCGCTCGCTACCTTGCTTGCCGGGCCGACGATCGAGCAGCTGGCGCAGGCGCTGGTGAGGCAGCGACACGATGGAGAAAGATCACTGCTTGTGAAAGTTCAGCCGGAGGGCGCCAAGCCGCCTTTTTTCTACCTGCATGGAGATCTTCAAGCGGGAGGCTTTTACTGCCTGAACCTGGCTAAGTATTTAGGCGAGGATCGGCCGTTCTACGCGCTCGCCCCGCACGGGCTCAACGGCGTTTCCGCTCCCGAGACCGTCGAGGCGATGGCGGCGTCTTATATTCAAATGGCGCGCGCCGTCCAGCCCGAAGGCCCGTATTTTCTGGGAGGCTATTGCAGGGGCGGCATTGTGGCTTTCGAGGTGGCGCGGCAGTTGGAGCGGCAGGGACAGCGGGTAGGTCTCGTCGTGGTAGTTGCGGCCGGGGCGCGTAATACTCTTCCTCGAAGATTGCTCAACGGCATGGTATCGCGCGCCGGTTCGTGGCTCGGGCTCGAACCGCGCCAGAGATGGCGCCTGTTTCTCGGAATACGCGCATGGGGACGTCGCGTGCGGCGAATTTTCCAAGCCGACCACTATCGAGTCGATCAGACGGTAACGTCAGCGCAAACAGGTCGCGATCCCGCTGTCGCCCGGCTGCACAATCGAGCGCTCGGCGGGTATGTCTCAAAGCCGTACTCGGGACGGGTGGCGCTTCTCTGGCCGGCCGAAGAACCCTTCGACCGCCGTCGAAATCCAACCTTCGGATGGGGCCGGGTCACTTCTCAACTGGAGATCCGAACCGTGCCCGGCGGCCATATCACCTGCATCACAGAGCATCTGAAAAGCCTGGCCGAACACATGAAGGATTTGTTGGAACAGGTCGAGCGATGAAGCCGCCAGCGCCCGCAGCTTTGGATTCGGGGCGAATTCGATGAGCGCCGCCGCCGATTCTCCATGGAACGGCCCGCCGGAATTCATCGATCTCCTGCCCGACGAAGTCCACGTCTGGCGTGCTCCGTTAAGCGTGTCGCCCTCGCAGCTTCAAACGCTGGCTCCCATCCTCGCCGCCGCCGAGCGCCAAAGAGCCGAGCGGTTTCACTTTGAAAAAGATCGCGGCGAGTTCATCGCGGGGCGGGCCATGCTGCGCACGCTGCTCGGCCGCTATCTTCACAGAGAGCCGTCTCAACTGGAATTTAACTACGGCGCCTCGGGCAAGCCGCGCCTCGCCGGCGAAGATTCTTCCCTTCGGTTCAACCTGTCCCACTCCCACGGCATTGCCCTCTATGCCTTCAGCCGGGACCGGGAGATCGGCATCGACGTCGAACAGGTCAGGAGCAACGCGGATGCCGAAAAAATCGCCGAACGCTTCTTCTCTGCTCAAGAGGTCGCCGTGTTTCGAGATCTGCCCGCGTGCCAAAGGGAAAAAGCGTTCTTCGACTGCTGGACGCGCAAAGAGGCCTACATCAAGGCGAAAGGGGACGGGCTGACGGCGGCGCTCGACGCCTTCAGCGTCTCATTGTCTCCCGGCGAGCCCGCGGCGTTGCTCCACGTTCGAGACGACCCCCGAGAAGTTTCCCGCTGGTCGTTGCGCGAGTTGGAGCCCGGCCCCGGCTATGCGGGCGCAATTATCGTAGAAGGGAACGATTGGCGGCTCGAATGCTGGGAATGGAAATGGCAGAGCGACTCGAACCGGTGAACGCTCAAATTTCGGGCTATTTCAACGAGCGATCGATGTGCAGCGGGAGGATCTTGCCGCGCAGGCTGCTGTGCGGAATCTCCCGTTTGATTCTCAGGGTTCCCGCCTCCTGCCAAACCCGGGTCTGGAATTGATTGATCCAGTGCTCTTTCCCCAGCTCTTGTTCCAGCCGGCGCAGCAGACGTTCTTCGTCGAGACTTGGCACGTCGGGATGAACTCGAAGGGTAAGGCGTGTCTGTCCGTTGCCGTCCTCTTCCTCGATCAACTGATAGTCTCCGATTGCTCCCCCAAACTCCGAAGGAAAAGTCTTTTCCATCAGCTCGAAGAGGTCACCGTAGAAATAGTTCATCCCCTCACTGGTGAATTTTTCGTAGCTGCGGATGCGGTGAAGATGGAGCGCAAAGCCGGCTTCCTCCAGGGCGCAGCCGCAACTTCTCTCCGACATTGCGGCGTAATCTCCGCTCGCCACGTTGATCAGCAGCCTGGGGGCCGTAGGATGCAGGGTCGTGAGCAGGAGCGGATGGATGAGCTCGGCGCCGTGGGCAATGGGATCGGGATGAGAGATCATCGCGAATATGTCCTGAGTCACGTGAACCTCGTCTCGCTCAAGCGGGTTGGCGCACCCATACCCGACGGACATGGCTCCCCCGAATGAATAGCGGGAGGTGAACCCTGCGCCCGTTTTTCTGATCGCCTCTTCCTTGGCCTCGGTAAACGGCTCTCCCCCGACATAAAACTTGGCGCCTTCCAGCGACGTTCCCAGCTCGGTTGCCGCGCGACAGATTCTCGCCGCATGGTTCGGCAGGGTGGTGATGAAGCAGGTTTTGCCGCTTTGCCTCTCTTTCACGATCCAGTCGATAACCCGGTGAATCTCCGGGTCGCCGATGAACTCAGGCTTGGGAAAACCCGGGCCGAACCACTTTCCGGCGAGCACGATCTCATAGGTGGTCAAGTAATGATACGCGCTCGATAGCCGGGATCTGGACGGCACCTTGCGGACGAACCAACGATCGGCCGCCATCCCGATCTTGGCGTTGATCACCAGGTTGTTGATCGCTCCCATCCCCGGGAGAATCGCGTCATAGACCGCGTGCGCGCTCGAAAGCAGATTATGGGCGCGGAAAAATAGCGATCGCGCGCAGACCGTTGTGGCGAACCAATCGAGGGAGATTGTCGAGTTTACCGGCCGGTTGGTGGTTCCGCTGCTTTGCCCCACGAAGCCGGCCGGCGCGTCCGGCCGGTCGAAATCCGCGGGGGAGACGCGGAACGATTGTCCGCTTCGCGCCACCTTTTTTTTCCCTTTGAATTCATCCGGGCTGAAGTAAACGCCTTCGCGGGCCAGCTTTATCAACGTTGGCTCCAGTCCATGACGCCGGACACTGCCTTGAAGATCGGAAAACTCGCAGCCGGCGATCCTCAGGAGTTTGAGATAGGGGCTGCTTGGTTGGTCGTACACCCGGGTCCGGATCAGCGCGAGAAAGTTCTCGTCTCTAGCGGCTAAATTCCTTTTAACTTGCTCCTCTGCGCGCTGCAAAGTTATGGGCTCTCTGAAATAGGTCCGCAAAGCCGGGAAGAGAGCGCACGCGCCCCCAAGCCGTTCGTAGTAGAATCCAGCGGCTCGGTAAAAGCGCTCTGAACTCAAGTTTAGCTTTGCAGTTGCTCCCACAACACTTCCGCCAGGTGTTTGGCCCTGCGGCCGGTCAGGTGCTCGATCTGCTGGCGGCAGGAGATGCCGGAGGCGACGACCTCGACGGCGGCGTCGGCGGCGCGAACGGCGGGCGCGAGACGGCGGTTGCCGATCTTGATGGAGAGATCGTAGTGCTCTTTTTCAAAACCGAAGGAGCCGGCCATGCCGCAGCAGCCGGAATCCACCTCCGACACGTCGAAGCCGGCCCAACGCAGCGCTTCGACGGTCGGCGCGCTGCCGACCAGGGCTTTCTGATGGCAATGGCCGTGGAGCAGCGCCTTGCGGCCGTTTTTCGGAAATTCCAGCGTGAGCCTGCCGGCCTGCCGCTCGCGCAGCAGAAACTCTTCCAATAAAAAGGTGTGCTTGGCGACGGTCCTGGCCTCTTCGGTGCGCAGGAGATCGGGGTATTCGTCTCTCAGCGTCAGCAGGCAGGAAGGCTCGAGTCCCACGATCGCGACGCCTCGTCGCGCGCAAGGCTCAAGCCGCTCGACATTCCAGACGGCGTTGTTGCGCGCCTCCTGGAGCATGCCCTTGGAGATCATGGGGCGGCCGCAGCAGCGCTTCTCGAAAAGCGTCACGCGATAACCCGCGCGCTCCAGCAGCAGCGTCGCCGCAATCGCTACGGCAGGCGTGTTGAAATTGTTAAACGTGTCGTGGAACAGGATCACGGTGCCGTTCTCGCGCTTGATTTGCGCGCGGTGTCCCTCGAACCAGTGCTCGAAGGTCTCCCGCGCGAAGCGCGGCAGCGGCCGCCGGGAATCGATGCCGGCGATCCACTGGAGCAGCCAGCGGGTCGGCTTCAGCCCGGCTATCCAGTTGGCCGGCGCGGCGAAGCGCGAGCCCCAGCGATTGAGGCTTTCGATCCCGCCGAACAGCCGGTTGCGCAGCGGCAGGCCGTTGGCGCGGTAGTAGTGGTAGAGAAACTCGTACTTGAGCTTCGCCATGTCCACGTTCGAAGGGCACTCGGCCTTGCACGCTTTACATTCGAGACAGAGATCGAGGACCTCGTAGAGGCGCTTGCCCTTGAACTCCTGCGCCGGCACTTTTTCCGACAGCACGGCGCGTAGCGCGTTCGCCCGGCCGCGCGTCGAATGCTCCTCGTCGAGCGTCGCCATATACGACGGGCACATCGTGCCGTCGAGCTTCTTGCGGCACTCGCCCATGCCGCTGCACATCTCCACCGCCCCGGTAAAACCGCCCTGTTGGCTGAAGTCCAGCATGGTCGCCGGCATCCACGTTTTATAGTGCGGCCCGATGCGGAGCGATTCGGTCATCGCGGGGGCGTCGACGATCTTTCCCGGATTCATCAGACTCTTCGGATCGAAGGCCCGTTTGACTTCGCGAAACGCGCCGTAGAGCGCCGGGCCGTAAAGCCGCTCGTTGAAGTGGCTCCGCGCCAGGCCGTCGCCGTGCTCGCCGGAGAGCGCGCCGCCGAATTCCATCACCAGCTCGGCGACTTCGTCGGCGATGGCGGTCATCTTTTGGACTTCGCTCTGTTCCTTGAGGTTGATGAACGGTCGGATGTGCATGCAGCCGACCGAGCAGTGGCCGTAGAAGCCGGCGGTGGCGTCGTGGCGCGCGAGGATCTCTTGAAACCGCTTGATGAAGGCGGGGAGCCTGGCCGGCTCGACGGCGGTGTCTTCGACGAAGGCGATGGGCTTCTTGTCGCCCTTCGTGCCGAGCAGCAGGCCGAGTCCGGCCTTGCGCACACCCCAGATGGCGCGGACCTCTTCCGGCTTGAAGGCCTGGGTCGCCGCGTAACCGATACGCCGCGATTTCCGCAGCTCCTCGAGCTTGTCAACCTGTTCCCTTACTTCTTCTTCGGTCTCGCCGGCGTACTCGACCATCAGCAGGGAGGTCGGATGGCCCTGGACGAAGCCCAGCCGTTTCGACTGGACGATGTTGCCCCGGGCGAGATCGAGGATCGTCTTGTCGGTCGATTCCAGCGCGTATGGCGCGGTTTCCAAAATAGCCTGCGACGCTTCGAGCGCCTCGATGTCGTCGTAGAAATGAATCACGTCGAGCGCCGTCCACTTGGGCTTGGGCACGAGACGCATTTTGGCTTCCACCACGCACGCGAGCGTTCCTTCGGAGCCGACGATCATGCGGGCGAGATTGAACGGCTGCGGCTTGACGAACTCGTCGAGATTATAGCCGGAGACCCGGCGCATAATCTTGGGGTAGCGCGCGCGGATTTCACCCTGGTGTTTTTGGGCGAGCTGGGAGACTGCGCGGTAGATTTGCCCCTCCAGAGTTTTCGTCTTGCTCTTGCTCTCCAGCTCAGCCGCGGAAAGGTCCTTGAGCACAACTTCGCTGCCGTCGGACAGGAAGGCCGTCAATTCGACAACGTGATCGAGCGTCTTTCCGTAGGCGAGCGAATGGGCGCCGGCGGAGTTGTTGCCGATCATTCCGCCGATGGTGGCGCGGTTCGAAGTCGAAGTGTCGGGGCCGAAGAGCAGGCCCATCCGTCTTACATGGGCATTCAGCTCGTCCTGCACCAGACCCGGCTGGACGCGGCACCAAAGCTCCTCCTGGTTGACCTCCAGAACTTTGTTCATGTATTTGGAAAAATCGAGCACGATGGCGTGGCCGACGGTCTGCCCGGCGAGCGAAGTGCCGCCGCCGCGCGGCAGGATCGGGACGTTGAACCGCTTGGCGACCTCGATCGTCGCCTGCACGTCGTCTTTGTGGCGCGGGATGACGACGCCGACCGGCTCGATCTCGTACATCGAAGCGTCGGTGGAATAGAGCAGGCGCGAGTACTTGTCGAACCGGACTTCCCCCTCGACTCTCTTGCGCAGCGCCGCGGCGATTTCCGGATAGTCGCTCGCCATAGGTTTTCTATACCAGGTTTGGGTTCAGCTATCAGCAATCGGCTAGCGTATCAACTCCCGTGCCTTTTCGAACACGCCGTGAAACATCTCCCGCGTGAGCCTGCCGGTAAACGTATTCTGCTGGCTGGGATGATACGAGCCTAGCAGCGTGAGGTTGCCGCCGAGTCGGGCGACAGAGCCGTGGCCGAACTGCGGGCGCGGTTTGGGGACGGTCCCGCCGTTTTCCTGGTGCGCTTTGAGGAACGAATCGAAAGCGATCTTTCCCAGCGCGACGACGACGCGGACGCGCTTCAACAGCTTCAGCTCCGCGACCAGATAGGGGCGGCATCGCTCAAACTCCGAAAACGCCGGCTTGTTCAGCGGCGGCGCGCAGCGGACGGCGGCGGTGATGTAGCAGTCGTTGAGCTTCAATCCGTCGTCTCGATGGATGGACGTTGCCTGGCTCGAAAAGCCGAACGCGTGAAGCGTCCCGTACAGCCAGTCGCCGCTGCGGTCGCCGGTGAAGATTCTTCCTGTGCGATTGCCGCCATGCGCAGCCGGCGCAAGACCCACGATCAGCAGCCGTGCGTTCGGGTCGCCGAATCCCGGCAGCGGCTTCGCCCAGTAGCGCTCGCCCTGGTAGCGGCGCGGCGGCTCCTTCGCCGCCTGCTCGCGCCAGCGAACGAGGCGGGGACATTTTCGGCACCGAACGACGGTTTGATTGAGCCCGGCGAGGGTCTGCATCGGGTCATTTTGCTAACACAAAGGCCGGGAAAGGGGAAGAATGGATAAGGCCATTGGCTGGATCTCCGCCTTGACAGTTTTTTTCGGGAAGCGGATACTCTGCTGGCATTTGGGTTGAAAGTTGAACGCGGACAGCGAAGAAATGAAGCTGCGCTCGCACCTTATCGCACTCGTCATCGCCGCTCTCTTGCCGGTGATCCTGTTTGCCGGCGTGATGATCTACGTCTCCTACCAGGGACAGCGAGCCAATGTGGAGCGCAGCATGCTGGACACGGCCCGTGCACTCTCTCTCGCCGTGGACCGCGAGCTGGAGGCGTCGATCCGCACCCTCCAGGCGCTCGGAGCATCTGAGCGTCTCGAATCGAGGGACTTAAAGCGATTCTACGAACAGGCCAGGCGGGTGCTGAAAACTCAGCAGGATTGGACCACAATCGTTCTCTTCGATTCTAACGAGCGTCAGCTCCTGAACCTCCTGCGCCCCTTCGGGTCGCCGCTGCCCACGCCCCCTGCGGGTCTAGGAATAGGAAATACCATTAAGCTTAAACGGCCTCTGGTCTCGGACCTGTTTTTTGGTCGCGTAGCGAGAGAGCTACGGATCGCAGTCACAGTGCCGGTTATTCGCAACGGCAAGGTTAAGTATGTCCTTGCGGCGCCCGCCCTTCCGGCATTCCTGGTTAAGCTCCTGAAAGAGCAGAATGTCCCCGAAGACTGGCTGACGACGATCATCGACCGTAACAAAATCATCGTCGCCAGAACTCGGAACCTCGAACAATTTCTCAGCAAGCCGGCGACGCCGCTCTTTCCTGCGAAAAGCTCCGAGGCCGAGGACGCATGGTTCCGGGGCGTCCCTCATGACGGCCCGCCGGTCTACGCGGGCTTTCACCGGTCAAGCCTATCCGGCTGGACGGTCGAGTTGGCGATTCCGGCCTCGGCTATCGAAGGGTCTCTCAGACGCTCGCTGTTGCTCACGGGGATCGGCGGCCTTCTGCTCCTCGGAGTAGGAACCGGCTTGGCGACGGTGGTCGGCCGTCGCATCTCACGCTCTGCGGCACACTTGTCCGCCGGAGCGCAGGCGTTGGGGAAGGGCGACCCCCCGCGCGTTCAACCCTCTCCGATCTTCGAGCTGGATCAGGTTGCGCGCGAGATCGAAATGGCGGCTGTGAGCCGCAAGCAGATGGAGGAGAAGCTTCGACGCAGTCTCGAACGCATCGAGGCGCTCCGGGCGATTGAGCAAGCTATCACCTCGTCGTTGGATCTCTATAGCGTTTTGCACGTCCTATTGGAAAAGATCGAGCTATTCTTGCCGATCGTAACGGCAGGGACCGTGAGACTTCTCAACCGCGAGACGGGGAGATTCGAGTTTCTCGCCTGCCGGGGCGTGGACGAGCAGGAATGGAACGCAGATCGGCTGGGCTCTAGATCCCGGAAAATCGTCGCGACCAAGTCGCCTCTGGCAGTCCTCAATCTTGACGCAGATCCCCTGACCCACAACCGCGAGGTTTTCCGCAAGTACGGCCTGGTTTCGTATCTCGGAGTCCCGCTGATCGCTAAAGACGAAGTTTTGGGAGTGCTCAGCATTTACACGAACCAGGAGCACGAGTTCAACGAAGAAGAGGTCGAGTTTATCACCACCCTGGCAACTCAGGGCGCGATCGCGATCCACAACGCCCAGCTTTACGAAGAGATCAAAAGGCAGGCAGCGGCTTTAGAGAAGGCGAACGCGGACCTGAGACGACGTGAGCAAGTCGAGAGACTGCTGAAAGAACTCAGCCAGAACATCGTCTCCCTGGACGCCGCCAGCCTGCTCGACAAACTCACAGCGAGAGTACGCGAAGTCTTTGAAGTCGATGTCTGTGACGTCCGGCTCCTCGTGGACGGCGATCGGTGGAGGTTGGGGGGCATCTCAGGAGTGGATTCGAATCTATTCGCTTCTTCCCGCAGTGGAGCCGCGTACGGGCGGATGCGCTGGATTATCGAAAACCAAAAGCCCCTGATCATCGCGGACAGTACGAAAGAAGGCGCTTTGCCCCCTGGAGACACCATCAGGACTCTTGGGCTGCGGGGCTATCTGGGAGTTCCGCTGCTCTTCAGGGGCGAGGTCCTGGGAGTGCTCAGGGCCTTAACCTATCAGCCGAGGAATTTTATCCAAGAGGAGGTAGATCTCCTGCAACAGCTGGCCAATGGGGCCGCAGTCGCCCTAGACAACGCGAGGCTCTATGACCGGACCAAGAATCAAGCGCTGGAGCTGGCGCGGGTGAACAAGATCAAAGATGAGTTCTTGAGCATGATGTCACACGAATTGAGGACGCCTCTCAGCGTGGTGACAGGATATGCCGGACTGATCAAGGATCGGATGCTGGGCGAGATCAATCCGCAGCAGGAAGAGGCGCTGCAGAAGGTGCTCGGCCGCGCCGGAGAGCGACTCAACATGATCAACGACCTCATGCAGACCACCCAGCTGGAGGCCCGCGCCGTCGCGGTGGAGCGGCAGCGCGTAGACGTGCTCGATCTTCTTGATGGCCTAAGGTCAGATTACGATCTCCGTTTATATAAGAAAGATGTCAGCCTCATCTGGGACTATCCCTCCGGGCCGATGCCGATAACTACAGACGGTGCAAAGCTCAAACAGATCCTGCAAAACCTGATCAACAACGCGATCAAATTCACCGATAAGGGCAATGTGAAGATAGCGGTAGAAGTTAGGGGTCAAGATTCCCGATTTATCGAATTCAAAGTTCAGGACACGGGAGTCGGGATACCGAAGGATCAGCAGGCAGCTATCTTCGGCAAATTCTACCAGGTGGACAGCTCCGAGACGCGCCTCTACGGCGGCGTCGGTCTCGGGCTCTACATCGTCAAGAACTTCACCGATTTGCTTGGGGGAACGATCGAGGTCGAGAGCGAGCCGGGCGAAGGGACGACGTTTACGGTCCGCCTACCGGCGTAGCGCGATGCGCGATGCATGATAGATCGGAGGGAGATATCTCGCGCAAAGGCGCAAAGACCCGAAAAAGCGAAGCGCTCTACGGGTCAAAGGGCGCAAAGTTCGGAGAAAAAAACTTTTACTTGGCGTGCTTGGCGTCTTGGCGCGATGAATCATCCGTTTCGACGGGATGCGGCCTGCTACAGTTCCAACAATCCCTCCGGCGGATTGATGATCATTTTCCCGGCGGCGAGGTCGATTTTTTCGACGATCTCTTTGGTCACGGGGATGAGGTATTCCTTCGCGTCGCCTTTGACGACGTAGAGGTCGCCGCCGGGTTTGGACCAGATGCGCTCGACAACGCCGATGCGCGCGCCGTTTGTGGCGAAAACTTCGAGGCCGACCGCCTGGTAGTAATAGTATTCGCCGGGGGCGAGCGGCGGAAGCTGGGCTTCGGCGACGGAGACGATGGCGCCGACCCATTTTTTAGCCTCGTCGATGCCCGCGACTCCGTCGAGCAGAATCAACAATCGGGAGCTGTGGCCCTTGACGGCTTTGAGCCGCTGCGGCGTGGTGAGGCCGGCTTTTTCGAGGAGGATTGCTTGACTTGAAGAGAGCGTGTTGCTCTCAGGATTGTAGAGTCTGAGCTTCAGCCACCCTTCGATGCCGTGAGTGGCGACAATTTCCCCCAGAGGGACCAAGCGCTCAGACACTTTGAGTGGCGGAAGAGGGGAGTTATTTCTCTTCCACGATCTCCAGGACGAACTTGCGGTTGGTCCTGGATGCGGCGGCGTTCAGGATCGTGCGGATCGACTTCGCCGTTCTGCCTTGCTTGCCGATAATCCGGCCGAGGTCCTCTTTGGCGACTCTCAGCTCCAGGACCGAAGCGGTGTCGCCTTGGGTCTCTTTGACCTCGACCGCCTCCGGATTGTTGACTAAGGATCGCGCCAGGTATTGAACTAGATCCTTCATAGGCGAGGCTCCTCTGTTCAGTTGCGCTAGGCGCTCTTCGGCGCCTTCTTAATCAATTCGGAAACCGTCTGCGACGGCCTGGCTCCGCGCTTGAGCCATTTGTCCATCCTTTCCCGGTTGATTTTGATTCCGCCCGCGGCGATTTTCGGGTCGTAGCTCCCCACCTGCTCGATGAACCTTCCGTCGCGTGGAAAGCGGGAATCGGCCACGACGATCCGGTAGTACGGCTTCTTTTTCGTCCCGTGCCGGCTTAAACGTATGGTTGCGCTCATATTATTTTTTCTCCCTTATTGTTGAAACGGGGTAGGCAGGCGGCTGAAAAAGGCGCGCCCGCCCATCCGGTTCATTCGCTGCATCATTTTTTTCATCTCGAGAAACTGCTTTATCAGGCGATTGACGTCGGTGACGGTGGTGCCGCTCCCCTGGGCGATTCTTTTCCGCCGGCTGCCGTTTAAGACCGCCGGATTGCGCCGCTCTTCCAGCGTCATCGAGTTGATGATCGCGTCGACCCGCTTGATCTCCTTCTCCGCCTGTCCCAGATCGACCTTCGGCGCGAGCTTTCGCGCTCCCGGCACCATGTCCAGCAGGTCGCCGATCGAGCCCATCTTTTTGATCTGTCTCAACTGCGCCTGGAAGTCCTCCAACGAGAACTGCCCCTTGCGCATCTGCTTTTCCAGCCGCTCGGCCTCTTTGGCCTCGAAGGCCTGCTGCGCCTTCTCGACCAGCGAGAGGACATCGCCCATGCCGAGGATTCTCGCCGCCAGGCGATCGGGATAAAACGGCTCGAGCGCGTCCGGCTTTTCGCCGGTGCCGCAGAAAAGAATCGGCTTGCCGGCGATCTCGCGCATCGACAGCGCGGCGCCGCCGCGCGCGTCGCCGTCCGTCTTGGTCAGGATAATGCCGGTCAAGTCGAGCCACTTGCCGAACCCTTCGGCCTGATTGACGGCGTCCTGACCGGTCATCGCGTCCGCGACCAAGAGCGCGTGCTGGGGATGGACCGCCGCGACGACCGCCTTAAGCTCTTCCATCAGCTCGTCGTCGATATGCAGTCTGCCGGCGGTGTCGATCAGCACGACGTCGCAAAACTGCCGCGTCGCTTCTTCCAGCGCCGCTTTGCAGATCGCGACCGCGGGCGTGTCGGGCTGGGAGTCGTACACCGGGATGTCGAGGCTCTGCCCCAGGGTCTTCAACTGCTCGATGGCGGCGGGGCGGTAGATATCCGCCGGCACCAGGTAAGGCTTCCGTTTTTTCTCGTTCTTGAGCCAGCGCGCCAGCTTGGCGACGGTGGTCGTCTTGCCGCTGCCCTGGAGGCCCACCAGCATGAGCGTCTGCGGCGGCGCGCCTTTCAGCTCCAGCTCCGAGCGCTCGCCACCCAACAGGCGCGTCAGCTCGTCGTGGACGATCTTGATGAACTGCTGCTCGGGGCTCAGGCTGGCTAAAACTTCTTCGCCGAGCGCTTTGGCCTTGACCGATTCGAGGAAGCTCTTGACGACTTTGAAATGGACGTCGGCTTCGAGCAGGGCGAGGCGCACTTCGCGCAGCGCCTCTTCGATGTGGCTTTCCCTGATCTTTCCCTGACCCCTCAGTTTCTTGAAGGTCAACTCCAGTTTGTCGGTCAAGGATTCGAACATGTCGAGGTGGTGGCTAGGCTCTCAGTCTTTTTGTGGGGAAGAGCTACTTGAAAAAATAGTCCTGGTCGGTGTGCAATGTCAAGGCAAGAAAAAAGAGCCCGGCCCGTCTGTGGGAGACGGGCCGGGCCATGGAGATGAGACAAGACTTACATCATGCCGCCCATGCCGCCCATGCCGCCGCCCGGTGGCATATGTGGCATCGCTCCGCCCTTCTCTTCCGGCTTGTCCGCCACCATCGCTTCAGTGGTCAGCATAAGCCCGGCGATCGAAGCGGCGTTTTGCAGCGCCGTGCGGACCACCTTGGTCGGGTCGATGATCCCGGCCTTCATCAGATCTTCATATTCTTCCTTGGCTGCATTGAATCCGAACGCGCCCTTGCCGTCTTTCACCCTTTGCAGGGCGATGGCGCCCTCTACGCCGGCATTCATGGCGATTCTCCGTAGAGGCTCTTCCAACGCGCGCTTTACGATGTTGACGCCCCACCTCTCCTCTTCAGGAACCCTGAGCTTCTCCAGGGCCGCCGAGGCTCTGAGCAGCGCCACGCCGCCGCCGGGGACGATGCCCTCTTCGACGGCCGCGCGGGTCGCGTGCAGGGCGTCTTCCACGCGAGCTTTCTTTTCCTTCATCTCGACTTCGGTCGCCGCGCCGACGTTGATCACGGCCACGCCGCCGATCAGTTTCGCCAGCCGCTCTTGCAGCTTCTCGCGGTCGTAGTCCGAGGTGGTCTCGTCGATCTGAGCGCGGATCTGCTTGATCCGCCCTTCGAGGTCCGCCTTCTTGCCGGCGCCGTCAATGATGGTGGTGTTGTCTTTGTCCACCACGATTCTCTTGGCGCGGCCAAGATCTTGCAAGGTAATATTTTCAAGCTTAATCCCCAGCTCCTCGGCGATGACCTTGCCGCCGGTGAGGATCGCGATGTCTTCGAGCATCGCCTTCCTGCGGTCGCCGAATCCCGGCGCTTTCACCGCGCAGCAGTGCAGCGTGCCGCGGATCTTGTTGACTACCAGGGTCGCCAACGATTCGCCTTCGATGTCTTCCGCGACGATGAGGAACGGCTTTCCGGTCTTGGCGATCTGCTCGAGGATAGGCAGGATCTCTTTCATCGAACTGATCTTTTTCTCGTTGAGCAACAGGTAGGCATCCTGGATGACGACTTCCATCCTCTCAGGATCGGTGACGAAATAGGGGGAGAGGTAGCCGCGGTCGAACTGCATCCCTTCAACGATATCGAGCGTCGTCTCCAGCCCCTTGGCCTCCTCGACCGTAATTACGCCTTCCTTGCCGACTTTGTTCATCGCCTCGGCGATGACGTCGCCGATAGTGGAATCGTTATTCGCCGCGATGGTTCCGACCTGAGCGATCTCTTTGGGATCTTTGGTCGGCTTGGAGAGGGCTTTCAACTCTTCAACCACGGCCGCGACTGCCTTGTCGATGCCGCGCTTGAGCGACATGGGATCGTGGCCGGCCACGACCATCTTGACGCCTTCGGCGAACACCTGCCGCGCCAACACCGTGGCTGTAGTCGTGCCGTCGCCGGCGACGTCGGAGGTCTTGCTGGCGACCTCTTTCACCATCTGGGCGCCCATGTTCTCGAACTTGTCCTCAAGCTCGATCTCCTTCGCCACGGTGACGCCGTCCTTGGTCACGGTCGGCGCGCCGTAGGACTTGTCCAAAACCACATTGCGCCCTTTGGGGCCCAAGGTGACCGTGACTGTGTCCGCGAGCAGGTTCACTCCCTTGAGGATAGCCTCTCGCGCCTCCTGGCTGAATTTTAGCATCTTCGCTGCCATCGTTTTCCTCCTAAGGTTTTCGACTGGTTACTTCTCGATCACGCCGAGGATGTCTTCCTCGCGCATAATGCTATGTTCCTCTCCGTCGATGTTGATTTCGCTGCCGGAATACTTGCCGAAGAGGACGCGATCGTTAACCTTGACATCCAACGGAATGATCTTGCCGTCTTCACTGACTTTTCCCTTGCCCACGGCGACGACCTTCCCCTCCTGGGGTTTTTCCTTGGCTGTATCAGGGATGATGATGCCTCCCTTGGTCTTCTCTTCCTCCTCGATCCTCTTAACGATAACACGATCCTGTAAAGGCCTGATCTTCACTTCCGTCCTCCTTTCAAAAATAGCCTAACCTGCGGAATTAATACGCACCTTTTCTAACGGCTGTTAACCTGGAAACTAGACGAGCGGCTTATACTTAAGCACGAATTGCGAGTTGTCAAGGCGCCCGTGGCACTCTGTATGAGGGAGGGCCGATTTGACCAGATATGTCATACGCATCCGGCGAAAGCAAGCGCGGGCTATCTTTTCTGCTTGCGCAGCTCCTCCTCGCGGTATTTCCGGTAGAGCACGTCCCACTCCCGGCTGCCGATCGGAACCGGGCGCGAGAGCGATTGGATCTTTTGCCGCACGACGTCGTCGATCCGCTCCTCGTGCCCGAAAAAACCTTCCAGCACGCTTTTGGTCTCGCTCAAAGCCCGCGCCTCGCTCGGAAAATCCGTCAGGTCCTGCTTCCAAAGCCCGTCGATAATCAGGTGAGCCAGGTGGGAGATGCGATTTTCGGAGAGGCGGCTCATAGCACAAACCCTTTTTTTTGCGCCAGCTTCTGCTTGATCAAGAGGAACATCTTGTACGGGTCGGCCTCCCCGGCTTGTTTGACCTCCCCCGCGTGGCTGGCGAGCATCCGGCGCGCCTCCTCCTCGATGGCCTCCTCTTCCTGAAAGTTCCGGGTGACAATTTCGCCGATCTTCGCCCGAACCTTGGCTGCGTCGGCTTTGAGAACGATCAACTCCTTGGCCCGATAAGCGCGCCAAAGCTGGTCCGCCAGCCGGTCAACCTGTTCAGGCTTGATCTTCATAGTTGTGGAAAACTCTGTGGATAACGTTGCGGAAGACCTGTGAAAAGGTCCGGCGCAAGCTGTGTGGTTCCGGCCACTTCATACTGTGCCCCGCGGACGATGTCAATAACTCCGACCGCCGTCGTTTTTAAACGCCGAAGGCGAGAAAGTACTTGTGCTGACGGGACTTTTTTGCGAATATGCGGAAGGCATGGACCTCCGAAAGAGACGCGCGGCTGTGCACAACGGGGGCTCTATTCACAGGCCCCGACATCGGAGACGGTGAGTGCGGCCACAAAAACCGGCGGGCCTGAAGCCGGGGGACAAGATCGGCGTGGCCGCTCCGGCAGGCGCGGTCGATGAGGGGCGGCTCCGGGCGGGGGTTGAGGCGATCGAGCGGGCGGGCTTCGTCGTCGAGCTTGCCGACGGGGCGCTGGAGCGCAAAGGCTACCTGGCCGGGGACTCGGCGAAGCGGGCCAAGGCGTTGCAGGATTTTTTCATCCGCGCCGACATCGCGGCGATATTCTGCGCGCGCGGCGGCTTCGGCTCGGTGCAACTGCTGCCGCTGTTGGATATCGAGGCGATCCGTCGCCACCCCAAGATATTCGTCGGCTACAGCGACCTGAGCATCGTTTTGAATTGGCTCCGGCAGCGCTGCGGGATGGTGGCGTTTCACGGCCCCATGACGGCGATGGAGCTGGCGCGCGGCCTGGAGGGGCGCAGCGCGGATTTTTTTTGGGGCATGCTCACCGGGCGGATGCGCCGTTGGCGGCTCGACCTGGAAGAGGCGATAC